>Ga0209181_10000704_pt1 | contig 61675 bp, 62 predicted proteins | sample MAT05_FD_187208 | JGI IMG/M metagenome (GOLD analysis project Ga0209181, IMG submission 187208) | Freshwater microbial communities from Lake Fryxell liftoff mats and glacier meltwater in Antarctica - MAT-05 (SPAdes) (version 2) | ecosystem: Environmental > Aquatic > Freshwater > Ice > Liftoff...
CCTAATACATTAAATGCCTGGTATTATAGAAATCAGATCATTGTATTTTCAAAAGAGGGTTTCTCTGTGTATAATCATGATATTAGTCCAACAGAGTAACCATCTCATATATTGAAGATAAATTTTGATAATGGGTTAATGCAAATTAACCAACTGAATAATTCAAATCCTCAATCTAAATACACATAATTTTTTTTAACTTTTAGTGCTCGGTTTATAGCAACAAATAATTTTATGTTTGTAATTTCGGAGAATAAAAAAGAAGAACATGGAGTCTCAACATAAGAAACAAAATATGCATATTGCAATTGCAGGTAATATTGGATCAGGAAAAACCACTCTCACCGCTCTTCTTGCAAAACATTACGGCTGGGAAGCACAATATGAAGATGTTGATGACAATCCGTATCTTAATGATTTCTACGAGGATATGCAACGCTGGTCCTTTAATCTTCAAATCTACTTTTTAAATAGCAGGTTTAGTCAAATTGTACAAATCAGACAATCAGACAAAACTGTTATTCAGGACCGTACGATTTATGAAGATGCATACATTTTTGCTCCTAACCTGCATACAATGGGTCTTATGGGTACCCGCGATTTTGAGAACTATTTTGCTCTTTTTAATCTAATGTCATCTCTTATTGAACCACCAGATTTATTAATCTATTTGAGGGCTAGCATACCAACCCTTGTTAATCAGATATCACGTAGAGGTAGAAAATATGAAAATAATATTCGTCTGGATTATCTGAAACGTCTGAATGAACGTTATGAAGCATGGGTAGAAACTTACAATCTTGGCAAATTATTAATTATTGATGCCGATAATTATAATTTTCCTGATCGGCCGGAAGATGTAAACGCTGTAATTGACAAAATCAATGCACAGTTACATGGATTATTTTAGCCTTGGAGAGATATAATTGAATTAATTAGGAATTGGATTATTCTCAATTGATTTAATTTCTCTTCTTAGCATTTCCCAGGTTGATTCACCCATTTTTGCTCCAATATCTTCAATTACTTTTGCTGCTAGTAAACTTCCAATTTCACCTGCCATCTTAAGAGATAAACCTTTCCCAAGACCATAAAGGAAACCAGCAGCATATAAATCCCCAGCGCCAGTTGTATCAATACTTTTTGCATTTCGCGCATTAACAACAATAACTTCAGATCCGAATTTGATTAATGATCCCTTTGGACCTATCTTAATAATTGCCATTTCACACATTCCTGATAGTTCATCGAGGGCTTCTTCAGGGGATTTTCCTGTAAGTGCTTTGGATTCCTCTTCATTTGCAAAAACAATATCAACATATTCTGTTAAAATCTGTTTTAAAAAATCAACATTATCAAGTACAATGTTGTAACTAGCAAGATCTAGACATGTTTTAATTCCTAAATTTTTTGCCAAGCGAAGTGCTTTTTGGATTAACTCCTTATTCTGAACCAGATATCCTTCTATGTAGAAAAAATCATTTCCTTTAAATATATCAGCTGTAAGATCTTGAGCATCAAGCTCTACAGCAGCTCCTAGATAAGTGGCAAAAGTTCTTTCCGAATCAGGTGTAACGAGAGCAACTGCCCGTCCGGTTTCAGTTATTGAATTGAATAATATTGGTGCAATTCCACAATTTTTCATGTCCTTCTTAAAGAATTTACCCAATTCATCATTCCCGATTTTCCCAATAAAAGATGCTTCCACACCCAAATGAGCTAAACCATGAATCGTATTAGCCGCAGAACCACCTGAAGTTTTTTGTTTTGGTAAGCCAATAGTTTCATTATGAACATAACTCGACATCTCGTTGTCTACCAAGGTCATACTCCCTTTAGGAAGCTTAAATCTCTGAAGAATTGCATCATCTTTCAAACTCGTCATTATATCTACGAGGGCATTGCCCATTCCAAGAATTTTCATATGAAAATTTTAATAATATTTATTTTGGCAAATATATTGCATTATTAACTAAAAGCTATTAGTTTTGCGAGGCAAAATTCGAAGGAATAATGCAGTGTTTAAAATAGAATGAAATTCCTCAGTAGCTCAGTTGGTTAGAGCGGCGGACTGTTAATCCGTAGGTCGAAGGTTCAAGTCCTTCCTGAGGAGCTTTAAAAGCCAGAGAAAACCATACTCTGGCTTTTTTTGTTTTATCTTCCCTCTATAAACTTCATATGAATCCTCAGATATTAATCCCCAGTTGCTAATTATTTTAATGCTGCTTAGAAAAAGCCATTAGCATAACCATGTTCTGTAGATCTCTTAATCATTTCATGGATTCTTCTTTAGTAAGAAAGTTCGATAAGGTAACCTCCGTGTTTCCGAATATTAAATACCTCACCTGATTTGAAAATTAAATATTGCCCTTTTATTCCGCTGAGTAAACCTCCTATATCCGGCATTTTGTCTAAACTTAAACTTTTTATTTTAGAGGGATATTCAAGCACAGGATAATGAATTGAACTAATTTCATCAACGTCAAATGCAAAATTCTGATAATCGTTGTGTAATAGGCTTAAAGCTTTTTTCTTCTCTTCTTTTAGGTTAATGCCTTCTGAATCTTCCGAACCAAGCATTTTCCGCCAATTAGTTTTATCATGGAAGTGCTTTTTTAATGCAACCTCAATACAACCTGCAATATAACGATTCGGGGTTTTTGCTACAATAATTGCTCGTCCGGCACCTTGGTCTATCCATCGTGTTGGTTTTTGAGTATGCCTTGTAACGCCAACTTTAAGTCCACCGGAAACAGCCATATAAACATAATGGTCTATCAGGCAGTGATTTAAATCATATTCGGCATTCCTTGAAATTCCAATATGCGCCTGACAAAGTTCAGGACGTAGAACACAATCTTCGGTTTCCGGACTAGAAATGAAACAGGAATAACAATAACCCTGAGCAAATGAAGTTTTAGTAATCGTTCCGCAGCTAATACAATTAATCGTATTTTTAAAGCTTATCCTGATTTCATTCCCAATTAAATCGTTCATGTTTAAAGGAGAATCGGGAGTTTGAAGGAAATATTTTACAGGATCTGAATTTTCAGAACCCATTTTTCTTAGATTAAATATCAATGACATAAGAGGTTTTTTTGAAAGTAAAACTGTTTCTTTTATAATAACAATTAAAAATGGATAATTCCATCCACCCCTCCTATCCCCTGAATAAACCGGAGAAAAAGCAATTCATTAAATGTATCCTTCTGGCTACATATGAATCCCGCTATAGCAAATAAAAAAAGTGATGGCACCAAAACTGTCTTTCGACCTAATAAATCTGGAAGCATTCCTAAAATTGGAGTAAGAAATATCCCCCGTAATGTAAATGCTGTGATTAATAATCCAACTTGTTTGTTGTTTATTTTAAAATGTTCTATTATCAGAGGAAATGAAGTGGTAAGGATTACCACACCCATTACTCCCATTAAAGTAAGTGCAAAAATTATCTGAAGATTTCTGCTCAGATATAGCTTAGAAACCGGTTTCAAGATTGTAGTAAAGTTTTCAGCATCATAATTAATCAATAAAACTTAAAATAAAAATTTAACCTCAGGTAAATTTCTGATTTTCATTAAAATTTTGACATTATTAAATTAAAATTGAATAAATATCGTAATAAACTATTCTATTAATTGTTTGATTATTTGCTCTTTATAAATTATTTTAAAATTATTTAGTACTATGTATTGCATGGTATTAATATTTTACCATATCTTTGCATTGTATTCTAATGGGTATAGGATAGTATTAAAATAAAATAACATGATACCAACAACATTAATTTTAACAGCAAGCTTTGTTTTTTTATCGCTCCCTAATGTGAATAACTATGACAGATTGGAGTTTAAAGAAAAACCAGTTAAAAACAATTCAAGTGTGAGTATTAATCTTCATATTGGCGATTCTTCAAAAGCATTAGGATTTGCTTCATATAGTCCAAATGTTAATGTGAAGAATTCTCTTCACTCTTCTCTAGCTGAACCTGCAGAACCTTTTACTGAAAATCCTATTGAATTGGAAGATTGGATGAAATATCCTAAAAAATGGAATAATAAAAATGAAATCTAAATCCGTAATATTATGAATGTTGAAAACGCAAAAGCTCAGATGAGGAAAGGCACTCTGGAGTACTGCATTCTGCTGATACTCGATAAAAAAGATGCTTATGCCTCTGACATTATTAATCAGTTGAAAGAAAATCATCTGATAGTTGTCGAAGGAACTCTTTACCCTCTATTAACGCGCCAAAAAAATGCAGCCTTGTTAAGTTATCGCTGGGAGGAATCTACTCAGGGTCCTCCGCGCAAATATTATGCGATCACTGAGATTGGCCGGGCTTACCTGAAAGAAATGGACAAAGGTTGGTCGGATCTTGTAGACACCATAAACTCTATTAAAGCAACTAAATAAATTAAAACATATACAAAATGAAAAAGGCACTAAAAATAAATCTGAGCGGTCAAATCTTTCACATTGATGATGACGCCTACGAAAAATTAAAAGTATATCTTGATACAATCAGCAGCCATTTCTCAAATGTAAATGAAAGTAAAGAAATATTATCAGATATTGAATCAAGAATTGCTGAACTGTTTCACGAACGTATGAGTGATGAAAACCAAGTAATTTCAATCAAAGAAGTAGATGAAGTAATTGATATTATGGGACGACCTGAAGAAATTGCTGATGAAGATGAAGCATCCGGCGCACACAAGAATCGTGAACAACGCGCTAGCAGGAGACTTTACAGGGATCCTGAGAATGCTGTCTTTGGCGGCGTAAGCTCAGGATTAAGTGCATATTTTAACCTGGATGTATTACTTATCCGAATCCTTTTTGTAGTTCTTACACTTGTTGGTGCTGGCACCCCTGTATTGCTTTATATTATTCTCTGGATTGCTGTTCCAAGAGCTGAAACAGCTGCAGAAAAACTTGAAATGAGAGGTGAAAAAGTCACTGTCTCAAATATTGAAAAAGCTGTACGCGACGAATATGAAGACGTTAAGCAAAACCTCAATAGAGCAAGAAACTCAGATAGTTTCAAAAGAACCGAAGATGCCTTTACAAGAATTTTTGGTGCAATTGGAACAATTATTCTAGTGTTTTTTAAAGTAATTCTTGGGTTTATTGCATTTGGTCTTATTATAACGGGAATCGGTTTATTATTTGGAACTATAAGCTTTGTATTTTTTGGCGCTTATTTTTTACCCATTGGACCTAATGGAACCCTTAACCACACTCTGCCTGAACTTATCCAACCGTTTGTAAACCCTGATAATGCCAGTGCGCTTTTAATAGCAGTAATGTTACTCTTACTTATTCCGATACTTTCAATTGTTTATGGATTATTCAAGGCTCTATTCCGTTTTAAAGGGAAAGACAGAGTATTAGGATTAGGCGCGTTTACTATATGGATTCTCGCATTGATTGCCGCCATTATGATACTTTATTATGAAGGGAGAAACTATAAGGACATTGAAATAGTCTCAGATACAAAAGTCCTTAGTCTATTTACAAGCGACACACTTAACCTTTCAATAAACAATAATGAATTATCCAAATTGGATAGAGACAGAGAACCAAACTTTGATCATAAATGGTTCTTTTCCGATGACTTGGATAGTTTTTACGGAGATATTGATGTAAACGTTAGAAAATCAACGGATAGCGATTTCAAAGTAAGAGTCGAGAAAACAGCCAGAGGTATTGATAATGATGCGGCCCGCGAACTGGCTCAGAAAATAAACTATAGCTTTTCTCAAAATGAATCTGCTCTGGTGTTAAATCCATATTACTTGATTGAAAAAGAAGGCCCTTGGAGAGCTCAGTCAGTGGCGATTACAGTATATGTTCCCCTTGGAAAATTCATAAAATTTGATAGAAACACTGAAGATTTTTTAGGTTGGATACATAACACAGAAGATTTTTCCGATTGGGAAGTTGCAGGAAAAACAATGACAATGAAAGAAGAGGGACTCGCATTGCCAAAATAGCATCAAACAATACTATCTGATAAAAGCACCCTTCAATACCGGAGGGTGCTTTTTTTCAGTTAAATCGTCTCAATTTAAGAAGTAAATTGAAATTTCATTTTGCAAAACTAAAATCCGGAATTTTTTTATAAATTTGTCGCGCCATTAAAAATCCAAATTACCGGATTCATAAAATTGTCCCGTGGTGTAATTGGCAACACGTCTGATTTTGGTTCAGAAGAGTTCTGGTTCGAGACCAGACGGGACAACATTAAACAGAGCGAGAGTGAGCGCGTGAGCGGACACTCTCGTTTTATTTTTTCAAAACTCACACTCACTTTAAAGTGAAATGTCGAAAAGCTTTGAACTTTTCATTTAGTAAAGGAAAAAGGTAGTATTATATTTATCAACCTTGGATTATCAATATAATTCCCAAATAATTCATAATACATCAATTAATCCTCCCAAGTTGATAATGCTCACCACTAAACTGTTTATTCCATAAATGAAGTATTCTCCCTCCTTTAACTGCTTCAAACCAAGATTTGAAATTGGATACTTTTGAGTTTTGATCGGTAGTTATTACTTCCCATTCGTTTACACCATAGCTGCCGTTTTCTTTCTCATTTATATAACCTACGCTTGATACAGATTTAAAATCCGTTAAATAAATGCTGCTATTATAAAAAGTATATTTCAAATTGGAGACTACAATGTTCATTCCTGCATAATCGCCAGAACTAACGAAATAATATTGGGTAAATGCTCCGCTTCCTTCCTGCCAAGTCCCAATGAGGTCGTTTTTACCAATAGCAAAATAGTTGTAACTATACATATTTTCGATGGATTCTATTGTGGGAAACTTCAATTGAAATTCTGATTTTGTATCGGATGTTACTTCATAACCGTAGGCTGTACCATTAACTGTTTTCACCCAAAAACTTAAAAATTTAATATTACCGGTTGCTTTTTCAATTACATCGGCTTCCATGTAATAATAAGGGAAATTAAGTGCGCGCTATAATTATAGGAATATAAGTTTGTGACTGTATACCGATCAGCGGCAAGGAGATTCCAGAAATTGTTAATTATATCCTGCCTTAATTCGTCATTGAGAGTAATCCCATAATGAAGCAAAACCGTTGTACCCGAATTACTTACTTCAACAAAGTCTTCCTTTATAATTGAATTCCACCCATCATTAAAATTGGTAACTGAAAAAGTATATCCTGTAAATACCCCGGGTTGTTGCGTTGAGTCGCCTTTATCCTTTTCACAAGATAATAAAAAAGGCATCGTAAAAACAAATAAGGCAATAAAACGAAATATCAAGTTCGGTAATTTCATAGAAAGTTGTTTAAGTGAAATAATTTTGCGTTCGAGATTTTAGAAATTATTGTTTTCACATTTAAAATTCGTCAGTCAATCAAAAAAACAATTTTAACTCATCTTTTTCAGATTCCTTATGATATATTTATAGATCGAAATATTAACCCACCTAGTTTGGAGAAGACGCGAAAAATAACGGTTAAACATTATCTCAATAAAAGAGCTAAAGCGAAAATACTGGGCGATGAAAAGTATTACCCACTTTATCTCCAATTAATAGTTTCAGGCCATAAAGCGCAGTTAAAAAGCAAAATCTATGAGCATTTTAATTCCTATCGGGGATATTTCGAAAAATTATTTCCTGAGTCTGAAAAACTTAAACTCATAAATCAGGGATATTTTTCTGATAACCTATTTAGGAAAATTAGCAATGACAATGTATTCCCGCTATCTAATATCTGTGAAGATGAAATAATTCTCATTACCAGAATTATAAAATCGATACTTCTTTATAATACTAAAGCGTTTTCATTGCTCAATTTTAGCTCGATTTATGATAACCATATTAAAGACATCCATGAAATTCTGGAACAGGCTATCAAAAGCTATTATATCAGGGAGCTAAATGAGATATTCCTAAAATCAACAAAGAATGAAGATGCCCGAAAACTATTTAAAGTATCAAACTACTTTATTCATTTTATTAAATGGGACAATAGTTTTTGTGATTATTATGAGATTACTTATGAAGTTTTACCTTCCGAAATAAAATTTCTTGAAAACCATTTAAGCGAGGAACTGAAATTAAATATTAAAGCGCTTTTGGCTTTTCATTCCAGATCAACATACCTTCGCCGATTCCTTGATAAAACCGAAAAAGGTCAACTTCCAAACATTAACTATATTGATTGGTTAGACTCCGGAAGAGATTTTATCACTAAGGAGTTTATTAAAATTTTTGGAAAGCAAAAAGCAGTTGAATATATAACTGCTCTTGATTTTGTCCTATCAAAGGAATTAATCCCATCAATTATTTTGTAGAACTTACCATATTTCTAGTTGATACTTTGTTAATTCTTTTGCTTTTGCTTTTGAGTCTCCACAAAGCTTATCAAGACTTTCCCAAAAATACTTGCCATGATTTTTGTGAATAGTATGCACTAATTCATGCAAAATGATATAATCGGATAAATGTTGAGGTAACCTGATCAAATGAAGATTCAAATTTATTTTATTTCTCCCGGTGCAACTTCCCCACCTCGATTTCATGTTTTTTATACTTAAACTATTATATCGAAACCCATATTGATTTGCTAAATAGTCAACCCTGCTAGGTAAAAACTCTTTTGCCTCTTTTCTCCAAGCTTCAAGAATGGCTCCCCTTATTATTATCTGAACAGGTTTTGAGCTTACTTCAAGTGTAAATGGAATAGAAACAAGAATTTTCCCATTTCCAATTTTTCGAATAATTTTTTCTCCCTCTATTCTTTCAATTTTCAATTCATATTTGCTGGTAGAAAACTCCGTCAACTCATTAAATTGAGTAATTTCCCCTGCTCTTTCTGCTATTTTTAGCATGGTACTTTTTATCCAGAGTGCTTTTTCAATTACAAATGATTCAGCTTTTCCAAAATTTACAAGCCATGGAATTGTCACAATAACTTCATCTGCAGATTTTACTCTTATTGTTAGCCGTTTAGCTCTTCTGCTTTTTTTAAAAGTTATATCTCCTAATCCATCAAAAAATAAAATTCTTTCCACATCCATTATACAAATCTATTTAAGGTTTTCGTTATCTTTATAACTTTAAAAAAATGAATCAGATGGCATCAAAAGTAAAAATAATAATTCTTCTTATCCTTCTGGGATTAAATCTTCCAGTATCTATCTATTCTCAAGAGACTTGGAGTCTGGAAAAATGCATTAATTATGCATTCGAACATAATATCAAGATAAAACAACAGATATTAAACACTGAATATAACTCAAACGTTTTACAGCAATCCAAAGTTGAGCTTTATCCTAACCTTAATGCAAATGCTTCATATGGCTCCTCTTTTGGCCGTGCATTAGATCAGACAACCTATCAGTTTACTCAAAATCAGGCTGTCCAATCTGTTAATATGAATCTGAGTTCTTCAGTTACACTTTTCAGTGGCTTTCAAAAACTGAATACTGTAAAGCAAAATGAATTTAATTTACAGGCAAGTCTCAAGGATCTTGATAAGTTAAAGAACGATATTTCATTGAATATTGCAGCAGCCTACTTACAAATCCTTTTCAGTACTGAACTTGTGGAAATTGCTCGTTCTCAGGTTGAAATAACAAAACAGCAGGTTGATCGAACTGGAATTCTTTTTAATGCCGGTAGCCTGCCTAGAGGAAATCTACTTGAGATTCAGTCTCAACAGGCCTCTGAAGAGTTGCAAGTGGTAAATTATGAAAATCAGCTGATGCTTTCCATTTTAAATCTCTCGCAAATTTTAGATCTCGAAACTGCTGAAAACTTTCATATTGAAGTGCCCCAGCTTTCTGAAGTCCAGGAAGCTGAACTTTTATATGGAGTTGATTCTGTTTATACTTTTGCTGTAGAATCGTTACCCCAAATTAAAAGTGCAGAATACCGTAAAGAAAGCGCCCTCAAAGGCCTTGAAATTGCGCAAGGAAGCCGTATTCCAAGACTTGGCCTTTCTGCAAATTACGGTACGGGTTATTCCGATGCCCGTCAACAGGTTACAGGCACCAGATTAGATACAGTTGCAATTGGCTCTACCCCTTTAGGAGTAATTGTTAGTAATGTATATCCGTCTCCTGTATATGGAAATTATCCTATGAGTGACCAGTTTCGTGACAATGTTAGCACTAGCCTCTTTCTAAACCTAAGCATTCCTATTTTTGCAAATTACCAAATCAGAAACGGTATTCGCAATTCAAAGATTAATGTAGAGAATTACGCACTTGAACTTGAAAATTCGAAAAATGGTCTTTACAAGGAAATTCAGCAGGCCTACGCGGATGCTATTGCAGCTTTAAACAAATATAAAGCAAGCCAAAAAGCACTTGTTGCAATAGAAGAATCATTCAAATATACTCAGGAAAAATATAATGTTGGGCTTGTAAGTACAGTTGATTACAATGTTGCTAAAAATCAGGTTACTAAAACAAAATCTGATTTGCTTCAGTCTAAATATGATTATATATTCAAAACTAATATTCTTAATTTTTATAGGGGCGAACCCATTAAACTTTAGCACTATTAGTCTTTACTTTGCGCTGATTCAATTATTATTTAAGATAAAAATAAATTCTTATAAGAATGAAATCGAAAAAAATTCTGGTGTATGTTCTACTTGTTGCAGTTATTGCGATTATCGTATTAATTGTAGGTAAAAAGAAGGGTTGGTTCGGAAACGAATTCAAAATAAAAGTTGCTATTGAAAAAAGTGAAAAACGAGATATTGTTGAAGTTATTACTGCAAATGGAAAGGTGCAACCTGAAACAGAAGTCAAGATTAGTCCAGAAGTATCTGGTGAAATTGTTGAGCTAAATGTGAAAGAAGGTGATTTTGTTCAAAGTGGAATTTTACTAATTAAAATTCGACCCGATAATTACATTTCAATTCTTAACGGGGCTGAGGCAGCAGTAAATAGCTCAAAAGCAAGGTTAAAACAATCTGAAGCAAGACTTATACAATCGAAACAAGATTTTGATCGTAATAAAAGCCTATGGGATCAAAAAGCAATTTCTGACGCTGAATTTGAACAAATTAGCTCAACGTATGCTTCTGCACTAGCAGAAAAAGAAGCTGCCAGTTTCGCGGTAGAGAGTGCTTTGGCTCAAATGAAAGAAGCAACTGAAAACCTTCGTAAAACTTCTATTTATGCCCCTATGACCGGAACCATATCAATGCTTAAAGTCGAACTTGGTGAACGTGTTCTGGGAACCAATTTCATGGCAGGAACAGAAATGCTTAGAATTGCTGACCTCAATAGAATGGAGGTTGAAGTGGAAGTTAATGAAAATGACATTGTTAAAGTTCATAAATCTGACACAGCTCTTATAGAAATGGATGCATATCTGGGACGTAAGTTTAAAGGATTGGTTACTGAAATCCCAGTATCTGCTAATTCTACTGGCCTTTCTACTGACCAAGTTACTAATTTTAATGTCAAAATTCTTTTATTAAGTGATGACTATAAAGATCTTGTAAATGAGAGAAATGCATATCCACTTAGACCAGGTATGTCTGCAACTTCTGATATCCAAACTTCCAGGAAGTTTGGTGTGTTTACAATTCCTCTTCAATCAGTTACTACACGCCCGGATACCCTGAAGTTGGCCCAGGATACTAGCCTCCTTAAAGCAGACTCTGAAGCAGCAAAAAATAAAAAAGATGAGCTTCTTGTTGCTTTTGTTGCAAAAGATGGAAAAGCAATAATGAAAACTGTTCAAACAGGTATTCAGGATGACAAGTATATTGAAATATTAAGCGGACTGGAATCTGACGATAAAATAATATCTGCTCCTTATTCTGCTGTTTCTAAAAAATTGCAGAACAATAGCCTTATTGAAATTGTTGAGCTAAAAGATCTATTTAAAGGCGAGAAAGAAAAGTAAGTCAGTATATTATGGTATTTATTCTTAATCTTGAGACTTCCACCGCTGTTTGCAGTGTCTCTGTTTTTGGGGATGGAAAATTATTGTCTTTAAGGGAACAGTTTGATGCAAAATCACATGCCTCACAAATAATTCCTTTTATCTCAGAAGTTATTGATGAATCAGGTATAAAACCTAATGAACTTTCTGCTATTGCTGTCAGCAAAGGTCCCGGATCATATACAGGTCTTCGAATTGGAGTCTCCACCGCAAAAGGAATAGCTTATGCTCTAAATATTCCGATCATTGCAATTGATACATTGTATTGTATGGCTTCTGGCTATCTGGAAGAAAACCCTGAATACCAGAATATTGGCAACTTGCTATTATGTCCCATGATTGATGCACGAAGGATGGAGGTATACTCTTCCGTGTACAACACGCAACTAAAATTATTGCGGGTGACAAAAGCAGAAATTATTCAAAATGACTCTTTTCATAATCTTCTTAATGAAAATAAGATTCATTTCTTTGGAGATGGCGCAGTGAAGTGTAATAATCTGATTAAGAATGAGAATGCTTTTTTTCGGGAAGGATTCTACCCTTCAGCGAAATATTTGGGAAAAATATCAATTCGGAATTTTATGGAAAATCACTTTGAAGACCTTGCCTATTTTGAGCCTTTTTATCTTAAAGATTTTGTCGCAACTGTACCTGGAAACAAATTATTATAGTTAGGCACAGTTATTGACATACTCTATAATGCACGTTTTCAATCAAATTTAATTAATGTCGTTAAAATCTCTTATTTTCTATATTTAGATTTGTTTTCAGCTTTTGTTTATTATGAAAAAAATTATTCTATATATATTTTTGATTTTCATACCAATAAATGCCTTCAATCAGGGTAATCAAAATCATTTTGTTCCTGGTGAAAAACTGAAATTTGTGCTATATTATGGAATGATAAATGGAGGGGTCGTAAATGTTGATCTTACTTCAGTTAATTACGAAGGTAAAAATGTATATCAAGGTACATTAATTGCTACTTCAACAGGGTTGGCAGATGTTATTTATAAAGTTAGAGACGAATACCAGTCGATTTTTGATCCAAATACTATTTTGCCCTACAAAGCAATAAGGGATATTAGCGAAGGAAAATATAAACGTTATGATCACGCGTTTTATGATAACAAAAATTTAAAAGTTACAAATAATAAGTATAAAGAGTTTGTAGTACCTGCAAATATCCGCGACATTATTGCTGTGTTTTATTATATTAGAAATGTGGATTTCGATAAAATGAAACCTGGTGATAAAATGAAAATAAATACATTTTTTGATAATGAGATTTATTTCTTGGATGTACGATATTTAGGCACTGAAATAATAAAAACAAAGAAAAGTGAATACAAATGCTACAAATTAGTTCCTTTTGTTGAAACTGGCAGAGCATTTGAAAATGATGATGATATGACAATTTTCCTTTCCTCTGATCGCAATAGAGTTCCTGTTAGAGTAGAATTTACCTTGAAAATTGGTTCCATAAAATGCGATTTAATTGAGTATTCTGGGCTAAAATATTAAGTTATTTGTTTTAGAATTATCTTGGTTTACTTCTTCAATTAATCCTATTTTAGACCCTGCAAATAAAAAAATTGCAAAGCCCGAAAGTTTTCGTTTATTTTACACTCCTTTTTGAAAAGAGTATTGATTTCCAAATAATTATTATTGATTTATGGCTACAACAGCAGATTTTAAAAATGGCTTATGCATGGAGTTTAATGGTGATTTATATACTATTGTGCAGTTCCAACATGTAAAGCCAGGAAAAGGTGGAGCATTCGTTAGAACAAAGCTTAAAAATATAAAGACCGGAAAAGTAATTGATAATACTTTTAATGCCGGTGTTAAAATTGATACTGTACGTATTGAAAGAAGACCCTATCAGTTTCTATATAAAGATGATATGGGTTTTCACTTTATGCATATGGAAACTTTTGAGCAAACATCTATTGGACCTGAAATTATAGAAAACAAAGACCTGATGAAGGAAGGTCAGAATGTTGAAATGATGGTTCATGCTGCTACTGAAACTGCTTTATCATGTGAACTTCCTCCATTTATAACTCTGGAGATTACATACACAGAACCTGGAATCAGAGGTGATACCTCATCATCTACTGCTCTAAAACCTGCCACTCTTGAAACAGGTGCTACAGTAATGGTTCCTTTATTTGTTAATCAAGGAGATAAAATCAAAGTAGATACTCGAGACAGGTCCTATTCTGAAAGAGTAAAATAAAAATTTTGCTCCCTTTTCCCGTAATAAAATACGAGGTTATCAGTATATCAGTTTTGCTTAATTAGAAAAATCCTTATATTTACCGAAATGTAAGGATTTTCTATTTGCTATGGCTGATAAATCAACCTCATTAAAGCGCCTTCAGATCTCGAATTTCAAGCTGAATTCCCTGCTTGAGATAACTAATGCTATTAATGAAAATCTTTCTGTTGAAGATCTTTTAAAACGTTACAAGAAAATTCTAACCGAAGAACTTGAAATAGGAAAGGTTATAATTTTCAAGTTAAACGAAAATGTATGGGATTGCATAATTAATGCCGGATTTCCCGAATCTCTTACAGAATCATTTAATCCGGGAGTTCAGTTACTTTCATTTACTGAAATAACCTTTATCTCTGCCGATCCTAACAGGTTTTCTGAAGAGGTTGACATCATTATACCTGTTAACCATAAAGAAAAACCAGTTGCTTATGTATTAATTGGTGATGTTGATGAAGAATCCGATGGAATTAGTCCAATTATAAAACATCTCAGGTTTATACAAACACTATCGAACATCATTATTGTGGCCATCGAGAACATCAGATTGTATAATCAAAGTCTTCTCCAGGTAGCAATGAAAAGAGAAATGGAACTTGCCTCAAAGATGCAGACTATGCTAATCCCCTCTCATAGCAAGCTTCCATGGAATAATAATATTCATTTTAAAGCATTTTATCATCCTCACTACGACGTCGGAGGAGACTATTATGACGTTATCGAACTCTCAAAAGATGAACTTGGTTTTTGTATAGCTGATGTATCTGGAAAAGGTATTTCTGCCGCGATTCTGATGTCAAATTTTCAGGCAAACTTACGTGCGCTTTTTATCCAGGGTGTGCAGCTAGAAACATTGGTTAAACTCTTAAATGAACGAGTTTTAAACAGTGCAAACGGCGAGAAATTTATAACTCTTTTTATCGCTCGGTATAATTTTGTCACTAATGATCTTGAGTTTATCAATGCGGGTCACAATCCCCCACTTTTATATGACCTTCAAAAGTCCAAATTAAGTCTATTAGAAAGTGGTTGTGTTGGGATGGGTATGCTGGATGAAATACCTGTAATAAATAAAGAAAGTCTTAAAATAACAGGACCTACAAAACTTTTGCTATATACTGATGGACTAGTTGAACTTATTGAGGGTGATGACGTTGGTTATGGTTATAAATTTATAGAAAATGAAATATCTAATACTCTTCCAATTGAACACAATCTGAAAGAAATTATCACTCTGCAAAAAATCGAAACCGGAAACCCTGCGATTTTTGACGATATTTCTATTCTTGGGATTGAGCTCTTTTTTGAAAATTCATAGCCCTAGTATATCTTAGATCAAGGGCCACAATGGCCGCAGTAAAACCCCAAAATAAAGCTGAGGCTTTATCTGTATCTAAAAAGTTATTCAAAATTCCATGAATGTAATAAGTTATCAGCGATAACATAACTGATAAAACTAATACCCTTACTTGTTTACTTTTACTTTTCAAATAAACACGTATTCCAGTCAATAAAGTAAGAATAATAATTCCCAAAATACTTATCATTCCGAAGATTCCTTGTTCTGCTAATGGGCCAAGATATTCCGAATGAGCATTACCAAGAGTGTGTGCATTGGTGGATATGCTGGTTTTCTCCCAGGAATTTTGAAAAGGCGCATATTGAAACATATAAGTTCCCGGACCCCATCCAAAAAAAGGCTTCTCTTTGAACATTCTAATAGCACAACTCCATCGGTTTAGTCGTTCAAGATTAGACGCATCAGTTTTAACGTTAGAAATAGATTTAACATGTTCTATCAGCTTGCCGGATGAAGTTTGCTTATTATCTTGCAATTTTATCATTAATTCAGTCTGAAAAGTAAAAAAAAGGCTAACGCTAATAATTGATATAGCAAGCAGATATTGCCACCGAATTCGTAGTATTAGTAATAACCATATCCCACCTGAAAATGCAAGACTAATCCATGTTGCACGAGTATATGAAAAAAGAGTTGCTGCAAAAAACAATAAAATTAAAACACTAAAAAATACACGTTTTAAAATGCTAATATTCTTCCAATAAATAATTAAAAGCCCGATAATAACGGGAATTAACATACCTAAGGCCATTCCATAAGCAGTATGATCATTATAAAATGGCTTAACAACAGCGTGAGCTGCCATCTGGTTTAATAAGCCACGTGAGCTATGGCGTATAAGGGCATAAATAATAACCATTGTAAATGGCGCAATATAAAGCCATATATAGTTTCTGATATTTTTTTTACTCTTGAAGATTTCAGACGCTATTAGGTAAAAAGCAATTATAAACCATAATCTGGCTATTAGAAACTTAAAAGACACCAAGGGCATTGAGCTTGTTAAACTTGTAAAAAAAATCCAGATAAGGTTAGCAAATACAGCAATAGTAACAGGATGTCTTAGAAAACGGATATCTATTCGATCACCAGAAAGATATTTAAGAAAATATAAGACCATCGCTCCGGCAAGCAATGGTTCAGTAGGAAGAAACAGGTCAACACCAATTCCACGACCCATAAGATTAGTCAGCGGAATAGATAATGGCACAAAAAATACAATAAGATAAATATATTTATCTAGGGAAGAAAATGCCATCCAAACAATTAAAATCAGAATTGTAATGACTGGCAAATAAAAAATCTCATAGTGAATCAAAATAGTATTTAACACTATGAATGCAAAAGCAATCAGGTAAACCCTGATATTACTTTCTTTTTCTGACAATATGGATAAAAAAGTGTTTATGCCAGTTTCTTTTTAATATTGTCGTTAAGAATTAGAAGTATTAATCCTAGTAGAAACGCTGAAAGAGCAGAAACTATAACGATTATAGACTTTTTTGGATATGCTTTCTTTTCTGCTTTTACAGCCTTGTCTACAATAAATTTATGAGGAAGAGTGTTTTCGGCCTCAACTTTTGCTTCAACATACCTTTGTTTCATCCTGCTAATTACACTGGAAGTATTAGAAAGTTGTCCATTTAAAACATCATATGCACCGCCATATTTTGAAAGTATCTCAAATTTTTTTTCCAAAATTTTAATCGCCTGATCATTTCCGTTTACCAAAGCCCTGCCATAAGCCTCGTGGTATCTGTCAGCCTGTGCTTGATAATTATTTACGCCTAATGACCGAATCACATCCAATGAGTCCTTTAAAAGATTGTAGTTATTTAGTATCTCATTAAATTCCTTTTGCAATAAAAGAAATGCATCCATTGCCCTTTCATTTAACATGATATTATAAACCGTGTCTGAAAAAGCTGAAATATCGTTTGCAATATCCGCAGCATATTGGGGATCCTTATCCATAACATCTACCTGTACCGACATAAACTCTGTTCTTTTTATCCTGACATTTGACCTGAATGTTTCATTTAATTTGGTAAGCGGATAACCTGATGTTGTATCTATATTGTAATGTTTTAAAAGATTATACTTACTCACTATCCGGTTCTTAATCTCTTCAGAATTTAGTACCTGCAAAAGCTGTTCGGCCTGAACCTCATCACCTATCTCATAAATGGACGTTTTTCCACTATAATTATCTCCTAATAAATTCTTAGAAACAGATGCGTTTGCAGTTGGAAACAAAATCACAGTTGATTTAAACATCGGAGTAATAGTGAAGGAAGCCAATATTGAAAGAAATATTGCGATAATTGTAATAATTGAAAGAGGTTTCCTTTTAGCCCAAATGTAAATAAGCAAGTCAGTTGAAGCAAAATCGTAATTAGCACTTCCCTTTTTGTCGTTTGCCATCGTTAAATATTTTATGTTTTAGATTTTATCCGAACTAAAAAATAGTTTTTCTTACCTTTTTGTACTAAAATGTATTTTCCATTTAAAAAGTCCGAAACTTTTATTACTCTAGACTCAGAGTCGACCTTTTCTTTATTTATACTCAATCCGCCTCCCTGAATCATCCTCTTTAATTCTCCTTTGGAACTGAATACTCCGGTATCATCTGTTAAAAACTCAATGATCCCTCTTTCCTCAAATAGCTCCTTCAGTTCATGCTGTGGAACTCCTTCAAAAACAGCCAGAAACAATTCTTCTTTTAAACCATGAAGGGATTCCCTTGTTCCTTTTCCAAATAGTATTTCTGATGCATCAACCGCTGATTTATATTCATCTTCACTATGCACAAGACAAGTAAGTTCTTTCGCTAGTGCCTTTTGAAGTATCCTTTCGTGAGGCGCAATAAGATGCCTCTCAACTAAATTATTTATTTGCTCCTGAGTAAGTAGAGTAAATATTTTAACATATTTCTCTGCGTCTGAATCAGAAACATTCAGCCAGAATTGGTAAAACTTATAGGGAGATGTCCGGTTAGGATCTAGCCATACGTTCCCGTCCTCAGTTTTACCAAATTTACCTCCGTCTGCCTTAGTTATAAGTGGACATGTTAAGGCAAAAGCTTCACCTCCATCAATTCTTCTAATTAATTCGGTTCCTGTGACGATATTTCCCCATTGATCAGACCCACCCATCTGTAAACGGCAATTCTTCTCTCTATATAAATGCAAAAAATCATAACCCTGAACAAGTTGGTATGTAAATTCTGTAAACGACATTCCAGTGCCTGAGTCAGAAGAAATACGCTTTTTTACAGAATCCTTTGACATCATATAGTTAACAGTAATGTGTTTACCGATATCTCTTATGAAATGAAGAAAGCTATAATCTTTCATCCAATCATAATTATTAACTATTTCTGCTTTGTTAAGTATTTCTGTCTCAAAGTCCAGAAACTTACCCAGTTGCTTTTTTATACATTCCTGATTATGCTTTAAAGTAGCTTCATCAAGAAGATTTCTTTCCTGCGACTTTCCCGAAGGATCACCTATCATACCGGTAGCCCCACCAACTAAGGCAATTGGTTTATGTCCTGACACCTGAAAATGCTTTAGCATCATAACGCCCACCAAATGGCCAATATGCAATGAATCAGCTGTTGGATCTATTCCAAGATAAGCACTGCTCATTTCTTTACTTAGCTGCTCCTCAGCACCCGGAGTGATGTCATGAATCATGCCCCTCCAACTTAGTTCCTCTATAAAATTCATTCCAAAAAAATTTTGACAAAGATAATAATACTTATTAATTAACTATTTTAACTCCAAATATTGCATTTTTGTTGTGCCGATCAAAATGATAGATATCAAAAAATCTATTCCTTATTCTTCTCCCACTGCAGCAGACTTAATCTTTATATCCTCTAATTTTTCTCTGACTTTTTCAAATTTAAGATATGGAAACACGAAAGGGGCAACTAATGAAACAGGATTGTAAAGAAACGATTCTGATTTATCATTTTCTTTGATAAGAGATTTTGTTTTTTCTACTGAATCAATAATACTCATAAGAACACTTAAAATAAAAACCCATTTAATTACATTAAAAAAAACACCTATAAGCCTGTTTACAAAGCCTAAAGCCATAGTTCTTACTAACTTATCAAAGCCCCATCCTATAAACCTTACTATTAAAAAAACAAGAATAAAAGTAAAGGCAAATGAAATCGTTTTCAAATACTTCGGATCAATATGAAACCATTTTTCAAAATATCCCTCGAAAAAAGAAGCGAAATGTATTGCAATATATACGCCCAAAATCAATGCTATTAATGATGCTATTGAAATAATAAACCCTTTTGTAAAACCTCGGTAAATGCCCCATAATATAGGCAGGCCAATGATAATATCCAGATAATTCATAACTGTCTTATTTTAAACTTTGAAGTTCTCATTTTTATCTGATAATTCAACTTCTCGAATTGGTAATTCTTAATAAATATTTTAGGATAAGGAAACTGTCAGCTAGTATTAGCCGAAGCAAATGCTAATACTTTTGATTCAATTCAAAAACTATTATATTTGTAGCCGTTTTTAATACAATTGAAGAGTTTTATGTGTTAACACGAACAACTTTATTTTGCATAACACAATAATCTATGCAAATAAATAATATGGCCTCATAGTTCAAGGGATAGAACGGAAGTTTCCTAAACTTTAAATTCAGGTTCGAGTCCTGGTGAGGCTACTAAAATGCTAATTTTGTAGTGTATAATTAAAAAACCCTGTTAATAATACAGGGCTTTTTTATATGTAAAGGAATTCTATTAAAATCCAAATTTGTTATTTAGCGGTCCAACTCCCGCTGATATCAGTACCTCCATCACTGCTTATCCAATAGGTTCCGGTACCATTAGCACGCCAGTTAATATCAGCCTTTAATGCAGTGGCTTCAAAGTATTTAAAACTTCCACTATTATCAGCATTTCCAACTACATCAAAAGATGATGTGGTAAGTCCATCAACCCATAGCAAGCTTGCAAGAAATGTGTTACTTGTATTAATTGACCAATTATAGGTCCAAGTATATTTATCACTACGTTCTGAATAAGTCATCCAATAACTATATCCATTATACGTCCAGAATTTACTGTCGAATCACCTTTCTTTCTTTGAATCTGAGTTCCTTCAGGGACTGCAAAAGAAGCACTATAACTGGAAATTGCATTGGCAAGGCCCATATAAGAAACTGCAATTATTGAACCATAATCAGTACTAGCATTAGCTTTAGCTTGAAATCCGACAGGAATTTCAACAATTTCTGTTCGATTGGCAGCTGTTGATTTCTATTTGTAGAGTTAAATATAACTTATTAGAATCAAAATTTATAATACTTACAAATCTCTTGATGTACTTTACATGAATCTCCTAGAAAAATCACCAATTCTCGTTTGTTTCTTTGATAACTTCTTCAGCTTTTTTACCTCCAAGGTACTTGTCGATAATATAGTGAAAAAGATAAATTAATGGGGTCAGTAGGATTGCAAAACTAACTTTATAGATATATTGAATTGTACCCACCTGCAAAACCTGAACAAAGCTCCATTTACCCATAAAATAAAACGCAACAGTTAAAATCACATAACTGTCAATAAGTTGCGAAACAACAGTTGAACCAGTTGCTCTAAGCCAAAGCTTCTTATGTCCGGTAATTTTTCTAATCCAATGGAAAGTATAAACGTCAACGAACTGACTTAATAAGAAGGCTGTTATACTGCCTGCAATAATTGAGATCCCCTGACTAAATATCAATGTATAAGCGTAATTAATGTCAAGTGGATTACCGGAAAGATCCTTACCATTTAATTCTTGCCAGAAACCGGCAGGTGGTAATTTTGTACTTATTAATATAATTATTGAACAATAAAGTACTAGAATTGCAGCAAGAATAGATATTCTCTGAACTCCCGTCCTACCAAAGTATTCATTGACAATATCAGAAAGTATAAAGACAAAAGGCCAAATAAGAATACCAACACTCATATTCATGTCAAGCTTGCCATCACCAGAAAATGGCAATTGCCAATTTTCGATTCCTAAAAAATGAGATAAAGAAAATATTTTTACTCCTGTGAGTTCTGCCAGAATTACATTCGCAATAAATATTCCGGAAAGTATGTAAAAAAGTCTGTTAAGCTTTTGATTTCCTTCGAGCTTTGTCGCACTCATTTTTACGATCTTTAGTTAGCGTTCTGGTACATTTTAGCATAATATTCGAAATTACAATTATTCTTTAAAAAAACTATATAGTATTGATGGTTTCATTAAAAAAATAAAATACCCTTATGATCTAAGGCTTATACTTTTAACCCATTTTTGCTGCTTTAAATAAGAAATGCCTCTTTACATGTCTATTAATTGATAGTTTATCAATTAATAGACACAAGCATCTCCCCTGAAAGTTCAGGCGCGATAGTGTTTCATAAGTTTATATAATAATATTTAAGATCGTCTACTATGAAGTAATTCCCTTAAGATCCATAGCAGTTTTAACACGTTTTATAAATTCCCCCCTGCAACCCTTCTTCATCGATGCCTCTCGACCCTTGAGCAATAGTAAGCAAATGTTCAATTGAGGATTCGGATTTAAATGATAAATTTTTCAGATTAAATTGAACTCATCGATTTATAATCCTAAATTTCGCAATTTTAACATTCTTTCTTTATTAATAACCGTAAAGTGAAATACATCTTTCTATTAATTCTGATGATTACTCTGAATTATCAATCTTCTTTTTCCCAAGGCATTAATCACTGGGAAACCCTTATTGATGCTTCAGATACCTGGAAATATATAATTCCGACTCAGGAATTGGAAGCAAATTGGACAAACTCTGACTATAATGATACAAGTTGGCTTTCCGGTTCAGGGGGAATTGGATATGGAGATACTGATGATAAAACAATAATAGCTGCTAATACCCTTTCCGTTTTTCTACGAAAAACCTTTTACTTGAATCAGGCATCTGCTCTTGATTCTGCAATTCTCTATGTTGATTACGATGATGGATTTGTTGCTTATCTGAACGGCATTGAAATTGCTCGCGCAAATATTGGCAATCCTGGTGACAGACCTCCTTTCAATGCAACAGCAATAAATATTGTAGAACCTAAATCGATTTCTAGAGGAAATCCGACGATCTTTCCAATCAATCGCAGTAAGTTGATTTTAGCAAGAAGGGATGGAAATAATACACTATCCCTTCAGGTTCATAATCAAGCAAAAACATCTTCCGATCTTTCTTCAACATGCTTTTTTTTCGGGGGATTTACAAGTAAATCAAATGAATTTCGAATTCCGCCATCCTGGTTTGCTTTCGCTTCACATTTACCGCTGATAATAATAAATACAAACGGTCAGCTAATACTTGACGAACCAAAAATTAATGCCTGGATCAAGGTAATTAATAATGGTCCCGGACAAATCAATTCTTCAAATAATCCGGCAACAGATTTCGAGGGTTTTATTGGTATTGAAATACGCGGTCAGAGTTCACAGATGTTCCCTAAACAGGGTTTTGGCATTGAAACCCGCAATCTTTTGAAGGCAGATTCCTCAGTAAGTCTACTTGGAATGCCTGAAGAAAATGACTGGATTCTAAGCGCTCCATATTCTGATAAGTCATTGATGAGAAATCCCTTGACTTATTATCTAGGAAGTAAAATGGGTGACTGGCAACCAAAAACAAAATGGTGTGAAGTTTTTATAAATGAAAATTATCAAGGGATCTATTTATTGGAAGAAAAAATAAAAAGAGATAAAGATCGCGTCAATATTGGAAAAATGTTCCCAGAGTCTTTAACAGGCGATTCAATTACCGGGGGATATATTGTTAAGGTTGATAAACTTACGTATCTGGACATTAATGAGTATTTCCGCACTTATCCAACTGTACGCTTTAATAATGCCAGAAATTACGACTTTACCTATGTATATCCTAAAGCAAATGTTATTACCTCTGCCCAAAGAATCTATATCAAAAATTTTCTTACAGATCTCGAATCAACTTTAAACGGTAGTAAATTTAAAGATCCGCTAATTGGCTACAGGAAATATATGGATGAGAATTCATTTGCCGAATTTCAAATTATGCAAGAGCTTAGTAATAATGTTGATGGATATCGGTATAGTACTTTTTTTTACAAAGATCGGGATTCAGACGGCGGTAAGCTTCATGCAGGGCCCCTTTGGGATTTCGACTTATGCTATGGAAATGTTGATTATTCTCCTCCGAGGCTTGCTACTGATCAATGGCTATATACCACATTCGGACCTAATGAAGGCTATGGAATGCACTGGTGGGCAAGGTTAATGCAGGACCCTGAATATGTTAAGATGATTAAATTAAAGTATAGTCAATTACGGGCAGGAGCTTTTAATACTGATTCTATAATGTCTTACCTTAATAATAACCAGACATTGCTTGGAGAAGCCATAAATCGTAATTTTGAATACTGGCCTATTCTTAATGAATATATTTGGCCTAATGCTTATATAGGATATACCTATGAAAACGAATTGAACTATTTAAAAACTTGGCTTTACGAAAGACTTATATGGCTAGATTCCAAATGGTTGCTCTCTCTTAATAGCGAGAATTCTAATGCTTTAGTAAAGGATTTTGTGGTTTACCCTAATCCATTTAGTTCTGAATTAAACTTTTCAATTCTTCCTAATAATTTGGATGAAATCGTGGTTGAAATATATAGTAGTCAAGGAAAAAGGATGCTTCACAAAACAATTCAGCCAGTAAATAAAACCTTTACTGATATTCAAATAGATAATATTAATCTCCCTTCAGGAATATATATTATTCAGGTTCAGCAGTTAGGACAAATAATTGGTTATTCAAAAATTATTTGCTCATCAAACAAATAATTTTCAAATTTATAAACATCTCTTTTATAATAATATATCAATTTGTATTTAATCTAATGCTTAAAGTATTTCCTTTTCTTTTTCTCCTTCTACAAGGGATAAATATTTATTCACAAAGTATTGAATATGCCAGAAGCATAATTAATACTCTTGCATCAAAGGAATACATGGGTAGGGGCTATGTTGCAAACGCTGATCTGAAAGCGGCCAAATTTATAAGAAATGAGTTTAGACTTTCAGGCCTCGACTCTTTGGGGAAGAATTACTTTCAGCCCTTTAAAATTGATGTAAATACCTTTCCTGGTGAAATGGATGTTCAAATAAATGGCGCATCACTTAAACCTGGTGATGATTATATAATTGACCCTACTTCTCCCTCAATTAAAGGAAATTTTGCAGTTATAAGATGTAGTCGTTCTGACCTTTTAGACCAGCAAAAATTAAATTTAATATTTTCTTCTATAAAGGGAAAAGCACTTCTTATCGACTTAAATGATTCAATAATATACTCTGGTGAAGAATCCGCTAAAATCAAACAAATTATCAATTTAATAAAATTCTCCAAAGATTTAAACAATTCTTTGACAATTCTTTACACTAAAGAAAGACTAATTTGGAGTATTTCTGATTGGCAATCTGAGAAACCAGTTATACTAATTAATTCATCAGTTATTAATTCAAATGAAATTTTCAAAATTACAGTTGATATTCAAGCAAATTACTTAAAGAAATATAAGACACAAAATATTGTAGGTATGATCCGCGGAAGTTCCAATAATGATAGCTTTCTGGTTATTACTGCTCATTATGACCATCTTGGAATTATGGGAAAGAATACCATTTTCCCAGGCGCAAATGATAATGCGAGTGGAATTGCTATGATCCTAAATCTGGCAAGATATTATTCTATTAATCCGCCTAAGTATAATACTGTATTTATTGCATTTTCAGCTGAAGAATTGGGCCTACTTGGCGCAGACTTTTTTGCACATTCAACTTTATTAGAAATAAAGAAAATTAAGTTTCTGATAAATTTTGATCTGGCGGGAACCGGAGATGAAGGAATTAAAGTCGTAAACGCAACCATTTTCAAGCAAGAATTTGAAAAACTTCAGAAGATTAATTCCGAGAACCACTTTCTGCCCTCCATTATGGCCAGAGGAGAAGCATGCATAAGCGATCATTGTTTGTTCTTCAATAGAAACGTCCCATGTTTTTACATTTATACTTTGGGGGGAATATCTGCTTATCATGATATCTACGACAAAGCTGAAACCCTCCCCCTTACAGAGTTTGGCAATTATTTAAAATTGATGACTACCTTCCTAAATTCTTTTTGATTTTATTTAGATCGAATATTAATTTTAAATAAAGTTACAAATTCTTGTTCTTATTGTTATTTGATTCACAATAAAATAATATATTTGAAGGATGCTTTTGTTATTAATATAACAATGTTGCGTAAGAGCCTTATAATAAATATTTTATTACTAACCAAAAAAATTTAACTCATGTCAGAACCAATCAATCTGGTAAAAGTGCTGGCAGATAAACATGGCCGCAGGCGTGATAGTCTTATCCCTATACTTCAGGGTCTGATGGAAGAGACTAACTATCTCACTGATGAAGCTATGGTTCTTGTAGCCAAAGAACTAGACATATCATCAGCAGATGTATATGGCACAGCATCCTTTTACACCTTTATGGATACGGAAATAAGAGGCAAATATGTTATAAGAATTTGTAAAACTATCAGTTGTTCAATGAAGGGAAAAATTGATGTTTTACATACAATTGAAGATACGCTAAAAATTAAAGTTGGAGAAACGACATCCGATAAGAAATTCAGTTTACTTGAAACAAATTGCATAGGTTGGTGCCACAAAGCTCCCGCGATGCTAATAAATGACACTCCATATACAGAATTGACATCACAGAAAGTCACTGAAATTTTACAGGATTATATGAAAAAATAACATTGAATCTGAAAAATATATCATATGAAAAGTTCAGCATTAAAAAGAGTTGACCTGATCTTCGAAAGTGTAAATGTCAGGGCAATCTTAGAAAAAACATTAAAGAGAAAGCCTGAAGAAATTATTAAAGACATTCTCGATTCCGGTCTGCGTGGTCGCGGAGGTGCTGGTTTTCCAACAGGAATGAAATGGAAATACACCGCTGACGAAAAAGACCCGGTAAAATATATTGTATGTAATGCCGATGAAGGTGAGCCCGGTACTTTTAAGGACAGGCAAATTTTAGACGAAGTTCCAAGAAAAGTTTTTGGAGGAATGGCAATCGCCAGCAAAGCAATTGGGGCTAAAATCGGGTATGTTTATTTGCGGGGAGAATATAAATTTCTTGTGCCAAAACTGCAGGAAGAAATCGATCTCTTTCATAGTATGATGAAAGAAATGAAACATGATTTCAGAATTGAACTTCGATTGGGAAGCGGCGCATATATTTGCGGCGAAGAAAGTGCATTATTTGAATCAATAGAAGGGAAAAGAGGAGAACCTAGAAATAAACCTCCCTATCCAACATCTTCTGGGCTTTTTGGAAAACCTACATCAATAAATAATGTAGAAACATTAGTTTATACTGTAATGATATGTGAGTATGGCGCCGACCATTTCCACAAACTAGGTACAACAGATTCAAGAGGCTCAAAGGTTTTTTCAGTATCAGGAGACACACCTAAAGCCGGCATATATGAATTGGAGCTTGGTATGACAGTTGAGCGTTTTGTAGAAGAATTCGGCGATGGCGACACAAAGGCTGTTCAGGTTGGGGGTGCATCTGGTTTCTGCGTACCAAGAAAAAAATTCCAAGATACAATTATAGGTTTTGAGGGAGTACCAACAGGAGGTTCTATGAAGCTATTTAATAGCTCTCGATCCATGTACAATGTATTACATAATTATCTTGACTTTTTTGCAGAGGAATCATGCGGACAGTGCACTCCTTGCAGAGTAGGCTGCCAACAACTCCTTCTTGGGGTCGAAGCTGTAAAGCGCGGCGAAAAAAATTCCCGTTACCTTGATGAATTGGTGAAACTTGCTGGCACAATGAAAATGGCATCAAAATGTGGCTTGGGTCAATCAGTTGGAAACGCCTTTAAATCTATCGTGGAAAATTTTAAAGAAGAAGTAATTTACTAACTCATAAAGATTGAAATTATGGTTAATCTTAGTATAAACGGTCTGTCTGTATCGGTAAAGGAAGGAACAACAATCCTAGATGCCGCCCGAAAACTTAATTTTAAAATACCTACATTATGTCATCATCAGGATTTATGTGTAGCAGGTAATTGCCGGGTTTGCGTCGTAGAGCAACCTGGAGCACGAACTTTAACTGCTGCCTGCGCAACTCCTGTTTCTGAGAATATGGAAATCCTTACTAATAGTCTAAAGGTTAGGACAGCCCGAAAACATATTATTGAACTATTGCTTTCTGAACATAAAGCTGATTGCACTAAATGCTATAAAAATGGAGTTTGTGAACTTCAAAGCCTTGCCAATGAATATAGTGTAGGCGATCACTTGTTTATTGATCTAGTACCCATTCATGCGCATAAAATTGATATTACTTCGCCATCTTTATCTAAAGATGACAGTAAATGTATTCGGTGTCAGAGGTGTGTTAGAACATGTGCAGAACTTCAAGGTGTCAATGCTCTTACAGTTGCGAATAAGGGCAAAGAAATGAAGATTAGCAGTTTTTATGATAAGCCAATGCATGAGGTAGTCTGCACCAATTGTGGACAATGTATTAACCGCTGCCCAACTGGTGCGCTTGTGGAAAGAAACTACATTGAAGAAGTATGGCAGGCAATCCTTGATCCCACAAAACATGTTGTTGTTCAAACGGCTCCGGCAGTTAGAATTGGACTTGGCGAAGCACTAGGGCTTTCACCCGGTCAGAGGGTTACGGGAAAAATGGTGTCTGCACTTAAACGTCTTGGATTCAATAGTGTATTAGATACTGACTTTACTGCTGATCTAACTATTATTGAAGAAGGAACAGAACTGCTCACAAGACTTAAAAAGGTCTTGGTTGAAAAGGATCCGAAAGTGAAACTACCTCTAACTACATCATGTTCACCGGGCTGGATAAAATTCATTGAGCATATATTTCCGGAATTCTTGCCAAACGTTTCTTCCTGTAAATCACCCCAACAAATGTTTGGGGCGCTCGCAAAAACATATTATGCTCAAAAAAGAAAAATAAACCCAAAGGATATAGTAAGTATTTCAATAATGCCATGCACAGCAAAGAAATATGAAGCCGACCGTCCAGAGATGCGATCAAGTGGATTTAAGGATGTAGATTATGTTCTAACCACTCGAGAGCTTGCAAAAATGATAAAACAGGCAGGTATAAACTTTGATAAACTTGAAGAAATGAAGTATGACTCCATTATGGGAGAATCTACAGGTGCTGCTGTTATTTTTGGAGCAACTGGTGGGGTTATGGAAGCTGCTCTCAGAACTGCGTATGAAATAGTAACTGGGCGTGAGGTTCCTTTTGAAAATCTCAATATAATACCAGTACGCGGAGTTGATGGCATTCGCGAGGCTTCAGTATTAATTAATAAATGTAAGCCTGAATGGGCGTTCTTAAATGGAGTGGAGTTAAAATGTGTGGTTGCTCATGGACTCGCAAACGCCCGAACCGTAATGCAAAACGTCAAAGATGGTAAGGCAAACTATCATTTTATAGAAATAATGGCTTGCCCAGGTGGTTGCCTTGGTGGAGGTGGACAGCCAATACCTACCAATGAAGCAATCCGTAAGAAAAGAACCGAAGCCATCTATGCCGAAGATATGGGCATGCCACTTAGAAAATCCCACTTGAATCCGGAAATAACTGCAATATATAAGGATTTTTTGGGTGAGCCAAATGGACATAAATCTCATGAATTGCTTCATACTCATTATACAGAAAGAAGGCGGTATTAAATAAACTTACAAAAAAGTTCAGTTTTCTAAAGAGCAGAGGCATATTTTGTGGCTCTGCTCTTTTTATTTTACCAAATGAATTTTAGAAATTTATTTTTTCGTGTTTTTATTATGAATTAAAAATTCTTTTTTAATAACAATAAGAAATACTTCTTTTGCATATATTATTATTTCTCAATTGATTTAAGCTATTATATAAACTAATCATTGACACCACTTCAATTCTAATTTTTCTATAATTCTCGTATTATTTTAATCATACAATTTTAAATATTCAAAGTGGTTCCCTGTCCACTTTAGATATTTTTCAAAGTCACAATATTTTATGACCAATGTTGCGGTATTATCATTTGGATGAAAACTGATAAATTCTGAGTTTCGGATATTCTCATCTAGGAAAAGCAAAACCTGATTGGAAACATCATTAATAAGGCCAAACGGCGATACGGATCCTGCCTTTAGGCCAAGGTATTTTTCCAAACGAGTATCCGATGCAAAACTGATTTTCCCCTGTTTTAGCCTTTTTTCCAAATCGTGAATATCCAAAGCTCTTGTGTAATCTAAAACAACCAGAAAATGTCTGTCTCCCTTGTGATTTCGAAAAAACAAGTTCTTACAATGGGTTGCCTCCAAATCTTCCCAATATTGTTTAGCTATTTCTATCGTTGGGAGAGGGGGATGCTCATGCAACCTATATTCAATTTTCAATTTAGAAACAATTTCTATAACTTTTTCACGCTCTGTCATGTTTACGAAGATTAAAAGACAAATTTAAAAAGATTTATTCGTGCAAACAGCTTCATATATTTTATAACTTAGAATTCTTATACTAATTTTGCCTCCTATATCAAACTCAACATGAAAAATCGTTTATTTTTTATTTTTAAGTACTTTTTGTTTTGGGTATTTGTGTTTATTGTACAGAAGTTACTGTTTATGGGCTTTAACTTCCATGAATCAATGAAATTGGATGTTTCCACATGGTTCGGTGTTATTTGGCATGGTCTACGACTTGACCTTTCAACTACTTCATATTTGATGGTAATTCCCACCCTTGCTACAAGTATCTTGTGTTTCTTTAAATTAGCCTATACCCGATCTTTCATGCTGGTATATAATTATCTAATTCTCTTTGTAGTTCTTTTCCTTGGTATTGTTGATATGGAGCTTTATTCATGGTGGGGGTTTAAGTTGGATATTACTCCTCTTGTATACTTAAAAACTCCCAAAGAAGCCGTTGCCTCAATCAATTATATTGAGATATTCTTACTCATAGTTTTCTTTATTCTACAGTATTTTTTAGCGCTAAAGATTTTTCGAAAAATTGTGCTTTCTGAGCTTAAACGTGATAATGAGTCCTCAAGTTTTTTTGCAATTCCCGGTTTTTTATTAATCGGTTTGCTTTTCATACCAATGCGAGGCGGAATAGGCATTGCTCCAATAAATCTTGGCTCAGCATATTTTCATAAAAATCGTTTTGCAAACCATAGTGCAATAAATGTTATTTGGAATACTGTCTTTTCAGTAGTAGAGAAGAAAAACAATAATTCCTCAAAATTTTTTATGCAGGAAAATCGCGCCAACGAAATATTTAATGCCTTTTATCCCAAAGAAACTAAAAGATATAAACTTATTAAAAAAGATTCCAATGTAATACTCATTATCCTGGAAAGTTTTTCCAATAAAATAATCGGTGAGCTTGGAGGAGAAGTCGGAATCACTCCGGAAATTGATACAATTACTAAAAACTCTGTTGTCTTTAGGAATTTTTTTGCCAGTGGTGATCGTTCAGAAAAAGGTATCCTAAGCCTACTAAGTGGATATCCAGCGCAACCTACCACGACAATCATTAATTTTCCATCAAAAACACAAAGTTTACCTTTCCTGCTTTCACCATTCCATGATAAAGGATATTATACTGCATTTTATTATGGCGGGGATTTGAATTTTGCCAATTTACGAAGTTATTTTACGAACTCATCTATCGATAAAAGAATTACAATTGAGGATTTCCCTTCTTCTTTAAACACGCAGAAATGGGGCGTCCCTGATGAGTTTCTGTTTTCAAAAATGCTTTCAGATATTGATACTATTAGCGCTCCGTTCTTTATTTCCTGTTTTACTTTAAGTAGTCATGAACCATACGATATACCAATGAAGCCGGTATTTCCGACAAACAATCGTGACGACTTAAGTAAAAATGGTTTTTACTATACTGATAAATGCCTTGGTGCTTTTATAAAGCAGGCAAAAACCAGAGCTTGGTGGAAAAACACTCTTATTATTATTGTGGCAGATCATGGATCAAGGTACCCGGGAAATACAGCTAACGACATTCCAATAAAATTTCGTATTCCTATGATTTGGACTGGAGGCGCATTAACTGTTCATGATACCTTAATTACTACATATTCATCTCAATCCGATCTTCCACATACTTTGTTGAATCAATTTGACCTACCCGTAGAAAACTACAAATTTAGTAAAGACATCCTTAATGAAAGTGCAAAATCTTTTGCATTTTATTTCTTTAATAATGGTTTTGGTTATATGACTGATTCCGTTCAGGCCGTTTATGACATTAATATTAACAGTTTTACTTTCACATCCGGTAATTTAACTGATGAGAATGTTGCTTCATCAAAAGCATATTTACAGGTGCTTACAAGGGATTACAATAATCGATAATACATTTACTATGGCAGAAAAAAGTAAAATTATCTTCATTATTAATCCTATAGCTGGAGTTATGGGAAAAAGAAATCTGGAGTCCAAAATAGATAAGGTCTTTCCGGTATCTGAATATGAAATAATTAAACTATACACTGCCTATCCTAGTCATGCTCTTGAACTCGCTGAACAAGCCGTAAAAAAAGCACCGGCATTAGTTGTTGCTGCAGGTGGTGATGGTACAATTAATGAAATTGCAAGGGCTCTTATTAATACAGGTATTCCATTGGGTGTTATTCCACTTGGTTCTGGAAATGGATTTGCTCGTCACTTTAATTTACCCTTGAATATTAAGAAAGCACTTACAATATTAAAAACTGGAACAACACTTTCTGTTGATGTAGGTTATTTGAACGGGAGGCCTTTTTTCTGTACTGCAGGAATTGGCTTTGATGCCGAAATCGGATACTACTACAGGGATTATAATCATAGAGGTTTTATAGCGTATGCTTTAAGTTTTGCAAAGGTATTCAGCTGGTATAAATCAAAAGATTACGTTCTTGAAATAGACGGCGAAAGATTTGAGTTTAAAGCTTTTTTTATTACGATTGCAAACATCTCTCAGTTTGGTTATAATTTCATTGTAGCACCAAAAGCATCCACTTTAGATGGGGCTTTTGATGTTGTTGTTGTAAAACGATTTGCTAAATGGAAAGCCTCTTTTATAGCAATTAGATCTCTATTAGGGACCATTGATAACAGTGAATATGTTTGGCATAAACTTGCTAAAAATGTAAAGATACTTTCGCCAACTGGAGAGAAATTTATTCATATTGATGGAGAGGCAGATATTCAAAGTGGATTTTTAGAATACCAGATTAAAAATGCTGAATTACGGGTGGTCGTTAATAATAAGGACCAGGTAATCCCTTTTCCTTTTAAAAAGCTCATTTATAAATCTATACATTAGTCAGATTCAGTATCATAAAAACAAAAATCGCCTAAAACAAAATGGTAATAGGCGACTCTTCTTAAAAATGTGGGCTATACTGGATTCGAACCTGTGACTTCTACCCTGTCAAGGTAGCACTCTAAACCACTGAGTTAATAGCCCTAATTGTGCAAAAATAGTAATTTCAAATCAATTTTACTTCAATGTTGCTTTAAAGAAATGCAATTCTGCCAGCATCTCCTTCAGGGTTATAAAGCTTTTTTATATCCTTACTTTTAATATTAAAGCTAAGTGACACATAAAACAATTGCGTTTTATTGAAATCAGAATAATCAACCAAGTCACCAAAATCATATCCCTTAAAATCTTTGTTTATAAAATTTTCAGGGTAGTACTTAAATTTAAGGTTTATTCCTCTAGGAAACTGAAACCCAGCAAACACGGAAAGGGCAAACCTTTGCGTACGATTGCTGAACCATTCACTTTGCTTGGTTTTATTCCCATCAATATATTGTTTTTGTTTATAATGAAAAAACAATTCGTATTCCCCCCCCCCGTAAAAATAAAAATGATCTTTAAATGATCCAAGTTTGAATGCAAGCGGAATACCAAGTGCGTATGTTCTTCTCTTAATTATCTCTTCGTTTTCCTCTGTGACCAGACCGATATTTCTAATTCCATAACCGCTGAAGAAACCGAGAGAATTACTAAAATCATAATGCATATTCTGTCCAGCATGAAAAAAAAGAGTAAATCTCATTTTGGTTGGAATATCAATTCCACCTCTTTGTACATTTGAAAATGCAAATATAAACTCACCACTATTCTCTCTATATATCTGAGCTTGTGTTGATTTAATGGAAAGTACAGTTGAAAAAAGCAAAATCCAAATGAAATTCTTAATCATTTTCGAAATCTTTAAAGAATCATTATTCGTAAAGAACTTGGAACACCAAATTAATAATGAATTTCGATTTCCTTATTCCAAACCAAAAGAAAATTTCTATACTTGATATTCACTTAAAACTTTGCGATATAATTTATTACTTGCTAAAAATTAACCAACAATTGAGCTTTAAAACCTTGCAACAACTTTTTGGGCAATAGTTTCACCAATTGAAAGTGAAGCAGTTGCTGCAGGTGAGGGTGCATTCAAAACATTTATTGCTTGATTTGTTTCTGAAATAAAAAAATCGTCAATCAATTTGCCGTGTCTATCACAAGCCTGGGCTCTCACCCCAGAACTTCCGGGTACAAGATCATTTACAGTGATTTCCGGCACCAACTTCTGGAGGGCTCGAGTAAATGCATATTTATTATAGGATCTGTAGTACTCTCCAATTCCCATCTTGGTATACCGTAACATTACTTTTTGAAATCCTGGCCAGCTAATAGAATCCCATAAATCTGAAAAAGAAATATCTGTCTTTTTATAGCCTTCCCGTTTAAATGCGAATACAGCATTTGGGCCTGCCTCAATTCCACCATTTATCATCCTTGTAAAATGCACACCTAAAAATGGGAACGCCGGATCGGGGACAGGATATATAAGGTTATTTACTAAAAATTCTTTTTCAGGCTTAAGTTCATAATATTCTCCTCTGAACGGTATAATTCGTAAATCTGGTCGTTTTATAGAAAAATTGGCGATTTTGTCAGAAAACAAACCAGCAGTGTTAACTACGATTTTTGCAGTGAATTCATTCTTCGAGGTAAGAATATGTGCGAACTCCTTGTCCTTATTAAATATAATGTCTGTTACTTTATTACTTGTATAAATAACCCCTGAATATTTCTCAATAAACAATTCCGCAATTCGTTTGCTAACTTTTTTGTAGTCTACAATTCCTGAATATGGAATATGAAGTCCTGCAATTCCAGCAACATGTGGTTCATACTCAATGAGTTCTTCGCGATTTAATTTCTTGATTTTATTCAGCCCATTTGCTAGCCCTCTATTGTATAAGTCATCAAGTCTGCTAAGCTCCTTTTGTTCAGTTGCAACAATAATCTTCCCACTTAGCTCAAAATTAATGTTGTTTTCGGAGCAAAACTTTAGGAGATACTGGTACCCTCTAATGCAGTTTTCCGCTTTTAGGCTACCTGGCTTATAATAAATCCCAGAATGAATAACTCCACTATTATTTCCAGTTTGGTGTTTGGCAATTGCATCTTCCTTTTCGATCACGCAAATAGATAAATCAGGCCGGATTTCCTTGGTTTTCAATGCTGTAGCAAGACCGACAATTCCCCCTCCAATTATTGCGACATCAAAATTCATCTTTATGTAAGTTTATATATTCGTTAATGACACCATCATATAATTCACTCAATTTATTCATTAATAGATGGTTGACTTTAAATTCAATGTCCCCAATTTTTGAAACAGGAAGAATTTTTGCAGATGTTCCAGAAAGAAAAACTCCATCAGCTTTATTCAAAAAGTCGGCATTGAAAATTTTTTCTTGCAATGGGATGGCATTTTTTTCACATATTTCTACAATTTTTTTCCTGGTAATTCCTTCAAGAACTATATCCTTTGGCGCTGTATATATAATATTGTTTTTTATTACATAAAGGTTTGACTGGCTTCCTTCGGTTATTGTACCATTTTCGCTTTCCAGAATAAGCTCATAGAGGTTTTTTTCCTCCTTAATTACTGCTATTTCAGCTTTATAATTTGAAAACCAATTTTTAACAGATGGGTTTGGGCGATCAAATCTAAATATTTCTGTGTTTACACCATTCAAATATACCTCTTCTTCAGGATAGTAGAAAGGAACTGGATATGCCATAAAAGTCTTTTCCCATTCACCTGATCCAAAATGAAAAACAAATTTCAGGTTACCTGATGTCATTTTATTAGCCCTAATTAACCGAAATAATAGTTTTTTCATTTCCTGTGCATTCACAAAGGGTCGAAGATTAGATTTCCGGGCTGAATCTTCCAGTCGGTTTAAATGATCTTCAAGAAAAAGTACTACACTGTTTTGAATTCGCACTACCTCATAAAAATTATTCCCCTTTGTTAGGAAGGTATTATCAAACTCGTAATCTTCCCGCAGATCATTCCCGCGTAAAAAGTATTTTCCCTGTATCTTTCCCATAAAAAAATTTATTTCCGCAAAAGTACATACAAATTATTTAACCTTGTAACCTCAGAATTAAACAATGTGATAAATAAAATAAAACACCCGGACTGACAAATTAAATCAAATCCGGGTGTCAACATACGAGAAAGCGGATCTACTCGTACTTTAAAGATTCAGCTGGGTTCAATTGTGATGCTTTGAAACTTCAAAACAGCCATAATGAAGTATTATTAAATATTACTAAGACGCATTTTTTATAGTTTATGTTACAGCACACTTTTTTTCTAGTTTCTTTGATTTCGAAAGCAACCTAATCCTTGTTCAATGAGTCTAAATTTTTGCAAAACAAATTGTTTTTGGTCTTTTTGCATTATATTTAGGAAGATGAAAGTGTTTTGTCTGAATAATAATACACATCTATTTGTTTGATTAACAAGCGAATAACAAGATTTTTTCGCGTCAAAAATCAAATGGTTTAAAGCATTTGAGTTTAGACAATTAAAAAGGTAAATTGCATTTATTTTAGATAATACAAAAGAAATGATGGGAAAATTAGTTTTTTTTGTTGACGATGATAAAATGATCCTCAACTTGCTTGAATACACCATAAAGAATAAACAAGATTATGAGGTGAAGACTTTTTTTTCAGGTGAAGACTGTATAGATCATTTAGGGATGAAACCTGACCTGATTGTACTTGATCACAATTTTAAATCAAATGGAAATCCATCAAAAAATGGCATGGAGATTCTAAAAGAAATCAAACAAATAAATCATAAGCTTCCAGTAATTATTCTTACAGGTCAGGAGGATCCGAACCTTGCGGCTGAGTTTCTTTCAAACGGGGCTACCAAGTTTATTCCAAAAAACGATTATTTTATTGACGCATTGCTAGAGACAATCGAAAAGCAAATTTTTTAATTGCAAGTTTCGGACTTTTCCATTCTTTTTTAACCTACTTTAAGGTTAATAAAATAAAAATATTTTTTATTAAAGGATTAATTTATACTTTTGCACGATAAATTTTTTGGCTGTTGTGAAGGTAATAGACGAATTTGATATTCCTATCTACGGGTTAAAGGAAGGAATAACAACTATAGTTTTGAGGTAGGCAATAAGTTTTTTGAATATTTTAACAATAATGATCTACCCAGTGGAGAATTAATTGTTGAAGTTATTATAAATAAGCAATCGCAGTTCATTGAATTTGATTTACGTTTAAAAGGATACTTGAATCTAGTATGCGATCGTTGCCTCGAAGAATTTGATTATTATATAGATTTTGAGGAAAAGATATTTGTTAGGTTTGGGGACAAGTTTGAAGAACTTGATGATAACATTATCGTTATTCCTAAAGGAGAAGCAAGGATTAATATAGCTCAGTATATATATGAGTTAACAGTTGTTAGTATTCCCTATAAAAAGGTTCACCCTGAAATATCATCAGGTAAAACAGCATGTAATCCTGAGATGATAAAGAAACTGAATGAGTTAAAAGTTGAAGATACAATTGATAGAACCGATCCCAGATGGGATATATTGAAGAATTTAAATTAAATAAATACTAAAATGGCACATCCTAAAAGGAAGATATCCAAAACCAGAAGAGACAAAAGAAGAACCCATGATAAAGCCTCAACTCCCACTTTATCTGTTTGTGCAACTACTGGTACTGTTCATAGAAGACATCGTGCATATTATGTTGATGGAAACCTTTACTACAAAGGGAAACTGGTTATCGAAAAGGTAACTGAAACCGTTTAACTTCGCTTTCTGTTCATATAAGGAAGCCTAAATTTATCCATATGCGAATTGGCGTAGATATAATGGGTGGAGATTTTGCACCGCAAACTACCGTTCTTGGTAGCTTTCTTGCTCGTGATCAGATACCCGAAGATGTAGAATTAGTTTTAATAGGAAACAGAGAATCCATTATCCATATATCCAAGGATAATGGATTTGATGTTAATAAGGTCTCAATCGTCCACACAACTGAGCAAATCCTCATGAGTGACCACCCCTATAAGGCTTTTACTAGCAAAGTTGATTCAAGTATTGTGAAGGGTTTTAAGATGCTAAAGGCTGGGGAGATAGACGCTTTTTGCAGTGCCGGAAATACTGGCGCAATGCTTATTGGCGCTAGTAAGGTTATTGCCCCGATACCCGGAATAATTCGACCTGCAATCACAGCAATATTGCCGAATTTAAATGGGACTCCTAATGTACTTCTTGATGTTGGGATAAACCCAGATTCTCGACCCGATGTATTATATCAATATGGCATATTAGGGTCGATTTATTCGAAGGCTATGTTTAATGTAGATCATCCACGAGTTGGTTTGGTTAATTTAGGAAGCGAAGACGAAAAAGGGAACTTAGTAACAAAGGCAGCCTTTCAGCTGATGAAAGAAAGCAAAGACTTTAATTTCGTTGGGAATATTGAGGGAAATGAATTCTTTAATAATCAAAAGACTGAAGTTTTAGTTTGTGATGGATTTGTTGGTAATATAATTCTCAAACAAGCTGAAGGTTTTTATCATTTAGTTAGAGACAGGGGAATTCAGGATGAATATTTCGAGGAATTTAACTTTGAAAATTTTGGCGGTACTCCTGTTTTGGGCATAAATATGCCGGTTATAGTTGGGCATGGTATCTCAAATGATATTGCTATTAAAAATATGATTCTGAACAGTTGGACCGTTTGTAAGTCAAACCTGATAAATAATATAAAAGCGGCATTAGAATAATGACAAAAATACGCGCAGCAATTACTGGTGTTCAGGGATATGTTCCTGATTACATTCTTACAAATGATGAGATTAGTCGAATGGTTGAAACCTCCGATGAATGGATCATGCAAAGAATAGGAATTAAGGAAAGAAGGATACTTAGGGAAGAGGGTAAAGCCACATCTGATTTGGCCGTTAACGCTATTAAAGGTCTTTTGACAAAGACAAAAACCGACCCAAAAGATATTGATCTTGTAATTTGTGCAACTATCACTCCAGATATGCATTTTCCGGCAACAGCTAATCTAATTGCAAACAAAGCTGGTTTAATAAATTCATGGGGGTTTGATATTTCTGCTGCTTGTTCAGGTTTTGTTTTCGGACTTGAATCAGCGTCCAATTTCATTGAATCGGGAAGATATAAAAAAATTATTCTTGTTGGGGCGGATATGATGTCCGCAATTACTGACTACACAGACCGAACCACCTGCCCCCTTTTTGGTGATGGAGCATCTGCGGTTTTACTTGAGCCAACTTTGGAAGAATACGGAGTAATAGATCATATTTTTGGTGTAGATGGCTCAGGTGCAAAGTATCTGCATATGAAAGCTGGCGGTTCTTTGCGCCCGCCCTCCCATGAAACTATTGATAATAAAGAACATTTTGTTTTTCAGGAGGGTCAAGCTGTTTTCAAAGTTGCTGTTTCTAAAATGGCTGATGTTTCTGTTGAAATAATGCAGAAACACAACCTAAAATCGGAAGATATCGCATGGTTTGTTCCTCATCAGGCAAATATGAGAATTATTGATGCAGTCGCAAGAAGAATGGGAATCGAAAAAGACAAAGTTATGATCAATATTGAACGCTTTGGGAATACAACAGCTGCAACAATTCCACTTTGCCTTTGGGAGTGGGAAAATCAGCTTAAAAAGGGCGACAATATAATCTTATCAGCTTTTGGAGGAGGTTTTACCTGGGGTTCCATATACCTTAAATGGGCTTATGATGGTAGCAAATTTAGTTAAGCGAAACTAAATGTTTAGAAATATAGTTACCCTTAATTAGAAACCAATTGAATTATTATTCTTTTAAATATTAGCCTAAATTTAGATGATTCTATAACTATAATCCCGTATTCATAATTATAAGCTTATCTTTAACGAATAAATCCTCATATGGCAAAAAGTAACGAAATGGAAAATCACGCTATAAACTTGATTGGAACAGGGACTATTATTGATGGAAATATTGTTTCTAATGGTGATATTCGAATTGATGGTAGCCTTAAGGGTAACTTATCCACAAAAGGAAAAGTAATTGTTGGTGATACAGGTAAAATTAGTGGAGAGGTAAATTGTAAAAATTTTGAAGTTGAAGGATCCGTGGAAGGAAAAGTTGTTGTAACTGAACTCCTTTCATTGAGAGCCAAATCAAAAATACTTGGCGATATCACTACCAGTAAATTAGCAATCGAACCAGGTGCTGTTTTTACTGGTAAATGTGATATGTCTGGCATTAACCATAACATGAATGCAGCAAAACCAACAGAATCAAAATAAATTCTCTGGCCTAAGTAATTATGGCCGTTACTCCGGATTAGCCTTTCAAATGATTGCTATAATTTTAGCTTTCGTTTGGATGGGAAAGAAAATTGACGAAAAATTTTTCCCTGGAAAAACTATTTTTATCATAATTCTTTCATTGATTGGGATCTTTATTGCATTATATGTTGTATTGAAAGATTTTATCAAAATCAAAAAGAGAAAATGATCTTCAAAAGAATTCTTCTGAACTTATCTCTGATTCTACTTATTCTTGGTCTGATTTTTTTTGTTTTAAAATCGTTTTTTAGCATAGGAATCCCTTTTCAACAAGTAACTATAATACTATTGGGTTCCTATTCAATCAGTCTGATAGTTTTATTAGTTTTTCAAAGAGGTTCAATTCTAGGAGGGAAATCATGGCTTACACATACTCTCGCTGCTATTAGCATAAAATTTTTGTTATACCTGATACTTATTATTTTAGTCTTTTTTTTATCAAAAAACCGTAGTTTGGAATTTATTTTAACATTTTTTGTTATATATTTATCCCTTACTTCGTACTTGTTGCTTTCATTCTTAAAAATTTTGAAAACAAAAAATCTAAATAAGTAAATGAATCTGGTACCGGTTTTTTCGAAACAATTATTTTTTGCGTTATTACTTAGCCTTGTCATAACAAACTATGTTATGGCGTCTGACCACCCGGGGCAAAAAGAAAATGCTGCTAACGAAAAATTTGCTGCCGGTGAATTTATTATAGATCATATAAAAGATTCACATGAATGGCACATTTTAACAAAAAATAATGGGGAAGCTGTAGCTGTATATTTACCTGTTATCTTGTATAGCCAGAACACTGGTCTACACTTTTTTATATCAAACAAAATTGCTCACGGTCAACATTTTAATAGCTTTAAGATATCGGAAGAAACAGGGAAAATAATAGAAATTAATGAAAATGGTGAGGAAATTGGAATTCCTTTGGATTTTTCAATTACAAAAACAGTGGCAGCAATGCTACTTGCTGCACTAACTATTTTATTCCTTTTTATTCGAATGGGGCGTTCGTATTCACATAATAAAAACATTGTTCCTAAGGGATTTAATGGCTTTTTAGAACCAATGATAGTTTTTATAAGAGATGAAATAGCTATTCCCAATATTGGTCATCATAAATATGAAAGATTTATGCCATACTTACTCACAGCATTTTTCTTCATACTTATTAATAATATTATGGGGTTGATTCCATTCTTTCCATTTGGTGCCAACGTAACGGGAAATATTGCGGTTACCTTAGTACTTGCCCTCATTACATTTATAATTACCCAGATAAGCGGAACCAAAGATCACTGGAAACATATTTTTGCTACTCCAGGTGTTCCTGTGTGGCTTCTTCCAATAATGATACCTGTTGAGTTAATGGGATTATTTTCTAAACCATTTGCTCTCATGATTCGTCTTTTTGCGAATATTACTGCTGGGCATATTATAGTACTTAGTTTAGTTAGTCTCATTTTTATTTTTAAGGCTTTATGGGTATCCGCTGTTTCGATACCGATGGTTTTGTTTATTGATATTCTTGAAATACTTGTTGCTTTTCTGCAAGCTTATGTTTTTACATTATTATCAGCTCTATTCATAGGGCTTGCCGCAAAGGAACATCATCATGCATAGTTTTTGTTTAATTTAAATTTAATCGTTATGACTGGAACATTAGCAGCTGTTGGTGCGGGATTAGCCGCAATCGGAGCAGGAATAGGAATTGGCCGTATTGGTGGACAAGCAATGGATGCCATTGCACGTCAACCGGAAGCTGTTTCTCTGATTCAAACCAATATGATTATTGCAGCCGCCTTAATTGAAGGTGTTGCATTATTCGCAGTGGTTGTAGCACTTATTGCTTAAATCGAAAAAAATATGCTTTCAACGGTTGGTTGTAAGCATATTTTATTTAAGAACTAAAATCAAAAATTATGGATCTAGTAACCCCTGGCATAGGATTAATATTCTGGACAACTTTTATCTTTTTTTTATTACTTATTCTTTTACGAGTATTTGCCTGGAAGCCTATTCTTAATGCTATCAAAAACCGGGAAGCAAGTATTAAGTCCGCTCTTGATTCTGCTGAAAAGGCAAAAGAGGACATGAAAAAACTTCTTTCTAAAAACGAGGAGATCCTCCAAAAAGCAAGGATTGAAAGAGATCTTTTGTTAAAAGAAGCTCGTGAAGTTAAAGAAAAGATAATAGCCGAAGCAAAGGATAAAGCTCAGTTGGAAGCTAACAAACTAATTGAACAAGCAAGATTAAGTATCAGAAATGAGAAAACTGCTGCAATTGCTGAAATTAAATCTCAAGTTGCTAATTTATCCGTTGAAATTGCAGAAAAAATACTCCGAGAAAGACTTTCCCATTCTAAGGAACAAAGTGAATTGATCAATCGCATGATTGAAGACATTAAAATTAACTGAGCGTAAACATTATTATGAACGACAGTAAAATATCCGTCCGTTATGCCAAAGCACTTTTTTTAGCTGCGAATGAAGCTAATGTGCTTGTTCAGGTTATGAAGGACCTTGAACTTATAATGAATTACTATGCATTAGATGATTTTCGCGCAGTTCTTGAAAGCCCTATTGTAAAGACTTCAGATAAAAAGAAAGTAACAGAAAAACTGTTTTCCGGAAAAATTTCATCTTTAAGTACAGCATTTGTTGATTTGTTGCTTTCGAATAAACGAGAAAGTCATCTGCAACCAATTGCCCGAAATTTTAAATCTCTATTCAGAAAAAACCAGGGAATATTATCCGCTGAAATAACTGTTACTGAACCGGTTGAAAAAATTCAATTGGAAAAGTTCAGGCAATTACTAAAAAAAACTTTTAAGTCTGAAATTGAATTGGAGGAAATTATAAAACCTGCTATTTTAGGAGGTTTTATCCTTAGAGTAGACGATGAGCAATATGATGCTAGCGTTATCTCGGGATTATCAAAAATGAAAAAACAATTATTGGAATCAACACTCGTAAAATAACATAATAAAATGGCTGACATTAAACCTGCAGAGGTATCTGAAGTGCTAAAAAAACAGCTTCAGGGTTTTAAGACCAGTATCGAACTTGAAGAAGTCGGAACGGTATTACAGGTGGGCGATGGTATTGCCCGTATTCATGGTCTTTCAAAAGTTCAATCAAATGAACTTATTGAGTTTGATAACGGTCAAAAAGCAATTGTTTTAAACCTAGAAGAAGACAATGTAGGAGCTGTATTATTGGGTGCTTCCGAAGAAATTAAAGAGGGAGATACAGTAAAGCGAACAAAAAGAATTGCCTCGATTCAAGTTGGTGAAGGACTTTTGGGCCGAATAATAAATACCATAGGAGAACCTTTAGATGGAAAAGGACCAATAACAGGAACTCTCTATGAAATGCCTCTTGAACGAAAAGCTCCTGGTGTAATTTTCCGTCAGCCTGTTAAACAGCCATTGCAAACTGGAATAAAGGCTATTGACGCTATGGTTCCAATCGGCAGAGGTCAAAGAGAATTGATAATTGGAGACAGACAAACTGGTAAAACTTCAATAGCTATTGATACAATTATCAATCAGAAAGAATTTTTTGATAAAGGGGAACCTGTTTATTGTATTTATGTAGCAATTGGGCAAAAGGGATCAACTGTTGTTACTTTGGCTAAATTGTTAGAAGAATCTGGAGCAATGCCATATACGGTTATTGTTTCATCTACGGCCTCTGACCCTGCTGCCTTGCAATTTTATGCGCCGTTTGCAGGTGCATCAATAGGCGAATTTTTCAGAGATACCGGCCGTTCGGCATTGATAATTTATGACGATCTTTCAAAACAAGCCGTTTCATACCGAGAAGTTTCATTATTACTCCGTCGTCCTCCCGGGCGAGAAGCTTACCCAGGTGATGTATTTTATCTTCATTCAAGATTGCTTGAAAGAGCTGCTAAAATCATTGATTCAGATGTGATTGCTAAGAGTATGAATGATTTACCTGAATCAATCCGTCATCTTGTTAAGGGTGGTGGGTCACTAACAGCTTTGCCAATTATTGAAACTCAGGCAGGTGATGTTTCAGCATACATTCCTACAAATGTTATCTCCATTACAGATGGACAGATCTTTCTAGAATCCAATTTATTCAATTCTGGAGTTCGTCCGGCTATTAATGTCGGAATATCTGTGTCACGAGTTGGAGGAAATGCTCAGATCAAAGCAATGAAGAAAATTGCTGGAACCTTAAAAATCGATCAGGCACAATTTCGTGAATTAGAAGCTTTTTCCAAATTTGGATCTGATCTTGATGCGGCTACAGTTGCTGTACTTGATAAGGGCTCAAAAAACGTTGAAATTCTGAAACAGGGATTACACTCTCCTCTTAGTGTAGAAAAGCAAATTGCAATCATTTATTGTGGCACAAAAGGACTTTTAAGTAATGTTCCTGTTACGAAAATCAAAGAATTTGAACGCGATTTTCTTGAACTGATGGAAACTAAAAATAAGGAAATCCTTAAAAGACTTGCTAAAGGAGAGATTGATGATTCAATTACATCATGTCTTGAAAATACAGCTGCCGAGGTTTCAGCCAAATACAATACTAATAAATAAGTGCTAACCCTTAAAAAAGCAAATGGCCAATCTTAAGGAAATAAGAACCCGTATTGAATCAGTTAGCTCAACCCGGCAGATAACCAGTGCTATGAAGATGGTTTCTGCAGCGAAGCTCAGGAGGGCTCAGGATGCAATTATACGAATGCGTCCTTATGCTGATAAACTTCAAATGATTATTGAATCAGTCGGGGATAGTCTAAAAGATGATGAGGATTTCATATATGTAAAAGAGGGCCGTGAAGTCAATAAAGTCTTACTTGTTGTAATAACCTCTAATAGAGGGCTTTGCGGGGCTTTTAATGCAAATGTTTTCAAAAAAGCTGTTTTAGTTGCACATGAAAAATATGGAACTCAACTATTAAAAAATAATGTTGATTTTTTTGTAATGGGTAAGAAGGCCGATGAATTTCTCAAAAAAAGAAAATTTAAGGTTGTAACCTCGCGAAATGACATTTTTGATCATCTAACATTTAATAATGTTTCAGAAATTGCAACAGGAATTATGGAACAATTTGCCGCAGGTAATTATAATCGAATACATTTGATTTATAATCAGTATAAAAACGCGGCTGTCCAGATTCTTACTGATGAGCAATTTCTTCCTTTAAAGGTTACTGAAAAGCTTGATGAAGAAGGAAATATTTTAAAATCATTTACTGATTATATTTTTGAACCCTCCAAAAAAGAAATGGTAAAAGAGCTTATTCCAAAATCTCTTAAACTACAGCTTTTTAAAGCATTACTTGAATCATACGCTTCCGAACAAGGAGCAAGGATGACTTCAATGCATAAAGCAACTGACAATGCAAGTGAAATGATTAAGCAATATAAGCTGGAATATAATAAAGCCCGACAAGCCAGTATTACTAATGAAATTCTTGAAATCGTAGGTGGGGCAAATGCTTTGAAAGGTTAATCTGTTTTGATTTATTATAAAACCCGCATAGTTCCTGATATAGAAACTTTGCGGGTTTTGTATTTACTTATATTCATCCCAGCTTTTAATTGATATTTCATCAATACTCATTTTACAGAAAGCAATTATAAACGCGCTTGCAAGTCTTGCGTTTGTAATCAATGGAATATTATAATCCACAGCGCTCCTGCGAATCATATAATCATTTGATAATTCAGTCTTTGTAAGATCTTTTGGTATATTGATTACCAAATCTATCATTTTATTTTTTAAGTAATCAAGTGTATTTGGTTGTTTATCTTCATCTGGCCAATGCAAAGCTGTTGATTCTATCCCATTCAATTTAAGAAAATTATGCGTACCATGTGTCGCGAACAGGTTATATCCCTTTTCTCTTAATAATCTGCAACTGTTGACCAATTCTACTTTCGACCTCATTGGACCGGTAGATAAAAGAATATTTTTCTTTGGAATACGATAACCTGTTGAAAGCATTGCCTTTAATACCGCATCATAAAAATTATCACCAATACATCCAACTTCTCCTGTCGAAGCCATATCCACTCCTAAAACAGGATCCGCCTGCTTTAACCTAGAAAATGAGAATTGAGGTGCTTTTATTCCAATATAATCCAAATCAAATATCGACTTTGCCGGTTTTTCCACTGGGACTTTAAGCATTACTTTTGTTGCAAGTTCGATTAAGTTTGTTTTAAGAACTTTTGATACAAATGGCATACTTCTGGACGCTCGCAAATTACACTCTATCACCTTAATATCATTATCCTTAGCTAAGAACTGAATATTAAAGGGACCTGTAATTTCAAGATTATAAGCCAGTTGGCGAGCAATTTTCTTAATCCTCCTGACTGTTTCAAAATAAATTTTTTGAGGGGGGAAAACCATTGTTGCATCGCCTGAATGTACTCCTGCAAATTCAACATGTTCAGAAATAGCATAAGAAAACAATTCCCCGTCTCGTGCAACAGCATCAATTTCTATTTCTTTTGCCTGCTCAATAAATTCAGAAACCACCACAGGATATTGCTTAGAAACATGTGCAGCCAGTTTTAAGAAGTGAACGAGTTCTTCGTTGTTAGAAACAACATTCATTGCTGCACCGGAAAGAACATATGACGGTCTGATAAGAACTGGGAATCCAACCTTACTAATAAACTCCTGAATTTCAGGCATACTCGTCATTTCCTGCCAACGGGGCTGATCGATCCCTAATTTGTCAAGCAAGCTTGAAAACTTATGCCGATTTTCAGCTTTATCAATTGAAACAGGAGACGTCCCTAAAATTGGAACATTCTGATTATGAAGCCTCATTGCCAAATTATTTGGAATTTGTCCTCCCATTGATACAATTAGCCCTTTAGGATTTTCAAGCTCAACAATATCCATTACTCTCTCAAAAGATAATTCATCAAAATACAACCTGTCACATACATCATAATCTGTACTTACAGTTTCAGGATTATAATTAATCATTATTGAACGATAACCCTCATCATTAACAGTATTAAGTGCATTTACACTGCACCAATCGAATTCTACAGAACTTCCAATACGATAGGCTCCTGAGCCCAAAACTATAACTGATTTCATGTCGGACTGGAATTCAACGTCATGAACACTTGCTCCGTAGGTCAGATAAAGGTAATTTGTCTGAGCCGGATACTCTGCAGCCAGAGTATCAATTTGTTTTACATAAGGAACAATACCGAGTTTTTTTCTGTATTTTCTAACCTGTAATAATCCTTCTTCCATTTCAGATTCTTTAAGAATCATCCGTGAAAGCTGAAAGTCGCTGAAACCGGTTGCTTTTGCTTCCTTTAACAAGGAATTTGGAAGCGCCTCAAGTGAATCATATTTTTCAAGTTCATTTTTGATTTTATAAATTCGCTCAAGTTTATGTAAAAACCAGTTATCTATTTTTGTGAGATCATGAATTTTCTTAATTGAAAGTCCTTTTTCGAAGGCTTTTTCAATTACAAAAATTCTCATATCAGTGGGTTCATTAAGCTCTCTTTCAATATCTTCAAAAGTTAAATCGTGGTTCCCAACAAAGCCGTGCATCCCTTGCCCGATCATGCGCAATCCCTTTTGGATGGCCTCCTCAAACGTACGACCAATTGACATAACTTCTCCAACTGACTTCATACTACTATCAATTAGTTTACTGACACCCGTAAACTTGTTCAAGTCCCAACGAGGAATCTTACAAACTATATAGTCTAAAGAGGGTTCGAAAAAAGCAGAAGTTGTTTTGGTAATTGAGTTTTTTAGTTCATGTAATCCGTAACCTAAAGCCAGTTTAGCTGCAACAAATGCCAATGGATAACCAGTTGCTTTTGATGCAAGAGCGCTTGATCGAGACAATCTGGCATTTACTTCGATAACACGGTAATCCTCCGATTCTGGGTCGAGAGCATATTGCACATTACATTCTCCAACAATCCCTATATACCGTATCAGTTCTATGGCAATTCTCCTAAGTTTATGATATTCACTGTTAGACAGAGTCTGTGAAGGGGCCACAACTATACTCTCCCCTGTGTGTATACCTAATGGATCAAAATTTTCCATATTACACACTGTTATGCAATTGTCATATTTATCCCTGACAACTTCGTATTCAATTTCCTTCCATCCCTTAAGAGACTCCTCAACAAGAATCTGATCAGAATATGAAAATGCTTTCCTTGCAAGTTGAACAAGTTCATCCATATTATAACAGAATCCACTCCCTTGGCCACCTAATGTATAAGCGGCTCTTATTATTATAGGAAACCCTAATTCTGAAGCCGCTTTTTGAGCATCTTCAATATTGGTAACAGCAATACTTTTCGGTGTAAAAACATTAATTTCTTTCAGCTTATTTACAAACTTTTCCCTGTCTTCAGTGTCCATAATGGACTGAATTGGTGTTCCAAGAACACGAACATTATTGTCTTTTAAAATATTTTTTCTGAAAAGCTCGATTCCACAGTTTAAGGCTGTTTGTCCACCAAATGATAAAAGAATTCCATCCGGGTTTTCTTTTTTAATCACTTTTTCAACAAAATATGCTGTTATAGGGAGAAAATATATTTTATCGGCTATGCCCTCACTTGTTTGAACAGTTGCAATATTTGGATTAATTAAAACCGTCTCTATTCCTTCTTCACGAAGGGCTTTCAGTGCTTGAGAGCCCGAGTAATCAAACTCTCCAGCTTCTCCAATTTTAAGAGCTCCTGATCCTAGGAGAATAATTTTCTTTATTGATTTATCCATTTAATATTTTATTTTTTTAGTCAGAATATAATCGTCTAATATCGTTTTACTAATAACTTATAAATGCTCCCCAGAAAAATTTTTTAACAACATTCCTGCATAAAGATATTATAAAGCTTAATAGCTCAAGTAAATATGCGTCATAGATATTAAAATGTACAAGTGCTTTCTGCATTTCTATATTTATTCGCAACAAAAATAGATAAAAAAATCAGAAAAACCCGCAATTTGTCACACATAATGTATATTTTTGCATTTTAATTGTATATTTATACATGAAAAATAAGAATGAGCGCTTACAGGCAATACGGCGAATAATTGGGAAAAAGAAAATTTCCAGTCAAGAAGAGCTAATGCATCTTTTGATTGCTGAAGGATTCCAAATTACCCAAGCAACCCTTTCCCGTGATCTTCATTTTCTTAAGGTATCCAAAATGCCGGGACTCGATGATGAATACATTTATGTACTTAAGAATAATGACTTTTCTGCACCGACAGGAATTAAGTCTGGTTTTCCGTTAAATGGTTTATTATCGATGCAATTTGCTCAGGGTATGGCACTTATTAGAACTTTACCAGGGTTTGCTAGTGGAATCGCCTCAGCTATTGATACAATGAAAATTAAAGAAATAGCAGGCACCATTGCTGGAGATGACACAATACTATTAATCCCATGTGATGGCTCTCAAAAGGAGGAAATTGTAAGAAAATTATCAAGAATTATTCCTGGAATGAAATCAAAACTTTTATAGATGCTAACTGAAAAAATTATTATCAAATTTGCAGACGTCTCTGACCTGATATTTGTTGATGATGTAAAGGATGCGATTTTAAAGGCTTCAGAAGAAAAAGGTACCGGAATTGCTGTACGATCACCAGAATATATTACCGCAAAGATCCTTGATGGTAAGGCTATTATGGCAAAGACTGAAAAAGGAAAATGGGCGGGTTTTTGCTACATAGAATCTTGGGGTCATAATCGATTTGTAGCAAACAGCGGACTTATTGTCAATAAAGATTATCGTGGAAGAGGACTAGCTAAAGCTATAAAATCGAAAGCTTTTGATTTATCTCAAAATCTTTTCCCCGGAGCCAAACTTTTTGGAATCACAACAAGTCTTGCAGTAATGAAGATTAATTCAGAACTAGGTTATAAACCTGTAACGATATCTGAGTTAACCAGTGATGAAGAGTTTTGGAAAGGATGTCAAACTTGTCCTTACTATGATATTTTAGTTCGGACAAAAAGATCGCATTGTTTGTGCACTGCAATGTTACTTGACCCGTCAGAAAAAAAAGAAACAATGTTGCCAATAAGTCAGAAAATTAATGAATCATTTAATGCATCAAAAGAATAAACCTTTCAATTATGAAGAAAAAGCTAGTACTTGCCTACAGTGGCGGATTAGATACGTCATTCTGCACTCATTATTTAAGTAATCAGGAAGAATATGAAGTACATACTGTAATTGTAAATACCGGAGGTTTTACATCCGCAGAACTTATCGCTCTAGAAGAAAAAGCATATAAATTTGGATCATATAAACATTTTGCAATTGATGCTACTGCAGATTATTACAATCATTGTATCCGTTATCTTATATTCGGAAATATTATGAGGAACAGAAATTATCCACTTTCGGTAAGTTCTGAGCGAAGTTTCCAAGCATTAAAAGTAATAAATTATGCAAGGGAAATGGGAATTAACACAATAGCCCATGGATCAACAGGTGCGGGGAATGATCAGGTTAGGTTTGAAGCAATATTTCAGGTAATGGCACCTGAAATTGAAGTAATAGCACCTATTCGGGATATGAGCCTTACTAGAGAACAGGAAATCGATTATCTAAAAAAAGCCGGGATTGAATTTAATTTTGAAAAGTCAAAATATAGTATCAATCAAGGACTTTGGGGAACAAGTGTTGGAGGAAAAGAAACTTTATGTTCTGAAAAGGAATTACCGGATGAGGCATATCCTGTAAATATCACTAAAACAGGAACAGAAATTATTGAATTAGAATTTATTGAGGGAGAGCCAAGGAAAATAAATGGAAAAGATTTTAATAATTGCGTTGAACTCATTCAGTATTTGGAAGAACTTGCATCGGAATATGCAATAGGCAGAGACGTTCATGTTGGAGAAACTATAATTGGAATTAAAGGAAGAGTTGGATTTCAGGCATCAGCTGCATATATTCTTATAAATGCGCATTATTCACTTGAAAAGCATGTTTTATCAAAATGGCAACAACACTGGAAGGAACAGTTAGGTAATTGGTATGGTATGTTTATTCATGAAGGCCAATTTCTGGAACCAGTAATGAGAGATATTGAAACCTTTTTGGTCAATAGCCAAAGAAATGTCACAGGAAAAGTTTATATCAGATTACGACCATATTCAATGAAAGTAACTGGGGTCGAAAGTAAGAAAGATCTTATGAACTCGGGGTTTGCAAGATACGGGGAAGAAATCGGTGCTTGGACCGGTGAAGATGTAAAAGGTTTTACAAAGATTTTCTCAAACCCGTTAAAAATATATTATACTGTAAATCCACAAGAAAAACCTGAAATTTAAAAATTATAAAATGAACCTTCAATCTACAAAAATTGCAATTCTTGGCGGCGGGAATATCGGAACAGCCATTGCCAGAGGACTTGTTCGAGCAGGAACAATTCCAGCAAATAATATAACTCTTACCCGAAGAAATGTTTCAAAGATTTCAGAGCTATCAACTCTAGGAATTAATGTTACAGACAATAATCAGTTTGCTGTCAGTAATTCGGATATCATCATTCTTGCTGTACTTCCGTCTCAATTATTACCACTGATTGACACCTTAAAGGGAACAATAAAAAAAGATAAACATATAATTGTTTCCGTTGTCTCAGCATTTAGTATTCTTGAAATGAATCAGAGGATAGAAAACCAAGCAGTTATTATAAGAGCGATGCCCAATATCGCAGCATCTGTTGGTGAATCTATGACATGTTTAAGTTCAAATACGGGAGATGAATCGCAACTGGAAAAAGTAAAAAATATATTTGATGAGGTTGGTAGCACGCTTATTATACCCGAAAATTTAATGTCTTCAGCAACCATTCTTGGTGCTTGCGGTATCGCATTTTTCATGCGCTATATACGTGCGGCTTCTCAAGGAGGTATTCAGGTTGGATTCCATGCTGCTGAAGCTCAATTCATTGCAGCACAAACAGCTCGCGGAGCTACAAGCCTTCTACTGGAATCAGGAAATCATCCAGAAAGAGAAATTGATAAAGTAACGACTCCGATGGGCTGCACAATTGCCGGATTAAATGAAATGGAGCATAATGGATTAAGTTCCGCGTTAATTAAGGGCATAGTTCTATCATTTAATGAAATAAACAAACTAAAGTGAATTCTGATAAATTAATTCAGGCTACCAGTCTTTTAAAACAGGTACTCTCAATTCCCTCAATAAGTAAGGAAGAGACACAGGTATGCAGCTTTTTGCAGGAATGGTTCAGAGAAAAAGGTTTTCATGTTTTTAGAAAACACAACAATATCTGGATTAAGTCCCATGTGAATGACAACCTGCCAACAATATTAATGAATTCACATTTGGACACTGTCAAGCCAAGCAGTGACTGGACACTGGATCCGTACCTTCCAGAGATTCATGGCAATAAGATCTATGGGCTTGGAAGTAATGATGCAGGAGGTGCAGTTATTGCCATGATATTCTCATTTCTTGAATTGCATGTACTTAAAGATAGAGATTACAATTTAATTTTAGTTTTAAGCTCTGAAGAAGAAATTTCAGGCTTAAAAGGGATATCATCAGTTATTGAGGACTTAGGAAAATTTGAACTTGCAATCATTGGTGAACCTACAAATATGAAGATGGCAGTTAGCGAAAGAGGATTAATTGTTTTGGATTGTATAGCACATGGGAAGGCTGGTCATGCAGCACATAAGAATGGTGAAAATGCCATTATGAAAGCTTTAAAAGATATTGAGATTCTTGATACTCTGAAATTTGAAAAAGCATCAGAATTTCTTGGGGAGGTAGGTGTTTGTGTTACCCTAATTGAAGCAGGTACCCAACATAATGTTATTCCAGATTTGTGCAAGTTTGTAGTAGACGTCAGAACAAACGAGCATTATAGTAACGAAGAAATTTTGAGTATTATCCGCTCTAAACTAAAATCAGAAGTCAACCCAAGAAGCATGAGGCTGGCATCTTCTTCACTTAAAATGTCTCATCCATTAGTGCAAAAAGCTATAGCTATGGGCATTGAAACTTTTGGCTCAAAAACATTGTCTGATCAGGCCGTAATTCCAGGCCCTTCTGTAAAAATCGGACCAGGCATCTCAGAACGTTCACATCAGGCCGATGAATTTATTTTCACGGATGAAATTCAATCAGGCATAGAATTATATACTAAGCTATTAACAGGTTTTAAATTGTAATATGAAACTTTGGGATAAAGGTAAAAATACAGACTCTACAATACTTACCTTCACAGTAGGTAAAGATCGGGAGCTTGACATTGAATTAGCCAAATTTGATGTAATCGCTTCCATTGCACATGTTATTATGCTTAGTTCCGTAAATCTTTTGACAATAACAGAAAAGGAAACGCTTGTAAAGGCACTACTTGAGGTTTATCGCAACATCGAAGATGGACAATTTATTATTGAGGCTGGAATGGAAGATGTTCATTCACAAGTAGAAAAAACTTTAACTGAAAGAATTGGTGAAACGGGTAAGAAAATACATTCTGCCCGATCAAGGAATGACCAGGTCATGGTTGATTTAAAATTGTTCTATCGAGATCAAATGGTTACTCTTGCTTTACTTACTTCTGAGCTCATTAAAACACTACTTGAATTAAGTGAAAAAAATAAAGATATTATCATTCCAGGGTATACTCATCTTCAGGCAGCAATGCCTTCTTCTTTAGGATTATGGTTCGCAGCCTATGCTGAAAGTCTTACAGAAGATTTAATGTTCCATGAAGGAATAATGGAGTACATAAATCAGAATCCGCTAGGTTCAGCTGCAGGTTATGGTTCATCTTTTCCAATTAATAGAGAGTTAACTACCGAATTGCTGGAATTCAGTAATTTACATATTAATTCAATTAATGCTCAAATGAGTAGGGGGAAAACAGAAAAGTTTATTGCTGCTGGATTAGGTGCAATTGCAGGCAGTTTGGGAAAAATGTCAATGGACCTGACTCTTTTTATGAGTCAAAACTTCAGCTTTCTTAAACTCAATGATGAATTGACTACCGGCTCAAGTATTATGCCTCATAAGAAAAACCCCGATGTTATTGAACTAATACGTGCTAAATCTTCAAGGATTAGTGGGGTTTATCAGGATATTACAATGCTCACTCAAAATTTACCTTCCGGCTATCATCGCGATTTTCAGTTACTAAAAGAAATTCTTTTCCCATGTTACCATGAGATATTTTCATGCATAAACATGATGAATTTTGCTTTAAATAATCTTAATATTCAGACGAATATAATTGAAGACGAAAGATATTTATTCATTTTCAGTGTAGAAAATGTTAATGAAAAAGTAAAAGAAGGAACTCCTTTCAGGGATGCTTATGCTCAGGTAGCCTCAGAGATCGACAAGGGCGAATTCAGGCGACTCAAAAAAGTAAGTTATTCTCATACAGGAAGTATTGGAAATTTGGCAAATGATAAAATCAATGAAAAGTTAGAAAAAGTGAATAAGAAGCTAGAAATTGAAAAGTATGCAGGGTTCGCTAAAAGATTCATTAACAAAGTAAAGTAAATTATAATGGAATATAGAAAACATCTAAAGAATAAAAAAAAGATAGTTATTAAGGTTGGGTCAAGCTCTTTAACGCATTCAAACGGCAAATTAAATCTAATGCGTATAGAAAAGCTAGTCAGGGCAATTGTAGATGTTCATAACTCAGGCAAAGACGTTCTTTTGGTTTCGTCAGGAGCAATAGCTACCGGAGCCGCTAAAATGGGTTTAGATAAAAAACCTGAAGATAAAATTAAAAAACAAGCTCTTGCAGCTATTGGTCAGGCAGAACTTATTAAAATATACGATAAATTTTTTCAGGAATATAATAAAACAGTAGGACAGATCCTGATAACTAAAGATGGTATTGAAAATTCTATCCGCAGAAAAAATGCTAAAAACACTATCAATGAATTGCTAAGTATGGGCATTATTCCAATTATCAATGAAAATGATACTATTTCAACTCATGAAATTGAATTTGGTGATAATGATACATTATCTGCAGTAGTTTCATCATTAATAAATGCAGACCTATTAATCTTACTTTCTGATATAGATGGAATGTTTACAAGCGATCCAAAAATGAATGATACTGCCAAACTAATTTCAGAAGTTATTGATATGTCAGTGGAGCTTGAATCATACATTTATGATAACAATTCAGCGTTTGGAACTGGTGGGATGACGTCCAAAATAATAGCCGCAAGACATTGCATTGAACATAATATAGACATGGTCATAACGAATGGTTCTGATCCATCTATAATATTTGATGTATTGGCAGGGAAGGATGTTGGGACTCACTTTGTTTCACAAACATTAATTAATTGCGAGTAGTTTCCCCTGATATTTAAAAAATGAAAAAAATAGAAGAAATTGGAGAAAATGCAAAATCTGTATCATATTTTCTTTCGCAGGTTTCCAGCACGGCAAAGAATTTTGCTCTACTTCTAGCAGCTAAAAATTTACGCAAAAGTTCAGTTCAAATTCTCGATGCAAATAAACAGGATGTTGCAAATGCAAAGGAAAATGGCTTAAAAGGATCAATTCTTGACCGCTTAATGCTTTCTTCTGAAAGAATAAATGATATGGCATCAGGTTTAGAGAATATTTCTAACCTTGAAGATCCAATTGGTGAAATTGTATCCATGAATACAAGACCTAACGGCTTACAGATTGGTCAAAGAAGGGTTCCGCTTGGTGTAGTTGGGATAATTTATGAAGCAAGACCTAACGTAACCTCAGATGTTTTTGGATTATGTATTAAAACAGGAAACGCATGCATTTTGAGAGGTGGCAAAGAAGCCTTTCTTTCTAACATGGCTATTGTTACTATTCTAAGAAGATCATTAATTGAAGCAGGTCTTCCTGAGGATTCGGTTCAATTGGTTGAAGACACTACCAGAGAAAGTGCAATGGCCTTGATGAAACTCAACAAATACCTCGATATTCTAATTCCGCGTGGAGGTGCTGGCTTGATTAAAACCGTGGTTGAAAACAGTACAGTGCCAGTAATTGAAACTGGAGTTGGTAATTGTCACATTTACATTGATTCATCGGCCGATCCAAATAAAGCCATAAATATTACTTACAATGCTAAAACTCACAGACCGGGAGTATGTAACGCTGCTGAGAGTCTGTTAATCCACAGCTCTGTTGCGAAAGTCCTGTTGCCATTGATCGGAGAAAAACTTAGAGAGAAAAATGTCGAGGAAGATTGGGGAACTGAGTATTTGGACTATATTATTTCTGTTAAAGTTGTAAATTCTATTTCTGAGGCCATCACTCATATTAATAAATACGGCACAAATCATTCAGAGTCAATTGTTACAGAGGATTATAGCAATGCCCAACAATTTCTAAATCAAGTTGACGCTGCAGCTGTATACGTCAATGCATCAACTCGATTTACTGATGGATTTGAATTTGGATTTGGAGCAGAAATAGGAATCAGCACTCAGAAATTACATGCTAGAGGACCCATGGGATTGAAAGCCCTTACTTCCACTAAATATATTATTTATGGGGATGGCCAAATACGACAATAAGAATTATTAATTCGTTCCGTTGCTTTTACCAATTGCCTTTTCGATGTTTCCCCCCTATGTAATAGATTGCTCCTACATTGATAACCAATTGGTTAAAAGTACTTACTATGTATTTACCTGAAATATAAGCATCAAAAGTATCATCCACATAAAGATGAAAGGCTCCACCTAGATTTAAACCGGGCTTTAAATCAGACATATTAGAAAGATTAGGATTGTTTTCCAGAATTTTCCACTTTGAAATAATTGCAGTTGCATTTAATCCGGCAAATCCCATAAATCGTATAGCTTTATCTTTATAAATGCTATACACCCCATCCAAATCTCCATGAAACATATGGGTTCTGAGTTCTTGAGAAAAATTAGATCTTTTGTATGCTTTATAGACACTTAATGAAGGAACAATATGAGTTCTCTTATCAACTTCAAAATACATTTTACAGAAAATACCTGGATTACCGGTAGTTCCAGTATTATAATCAACTCCTGAAGAAAATGTTAAACCTCCAGAAATTCCGTCAAATTGAGCATTTAGGTTTAACAAAAACATAATTAAACCTAAGCTAATAATAATTTTTCTTGAAAAATTCATAAGAATATCTTTACCGTTTTAATGAATTCTACATTATCCTGTTTTAATTGGATGGTGTAAGTAAAAAAGAACCTTTTCTAAGTTAAAACAAATCCAAATTAATAATGTCAGTTAAAAATAGCATATTTTAATAAAATCTTCATATACACCAATTCAATATATTATTTTTTTTTATTCAAAAAATACTAAATTTGTAATCTTTAACCCAATTTTGTAATCATATAAAAAATATTCCAATGGTAGTAAATACCGGAGAAGTTATTCAGGTTATCGGTCCAGTTGTTGACGTTAGTTTCGAAAAAGCTGGTTCAGAGCTTCCTAGCATACATGATGCACTTGAGATTGATCGCCCGGATGGCACTAAATTAATTGTTGAAATCCAACAGCATATTGGTGAGAATACAGTAAGAACAATCGCTATGGATTCAACTGATGGTTTGCAAAGAGGTATGCCTGTTCGTATTACAGGCTCTCCCATTAGAATGCCTGTAGGAGAAGTTGTAAGAGGGAGGTTGTTGAATGTTGTTGGCGAAGCTATCGATGGGATCGGGAAAATAAGCGCTGAAGGAGCTTACTCAATTCATAATACACCTCCTAAGCTCGAAGAATTATCAACCAATTCTGAAGTTCTATTTACTGGAATTAAAGTAATTGATCTTCTGGAACCTTACGCAAAGGGAGGAAAAATCGGATTATTCGGAGGAGCTGGTGTAGGGAAAACAGTTATTATTATGGAATTGATTAATAATATAGCCAAACGTTATTCTGGCTTATCTGTTTTTGCTGGCGTTGGAGAAAGAACAAGGGAAGGTAATGACCTGCTCAGAGAAATGATTGAATCAGGTGTAATAAAATACGGTGAAGCCTTTAACAAAAGCATGGAAGAAGGTGGATGGGATTTAGATAAGATTGACAAAGAACTTCTCAAAACTTCTCAGGCAACACTAGTTTTTGGCCAGATGAATGAACCTCCCGGATCACGCGCAACTGTTGCATTAAGTGGATTAACTGTTGCCGAAGCTTTTCGTGACGGAGATGAAAAATCAGGTGGTAGAGACATTCTATTTTTTGTAGATAATATTTTTCGATTTACCCAGGCTGGATCAGAAGTTTCTGCTTTATTAGGACGTATGCCTTCTGCAGTAGGTTATCAACCCACATTAGCAACTGAAATGGGTCTAATGCAGGAAAGAATTACTTCAACAAAACGCGGTTCAATTACTTCTGTTCAGGCAATTTATGTTCCTGCAGATGACTTAACGGATCCTGCTCCTGCTACAACATTTGCCCATCTGGATGCAACTACAGTTTTAGATAGAAAAATTTCTGCTTTAGGTATATACCCTGCAGTAAATCCGCTTGATTCTACATCCAGAATTTTGACGCCTGAAATCGTTGGATCAGAACATTATAATACTGCACAGAGGGTTAAAGAATTATTGCAGAGATATAACGAACTACAAGATATTATTGCTATTCTTGGAATGGATGAATTATCAGAGGACGATAAACTTGTGGTTCACAGGGCAAGAAGAGTTCAGCGGTTTCTTTCCCAACCCTTTCACGTGGCAGAACAGTTTACAGGTATCCCTGGAGTTTTAGTCTCGATTGAAGATACAATTAAAGGCTTTAATATGATCATGGACGGTGAGGTTGATAAATATCCCGAAGCAGCCTTTAATTTGGTAGGTTCAATTGATGAGGCAATTCAACGTGGAGAAAAATTAATTAACGAATCACATTAAAAAATATAGCCATAATTATTAAGCTAATGCATTTAAAGAATTAGTTAAAAATTAATTCTTTGATGAGTTTTCTCTAAATTTTAAAAAAATGCACCTGGAAATAATTACACCTGAAAAAAAACTGTTTGAAGGAGAGATAAAGCTTATAAAAGTACCTGGATCTAAAGGTTCTTTTGAAATCTTAAAAAATCACGCTCCAATTATTTCAACTTTAGAAAATGGAGTTGTGAAGATTCTAGGTTCTGATGGTGTTGAGACTCTTTTTCATATCGGTGGTGGTGTTATTGAAGCAAAAGAAAATAATATCATTCTACTTGCAGAAAACGTTCAGATCTAAATTAGCAAAACTAAGCCTTTGTCTTCTAACAATAAGCTTATTTGCAACTATATTGCCAAAAGCTCTTAATGCTCAGGTAATAAGAAAGACATCTGTTACTTTCAAGGCTTCCGATGGGCTTTTGGTTTCTGCAGACTTATATCAATCTAAAAAGTCTAATCCATACATTGTTTTAGCACACACAGAACTGTCTTGCAAGAGTGAATTTGATTCGATTGTATCCCGCTTTATAAAAATGAATTATAATTGCCTTGCCGTTGATCTCCGTTCCGGAAGTGATATTGGGTTTTATAAAAATGAAACCGCTAACAGGGCAAAAGAAGAGGGTTTTTTATGTTCCTTAGATGGAGGTATCCTTGATCTGGAGGCTGCTATAAATTACATTTTCGAATTAAGTGGAAAAAAAGTGAATGTTTTTGGAAGTGGAGCCTCTGCAAGCATTGCTTTAATTGTTGCCTATGATAATGAAAATATTAAGGCCGTTGTTGCCTTCAGTCCAGGAGAATATTTTGAGCCCGATTATCAGCTAAAAAGCATTCTTGCTAATTATCCCAAACCTGTTTTTGTTGCTTGTACAACTAGTGAATATGCGTATCTTTCTGAAATAGAGGGCTTCCCAGATGCACATAAAATTCTTTTCAAGCCTGCCACTGGAGAAGGACTTCACGGAACTAAAGCATTATTTCGTGAAAATCCAAGCCGTGATGAATATTGGCTTTCCCTTCTAATTTTTTTCAAATCCTTTCAATTGTAATAAACTCTTATTGTGGTTAAATTTTTGATTATCCGTTTCTCTTCAATTGGAGATATAGTTCTCACAACTCCTATTATACGTTGCCTTAAAAAACAAATGGATGGAGCTGAGATTCATTTTCTTACCAAAAAACAGTTTGCCGGCGTTTTATCAGCAAACCCATATATAGATCATCTATGGCTTTACGAAAACAATTTAGATGAATTAATACGCCAATTACAAGGTGAAGACTTCGATTATATTATCGATTTACATAATAATTTTCGTAGCCTTAGAGTAAAACTTAAACTTCGAACAATTAGCTTTTCTTTTAATAAGCTTAATCTTAAGAAGTGGTTTCTGGTTAATTTTAAAATCAATTCTCTCCCTAAAATTCATATAGTTGACCGATATTTCGCCACACTCGAAAAATTTAGCATAATTAATGACCGGAAAGGACTTGATTATTTTATATTGGGAGCTAAAACAGAGGAGATTAGTGCAAAAATACCTAACCGGTATATAGTTTTAGTAATCGGTGCTCAGCATGAAACAAAAAAAGCTACGCCTGAAATATTAGCAGATATTTGTAATAAAATTAATTTCCCAATAATAATAGTTGGAGGGAATAATGACCAAACTCTTGCTGCCTCAATCCTAGAAAAAATTTCAAATATTGAGAATGTTATTAATTTGGCCGGAAAAATTTCACTTGATCATTCTGCCTTACTCGTTAAAAATGCCTCTCTTGTTATTACGCATGACACTGGTTTGATGCACATTGCAGCAGCTTTTAAGAAAAAGATTATTTCTATTTGGGGAAATACTGTTCCCGAATTTGGGATGTTCCCCTACTTACCTGATCCTGAAAGCAAAATTTTTGAAGTAAAGGGTCTTAAATGTAGACCATGTTCAAAAATTGGCTTTCAAACCTGCCCGAAATCTCATTTCAAATGCATGAGTAATCAGGATACTGAAGCGATTGCATTTTGGGCAAAAAATGTCTTAAGTATCTAATATTTAAAATGTTACTGGGCTATAAATTTATACACTATTTTTGCCTTCTGAATTTTAGGAGCCTGAATACTCCCTTCAAATCGTGCATTTAAAGCATAATTTCTAGCCGTTTCCAATAGACAATCCATATCAGGATTATCTTGTATT
>Ga0209181_10000705_pt1 | contig 61659 bp, 50 predicted proteins | sample MAT05_FD_187208 | JGI IMG/M metagenome (GOLD analysis project Ga0209181, IMG submission 187208) | Freshwater microbial communities from Lake Fryxell liftoff mats and glacier meltwater in Antarctica - MAT-05 (SPAdes) (version 2) | ecosystem: Environmental > Aquatic > Freshwater > Ice > Liftoff...
ATCTGTAGCTTATTGAAGAAACTGAACAAGAACTGGGTGCTAATCACAAACTCGTGATGTTTTTCAAAGCCATGTGCCAAGACTATGAGGCTCGCTTTGGAGTTCCGCGCGTTAAGTCATGGACAAAAAATCTGGATGACAAATGGTTATTCCATGCTTCCAATCTACGTGAGATGGCGGAAAAAATCGGTCTCAGACTTGATTTCATAGCTCCAACAAGTACGGATACCAACAAGATTTTTACTAACGCCATTAGATGGAATCTAGATGTTGCAGGTCTTGCAGATATTCCCACACCTGACCGCATGTGGAAGGTCCTAGATCTTTTTGATGAAGGCATTTCTCCGCAGCTTAAAGAGTTATTCACGCCTGAGGGCATTATCTGTCTGGTCAAGCCCTAAAGAGGTTTGAATGCACCCAGCTCAACATTCAATAGCCAGAGCGATTGTAAAAATGGCCGCATTGCGGCCATACAATTTGTAAACAAGATGCGGTTGAACAGTCAACGAACTGGGATGACCTGCTTCGATTCCGACGGAGCTCCAAACAGGAATTGAGCTGGACTATTATCGGCAGGACTGAAAACTACCAGCGCAGCATTGCTCGAATACATTGCAATGACTGCTGTTTTATCCACATAGACTGATGTCGGTACAGCATCTGCTTCCAAACTAACATCATCAAAACCAAAGGAAACATCTGCAACACCAGCATCCAGTGCATTTCTAAGGTACACCTGCTTCATGGCAGTTCTATATACACCTATTGAATCAGTCCCGTGGCCATCCCAATCTCCAACCAGGGGCAAAGTTCCATTATCTGTGCCGCCAAATTCGAACGAATGACTCAGGACAAAATTCTTATCTCCCGAATTAAATACATGGAATACACCTTTGGTCGAGTCGTATGCGGTCAGGCCAACATCTTTATCTGACTGCCAGCGGGCGATGTTCCAAATTGGCGTGCCTTGAATGTCAGCCGGCCAATTCCATGTGTAAAGCTCAGCATTTGAAGCAAGGTCCATTACTTGAATGCTGCGTGTGCTTGCATTATTGCAATATAACTTTCCACCAAAATTGATATCGGCTATTCCAAAAGGCTGAGAACCTGCCGGGCAAATATTTTGATAAGCGAAGTCGGCAGGGCCCGAAACTGGCTTCATAAGCACATGTATCATTCCAGAAGTTGACGAAAACACTGCGAATGCAGGCTTAATTTTGGTTGCCGGAATTTTTGCAACAACTGGATCAGCGACATCATTCAATGTTTGTGGCGCAAGAACATTTTCTGGCTGCTTCTTTTCATCACAGCCAACGGCAAAAAGTGATGTTGCTATTAAGATTGGAAAGAGAGTTTTTTTCATAAATTGTTTCATCGTTGATTTCCTATAATTATAAATTATTTGCCACATCGTGTTTTTTAAGACTTAATATTTTCTACATTAGTGACTTCTGTCTTAGTAGCTCAGCCAGCGATCTGCAGCAATGACCCATTTCAACGGCACGATTCGCTGCAAGATTGGCCGTACTTTCTCATTCCGATAAATCATGATGATTTTTTCGCGTATAGCGCGCTTGGCAAGAATGTAAGGACACACCTGCATGGCATAAACAGGTGCGTCTGCCCCGGGTGAATAAAGAGTTTTGCCGGAAGTAGCAGTATGATGTGGTTTTGACTTTTTACCGGATGCTGCGCTCGCGTAACGTAAGAGGTAGCTATCCATTGGTGTGTTTTTCACGCCAGCGAAGTCCGTTTTGTTTTTAATTATTGTCTGGCGTAAGGATATGAAAAAATCAACAAAGCTTGCAGGCGTAGTATTCCATGGCAATATCCAACTGAATGGGCGGTCGTGCAAACGCTCCTGAAACGCCCCAAGATCAGGAGCAATAATGGCGCAGCTAGTACGCAATGCCGCTGACAAAGTGTAGGAATAGGTTTCCGGCCATTGCGAGGTAAACCAGATTGCATGCGGCATGTGCTGCTTGATCATGGCATCGAGATTTTCATCTTGATAAGGGCCGGTAATCTGCAATACGCGTTGTGATAAATCACTAAATTGACGGTAGGCAAAACCAATTAGAACAAAACGAACGGGCATCCTACTTTTTTCTACGAGTTCGGCAACGGCCTCCACTAAATCGGCACCTTTCCATTTGCTCAATGCGCCGATGATGCAGATCACTAAAGGCTGTTCAGGCTCCAACTTTTTTGGATTATAAAGTGTAACTTCACCGCGTGCTTCATGCGGCGCAACAACAATATTCGAAAAATAGAAATAGCGCTGCAAACGCGTAGCCGTATCGTGCGAAGGACAATAAACATGACGCGCCTTAGCAAGCAGCTGGGCATAATAAGCACGCCACTCGGCAATATCCTTTGCACCGTGGGCAGGCCGTTTCTTGATGCACGTATTGCAGACGGTTCGCTCGGGTTCTCCGCAATAATTGCCACGCTCTTCTACCAGATTGATCTGGGGGCATATGGCAAAGAAATCATGCGCGGTAAAGTCATATTCGACGTGCAACAATCTTGGCAGGTCGAACAACTGCAATGGCAATCCGATTGTGTGGTGAAAATGCACATGCATAACACCCAGATCTGTCAGACGCTTTAGCAGTGCATCGATTTGCCGCGGGATTTCATAAAACTCCTGCAAACCGTCGTCGTCGGACAGCGATCTAATCTGGACTCTCTTTCCGTTGGTACTTGCCAACTCGTAACACCGGAAGCCTGACTCGACACTTCTGGCAAGCTCGTGCACATGCTTTTGCGTACCGCCGCCCAGTCCGTGATTGATCATCAAGACCGAGGGTCTGGGGTTTTTCAGTCTTCGGTAATCACTCACTGACTGACGAAATTCTGCTACAGGATCAGTTTCTATAAATGTGTTTACGGCGCCGTGATACCAAGGATAGCGGACCGCGATCGTCTTCATAGCCGCAACGACACGCGCTTCACGCTCCGCGCCGAAGCTTACCGACCCCTCATGAAAAACAAAAACATCACAAGCCAGGATATTTTTCCAGCCAGCAAGATGCGCGCGGCAGCAAAAGTCATTTTCTTCGCCGTAGCCGCGTGGAAATGCCTTGTCGTCGAACAAACCGATTTCGTCGAGCGCCGCACGCCTGATAAAAAGACAGAAGCCGTGGCCCGTTGGCAAATCAACCGTTTTGCAGGCATTGACATCGGCAAACAACTTATCGAGTGACTTTACGGTCTCGTTTGACGGCAAACCATTGCTTTCAATAAACCGTGGATAACTACAAATAGTGGCATTGTTCGAGAAAGGCGTGACTGTCGCGGTTTTTTCTTTTCGATAGGCGGCCGCAACCAAACGATCAATCCAATCGTTTGCCACTTCGGTGTCGCTATTCAATAAAATTACGTCATCATTACCCGCTTCCTGCATGCCGCGATTGACGGATTTCACAAAGCCGAGATTCTTTTCATTTACCCGCAAAGTAATGTTCGGATCTTTGTCCGATATGTCTTTGCAATACTGCGATAACGCGGGCTCGGGCGAGCAATCGTCAATGATAATGATGCTTGTCTTTGCTTTTTGAAGCGGCAAGGAAGCAATCAGAGATTCGATGCAACGTCTGGACTCTTCGAGACCAGCATAGACAGGCACGACTATACAAACCTGTTTTACGAGATCGCTCATGCTGAAACGACTCCGGCATATTCCTGGCTGATCTTCGGAAGCGAGTCTGTTTCGCGTCCATTTGCAATTTGCAGAATCCGACTCAAGGCAGCTTCCGCCGTAGGCTCGCTGATAATGAAACCCTGATTATAGCTGCCGACCCGCTCAGCCTGTGCGCCAAGATTAAAACAGACGAGCGGATATTGAAGCTGCATGACTTCGCTGGTAACGAACGAAAAAGTTTCAGGACATATCGAAGGCAAAAAGCAGATTCCTACATCATGTTCTTCCAGCAACCCAGGCAGTTCTTCGGCGGCATACGAGCCGGTGGAAAAATACGCTTCCGATGGCTCATAGGTTTCTACATTACCTATTACTACAATTTTCAATGGCAATTGTTCTTTCAATATCAAACGTGCCATGTCTCGCAGAATATTGGCACCTTTTGCAATGCTTATATTGCCAACCACGCCGATTATAAATCGATTCCCCGTGGCAGGGTGCCCCGCATTATCCAGACGCTGTAATGTCTCATGTGGAGTTACTAGGAGCTTTCCGTCTGGTACAGAATTTTTGTAAACCCGCCGAAAAAGCGACCTGCCTGAGTCCGAAAAAAAGTGGATGGCATCGCAGGCAAGGAGAAATTTTTTCCATTGCGAACGCCAGCCGACAATACTTTCGGACTTGCGGGATGAAGGAAACACTTCAGATCGACTATCCATACACTTTTTACAGATGGAAAGGCCGGGCAATTCGCAAAAAACTTCATACTGGTTAAGCAAAGACCACGAATCACATAAACAATGAAAGTCGTGGACATAGTACCTAAGCACAAGTTCTTTCCTTTCTTTCTGGCTGGCAATGAACCTCAACATTCCGACAACATCGGGATAAGAAACCAGACTGTTAACCTCTATTCTTGAAAAACCGATTTTATCAAGAAACGGAATCAGCTGTTTGAAATCCGAAACGGAAATACTGCGGTTCTCGGTTGCATTGGCATAAACCAGCTCGAAATCGAGACGACTTGCATTAAACCGCAAGCTCAACAATGCACTCCCGGCCTGACGCCATTCATTCGACCATCGCTTGCTGGCGATATTTGCGCCGCCGCCCATTGCATGATCGACCAGCAACACGAATGATGAGAAATTAAACGGAATGGTTTCGAAGAAAGCGCGCAGTTCGGCTTTTTTGTTTCGAGCTTCGCGATTTTTCAGCGAACCACTTCCGGTCACGGCTATAAAGCCCGTCAGGGAAATGTTTTCCCAGCTACCATCATGCTTCATCAAATACAAAGACACTCTGGCATTGGCAAGATCCGAATTCAACGTTGCCGAAAAACGGAATCCCGAACGTACCGAATGCCGAAAAGCTGGATAGGAGGCCAGAACATCAACCCGTGTTATACCGGCTTGGCACTTCACCCACGCGACACTGCCATCGCAGTATTCAAGCTTCAATTGGACTTCGGTGTGTTCGGCCTCCTCCGAAAAACACCAACCCCAGCCGAATAGCATTCGGCCATTGATGGCTACGGAATCAATTGCATGCTGAATCGTCATAGCTTTATCTAATTTGACAAAGCACTTTGAAGTTCTGCTCTCAAATCTTCAACATCTTCCACACCAACACTCAAACGCACCAGATTATCGGTCACACCCAGCGCGGCGCGGCGATCAGCAGGAATGGAAGCATGCGTCATGATGGCCGGATGATTGACCAAACTTTCCACGCCGCCGAGGGATTCGGCACAGGCGAATAGTTCGGTGCGTTCCATGAAACGACGTGCTGATTCCAGGCCGCCTTTCAGGAAAATACTGATCATGCCGCCGAAGCCGTCCATTTGTGTTTGCGCGAGTGCATGTTGCGGATGTGAGCTCAAGCCCGGGTATAAAACTTTTTCGATGGCCGGATGTTTTTCCAGCCACGCAGCGAGTTCACCGGCATTTTCACAATGGGCTTTCATGCGCAGATGCAAAGTTTTTAAACCGCGCAGTGCAAGAAAACTATCGAAGGGCCCTTGCACGCCGCCAACGGCATTCTGCAGATAGGTCATTTGTTCGGCTAGCTCTTTATCGTCGCCAACGACAAGCATGCCACCGACAATATCGGAATGGCCGTTCAAATATTTTGTTGCCGAGTGCATGACCAAATGCGCACCTAATTCCAGCGGGCGTTGCAGAATGGGGGATGAGAAAGTGTTATCGACCGCAAGCCGAATGCCGCGTTTGCGGGCGAATTGTGCCAGGCGCGCGATATCGACAATTTTTAATAAGGGATTGGTCGGTGTTTCGCACCAGATTAATTTCGTATTTGGTTTGACGGCGGCTTCAAGCGCAGCCATATCGTTCAAATCAACGAAAGTGAAATCCAAATTGGCCGAGCGGCGACGGACGTTTTCAAACAGCCGATAAGTACCGCCATAGACATCATCCATACACACGACATGGCTGCCGGCATCGAGAGAATCCAGCACAGTTGCGGTTGCGGCAAGACCGGAAGCAAAGGCGTAACCATTAGTACCGCTTTCCAGCGAAGCCACGCAACGCTCGTAAGCAAAGCGCGTTGGATTATGGCTGCGGGAATATTCATAACCCTGATGCACGCCTGGACTTTTTTGCACATAAGTCGAGGTGGCATAAATCGGCGTCATTACAGCGCCAGTGGAAGGGTCGGGTGACTGGCCGGCGTGGATGGCGCGGGTGCCGATTTTGTGGTGTGGGTTAGTGCTCATTTTAGTTCCGATGTTGGTTTGGCAAATCGGGCCCAGAGGGCCCTCCTACAAATATTCCGATGTGGCTTGAGTCAGGCCCAAGGGCCCTCCAAAGGTGTGTTATTGCGAACGGCGACGCAAATAGTTCAACAGATCAATACGTGTGATCAGACCCATGAATTTTTGTCCATCGACAATAATGGCGACGTGGCCGCGATCAAATACCGGCAGCAACGATTCCATTGAGGCGGTAATGTCGAGCAAATGCAATTTACTGACCATGGCTTCACTGACCGGTTGAGTGAATTTTTTTTCATCGCCATAGACATGCATTAACAAATCGCTTTCATCGATAATCCCGACAATTTTATCGCCATCCATCACCGGCAATTGCGAGACGTCATACAGCTTCATGCGCTGGTAGGCGACGGTTAGGGAATCATTAGGACCGACCACAACTGTGTCTCGCTGTGCGTAAGGACGCAAGATCAAATCCCGCAAGTCGCCATAGGTTTCGCGTTCGATAAAGCCGTTATCGAGCATCCAGTAGTCGTTATACATTTTCGACAAATATTTATTGCCGGTATCGCAGACAAACACCACCACTTTTTTGGGCGTGGTTTGTTCTTTGCAATATTTCAAGGCCGCAGCTAGCAAGGTTCCCGATGAAGATCCGCCCAACACGCCCTCTTTCACCAGTAATTCGCGGCCAGCCAAAAAGCTTTCCTTGTCGCTGATGGCATACGCTTTTTTCACGCGGGTGAAATCGGAAATGCTCGGCAGAAAATCTTCGCCGATGCCTTCCACCAGCCAGCTGCCCGATTTCGTGCTGAGTACACCTTCGTTGATGTATTGCGTGAGAATCGAACCCACCGGATCGGCAAGAATTAATTCGACATTCGGTGCATTTTTCGCAAAAAAACGTGACAGTCCGGTCACAGTTCCTGAAGAGCCGCAACCGAAAACTATCGCATCCATTTGGCCATCCATTTGCTGCCAAATTTCCGGACCGGTGCCCTCTTCATGTGCAGCAGGATTGTCAGGGTTGCCGAATTGATTGATGAAATACGCGCCCGGCATTTCATTAGCGATGCGTTCTGCCATGTCCTGGTAATAATCCGGGTGGCCTTTGGCAACATCGGAACGAGTCAAAATGACTTCTGCCCCCATGGCGCGTAAATTAAAAATTTTTTCACGACTCATTTTGTCCGGCACGACAAGAACAAGTTTGTAGCCTTTTTGTTGTGCCACCAAAGCCAAACCAATTCCGGTATTACCGGCAGTACCTTCTACCAAGGTATCACCGGATTTTATCTTCCCGGCTTTCTCGGCTGCTTCAATCATTTTCAAGCCGATGCGATCTTTGATTGAACCACCGGGGTTCATGCATTCCAGCTTCAGGTACAGCTCGCACAGCCCAGTATCGAGATGCTGAGCTTTGACGATAGGAGTATTGCCAATCAGTTCAAGAACGCTTTGATGCACCGTCATAAAATTATTTTGGTTGGTATTGACGGGCTATTGTACCTTGCGACTGGCACACATGACCTAAGCGCAAAGTAGTAAGGTGGGTACTGTCCACCAAGCAGATTGCGGCAATTTTCAATATAGGTGGGCACTGCCCCATCCTACAAAAAAGGTGCGGGCGGCGCGCCCGACGAGGACGGGCACGCCACCACGCGGGTGAATCAGTTAGCTCGGCGGTCAAATAGTCGCGTTAGCTTGTCTTTGGCGTAAAGTTTTTCTTTTTTCATTTTGACCAAAGTAGTGTCATCGACTGGAAGCACGCCCAGCTCGGCATCCAATACTTGTCTGTCCAGCTGTCGGTGGCGATTGAGCAAAGTACGAAATTCAGGATCGTTTTTTACCATTGCTTCAACATCTGACTGTGGTTGACTTTCAAACATCGTTGACCTCCATGCAAAAACGCAAACGCCCCGTCGAAACGGGGCGTGTGGACTTCAGGACGGGCAGGATTTTGTAGCAGACAGACTCCAGAATAAGACGCACTTCAAGTCGTGCGGTGCTTTTGAATTCGTCGGTTTGAACTGCTTGCATTGGCCTGGCTCGGTTCGCCATGTGACAACAGCGTCCCATGGGAGATTCACGCTACTCCTGACATTTTCGGCTCGCAAGCACTTTCTTAAGTCACTGTTTTTATTATATTTTATTGCTGAACACAGCAGCTTCACTGAACTCTTCACAAGCCTTGAAATTCAAGCACTTAGCGATGTAAAACTTTCGCTAAGCTCCATAAGTGTTTGAATGCGATGGTTAATTTACGATGATTTCGACCCGGCGGTTGCGCGCACGACCGGCTTCACTGCCATTATCGGCGACCGGTTGCGCCTTGCCCTTGCCGCTGGCTCTTAAACGCGCAGCCGACAAGCCACCGGCGCGCAAGGCCACCATGACCGCATTGGCTCGCCGTTGCGACAAAGCAATATTGGCCGCATCGGCGCCTTGGCTGTCAGTAAAGCCTTCGATACGAATATTGCCTTGCCCGCTTCTTAAAATTGCAGCCAATTTATTCAAGCTGCTGAGCGCCGATGAAGTCAACATAGCGCTGCCGCTAGCAAAAGAATTACCAGCCAAGGTATAGACCATGCTCGCACCACGGCGCTGCATTGGCGGCAGAGCATCGCCATCACTGACATTATCGGACGCCAGAATACTGGCCAGCTCGGCTTCTTTACGTGCCAGATCCACTTCTCTGGCACGCGCATCGGCAAGCTTACGGGCTTGCGCGGCCTGTGCACTGGAAAGCTGGGCGTCGGCATTGGATTGCTCCCGCGCTGCGCGTTCGTCATCAACGGCTTGTGACAGGCGCTCGGTTTCTTCCTGCCTCGCCATATTTTGAATACGTAATTGCTCGGCTTCCCTGCGTGCCATATCGGCATCGCGGCGTGAGGCCTGCAACATAATCTGATCGCGCTCGCGGTCCAGTTGTTCGGCCTGATTAGCCAGTAGTTCTGCCTGCGCGGCGACCTGCGCGGTTTCAACGCGTTTATTGGCCACAAACAAGGCCTGCTCGCGTGTCTTGCCTTTGGCAGTTACAAACTGCGTTACGGCTTGACGGGCTTTTAAACGTTCAAGCGCTCCTAAATCCGCCAACGCCGGGTCATTGTCCAGTGCCGATAGGCTGGCGTTAAGACGATCAAGCTCGGGGTTGGGCTTACCCGTTGCGGCCAGGCTTGCCGCGCTGAAACATAACAGTAATGCCATTACGGCCCATTGAAGGCGAGCAAGTGTCTGCTTCATATCAACGCTCCGTATTGACTAAGAGTTGCCGGCGCAAGTCGGCATTTCGGGCCGATTTCTCATCAACATCCATACGGGCATTGGCCAGCTCGGCCTGAGCCTTGGCTAGCTCGGCCATCACTTGGGCGCGATAGGCTAGGCTGGCGGCATCTTTATATTTGCGCTTGTCATTCAGCGCTTGAGCCTCGGTAAATGCCGATTTTGCTATCTGGAGGCTTTGCGCCGCGGTGCCTTTGGGCGACGCCCGCTCTGCTTGCGCAATGGCCATTTGCGCCGCCGAAAGCTCGGCTGCTGGTGGTTCTGCCGCCCAAACGGAGGTGCTCGCCAGTAAAAACGCCAAGACCATATGGATTTTTAAAGTAGATAATGTCATAAGTATTTTTGGACAGATGGAAGCGCTAAGGCTATTGTTATAGCAGAACGCAGCTGAATCAACGAGACACACAGGGGTTGGATATGGATATTGGATATTTCCTTAAATTGATGACAGAAAAGAACGCCTCCGACATGTTTTTAACGACCGGCGCGCCTGTCTATATCAAGGTCGAAGGCAAACTTTATCCACTGGGAAACACCGGCTTACCGGCCGGCATGGTAAAGAAAATTGCCTACTCTTTAATGGATGAAGGACAGGTACCTACCTTCGAGCGCGACCTTGAATTTAATATGGCCATAGCCGTCAAGGACGCTGGCCGTTTCCGGGTCAATTGTTTCAAACAACGCGGCGAAGTCGGCATGGTCATTCGCGCAATCAAAAGTGAAATTCCGAGCATTGATCAATTAAAACTACCTGATGTATTGAAAGACATCGTGATGGAAGCACGCGGTCTGGTGCTGGTGGTAGGTTCCACCGGTTCCGGTAAATCGACCTCGTTGGCGGCAATGATTGATCATCGCAATTCCAATAACACCGGTCATATTCTGACGATTGAAGATCCGATTGAGTTTTTGCATCGCCATAAAAAATCGATTGTTAACCAACGCGAAGTCGGACTCGATACCCACGCATTTCATAACGCTTTGAAAAACGCGATGCGGGAAGCGCCCGATGTTATTTTAATCGGCGAAATTCTGGATGCGGTCACCATGGAGTCGGCGATTGCTTTCGCTGAAACCGGCCACTTGTGTCTGGCAACCCTGCACTCAAACAATGCCGATCAAACGCTGGAACGAATTCTCAACTTCTTCCCGGAATCGGCGCATAAAAATATTCTGATGAATCTGTCGCTGAATTTGAAAGCGGTTATTTCCTTACGTCTGGTGGTCGGCAAAGACGGCAAACGCCTGCCAGCCACCGAAGTGTTGATTAACACACCAATGATTCGCGATTTGATTCGTCGCGGCGAAGTGCATGAAATCAAGGAAGCGATGGACAAGAGTCTGCAGGAAGGCATGCAGACCTTTGATCAGTGCCTATTCCGTTTCTACAAGGAAGGCAAAATCGAGCTGGAAGAAGCACTGCGTAAAGCTGATTCACGCGATGGCTTGGCATTGAAAATTCGTCTGGCCGAAGGTGGTACCGGCGAACATGATCCGTACGCGGAAGTCTATAACACCTGATAATTCGTAGGGGCGCTTGCTTGCTGCGCCCAGAATCTGCGTCTAGGTTGTGGGCGCAGCAAGCAGGCGCCCCTACGGAAATTAAAAAGCCCGCATGATTCCACGCGGGCTTTTTGTTTGATTATTTCGCAAGCCCCTCGCCCGCAAGCGCGCTCCTACTCCGCGTCGGGCTGCGCGCTCGGATGTGCATTTTTGAATTCTTCCATCCCGCAGCATTCATCATTGATGCGCTTGATGGTGGGATAGGACTTCATCGAAACTTTGAAACGAACGGCGTTATAAACCTGCGGCACCAAACAACAATCGGCAACTGTCGGCGTATCGCCTTCGCAAAAACCGCCGGTTGACGGGTTGTTGGCCAACACTTTTTCGAGCGCTTCAAAACCAGTGTTTATCCAGTGTTTCATCCACTCGTCTTTTTGCGCCTGATTGGCAGCAAATTGTTTTTCGAGATATTGCATGACGCGCAGGTTATTCAGCGGATGAATATCGCAGGCGATCATTTGTGCGATGGCGCGAGCGCGTTGTGCGTCGCGTGGAACGGCCGGCAATAGAGGATTTTCCGGCCAGGTGTCGTCCAGATATTCCATGATGGCGGTCGATTGCCGCAGGATTCGATTACCGTGCATTAATACCGGTACAAATTCCTGTGGATTTAATTCGCTGTATTCGGCGGTGTGGTGTTGGCCGCCGTCTTTGACCAGATGCACCGGTTCAATTTCATAGGCGAGCTGCTTGAGGTTCAAGGCAATGCGTACTCGAAAAGCTGCACTGGAACGCCAAAAGGAATAAAGACGAAGATTGCCTGATGTCATCACACCACTCCTGCCCGGGCTAGGCGTTTAGGCTAACTCGCAATGGGCCGGGAAGGAAGCGGTTTATAAATTCCCGCCATTACGGCGGGCATCATCGTGTCGTACACGACACGCGCACCCTACATTGCCTGCATTTTTTGTTCGATCGCACCAAACACCGAATCACCGTTGGCATCAAGCATTTCGATCCGAACAACATCGCCAAACTTCATGAAAGGCGTGCTGGGCTTGCCGTCGCGCAGGGTTTCAACCGTGCGTTGTTCGGCAAAACAAGAGGCGCCCAGCGAAGTATCTTCATTGGCAACGGTACCAGAACCGACAATCGTGCCGGCCGAAAGCGGACGGGTTTTTGCTGTATGTGCAATAAGCTGGGCAAAATTGAATTGCATGTCCACGCCTGCCAGTGGTGCGCCGAACCACTTGCCGTTGATATGTGTCAGCAGCGGCAAATGTACTTTGCTGTCCTGCCACAGATCGCCGAGTTCATCGGGTGTCACGAAAACAGGGCTTAGCGCCGAGCGCGGTTTGGATTGCAGGAAACCAAAACCTTTTGCCAATTCATTGGGAATCAGATTGCGCAAACTGACATCATTCACCAAACCGACCAACTGAATATGCGCCGCCGCTTGTTCTGCTGAAACCGCCATCGGAACATCGTCGGTAACGATAACCACTTCGGCTTCCAGATCAATACCGTATTCTTCGCTCGCCACGATTACTGGATCACGCGGGCCATAAAAACCGGCGCTGACGCCTTGGTACATCAAGGGATCAACATAGAAACTTTCTGGCACTTCGGCGCCACGGGCTTTACGCACGCGCACCACATGCGGCAGATACGCACTACCATCGACGAATTCATAGGCGCGTGGCAACGGAGCGGCGAGTTCCTGCATGTTCACTGCGAATACACCAAAGCCATTGATGGTCTCGGCGTGGCTCATGTTCAGGGCTTCATAAACCGCATTCAATCGTGGTGCGCTATTGGCCCAGTCTTCCAATGCGGCCTGTAATGTTTTGGCGATATCGCCAACGGTAACTGCTTTGCTTAAATCTTTTGATACGACAACCAAGGTGCCGTCACGACCGCCTGCTTTGAGTGAACCGAGTTTCATTGGGGAAGTCCGCAAAAAATAATGTGGCATTTTAGCGCGCTTTGGTTTCGCTGCGGGATAAATACTGCCCTCCTGTATATAGATAATCCTATCGCGCGCTGGCTTTGGATTATTTACAGGATTAGCGATAAATTTAACCCGCGGGCGCGCTTGCTTGCTGCGTCCAAAATTGCTAGTACCCCTTGGGTGCAGCAAGCATGCGCCCCTACCTCAGAGCTTGCCAATTACTTGGAATGTAGGCCGGAAACTGATGCTATGTTTGGCCTGCCATTCTTCTATTAAAGTTAATTGCAGACCACCCTCTTCATATGGAGAGGGCATCTCATCAGCTTTTATTTTAATCCCGAATCCCGTTTTTACTTCACACCCAACTGCTGAAACATAAACGCGTACACTTCCGAAGTTTCCTTGAAGCGCTGGAAACGACCGGATTTACCGCCATGGCCCGCTTCCATGTTCACGCGGAACAGCAGCGGATTTGTATCGGTTTTCTTTGCACGCAGACGCGCCACCCATTTTGCCGGTTCGAAGTACTGCACCTGTGAATCATGCAGCCCGGTCCCGACATACATCGTAGGATAGTTTTTCGCTTCCACATTATCGTAAGGCGAATACGACAACATGTAGTCGTAGTATTTCTGCTCGTTCGGATTGCCCCATTCGTCGTATTCGTTCGTCGTCAGCGGAATGCTTGAATCGAGCATGGTGGTGACAACATCGACGAATGGCACCTGGGCGATAAGCAGACGATATTTTTCCGGTGCCAGATTGGCGACCGCGCCCATCAATAAACCACCGGCGCTGCCGCCTTGAGCGGCTACGCGATCTTTGGCGGCGTAGCCCTCTTTCACCAGAAAATCGGTGACGTCGATAAAATCGGTGAAAGTATTTTTCTTATTTAATAACTTTCCGTTGTCATACCAAGCACGGCCCATTTCCTGGCCACCACGGATATGCGCAATCGCATACACCATGCCGCGATCAAGCAGGCTGACTGATGTCAGACTGAAGCGCGGATCGGTTGACAAACCATAGCTGCCATAGGAATACTGCAGCATCGCAGCAGTGCCATCTTTTTTGAAACCTTTGCGATAGACCAATGAAACCGGGATTTTAGTACCATCTCTTGCGGTGGCCCAAAGGCGCTCGGTCACATAGTTGTTAGCATCGAAACCGCTCAATACTGGGTCCTGCTTCAGTACTTTCTTTTCACCGGTTTTGACATTAACTTCAATCGTGCTGGCGGGGGTAGTCATTGAGTTGTAGGTGTAGCGCAGCCAATCGGTATTGGGTTCCGAATTGATACTCAATGCCATGGTGTAGGCCGACTCTTCGCTTTTTACTTCGCTCGGATTTTTACCGTCCAGATTGAAATAACGAAGTTTTTGCAGGCCATCGGAGCGCTGTTCGACGGCAATGAAATTCTTAAACACGGCAAAACTATCGATAAACGTACTTTTGTCGTGCGCAATCAATTCTTTCCATTGGTTACGATCACCCCATTTGCTATCGGATGCGGTCATTAGGCGATAGTTTGGCGCTTCCCAATTGGTGCGAATGACCCAGCGGCCATCAAGATGGTCAGCCTCATATTCGAAATCACGCTGGCGTGGTGCTAGTACATCGAATTTTTTCGGTTGCGAAGCCAACGCGCAGCGCTGTTCTTTGCTCACGGTGCTTTCCAGAGAAATGCAAATGTATTTATCCGAAGTGGTACGGCCAATACCCATATAAAAGCTATCGTCTTTTTCTTCATACAGCAGTGCTGCTTTCTCGGCATCGTCGCCCAGCACATGTGCCTTGACTCGTTTACTTAGCAGTGTCACCGGATCTTTTTCGACAAACAACAGCGTTTTATTGTCGTCTGCCCAGACAAGATTCGGCTCGGCGTCCTTGATACTGTCTTTGAAGGTTTCGCCGCTCTCTAGATTTTTTATCTTGATCACGTATTCACGACGGCCGCTAGTGTCTTCGGCATAGGCCAATAATTTATTATCCTGGCTTACCACCCAATCGCCCACTTGAAAAAACTCTTTGCCTGCCGCCATCACATTGCCATCGAGCATGATTTCTTCTGCGGCCTGCATCGTGCCTTTGCGACGGGCGTAGATGGGGTAATCCTTGCCGGGTTCGTAACGCGTGTAATACCAGTAATCCCGTTCGAAATAAGGCACCGAACTATCGTCCTGTTTTACCCGTGCGATGATTTCCTGATAAATTTTTTCCTGTGAATCCTTGAGTGGCGCCATCAAACTGTCGGCATAGGCATTTTCTGCATTCAGATACGCCAGCATTTCCGGGTTCTTGCGGGTGTCGTCACGCAACCAGTAATACTCGTCCTGACGTTTAATGCCATTGGGGCCTTCGACTTCGTAAGGCTTTTTTGCGGCAACTGGCGGTGACAAATTTGATCCGGCTTTTGCGTCATCGGCAACACCACCGGCTTGATCACTCGGGCCACGTCCACAGCCGGACATCAACAGGGCACTAATCGCAACGGAAAGCGGTAAATAGGGTTTCACTGAATACTCCTGGTCTTTATGAGACAAAACCCGGGCGAATGCCCGGGCTCGTCTTGAGGTTTGATACTAACAATTTATTTTTCGAACAGCTTCTCTTTCAGGAAAGTATAAGACAGTGCTTGCATATAGGCTGTTTGCTCATTGTTTGCTGCACCACCATGACCACCTTCAATATTTTCATAATACGTTACATCGTGACCCTGTTCTTTCATGCGCGCCATCATCTTGCGGGCATGACCTGGATGCACACGGTCATCACGAGTTGAGGTGGTGAAAAGCACCGGCGGATATTTCACGTCTTTCTTGACGTTTTGATAAGGCGAGAAAGTCTGGATAAATTTCCAGTCATCGGTATCGGGGTTACCGTATTCCGCCATCCACGATGCGCCCGCTAATAATTTGTTATAGCGCTTCATATCAAGCAGTGGCACTTGGCAAACCACGGCGCCAAATAATTGCGGATACATCACGGTCATATTGCCCATCAATAAGCCACCGTTACTACCGCCTTGCATACCGAGATGTTGTGGGCTGGTAACTTTCTTTGCAATTAAATCTTCGGCTACGGCCGCAAAATCTTCATAGGCGCGATGGCGTTTTTCCTTTAAAGCTGCTTGATGCCAACGCGGACCGTATTCACCACCGCCGCGGATATTAGCCACCACATAAACACCGCCTTGTGTCAGCCAAGCGCGACCGACTATTGCGGAATAGTTCGGAGTCAAGGAAATCTCGAAACCGCCATAGCCATACAGCAACGTCGGATTTTTGCCGTCGAGTTTTGTGTTCTTGTTCGACACCATGAAGTACGGCACCTTGGTGCCATCTTTCGAAGTGGCAAAGAATTGTTCGATCTTCAGGCCCTTGGCGTCAAAGAAAGCCGGCAATTGCTTTAATGTTTCCGGATTTTTTCCGACTGTGCCAAGCATAAGCGTTGTGGGTGTCAGGTAATCGGTAACGGTCAAGAAATAATCATCGGAATCTTCCGGATCAACTCCGGAAGCACTGACGGTACCCAAGCTCGGGGCACCTTTCAGCGGTTCGCGGGTCCAGCTCTTGCCGTCGTGCTTCACAGCATATAGACGATTTTTTACGTTATCCAATACGTTCAGAATAAAATAATTTTTGGTCGGGCTCATGCCGACAAACGACGTCGTGTCAGTAGGTTCAAACAAGACGTCAAAGTTGCGGCCACCTTTCATGAAATCGTCGAATTTGGCGGCAATCAATGAACCCGCTGCGTAGGTTTTGCCATTCGTTGTGTACGGCTCACGCAATTCCAGACTTATCCATTCGCGATAAACCGATTTGTTGGCAGAATTTGGCGCATCAATCTTGACCAGACTGCCGTCTGCATGACGGAAATAAAGTTCGTCATCATAAAACGCGATACTTCTTGAAACGAAATCACGCTCAAAACCCGGAGTGTCATCGCGATAGGCGCCGACACCCAGATCTTTCATTTCGCCTTCATAGACGGTTTTTGCAGCACTCATCGGCGTACCACGCGACCAGACTTTGGCGATACGCGCATAGCCCGATTCCGTCATCGAACCAGTGCCGAAATCGGTAGATACATAGACCGTATTTGCATCAATCCAGTCTAAGCCGCCTTTGGCTTCCGGACGGAAAAAACCGTCTTTCACCCATTGCTTGGTATCGAGATTAAATTCGCGGGAAACGTCAGCATCGGCACCGCCGCGCGACAATGAAACCAGGCATTGCGTATAGGCCGGTCGCAGGCAGGTGTCGCCATGCCAGACCCAATTTTCGTTTTCTGCTTTATTGAGCGCATCCAGATCCAGCAGCAGTTCCCACTTGGGTTCGGCCTTGCGATACTCCGCCAGCGTTGTACGGCGCCAAATACCCGCAGGATTGGCTTTGTCACGCCAGAAGTTGTAATAAAACTCGCCCTGTTTTTGGACGTAGGGAATACGGATGTTTGAATCCAAAATGCTACGAATATCGTCACGCAAGCCTGCAAAGCCTGGCTGGGCTTCCAGTGTTTTTTTCGAGTCGGCGTTCTGTTCCTTCACCCATGTCAGGGCCTTTTCACCGGTGACATCTTCGAGCCATAGGTAGGGATCTTCTACTATCTGTGTTTGTGCGAGTGTTGCCGTTGCCATAGCCGTTTAAAACAATACTGCCATTGATGAAAGACGCATACCTTACTCCTAAATCCAAGTGTTACAAAGTAACACGCTGGCAGCAAAGGATACGTATGACGAAAGTCATGGGTTTACGAATTTTTAGGCTGCACGCATGGGGTTCCGACGCATGTTCGATTTACCAAATCGTATGCGGCGAGCCTGCATGAAGGAGGATTGCCCGCGGCGACGTGATGGACTGTTGACGAGGGCAGTCTGCCACGCCGCCGCAAAGCGATAACGATGAATAACTAACAATATGCAAATAGGCGTAGCGATCAGCCATAGCCAGGTTTGCCCTAGCAAATGCGAGCTGAAAAAGGTCTCCGGGAAAATCATCAGGGCTAGCGTGGCGATTATCAAAGCCTGCCAGCTGCAACGTGAAATGAGATATTTATCGATCCTGATATTCATGGCGCTCTCCTCTGGTCTGGACACAGCTTGCAAGAGCAGCTTCTCAAAAACTGAGATTTGTGCACATCACCTTCAAGTGTATTCGTGCACTGTGTGCTGAAGGAGTACCACCATGTATAAACAAATCGTTAGTTTCTTCCTGCTTTTCGTCGTGGGGTCCACTTCAATGAATAATCTAAATGCCGCTGAAAGCACCGCGCCCATCGATCTCGAGCGTTACATGGGGCGTTGGTATGTGATTGCCAATATCCCCTATTTTCCCGAGCGCGGCAAAGTCGCGACTTATGATGAATACATACTTCGCGAAGACGGCCGCATCGATAATATCTTCGGCTTCAAAAAAAGCTTCGATAAAAAAGAAAAACAATGGAAAGCACTTGCCACCATTAAACCCGATACCGGCAACCGGAAATGGACCATCAAGTTCTTCGGAATACTCAATGCCGATTATGAAATTCTTGAAGTCGCCCCAGATTATTCCTGGGCTTTGATTGGTCACCCGAAACGGGAAATGGGCTGGATCTTGGCCCGCGATGCGAATATGGACACTGTTTTATACGACACGCTGATCAAAAAAGTGGAAGGCTACGATTACAAAACCGCCGGCTTCAAGCGCGTACCACAATTCAAAGGACAAGCCGGTAAACCAGGATTCCAATAATCTCCGTAGGGGCGCCTGCTTGCTGCGCCCTGAATCTGCCCGCAAGCCATGGGCGCAGCAAGCAGGCGACCCTCCGGTATCAATAAGGCATTCTGGTTAACGCCGTCATCGCAATTTTATGGCCGAGTTCGATCATTTCCTTTGCGCGCCAATACTCGTGAAAGTTACAACTCTCACGCGGAATCTGAATAAGCATATCTGGAGGGTCTTGTGCCAATTGCAGTCGGCTCATTGCTGCGTGCATGGTGTCCAATGATTGCGACATCAGTTCCATTACGCTGTGTTGCGGAGTCGAATCGGGATGCTGCTTTTCATCGCCCTGCCACAAGGCGGCCATTCGCTCACGCAGGCTGCCGTGATCTTGTTCCTCTTCTTCTTTCTGGGCATACACATCAACACCGTAGGCCGATGCTAAAGCCTCATCATCTTCGTAGGCTTCCTCGGCATTTTCTTTATCCCGATCCATGGCCGGACGCCAATGCACGGGACCGTTTACATCGACGGCGATGACGCGATCAACCGTCATTTGGCGGGTTGGCGCCATTGGTACCGGTGACAATAAACCGCCATCAACTAATTCACGACCATTAATTCTATGTGGCGTTAATAACATCGGAATGGCAATCGATGCACGAATAGCATCGAATAATTTTCCACGGTTCAACCACACCTCGCGCTGATTCTTCAGATCGGTAGCGATAGCAGTAAATTCGATTGGTAAATCCTCAATTTTGTAATCGCCGACCAATTCTCTCAGCACACCAATAATGCGATCACCTTTGATCAAGCCTTGATTGCCAAAACTAAAATCCAATAAACGCAGGACGCTGGATTTTTCCAGTGATGAAGTCCAGTCCTTGTATTCCTGCAAGCGACCAGCGGCGTAAATTCCGCCCACCAAGGCACCCATCGAACAACCGACCACGGCCTGGATGGTGAAACCTTCCGAGACCAGTGCTTCAATTACGCCAATATGTGCCAGACCACGGGCACCCCCGGAACCAAGCACTAAAGCAATATTACGTCCGTTACTGTGATTAGGATTCATACGCAGACATCGTCAATTGCAACAAGGATTGAATTTGGGCCCGCAAACTCGCAGGCTCGGTAATTTCAGCATCGGCACCGTAACGCAAAATGTCCATCAGTAATTCTTTGGCATTGCTATAAGGTAAACGCAGTTCATAGCGGCCATCGGACAGAAAGCGACCTTCCTGCTTGGAATGCCAATGCTCATCAGCCACCCAACGCGCAGCTTTTGCCGAAAAAATAATGGTGGCAATACCTTTGGGTGTACCGGAAAAAATGCCGTAGCTCGAAGCCAGGTGGCTATCAAGCTCGTGCTCGGATAAATCTTTTGTAGCGTCTTCGAGCATTTTTGCATGAGAGATTCTATCGACCGAAAAACTACGCAAACCATCGCGTTCGTGATCGTAGGCATCGAGATACCAGTTGTCGCGATAATGGGTTAATCGTTGTGGCGACACTGTCCGATGCGTCGCCTGATTGGTTGAACGTGCCAGATAATCAAAGCTCAGCTGTTGGCGTTCGAGTACGGCCGTTGCCACCATCCGGAAACCGGCATCATCGCGCTTGCGAACACCGGCCCCCAGCACGCGAATTCGTTCCAGCGGCCATCTTTTACCTTGTGAATGCTCGGCTAGCAAACTGTCAATTCGGGTTTTCAACGGTGCCAGCGCTTTCGCCAACACGCCGTCACTGGTGCGTGCTAATAATTGCTGCGTTGCCACCAAGGCATGCAGTTCATCCGAACTCAACCATAAGCCTGGTAATTCAAAACGCTCGGCTTCTTTTTCGTTATATTGCACGCCGCGTTCGGGGTCGAGTTCAATCGGCGCCATTAAAACATCACGCAAAAAAGCGATGTCGCGATACAAGGTCGCGCGCGAGCACTGTAAATCTTCCTGCAGTTTTTTTAACGAAATAGGATAACGTGCGACTTTAAGTTGGCGATGCAATGCGGCTCTGCGCTCATTGGAGTTCATTTCTCTGTCCGGTTCTGGCGTTCAATCACGATGTAGCATGATAGTACGCAATTATTTTTCCAAGAGGGGTATGCCATGCGTTTTTTCCTAATGTTTTTGCTATTTGTTAGCTTGCCAGCCGCGGCGGCACCCAAAGACGAGGTCCATGCGGCTTTCGTCCGTTTCCTGGCCATGAGCAGTTTCAAAGCGGATATCAATTCCACAACCGGCAAATACAAATCAAAAAGCGCGGTCGAGTTTCAAGCGCCCGATCGCTACCGGGTGGTCAATGATGGACAAGCCCCAAGCTTAATAATCGGTGGCACAATGTATATGGACATGAATGGCAGTTTGATGAAAATTCCCATGCCGGGACTGAAAACCATAATGGCGCAATATCGCAACCCCGATAGCTTGAAACAATTGGAGGCCGGTGTAGCCGTTGAAAGCCTAGGCACCGAAACCATCAACAACCAGCCGACAAAAAAATACCGTTACACCACCACGCAACCCCATATCACTAATAATATTTTATGGGTCGCAAGCAACGGAAATATCCTACAACTTGAAACCAGCGGCAGCATGAATAAAAAACCGTTTATCACGCTAATTCAATACAGCCAATATAATAGTCCGGCCATTAAAATTTCAGCACCGTAAAATTAACTTTCAATATTCTGCAGAAAACATTTGCATTTCTAAAATAACAGGCGTAATGTGCGCGGCTTCGCAACCACGCGAATAAACGAGTAAGAAAATGACTTCCTATCGACCACACATTGCAGGAAACACCGAGACGCTGAAAAGCGTTGGCGGCATGCTGCGTGCGTGCTGGGGCAAGGATGCACGCTTACAGCAAAGCGGCATGTTTCCACTCAACGACAAAGCCATAGACTAGGCCACTCTATTACGGAGATCGGCCAAGCCGATCTCCCGAGCATAGCGAATGCCCTCGGGATTTTCCCGGGGGTTTTTCTTTTAGGCGTTCGCAAAGGGATTTTTCATTTTTAGATATTTTGGTGCCGCCCTGAAGCATCTCGGACTCTCACCGAAGGCAGGGGCAAGCAGCTCAACAGCGCTTTAGCGCTGCGTCTTGATGCTTCGACGCGAGTGTAGCGGTACGGAAATAGATCAGCGAAAGCTGAAAGCTTTTGGCACTTTTCGGAGTGCCAAAAACGAAGTGCATAATTTATTTTTCATAGCGGTACGGTTTCCCAACGCCGTCCGGTGCGCCTGACTTTGTCAGCGCGTATGCCATGAGGATGAGCATGTATTTCGCAATGGCGATAGCTCAAGGGTAGAGCAGCGACATTTGTCGTGTGTATCGGTTCGATTCCGAACGCCACCACTGGATAGCTCAGATGGGTAGAGCAGCAAACTAAACATTTGCGTGTCGCGGGTTCGAATCCTGCTCCAACGACCTTTCACGTCGTTTTTGTTAGACAAGGGCGCAAGCCCAATCCGAAACTGCTCCGTGTGGCAACCCCGTTCAATTCAATCCATCGATGAAAACGGGAATTCTGCAGCAGTGTGTTCACCGGGAGTTTGTTGGCGCTTAAAGCCGACATCGTGTTGTAGGACCTACGTAGGACCGACGGAAGCGACCGCCATGGATGGCGGAAGTGTCGAAAATGCAGGAGCATTTTTCGACCGGGGCCTGAAGTTGCAACAGTCACAAAACGATGCCACCTCAAAGCGCTCACTCTTTCCTCGCGTTCGCAAGGTCAGGAGCAGTTTCAACTTATTCCATGTCATTGCGAATGCATCCGCTATGACTCTGCATAAACACTGCGCGCGTTGCGTTGTTTGACTCGATGACGAAATGCATCGTGGTGCTGAATCCGGCCAATACTGACTCGACATTGTGCAGGCGCTCTTGAATCGAGTCGTAAACCCGCAGCGGCGCGCTTTGCTGAGCGTGCCAATGCTTTTGAAATTAATAAATAAAAAGGAGGTCCGCAATGTTGATGTTTCAAAAAATAGTAATAGGCGATGCCGAACGCGGCCTCGTCTACAAGAATCGTCGTTTTGACTGCGTGCTTTTACCTGGCGTGTATCGCCTGAAAAGCCTGTTTCAAAACATGGCGGTCACCGTTCAAAACGTTACCAGCGTCGAATATGTCGGCAAGGATTTTGAAACCTTGATAACTCGCCTCGGCGATCGTTTGGGCGACACATTTTTGCTCGCCGATATCGGTGTGCAGGAAGTTGGTTTGCTGTTGAAAAACGGCAAGATCGAAGATGTTCTAGCACCCGGTTCGCGCAAGTTGTATTGGAAGGGCCAAATCGCGATTGACGTGCAACGTGTCGCATTGAACGAAGGCATGCAGTTGAGTGATGACATCTTCCGCCGTTTGCGCCAAATGGCGGTGCTTGAACGTTTTGCGGTTGTTGTGAACGTGCCCACCGAATCGATTGGCTTGTTGTTTGTTGATGGCAAGTTGTCGCGTGCTTTGCAACCTGGTGCCTATGCGTTCTGGAACTTCCAGAAAAACATCAGCGCCGAGGTGATGGATTTGCGTGTGCAATCAATTGAAGTCTCGGGTCAAGAATTGTTGACCAAGGACAAGGTGTCGTTGCGCGTGAATCTGGCGGCCAGCGTGCGTGTTATTGACGCAGTGGCTGCACGTACCAAGGTCGCAAAGTATGGCGATTACTTGTACCGAGAATTGCAATACGGTTTGCGTAAAGCGATTTCGACCAAGACATTGGATGAGCTGTTGGGTGACAAGGCGTCTTTGGATGCCGACATTTTTTCCTACGTGCGCAAGCAGGTAAACGAGTTGGGTCTGGAAGTGTTGGGTGTGGGTGTCAAAGACATCATCTTGCCTGGCGAGATGAAAGACATCTTGAACGGTGTAGTGCAAGCTGAAAAAACCGCTCAGGCCAACGTGATTCGTCGTCGCGAAGAAGCCAACGCCACCCGCTCGTTGTTGAACACCGCCAAGTTGATTGAACAAAGCGCCGTGTTGATGCGTTTGAAGGAATTGGAAGCGTTGGAAAAAGTAACCGAGAAAATCGACAAGTTGACCGTATTCGGTGGTTTGGATGGCGTGTTAAAGCAATTGGTAACTTTGAAATAGAAACGAATAAACACCGCCCATAGGGGCGGTGTCATAGAATAAGTGAAGGAAATAAATATGAGTGACTCACAATTCACATTGCTGCACGCCGAACACCACAAGCCGATCAAGGCCTGGATCAAAGGCGTGCCGTTGGAAGACGAAGCACGCGCGCAATTAGTTAATATCGCCAGCCTGCCTTTCGTGGGGCCTTGGGTGGCGGTAATGCCCGACGTGCATTTAGGTAAGGGCGCAACGGTGGGTTCGGTTGTACCAACCCGTGGCGCGATTATTCCTGCGGCCGTTGGTGTCGATATCGGTTGCGGTATGGCGGCCGTGCAAACCACCTTGAAAGCCAAGGACTTGCCAGAAAGTCTGGCGATGTTACGTTCGGATATCGAACGTAGCGTACCGGTCGGAAGCGGTCCCGGTGGTGAACACCGAAAGATTCCGGATAGCATTGCAACCCATCTGCAAAAGTCCGGATTGCATGCGCGTTTGTTCAATATCCAAAGCAAACATCCGAAAATCCGTTTCGATAAAATCGAAAAACAAACCGGAACGCTCGGTGGCGGAAATCACTTCATCGAAATCTGTCTCGATGAAACCGATACCGTCTGGGTGATGTTGCACTCGGGTTCGCGTGGTACCGGCAATATGATTGGCACCTACTTTATTGAACGTGCCCGTCAAGAATTGGCAAAACGTGTGCTCGGTTTTCATATGCCCGATAAAGATCTGGCGTTCTTCATGGAAGACGAAGCCTTGTTTGCCGAGTATGTAGAAGCGGTTTCTTGGGCGCAGGATTATGCTCGGGTAAATCGTGAAGCGATGATGCAGCGTGTGCTGGCTTCGATGCGTCACCGTTTGCCACCGTTTCAACTGGGAAAAATGGCAGTTAATTGTCATCACAACTACGTAACGCGCGAGCAACATGCCGGTGAGTCATTGCTGGTAACGCGTAAAGGTGCAGTAAGCGCGCGCGAAGGCGAGCTGGGAATTATTCCCGGCAGCATGGGTGCCTGTAGTTTCATTGTTCGCGGTAAAGGCAACAGCGATAGTTTCCATAGCTGCAGTCACGGTGCCGGGCGCGTTATGAGCCGTACCCGGGCCCGTAAAGAAATCAGCATGGAACAACATCTGGAAGCCACCGCGCACGTGGAATGCCGTAAAGACAGCGCCGTGATTGACGAGTCACCTGCGGCCTACAAGGACATCGATGCCGTGATGGCGGCACAAAGCGATTTGGTCGAAGTGGTGCATCGCTTGCGTCAGGTCGTTTGTATCAAAGGTTAAATTAAGTCCGTGGGAGCTGGTTTACCAGCGATTAGACTTTTCAGATTGCAGTGTTCTGAATTATCCATCGCTGGTAAACCAGCTCCCACGGCCTATATGTTGTTGCTGCCTTGATAATGACGGCATTATCTGCTCGCGTCTTTCTTACATTGCCTTCACAATATGCAGCATGTCGGAACCCCAGCTCGAACTCAACAAGCCCATTAGCGACGAGGTCAAACAAACGACCTGTTACATGTGCGCGTGTCGCTGTGGAATTAATGTCCATATCAAAGATGGCCAAGTGCGTTATATCGAAGGCAACCCGGATCATCCGGTCAATCGTGGCGTGTTATGCGCGAAAGGCTCGGCCGGCATCATGCAGCATTATTCCCCGGCACGACTTCGTAAACCTTTATTAAGAACCGGTGAGCGCGGCGCTGGCGATTTCAAGGAAATCGAATGGGAAGAGGCGTTGACGCTTGCAACACAATGGTTGGGCGATGCGCGCGCAAAAGATCCGAACCGACTCGCCTTTTTTACCGGCCGTGATCAATCGCAGGCTTTGACCGGTTGGTGGGCACAACAATACGGCACCGTCAATTATGCCGCGCATGGCGGTTTTTGTTCAGTGAACATGGCCGCTGGTGGTCTTTATAGTATTGGCGGAAGCTTCTGGGAATTTGGCGAACCCGATTGGGAGCACGCGCAAATTTTTATGCTCTGGGGTGTCGCCGAAGATCACGATTCCAACCCAATCAAATTGGGTTTGGGCAAACTCAAAGCACGCGGTGCAAAAATTATTGCAGTGAATCCGGTGCGGACCGGTTATGGCGCGGTTGCTGACGAATGGATTGGCATTCGTCCTGGCACCGATGGTTTGTTTGCCTTCGCGCTGATTCACGAATGTTTGAAAAATGATTGGGTCGATCTGGATTATTTGGTGCGTTACACCAACGCGCATTATCTGGTGATTCAAAATCCGGGTGCGGAAGATGATGGGTTGTTTGCGCGCGATGATCATGGCCGTGTGCTGAGTGCAGTTCGAGACACACCCGACCCTCATCCCCAAGCCTTCTCCCAGAGGGAGAACGGAGCTGATTTCCTTCTCCCTCTGGGAGAAGGTGGCCGCAGGCCGGATGAGTGCGCGTCAGATTCATTCGCACCTGCAGACAACGCGAACATCTCCCCACGCATCATCGGCGAATACACATTGCCGAATGGCCGTAAAGCCACGCCGGTTTTCAACTTGCTCGCGGCGCGTTATCTCGACGAACAATATTCACCGGAGAACGTCGCTGATCGGTGCGGAATTCCAACAGCAACGATAAAACGCATTGCAAAAGAACTCGCCGATGCCGCGTTCAAATCGAATTTCTCTTTACCCATTGCCTGGACCGATGTGCATGGCAATGAGCATAAAGAAATGATTGGCAGACCCGTCGCCATGCATGCGATGCGCGGAATCTCGGCGCACAGCAATGGTTTTCATACCTGTCGTGCGCTGCATGTTTTACAAATGCTGTTGGGCGCTATTGATACGCCGGGCTCATTCCGTTATCAACCACCGTTCCCGCGCCCGATTCCGCCGGCGAATCGTCCCGGCAAGAATATTGGCGTCGATGGAAAACTTGATGCGCCACCTTTAGGTTTCGTGCACGGGCCCGAAGATTTAGTCGTGGATAAAGACGGTAGCCCGCGTCGTATCGATCATGCTTATTCATGGGCGTATCCGCTGGCTGCGCACGGCATGATGCACACGGTTATTCGCAATGCACATGATGCTAATCCGTATCCGATTGATGTGCTGATGATGTTCATGGCAAACATGAGCTGGAACTCGTCCATGAATACCAAAGAGACGATGGGTTGGTTAACGGCGAAAAATGAAAGCGGCGCTTACAGGATTCCAAAAATCATTTATTCCGATGCTTACTCCAGCGAGATGGTGGCGTATGCCGATTTGATTTTGCCCGATACCACATACCTCGAACGCTTCGATGCGATTTCGATGCTGGACCGCCCGATCTCTGATGCCGACTGTGCGGCTGATGCGATAAGGCATCCGGTGTTTCAACCGGATCGCGATGTACGCGGATTTCAATCGGTATTGATTGATATTGGTGCGCGTTTGAAATTGCCGGCTTTGCTTAATGAATACGGCGAGCCAAAATATCGCGATTTTGAAGATTATATTTTGAACCATGAGCGTGCGCCCGGTGTTGGCTTACTCGCGGGCTGGCGTGGTGAACATGGCGATCAAAACGGTAAAGGCCAACCAAACCCAGATCAGTTGGAACAATACAAAAAACACGGTGGCTTCTGGCATCAAGCCATTCCCGAAAACGCCCGCTATTACAAAATGGCGAATCGCGATTATCTGCGGTGGGCGACAATGAAAGGCTTTATCATCAAGCCAGATCAAGTCGTGCTGCAACTGTATTCCGAAACCTTGCAGAAATTCCGGCTTGCTGCGCAAGGTCATGGTGAACACCAACCGCCGGCACAACATCGCGAGCGTGTTGAAAAATATTTTGATCCGATGCCGATTTGGTATGAGCCATTTGAAGGTGCGGAGTTGGCAGGTAGTAAGAATAATCATTTCCCGCTATCCGCCATTACCCAGCGCCCTCCTTTTATGTATCACAGCTGGGGTTCGCAAAACGCCTGGCTACGACAAATCACCGCACGCAATTATTTATATCTGCACCCCGATACCGCCGGTAAATATCAGATACATGATCTCGATTGGGTGCATGTCGATTCACATCAAGGCCGCATCACGGTGCAATGTAAATTCGCCACCAATATGCAGCCCGATACGGTGTGGACATGGAACGCGATCGGCAAACGTAAAGGTGCCTGGGCGCTGGCGAAGAATGCGCCCGAATCTAGCAAAGGTTTTTTAATTAATCATTTGATTTCCGATATCACACCGAAAGGAGATTATGCGAATGCTGATCCGGTCACCGGGCAAGCGGCCTGGTTTGATTTACGCGTGCGTATTGAAAAAGCTGATGCTGCAAACGAATGTTCCCCGGTATTTCCCGCCCTTGGTAAGGTGACAATAGATACCGATAAACCGCTGCGTTACGGCGTGAATTTCCGGAGCAAAAAATAATGGGCATGGAGGCTCTATTAACTTTGGTCGTTCTGATCTGTGCGGTTGGATTGTTTGTCAGCGAAAAGTTACCGGTTGATGTTGTTGCCCTGTTGGTGCTAGCCAGTTTATTGGTGCTGGGCTTGGTGTCTCCGGAACAAGCCTTGTCGGGGTTCAGCAGTGAAGCCACCATTACCGTTGCAGCCATGTTTGTGCTCAGTGCCGGCTTGCAGCGTAGCGGTTTGTTGCGAAGGCTTGGCGAAGGCTTGGCGAAAATTCGCTGGCAATGGATGCAGGCATTGTTGATCATGCTGGTGATTGGTCCGATATCGGCTTTCGTCAACAACACAGCTGCCGTGGCGGTTTTCCTGCCATTGGTATTGGCGGCCTGTGTGGCGAACAACAAACCGGCGTCACGATTATTGATCCCTTTATCCTATGCAGCACAAATGGGTGGCGTTTGTACCTTGATTGGTACATCAACTAATCTCCTCGTCAACTCGATGGTGATTAAATCGGGCATGACTGGATTTACCTTATTTGAATTCAGTCAGCTCGGCGTTATTTTTCTGGGCGCAGGCATCGCCTATTTATTAATAACCGGACCTTGGTTATTACCGGATCGTGCCGCGAGTGAATTCCATGAATCGGCACAACTCGGCAAATACGTCACCGAGCTTCGCGTGAGTCGAGATTCCGGCCTGATTGGAAAAAGCCTCAATGAAGTACAAAGCAGACAAAGTTTTGGTCTGGTTATCATCGTCATCATGCGGGGCGACAACAGCATTTCCGATTTGCAGAATTCGCCAATCGAGCTCGGCGATATTCTGCTGGCACAAGGCGAGTGGCCGCAATTGGTGGAGTTCGGCAAACGTTACGGTTTAAGAATGGAAACCGAGGATCGTGCCAAATCCGAACATCACGGTGATGCCGTTCTGGTGGAAGCCATGATTGCGCCGAATAGTCGCATGGCAGACCACACCTTGAGTGATCTGGAATTTCGTCGATTGCATCGCATGACGATACTGGCAATTCATCGTCGTGGCGAAGTGGTTCGTCATAAAATCAGCGAGCTGCGACTGGCCGTCGGGGATTTATTATTGATGGCGGTTCCACCGAAAGAAATGGTCTCTCTGCGCAAAGATGCCAGTGTCGTCATCGTCAGTGAAAAGGAACAAGAAAAAATATCCTGGCTTCGTGCCGGCCTCAGTATCGCTATCATGGCCAGCGTCGTGGCGGTGGCTACTCAGGGCTGGTTGCCGATTGTGGCTTCAGCTCTGGTCGGCTGCATAGCGTTGGTGATATTCAAGTGCCTCACGCCCGAAGAAGCCTATACCGCGATTGATTGGCGTGTCGTCATGTTAATGGCGGGCGTGTTGCCGCTGGGTGTTGCGATACAAACATCGGGCCTGGCAACGTATCTGGTACAGCATACTCTCGAACCCTTAAACGGATACGGACCGCTTGTCGTGTTGGCCGTCATTTATTCTGTGACGGCCTTGCTGACGGAATTCATGAGTAATACCGCTGCCGCCGTGCTTTTGACGCCGATAGCTTTGACAACATCCGAAGCACTTGGCATTGATGCCAAACCTTTGATCGTCGCCGTGATGTTTGCCGCTTCGACCAGCTTTGCCACGCCGGTGGGTTATCAAACCAATACAATGGTATATAACGCCGGTGGCTATCGATTTACCGATTTCATGAAAATTGGTATTCCGCTTAATATTCTGTTCTTTATTTTGGCGATGATTTTCATCCCGCGCTATTTTCCATTCTGATGACTACTTTACCGCCGCCATCGAAAAAGAAACTCGGTCTCGTGATTGATCTGGATACCTGCGTCGGTTGCCATGCCTGCGCGGTCGCTTGCAAGGAATGGAATGCCGGCGGTATGGCCGCGCCACTAACAGATGAAAATCCGTACGGTGCTGATCCGCACGGTGTCTGGTTTAATCGCGTGCATAGCTACACATTGGATGCACTGGAAGATCAGCCGGAAATGACACTGCATTTCCCGCGCTCGTGCTTGCATTGCGAACAAGCACCTTGTGTCACTGTCTGTCCGACTGGCGCGAGTTACAAACGTGCCGAAGATGGCATTGTGTTAATCGATGAAGATAAATGCATCGGCTGTAAATTATGTTCCTGGGCTTGCCCGTATGGCGCCCGTGAATATTCGCAAGTGGAAGGCGTGATGAAGAAATGCACGCTGTGCATTGATCGCATCTATAACGAAACTATTCCGGAAGAATCACGGCAACCGGCTTGCGTGCAGGCCTGCCCGACCCGTGCACGTCACTTCGGTGATTTGGGTGATGAAGAATCTGATATTTTTAAATTGGTGAAAGATCGTGGCGGTGTGGCGTTGATGCCGGAGCTTGGTTACGAGCCGGTCAATCGCTATTTGCCGCAACGCGAACGTCGCGTCGGTCAACAACACAAAGACGTCAAAGAAGAAACCTTGGATATCGAAACACTACCGCCGATGCTGCGCTGGCTTGATCGCGTATTGAGTCGATAGGAAACACGCATGCATCCGGCCTTCTCCGTTATTTTCTTTACCACCTTGTCTGGCATGGGTTATGGCTTATGGTTTTTCATTGCCGGTCAGACTTTGATCTCAGGCGTTGAAAACACGAAGCAAAATTTAATGGGTTTGCTGCTGGGCTTTATTCTGGTTTCGATTGGATTGTTGAGTTCGACTCTCCATCTCGGAAAACCATTGCGTGCTTGGCGAGCTTTCAGTCAATGGCGTAGCAGCTGGCTTTCGCGCGAAGGTGTGGTCGCCGTGTTTTGCTTTATTCCGGCGTCGATCTGGATTGTGCAAGACGTTTTTCATCAGGACGTTATCACCGCTTTCGCACTTGCCGTCGGGTTGATGTTGTTATCAATCATCACTGTTATTTGCACCGCGATGATTTATGCCAGCTTGAAACCGATTCCGGCTTGGCAACATGCCTACGTAGTACCAGGCTATTTATTATTTTCATTACTTACGGGCGGTCTATTAAGCTTTGGCATTACCGGCGTTGATCTGGGTCCGGTTTCCGAATATCTGATTTTCGGATTTGTCCTGCTTGCCATTTTACTCGGCGTTCTAAAAAAACGTTATTGGAAAGATATCGATTCACAAGTCTTGCCATCGCGCGCTTCCGCTTTAGGATTAAAGCCGGAACAAGTTGTTACAGTATTTGAACGACCACACACAGAAGCCAATTATCTGACCAAGGAAATGGGCTTTGTACTGGCACGCAAACATTCAAAAAGTCTGAGATTGATTTCACTTGTGTTGTTTTGCTGGCTGCCGGTGCTTTTATGCATTGCCACTTGGCTTTTGCCACGTGCTTTTTCAGGGTGCCTGATGTTTGCAGCTGCATTCTTCGCCTATACCGGTGCCATTATCGAACGCTGGCTATTTTTCGCCGAAGCCAAGCATGCGGTGATGCAATATTACTAGTGCATGTTTCCGCAGGAGCACTCACGAGTGCGATTACAGGTGACGGCAATTCCTGACTTTCTTATGGTTGGTCATCAGCACCAAAAAGATTGTCGCAGGTATATCGCGCTCGTGAGAGCTACTACGCATCTCGATTTTTCAGTAAGGATTCGATTACCCCAGGATCGGCTAGCGTTGAAATATCGCCGAGTTCTTCTGGTTTATTCTCGGCAATTTTCCGCAGCACACGACGCATGATTTTTCCCGAACGTGTTTTCGGTAGCCCCGGTGCCCATTGAATAACATCCGGCAAGGCAATCGCACCGATTTCGTCTCGCACTTTTTGTGCGATGGCTTTACGCAATGTCTCGCTTTCCGCTACACCGATATTCAAGGTAACGAAAGCGTAAATTGCCTGACCTTTGATGTCGTGATCAAATCCAACCACCGCGGCTTCGGCAACATCAGCATGCGCAACCAAGGCACTTTCTAATTCGGCGGTGCCGATGCGATGGCCGGACACATTGATCACGTCATCAACGCGGCCAGTGATCCAGTAGTAGCCGTCTTGATCACGACGACAACCATCACCGGTAAAATATTTTCCGGGATAGGTCTTGAAATAGCTATCGATAAATCTTTCGTGATCGCCGTACACGGTTCGCATTTGTCCAGGCCAGGAACCCAGCAGAACCAGATTGCCGGAAGTGGCGCCTTGAAGAATGTTGCCGTGTGCATCGACCAGCGCTGGCTGAACTCCGAATAAGGGCATCGTTGCCGAGCCTGGTTTCAAATCAATCGCCCCCGGTAGTGGCGAAATCAGGATGCCACCGGTTTCAGTTTGCCACCAAGTATCCACAATCGGACACCGCGAATCACCGACCACGCGGTGATACCAACGCCAAGCTTCGGGATTAATCGGTTCGCCTACCGTGCCTAGCAAACGCAAACTTTTTCGCAATGTTTTGCTAACCCATTCATCGCCCTGACTCATCAAGGCACGAATAGCGGTGGGTGCGGTATAAAAAATACTAACCTGATGTTTATCGATCACTTGCCAGCAACGCGAGGCATCGGGATAGGTCGGAACACCTTCAAACATCAGTGTAGTTGCGGCATTTGCCAGCGGTCCGTATAAAAAATAACTGTGGCCGGTAATCCAGCCCACATCGGCGGTGCACCAGAAAATATCCTTGTCCTGCAAATCAAATACCGCTTCATGGGTAAAGCTGGCATAAACCAAATAGCCGCCGGTGGTATGCAAAACACCTTTCGGTTTGCCGGTTGAACCGGAGGTGTAAAGAATAAATAGCGGATCTTCGGCACTCATACGCTTTGCTTCGCAATGCTCGGGTTGCGAATTCACCACGGCAGCAAACCAGCGGTCACGCGGCATTTGCATTTCGACAATGCCTGCCGTGTGTTTGACGACAAGCACGGTTTCGACACAGGTCGTGCCCGGTTTTTTCAAGGCAAGATCGACATTGTGTTTGAGTGGTATTTTTTTACCGGCACGCACGCCTTCGTCAGCCGTGATAATCACTCGGGATTGGCAATCTTCAATGCGACCGGCCAAAGATTCCGGCGAAAAACCGCCGAACACCACATTGTGTACGGCACCTATGCGGGCACAGGCCAGCATAGCGACGGCGGCTTCGGGAATCATCGGCAAATAGATCGTGACACGATCACCTTTGCCAATACCAAGACTTTTCAAGGCATTTGCACATTGGCAAACTCGCGTATGCAGTTGTCGATACGTGATGTGCTGGGCAGCTACTGCAGGATCATCGGCTTCCCAGATAATCGCAGTCTTGTTTCCGTTATTTTCCAGATGCCGGTCGAGGCAGTTTTCGGCAACATTTAATTCACCATCTTCAAACCAACGAATATGAAAATCTTTCAATTCAAAACTTACGTTTTGTATTTTCGTCGGTTTCTTTTGCCAATGCAGACGCTCGGCGATTTTTCCCCAGAATTGATCCGGGTTTTCTATCGATTCGGCATAGAGCTTTTCGTAGTCTTCGCGTCTGTAGCGGGCGAAGTTTGCAAAATCAGGCGTGACTGGAAACAGGTTCGACATAATCACCTCTTCTAGCAAGTTCTTTAGTGTGCGATGAAATCGGCTTTTTTGCGAGGATGGCAGCCGTCGCATTTGTGGGAAGCTGGTTCTGTATGAGCTGGTTCTGTAGGAGCTGGTTCACCAGCGATTGAATGTTGGGGATTGTCGAAGTATGAAAGTTCTAATCGCTAGTGAACTTGCTCCCACCGCCCAACAAAAAACCCGCCTCTCGGCGGGTTTTCTGGAAGCATGTATCCCGATTTACATCGGGATGATCTTCGCGCTATGCGCTCAGATCACTTGATTTTGCCTTCTTTATACATCACGTGCTTACGTACTTTTGGATCGTACTTCAGCATTTCAAGCTTACCTGGGATGGTCTTCTTGTTTTTGTCGGTGGTGTAAAAGTGGCCGGTGCCGGCCGAAGAGATCATGCGGATCTTATCGCGTTTAGATGACATGGATAGTTCTCCTTAGATCTTTTCGCCGCGCGCACGCAGCTGGGCGATAACGGCATCGATACCATTCTTGTCGATGGTACGCAGGGCATGGTTGGACACTTTCAGCTTGATCCAACGGTTTTCACTGGCAACCCAGAAACGGCGGTCGTGAACATTGGGCAGAAAAGTGCGGCGTGTTTTGTTGTTCGCATGCGAGACGTTATTACCCGTCATCATGCGCTTGCCGGTTACTTGGCAAACTTTACTCATGGCGTACCTCGAATTAAGAATGGATTATCCATAGCCCGGATAAAATCGGCCCCGTCGATGAAAACTGACACGTATTCGGGAAAGGAAGTCGTGGACTTGAGCGGCTTTTACGTTCAGCAGCGACCCGTTAGGGCAGTCCAGCGAGCCAAGCAGTATGGCGGTGTTTAGTCCGCGAGGCAAGTAAAATGGAGCTGGGGTCTTGGGGCGAGAGGCTTAAAAGCCAGAGCCTACCCCCGTTTTTAGCCCCAAACGCCTAGTCTCTAGGCCCCGCTTCTCAGTGTTCTGCCTTATCCCGATGCCAGCCGCGATGCTTGATATCCAGGTACAGGCTGTAGCAAGCGGTAAAGCTGGGGAACAGGTTTTGCAGCACGCCGACCGAATCTTGCTTAGATGAAAACAGGAAATAACTCAGGGTCATCAGGCTGCCGACAATGCTCATGTACCAAAAAAAGCGCGGAATGACCGGCTTCCCGGCCCGTTTCGAGGCAATAAATTGCACCAGCCAGCGGCCGCCAAACATTAAGGCACCGACATAACCAATCAGTTTCCAAGCGGTAATATGCAGGCCAAAAAAACTCAGCCAGACAATTTGCTCATTCATCGTGCTACTTCCTTGATGCCGGTCACTTTGCTGCGTTTGATCAACCAAGCAACGCCGCGCAAGTCTTTCAGGCCGACCCATGCGCGGCCAAGATTATTGTATTTCGAAACGCCACTACCCCGTTCACGGTGATTCACCGGCACACTGACTGACTGAAAACCGGCGCGCTTTACCAAGGCCGGTAAGTAACGATGCATATGGTCGAAATAAGGCAAATCCATAAACACGGCGCGTTCAAATAATTTGATGCCGCAACCGGTGTCGGGGGTTTCGTCTTTCAAAAAACTGGCGCGAATCGAGTTGGCAATTTTGGATGCCCAGCGCTTGCTGCCAGTGTCTTTGCGATTCACGCGCCAACCTGCGAATAATTTTATTTCCGGAGCGGCTTTATTTCTTGCTTCAATCAATTTGGGAATATCGGCCGGATCGTTCTGGCCATCGCCATCCAATGTGGCAATCCAGGCACCGCGTGCGGCTTTCACGCCATTGCGTACTGCGGTGCTTTGCCCGCTTTGCCGCAGGTGCTGCACGACGCGCAGCTCCGGCACCGTTGCCATCAAGTCTTTCAAGACCTGAAAACTATCGTCTTTGCTTTGATCATCGACATAGACTATTTCGAAACTATGTTTGCCGCGAAGAGCCGCGACAATTTCATTCACCAGCGGCGTGACATTGTCGCGCTCGTTAAATACCGGCACGACGACCGAGAATTCCGGGGTTTCGCCACTCATGCGTTATCTCCAAAATAAGTGCGGCACCAGGCCACGACTTCCGGCAGGCCTTGTTCAATCGTGATGCCGGGCTCGAAACCGAACGCCGCTTTTGCACGAGAAGTATCGGCCATGGTTTCGACCATGTCCCCGGCTTGCATTTCCTTGTAATTTTTTTCTGCCTTTTGTCCGGCGGTGTTTTCAATCACGGCAATAAAATGTTCGAGCTCCACCGGCGTGTGATTCCCCAAATTGAATATCCGATGCGCCGCTGTTTCTTCAGATGGAGAGCCCAAGGCACCGAGCACCCCGGCAACGATGTCATTCACATGGGTGAAATCGCGTCGCATTTTTCCATAATTAAAAACATCAATCGAACGCCCTGCCAATACCGCGCGGCTGAACAATACCGGTGCCATATCGGGCCTACCCCAGGCACCGTAAACGGTAAAGAAGCGCAACCCAGTGCATGGCAATTGATACAAATGCGAATACGAGTGCGCCATCAATTCATTGGCGGCTTTGGTTGCCGCATAAAAAGATAGTGGCTGGTTAACACTTTGATCCTCCGAAAACGGTGGCTTGGCATTGCCGCCATACACCGAAGACGATGATGCATATACGAGATGCTTGACGCCGTTATGGCGACAAGCTTCGAGCATATTAGTGAAGCCGGTTAGATTGCTGTCGGCATACACATTGGGGTTGGTAATCGAATAACGCACGCCCGCTTGCGCTGCGAGGTGAATTACTTGCGTTGGCTTATGGGTTGCGAATAATTGATTTATTTTTTCACGATCAACCAAATCGATTTCGTAAATTTCCACATCCGGGCAAATCGCTTTGACGCGGTCACGTTTTAATTGCGGATCGTAATAGTCATTGAAATTATCGAGCCCGATAATTTTTTCGCCGCGTGCCTGCAAGGCCTTGCAAACATAGCTACCAATAAAGCCTGCGGCTCCGGTGACTAATATGGTCATGCCTTACTCTGCACTACCGCCGCGAATTTTTTCCAAAATGCCATCGAGCGCATCCAAACCATGATATTGGATAACCAGCTTGCCGCGGCCGCCGCGACCATGCAGTACCTGCACTTTGGTATTCAGGCGTTCGCCCAATTCGCGTTCTAGCGTCGCAATATCGGCATCGGCTTTTTTGACTGGTTTGGTAACGGTTTTGCTTGGAATTTTACCGGCAGATAAAGCCTGTGCGCGGCGCTCTACCTCACGCACTGACCAGCCGTTTTCTGCGGCTTCTTTCGCAAGCGCAATGGCGGCTGCGGCAGCGAGAGTCAATAAGGCGCGGGCATGACCCATTTCTAGTTTTTTATCTTCCAGCAATTTGCGAATTTCATCAGGTAATTCCAGCAAGCGCAGCATATTCGATACTGCAGCACGCGAGCGACCCACCGCTTCGGCGGCCTGTTGGTGTGTCAGCGAAAATTCATCAATCAAGCGCGACAATGCCAGCGCTTCTTCAAGCGGATTTAAATCTTCCCGCTGAATATTCTCGATCAGAGCCATCGCGATTACAGCGCGATCATCGACTTCACGCAACACTACCGGTACTACTTTCAAACCGGCAATTTGTGCGGCACGCCATCGGCGTTCGCCGGCAATAATTTCGTACTGGTCTTTTTTCAGCAGACGCACAACGATCGGTTGAATCAAACCCTGCACGCGAATCGAATCGGCCAGTTCATTCAAGCGCGCTGGGTCCATGCCGGTACGCGGCTGATAACGGCCGGGCTGCAATTTTTCAAGCGCAATATTCAACAGGCCGTCACCGGCCAATTCATTTTCGGTCGCTGCTGCCAGACTTTTGCTGCCGCCGCCGAGCAAACTGCTCAAGCCACGCCCTAATGCGGGTTTTTTCATCGCCATGTTATTTCCTTACTTCTTCTGACGCTTTTTTCTTCTCACGACGAATAATTTCGCCAGCCAAGCCCATATAAGCAACGCCGCCGCGTGATGCCTTGTCATAACCCACAATACTCTGACCATGACTCGGGGCTTCGGCTAAACGCACATTGCGTGGAATGATCGAGCGGAACACCTTGTCGCCGAAATGTTTGGTCAATTCGCCCGACACTGCATTGGCCAGATTATTTCTAACGTCGAACATCGTGCGAACTACGCCCACAATTTCCAAATTTGGATTTAGTTTTGCTTTCAATGCGTCAATGGTGTTGATTAAGGCCGACAAACCTTCGAGCGCAAAATATTCGCATTGCATCGGCACAATAATGCCGTCGGCCGCCGCGAGCGCATTCAAGGTCAATAAAGATAGCGACGGCGGGCAATCAATCAGAATGTATTGATAATTTGCACGCACGGTTTCAAGCGCGGCTTTTAAGCGTTGCTGGCGATCAGGCAAATCCATCAATTCAATTTCAGCAGCGGTCAAATCAATATTGCAAGGCAATAAATCGTAGCCTTCTGCCGCTTTGATAATTGCCTGCTGGCACTCGCACTCGCCCATGATGACTTCGGTGATCGAATGTTCGAGTTCACGTTTATCAACACCCGACGCCATCGTGGCATTCCCTTGCGGGTCTAGATCTACCAATAAGACTTTGCGTGGCACCAGCGCCAGCGCGGCGGCTAAATTCACTGCCGTCGTAGTTTTACCCACGCCGCCTTTTTGATTGGCAATCGCAATTATTTGAGCCATGCGTTGGAAACCTTAATATTTGTCGAGCAGCTTTTGAGTTATTGATTATGCGGGTTTGCCGGGTTTGAAGCGACTATTACCAGATGCCGTTCGCCTACCAGGCCAGGGACCTGCAGCCGATGCGAGCCTGCAAACTGCCAACCGGCGGGTAATTCCGCGATTTCATCGTCCGGCTGTGCGCCCTTCATGGCAAGCAATTGACCGCCCGGCTTCAGTAAATGACCGCCCACTTCAATGATGCCTGCCAAACTATCGAGCGCGCGGGCCGTGATTAGGTCGTATTGGCCCGATTCCGGCACCGCTTCGGCCCGTGACTCGACAACGCGCGCATTACCCAGGTTCAAAACGCGAAGGGCTTCACGCAAGAACCGGCATTTTTTACCATTGCTTTCGACCAAACTCACTTGCAAATCTGGCTTCGCCAGCGCTAATGGAATGCCCGGCAAACCCGGGCCGGTGCCCAAATCGGCGAGACTTCCCGATTCTACAAAGCTATGCATCGCGAGCGAATCGAGCACATGCTTGACCAACATTTCGTGCACATCGCGCACCGCGGTCAGGTTATATGCCTTGTTCCATTTTTCCAGCAGGGCTAGGAAGTCCAGCAATTTTTCGGCGAGAGTGTCGTTCGTGAGTTCAAACGCGGCCAAGCCGGCGTTTAGTTCGGGTCGAAGATGTTCGAGTGCGTGCATGGCGGTATTGTAATCCGTAGGAAGGCCCTTGGGCCCGAAAAGAGCTATGAATGAATTAAGCTTAGGCGACTCCCGCCAAAAAAATCTTCGGGCCCAAGGGCCCTCCTACGTCTGAAGAATATTATGAGCAAAATTTTACTCACCGGCGCTACCGGCTTTTTAGGTCAGCATATCCAGCGCGAACTTATCGCTGCCGGGTATGAGGTAAGGGCCCTATCGCGATCCGAACAAGCGGACGCCTTGCTGGCATCTCAGGGCGCAGAACCGGTTCGCGCCGAATTGACCGATGCCCAGTCGCTTGTGCGCGCCGCGAATGGCGTCGCTGCGATTTTTCATGCTGCCGCCGATACCAACACTTGGCGTGTCAATAATGCGTCGCAAACACGAACCAATGTTGGCGGCATCCAAAATTTAATCGCCGCCGCGAAAGCCAGTAATGTCAAACAGATTTTGCATACCTCCAGCGTGTCGGCGTATTCGCATCTCGCCCATGGCGTGCTGCGCGAAGACACGCCGCAACGCGGTGGCGAGAGCTGGATTAATTACGAACGCACCAAATTTTTGGCCGAAAAAGCCGTACGCGAATCCGGCCTAGATTTCATCATCTTCCAGCCCTCGCATATTCTTGGTCCGGGCGATAAACAGAATTGGTCGCGTCTGATTCGCCTGATCGATCAAAACAAATTGCCCGGCGCCCCGCCTGGTGCCGGTTCTTTTGCCGATGTGCGAGAAATTGCCATAGCACAAGTCCGTGCTTTTCAACTCGGCAAATTCGGTGAAAGTTATCTGCTCGGCGGGCAGCATGCCAGTTTTCTCGAATTGATCCATCAAGTCGGCAGTAAACTCAAGCGTAAGACACCGAAAAAATCCATACCGGCATTTGCCTTGCGTTTATTTGCCAAGATGAAATATGGCGTCTCGCTGATTACCCGAGTAGCACCCGATATCACCCCCGAGTCGGCAACATTCACGATTCATGACTTGAAAGTGGATTCCAGCAAAGCCAAACGTGATCTCGGTTATGTTGAAACGGATTTGGATAGCTTGCTGAATGACACGATTACATGGATGCGCGCGGAAAAGATGATTGCTTCATTGACCACTTTAGACTCTCAATAACATTTCGCTTTAATGTGGGAACCGGTTCACCGGCGATGGATCTTGCAGCATAGGTAATGCGCAGCTTTTACCTAGCGCGCCATTGCTCCAGATTTGATTTCTATTGACACAAAAATTTAGCATTGCACTAAATAATGGCTAGGCAAAAAGAATTCTCTTGCTATTGAGAATCAGGGCCGACCAACTTTACTGCAATCGAGAAGATCTATCCCCGGTAACCCGGCTCCCACAGGGATACCCTACAAATAAATATCCGGCTTGCTGATTTCCATTGCTCGGTCTGGCTTGGCTAGCGCGCTGAAGCCATAGCTTTCATAAAGTGTGTGTGCATCGGCGGTCATCAACATCCAGCGACGCAGACCTTGTAGGTCAGGGTGTGATTGCACGCTTTGGATTAGTTTTTTCGAGATGTCGTGACCTCTAAATTCCGGCAGTACGAAAACATCGGCTAAATAGGCAAAAGTTGCAGCGTCGGTGACTACCCGAGCAAAACCGATTTGCTTGTTGTCAATAAAAGCCGAAAAACAATATGAATTCTCGATAGCTTTTTGCACGATGGCACGCGGAATATTTTTTGACCAATAGGCTTCTTGTGATAAAAATGCATGAACTACATCAAGATCAACATCGGCGCGATTCGTCGAAATCAAGATATTCATATTTTTATCATTAGTTCACACCTTCCCCGTGGGAGCGGCGTTCAGGCGCGAAGGCCGGTGAGTTCATTAATGTCGGGGATATCCAATCGCTGGTGAACCAGCTCCCACGGAAATTACCCATTTACATACTCCGGCAACCACGTCGCCAGTTCCGGCCACACAACAACCAATGCCAGCATCAATAATTGCAAAATAATAAACGGAATCACACCACGATAAATATCCATGGTTTTGACTTCAGGTGGTGCTACGCCCCGCAGATAAAACAATGCAAATCCGAATGGCGGTGTCAGAAACGAAGTCTGCAAATTAATCGCCATCACCACGCCGAGCCAAACTGGATCAATACCCATTGTGAATAGGACCGGAGCGACAATTGGCACCACCACAAACACGATTTCGATGAAATCGATTACAAAGCCGAGCAGGAACATCACCAGCATCACGACCAATAGCGCGCCCCATTTTCCGCCCGGCACATTACTCAATACGTGATGCACCAAATCGTCACCGCCGTAACCACGGAATACCAGCGAGAACAAGGCCGCGCCGATCAGTATGGCAAACACCATACCGGTCACTTTCGCGGTTTCCTGCGAGACCTGTTTAAATTTTTCCCAGCTTAGCTGCTTGCCAATCAAGGCAAACACCATCGCTCCGACCGCGCCTACGGCAGCGGCCTCGGTCGGTGTGGCAATACCGAATAAAATGGAGCCCAATACCGCCAGAATTAAACCCAGTGCTGGAACAATGGCAGCACACAATTGTCCGAAGGAGCGTTTTGTGAATTCTTTCAAGGCCGGTGCACGGCATGGTTCGCGCCATGCCACCCAGAGCACATAGATCAAATACAAAGTCACCAGACCAAGACCGGGAATCAAGGCGCCAACAAACAAATCCCCAACCGAAACCGTGTCGGGCGAAAAATTACCGAGTTTTAATTGCGCTTGCTGATAGGCATTGCCGAGCTGGTCACCGAGCAACACCAGAATCAATGAAGGTGGAATAATTTGCCCAAGCGTGCCCGATGCGCAGATTGCACCACTTGCCAATTTCGGGTCGTAACCATGCCGCAACATGGTGGGCAGTGAAATCAAACCCATCGCCACCACCGTCGCACCGACAATGCCGGTCGAGGCCGCCAAAATCGCGCCGACAATAATCACGGCAACCACCAAGCCACCGCGCACACTGCCAAATAATGAGGCGATGGCTTCCAGCAGATTTTCGGCGATGCGGGATTTCTCCAGCATGATTCCCATAAAGACAAATAATGGCACCGCCATCAAGGTCGCATTGGTAATGGTGCCAAAAATTCGATTCGGAAAAGCTTCAAGAAAACTGGGGTCGAAATTGCCCAACAACATGCCCGCACCCGCGGCCAACAAAGCCACGCCACCCAATACAAAGGCCACCGGAAAACCGCTCGACAAACCTGCCAGCAAACCCAGCACCAACAGGCAAAGCATGATGATATGTTGCGTTTCCATGCTCATGTATTGGCTTCGCTTTTAAAAACCTGCCAGGTACGAATGGCATGGGCGAGCGCTTGCAGAATCAATAAAACAGCCGATATCGGAATTAAGGTTTTGACCAGAAACCAGCCTGGTAGTCCACCGGAATTGGAGCCTTCTTGTTGCGCCCAACTCATTGCAACATAATCAAAACTGATCCAGCACCAAAAAATACATAGTGGTAATAAAAAAACGATGGTGCCACCTATTTCTACCAGGGCCTGTTTTCGTTTCGACCAACGCTGCGAAAAAATATCAACACGCACATGGGTGTTGTATTTCAAACCATAGCTCAGTGCCAATAAAAATGCCGTGCCGTGCAGCCATTGGGTTGCTTCTTGAGACGCTATCGAACCGATGCCAAAACAATAGCGTGCGACGACGAGTGAAAACATCAGGGCCACTAGGAACACGCAACAGATCGCCGCGATATTACCGGCCCATTCTGTGATGGCATCGGCCCAACGAATCAGAAACTTCATACCAGATTTTTAATGTCGGCATTGAAATTAAGCAAGCGTATTTTCATGCACAAAGCGAATTTATTATTGAAAATTTTCACATTTACCACGTCGCAATAATCCAGCTAACCGGCACTACGCCACCGGCGGCTTCGGCATCGGCACGGTCCAATCGGCCATCGCCGTTATTATCCATAATGTAATAAGGCTTGCCGCGCGTAGGCGTGACCTTGACCATGGTCACAATACCGCCTTGGCGATACTCTTCGACGATATCGCCATTGTCTCGGGTGCGAATCTTTACCGTGGTGGTATCGTCGTCACCGGTTTTTGCCGGAATTTTTTCTGGCACCGGTGCTTCTTTTGCAGCCGGTTCGGTAGTTTTTTCGGTGGCGGCAGCATCTTGTGCTGCGAGCGCCAACAAGGCACTAAAAATGATGGACATGGGCTTTCCTTATCTCTATGAACTACCACAGCATCGCAAAGTTCAGCCAGCCACTCAAGCGGCGTAGAATAGCGTCACTCTGCATATTGAGATACGCCATGTCCCGCTTGGTTCTGATTGATGGTTCCTCATATTTATATCGCGCTTTTCATGCGCTGCCGCCGCTAACTGCGCCCGATGGCACCCCAACGGGTGCCTTGCACGGCATCGTGAACATGCTCCGCGCTACGCTGAAGGAAAAGCCGGATTTCGCCGCTTTCGTGATGGACGCTTCGGGCAAGACGTTTCGTGACGATTTGTATGCCGAATACAAGGCCAATCGCCCACCGATGCCGGACGATTTACGCTCGCAAGTGGAACCCATGATGCAGATCGTTGAAGCCCTAGGTTTTCCGATTTTGCGCGTCAGTGGCGTTGAAGCTGACGACGTAATCGGCACTCTGGCGGTGCAAGCGCATGCAAAAAATATTGACGTCACCATTTCTACCAGCGACAAGGATTTTGCACAGCTGGTTCGCCCAGGCATTCGGCTCAGCAATACGATGAGTGGTAGCATGCTCGACAGCACCGAAGCGGTGATTGAAAAATTCGGCGTCCGCCCGGAACAAATCGTCGATTATCTGGCACTGATGGGCGACACCATAGATAACGTGCCGGGTATCGATAAATGCGGCCCGAAAACCGCTGCCAAATGGTTGGCAGAATATTTAACACTTGAAAACCTAGTCGCCAACGCTGACAAAATCACCGGAAAGATTGGCGAAAATTTACGCGCTGCTTTATCGCGTCTGCCATTGAATCAGCAATTGGTCACGATCAAAATCGATGTTGATCTGGATAAAACACCGGATGAATTAATTCTCCGCGAAAAACATTTCGACCAATTGAAAGCACTATATAAGCGCTATGGTTTCAATTCGGCCCTGAAAGAATTGGAAGGCGGCAGTTCAACATCACCGGCATCAAAAACAAATTCGGGGCCAACGCAAACCGGCTCATTGTTTGAAGCGCCCGACGCCTCACTGTCTGCCAAAGGTAATTACGAGTGCCTTACCACGACCGAACAATTATCGTTGTGGGTAAACAAACTCGAAACATCAACCTTGTTTTGTTTTGATACCGAAACCGATGCGCTCGATTCCATGCAGGCTGGATTAGTCGGCATTAGTCTGTGCGTGCAAACAGGTGAAGCGGCCTATATTCCTGTGGCTCATCGTTATCCGGGTGCGCCGACGCAATTGTCATGGGAAGAGGTTTCTACTGCCTTGAAGCCGGTGTTGGAAAATGCGGGCATTCACAAAGTTGGCCAGCACGGTAAATACGATTTGCATGTGCTGCGTCGCCACGGCATCAATGTCCAGGGCTATACCGAAGACACCTTGCTGGAAAGTTTTGTTTTTAACGCCGGCATCTCGCGCCATGACATGGACACTCTGGCGCAGAAATACCTAGGCTACACGACCATCAAATTTGAAGAAGTTTGCGGCAAGGGCGCCAAACAAATTTCATTTGCCGACGTCGATTTGGAACACGCTACCGCGTATGCCGCAGAAGACGCCGACATCACATTGCGCTTGCATCAGGTTCTCTCGGAAAAACTGAAAGCCACGCCGAGTCTGGAAAAAGTGTATCGCGACATCGAAATGCCACTGGTTCCGGTGCTGACACGGATGGAAGCCAATGGAATACTGATCGATGCCGTCGAATTAAAACGTCAAAGCGCCGATCTAGCGCAACGCATGCATGCCACGCAGCAGCGTGCCTACGAAATTGCCGGACGCAGTTTTAATCTCGATTCGCCAAAACAAGTCGGTGCCTTGTTGTTTGATGAATTAAAGCTTCCCGCAATGGTGAAAACACCGGCCGGCGCACCTTCGACCAATGAAGAAGCGCTGGAAGCCATCGCCGATCAACACGAATTACCGCGCCTGATTCTGGATTATCGTGGCATGGCAAAACTTCGCAGCACTTATACCGACAAATTACCGGAAATGATTAACCCGACCACGGGTCGCGTGCATACTAGTTACCACCAAGCCGGTGCCGCAACTGGGCGTTTGTCATCGAATGACCCCAATCTGCAAAACATCCCAATCCGCAGTGAAGACGGCCGCCGCATTCGCAAAGCGTTTATCGCGCCGCCCGGAAGAATTCTGGTGGCCTGCGATTATTCGCAAATTGAATTACGCATTATGGCGCATTTGTCGGAAGACCCCGGATTAGTAAACGCGTTTGCCAGTGGCATTGACGTGCATAAAGCAACTGCTGCGGAAGTATTCGGTGTTCCGGTGGCAGAAGTCTCAGGTGACCAACGCCGCGCTGCCAAAGCGATTAATTTCGGTCTGATGTATGGCATGAGTGCGTTTGGTTTGGCGAAACAATTGGGTATCGGCCGTGGCGAAGCGCAGGATTACATTGCACTTTATTTCGCGCGTTACCCAGGAGTACGCGAATTCATGGACCGCATTCGCGCCAAGGCACGCGAAGACGGTTTCGTCGAAACCGTTTTTGGTCGTCGGCTTTATTTGCAGGAAATACAATCCCGCAACCAAGCACAACGCGCTGGAGCCGAACGTGCGGCAATCAACGCACCCATGCAAGGCACCGCTGCCGACATCATCAAGCGGGCAATGATTTCGGTGGATGGCTGGATAGTCAATTATTCGGACAAGGCCTTGTTGCTACTTCAGGTACACGATGAATTGGTGCTGGAGTGCGATGAAAGCTTCAAAACCACATTGATTACCGAAGTAAAGGCGCGAATGGAGTCTGCCGCTGAACTTCGCGTGCCACTGATTGTCGATGTAGGGTCGGGAACCAATTGGGACGAGGCGCATTAACCCAATTTATATATCTATCTTGTTGATTTTAGAGCGTTTTTTTTGGCGTGAATATTAGCTGAATCGAACAAGAATTTAACGCCAGCATTCACGAACTTTACATGCCCATGGGTGTCTTATATACGCAACGGACGCAATGTTCGTTGCGGATCACTCCCTCCCCTGAGTAGATCCTGGAAGCCGGATTTCCCCATTCGGCTTCCAACCCCTAGCCCCGCATGCTTCCCCTGGCATGTGGGGTTTTTTTATGTTGTGCAGCAGTGGTTTAAGCCGCGATTCTTCCGAGCGTTCGTGGCTTACACCACACCTACAACGCAAGCCAATCTCTTGCTTTTAAATAATCCTGTAAGCGTGCTTCAGCACTGCCGGCTTCCGGACTGTATTGATATTCAAAGCGCACGCGCGGTGGCAGGCTCATCAAGATGCTTTCGGTGCGGCCACCACTTTGCAAACCGAATAATGTACCGCGATCCCAGACCAGATTGAATTCGACATAACGGCCACGCCGATATAACTGGAATTCGCGTTCGCGTTCGCCATAAGGCGTGTTTTTTCTTTTTTCTATAATCGGCAGATACGCCTCCAGAAACCCATTGCCGACCGCTTGTTGATAGGCAAAACAGTTTTCAAAATCCGGCGTATTTAAATCATCGAAAAACAGACCACCAATACCGCGAGCTTCCTGGCGATGTTTAAGAAAAAAATATTGATCGCACCATTGCTTGTGTTTTTGGTAGCGATCTTTGCCAAACGGCTCGCATAAATCGTGCGCAACTTGATGCCAGTGTTTGACGTCTTCATCAAACGGATAAAAAGGCGTGAGATCAAAACCGCCCCCAAACCACCAAATCGGGTCGGCATTTTTTGGCTGCGCTTCAAAATAGCGGACATTCGCATGCGCGGTAGGTAAATACGGGTTGCGTGGGTGAATGACCAGTGAGACCCCGACTGCGCGCCAGGGTGCACCTGCGAGTTCGGGCCGATGCGCGGTTGCCGAACCCGGCAAGGTATTGCCCGAGACATCGGAAAAGCCGACACCGGCTTGTTCAAACACCGAACCTTCTTTCATTACCCTTGAACGACCGCCGCCGCCTTCGGCGCGCTGCCAAGTCTCTTCCTCAAATCGTTGGCCACCGTCACTGCTTTCCAGCGCCGAGCAAATACGATCTTGCAGCGTGAGTAAATAAGCTTGAACATTATCGACGTTTGTCATGAGCACCTCTGTGTGCACTATGATAACGTCAATCATCACCGTTATAATATTCACCTAAATGAGCACGACTAAGCTTCCATCCCGTATCAACGTCAGCCATCTTGATAATTCTCAAGCGGCATTCCAGTTTGATTTTTCCGATGGCCAGCATGCGGCGAATCGGATTGCCTGCGAATTCCTGTCCGGCGAGCAGGATTTAGAATCCTGGCAAATTCTGGACAATAAACGCTACCGCTTCGTCATCATTGATATTTCGGAAGCCGAACTAACAATCGAGCAAGCCACCGCTAAGGCGTATCGGGATTTGCTAGAACAAGTACGCCCTTCCAAACATCCGTATTTGCTGCGAATCTGGAATTATTTTTCGGATATCAATCAGGGCCAGGGCGACAAAGAGCGTTATCGCGGTTTTTGTGTTGGCCGCTCGCAGACCGTTGATGGCCAGTTCAATACACCACCACCGGCAGCAACCGCGATTGGTACCGATGGCAGCGACGGCAAGCCCACGAGTTTGCAGCTGATCGCCTTATGCTCGAGTGAAGTCGCACGCACCCTCGAAAACCCCAGACAAACACCAGCCTGGCGTTATCCCCGCGAGTACGGTCCGGTGCCACCGGGTTTCTCACGCGGCATTATTCTGGATGAAGACACTGAAAGTCCGCGTTTATTGGCATCGGGCACCGCAAGTATTGTTGGACATGTGTCGCAACATATTGGCGAGGTCGCCGGACAGCTCAGTGAGAGTCTGGCCAATCTTCAAGCCTTGCTGGCGGAAGGCAGTAAACAATCTGGCCGTGATTTTCATATTGATGATTGCGAGGCATTACGGGTTTACTTGCGCAAGCCAATCGATCTGCCCGTAGCCGAATCCATCATTACCGCTGCCGGTATTGACCGCGACCGTGTCTTGTATTTGCGTGGCGATATCTGCCGTCGTGAACTAGACGTTGAGCTAGAAGGTGTGTTTGTTGCATCGTAGGGTGGGCATTGCCCATCTTGGATTAAAAGCGGATCACCACGAAAAACCCAGAAAAGCTTTAAAAAAGCCAAGAAAACTAATTTTAAATTACGCTCTTTCTTTTATGTTTTCTCGGTTTTTCTCTTGTTCATTTTCGGCGCTTCTCAGTGATACGCTTTTGTATTTGATCGATTCGGTGGGCAATGCCCACCCTACAAAATCAGTCCATCGTCCCGGCATATAAACGCAAACATAGAGTCCGCGATAAATTTCTTAACACCTTGATAGCGACACTCGGGATAGTTTCGCTGAGTTCGTCAAATGCCTGATTACTGATTGAAAGCAACAAAGTATCAGCAACGGCAGTCACATCTGCACTACGCGGCGTCTGCATCAGAAAGGCCGCTTCGCCAAATAATTGACCGGCCCCCAGTGTTGTCAATACGCGCCGTTGACCGCGTTTACTCGAAGACACTTCGACCGCGCCTTCGAGGATCAAATACATGGCGCTGCCGCCATCACCTTTGTTCAATAGAACATCGCCCGGGCCAGACGCAATTTGTTCTGCGGCAAGAAATAATTGCTGCTTCTCCTCACCATCCAGATCATCGAGCAAAGGAATACTTAAATCCATCAAGCGCTCGTCAAATTGTTTCAGGAAATCATCGACTGCCAACACCCGCACGCTACCGGGCTTGCTATGCGCGCTGAAAGTTTGTTCAAACCAATCGCCCAAACTCACATTAGGTGGATACTGCATTACCTGAGTCAACAACGGCGATTTGACCGCTTCAAAATGCCCCCAATCGCCGGTAATCATCACCATCGGAATACGGAAGCCAGCTTCTTCATGAACAAAACCTGGCGCATAACGGCGAAAGCCCATCACTTCATACAAAGACACTAGATGTGACTGGCAATGCAGGAAAGCCAACTCGCCACCAGCTTCACGGATGCAATCGAATGCCGTCTTGAAAAAATCGGCTGCTAAGCCTTTACCGCGATATTCGTTGGTCACGATCATTCGTGAAAAAATATATTGCTGGTTCGGCTCAACCGGGAATTTTTTATTTTCGTACAGCTCACGCCAGCTACTGTCTTTGTCTAACTGATCCACCGGCGTAATGCGAAAGGTGCCGACCATTTGCTCGTGGTCAAATGCCGCCAATACAATCGAATAGGCGTCTTCGGGGTCTTTTAAAGATTGCAGGTCGTCATTGCAACCTTCCGGGCGACGTCCCAGTTCATTCACATAAACCTGATAACGAAGACGTGCCACGGCATCGAGTTCTTCGACCGAATTAATCGGTCGAATAAATAAATGATTGGTCTTATTACTGGCAACACCCATCTTGCCGCTCCCCAGCTGCTAGTAGCGCATTCTGGCATCCTTGCGACAGGGTTTTTCACCTTGCATCACGAAGAAAGTGCCGGTTGTCGGGAAAATCACCCGCATTTCGGGTTTGTATTTATTGACTTGCCGCTTTTTGACTTCCAATGTGCTTATCCAGAAAGGTCAGCAAGCGCTCCGCAAAATCCAGTTTATTGGCCATCAAATAATTTCCATGGCCTTCTTTTGGATAAATCACCATTTCTACCGGCATGTGATTTCTTTCCAAGGCTGCCTGCATTCTTTTCGTGTGTGCGGGCGGGGCGGTTTGATCCGAGTCGCCAGCTGCCAGTAATACCGGGATTTTTATTTTATGGGCAACAAGATTAGGTGAGTAAATATCGTAATCTTTGGTACCCAGAGTCATGTCGAAAAAACGGCGACTCGCAGTGTTGACATCACTGTCATCGGTATAAACTTTGGCTAAATCGTAAACCCCAACATTACCGATCGCGCATTGATAAAGATCGGGCTCTTTCGCAGCACCCATTAGAGCCGCATAAGCACCATAGCTCGAGCCATAAATACAAATTCTTTTTGAATCGGCAATGCCTTGTTTAATGAGCCATTGCGTTGCATCGGTCAAATCATCCTGCATGGCGCGACCCCAGCCATGGTAGCCCCGAACCATAAAGTCTTTGCCGTAATTACTTGAGCCGCGAAAATTGACTTGCATCACTGCATAACCGCGATTGGCTAGCATCTGGGTTTCAGCATTAAACCCCCAACTATCATGAATGCCAAACGGTCCACCATGCGGGTTTATCACCACAGGTAGATTTTTTCCGTTGCTACCTTTCGGCACACTGAGAAATCCATTGATATCCAAACCATCACGAGCTTTAAATTTCACGGGTGTCATGACCGCTAGGTCTTCACTCTTAAACCAAGTGGCGTTCGATGCAATAATCGACGCTTTACCCGTGTTTGTGTCATACAAGTAAAACTCTGCTGGCCGCAAATCAGAGGTAACGACGTAAACTCCCAAATGCCCATCTTTCGTAAAGGAGGTAGGAAAAACATCATCCTCCGGAAAAGCATTCAGCAATTTTTTCAGCGCTAACGCGTAGGGGTCAGCTTTATTAATAAAACTGGTTCTTGGCAAGCCATCATTGAAACGTATGGCATAAACACTGCCATCTACAGGCGATCTTAAGAAAGCTTCCGGATCGACATTATCGTCACGCATGAGCAGGGTCTTCTGCTTAGTCGCCATATCAAACTCATAAATGCCGTCGGGTCCTTTTTCTTCTTTAATTTGAAAATAGGCTTTTTTATTTCCAGCCGAGTAGCCTCGTATATAAATACTTTGCTTGGTCTCCGCTTCTTTATTTATAAGCTCCCAGGAAGATTTTTCATTGGTCTTGTAAAAAAGCCGCTGGGTGATTTGTTGTGAATATGAGCAATAAGCAAAGTGAACTTCGCCTAATGTGTTGGCTTCAAGATCACAATTTTGTTCCGGGGCATAGACTACCGGTCCATTTCTAATGCCCGTCACCACATTCATGCGCTGCGCTGAACCGCCACCTTTCTGGTTGGAATATCCCGAGCTGATCAATACGTTGTCATCGTCCTGTACCAGAGTGCTGATCATATAACCACCATGTACCAAACCCTGCTTTGAGCCATCTGCATTGACGCCGTAAATACCAGGTTGGTTTCGCGGTGCGGATAACCGCCCTTGTTTCAAAGCGGTGTAATAGAGTATTCGTTGATTATTGACCCAATAAAAATCGGTGACATGGGCTTTTTCCTGAAGCACGACCTTCCCGGTCATTTGCATGTCCGATAAACGCAAAATGATCAGAACAGTCCTGTTTTCTTGAGGTACTGTTGCAGCTAAATAGTCACCTCCGGGAGAAATTTCCATTGTGTCGAAAGCATGTAGTTTGTAAAAATCACTGACGGGATATTTCTTAACATCCATTGCATGGCTTGGCAATTGCACTAGCATTGCAAGCAGCAACGATGCCGTTGGTATAAAAAGAAGGGATTTCATATTTTCCTAATGATGCAAATTAAGTTAATTTTTTTCTGGTTCCGCACAGAAGTTTGATCTTACGAATTATTTTCTTTCGGCGTTTTTTCTTTAGCCTTGGCCTTTTTATCTATTTTTTCCTGCTCGGTTTCTTCTTTTGTCTTACAGGCCAATATCCGTTCGTTGCCCAACACACGTACAGTCCAATCCCTATCCAGCGCGCTATTAACTTGGCCACTTACGAAATACCTGAAGCATGGCTTAGCTTTTAGGTAAAGCGATTTGTCATGATTTTTCTTTGCGACCTTCATTCCTGATTTTTCTGCCGTCATTTCTACAAAATGAAATCCAGGAGTGATTTTCATTTCGTCACGACCATCCCAATAAGCTTTGCCATCAACAGCACGCGGCCGCACTTGAAAATTATTAGCGTCGGTTTTTTCGATCTCCCGTGTTTCGATCATGGCATACGGCGCTGTCGCTAGTATAGGTAATAAAATCAGCATATTCATGCTCATCTGGTTTCCTTCGTTTCAACTTTCAAAGTCCGCTCAAACAACTCATAGATCCGCCGATATTGGTCGTACCAACTCTCCGGATGCACATAGGCATGGCGTTCCAGCGGGTAGCTCGCCAGTTCCCATTTATCTTTTTTCAACTCGATCAAGCGCTGCGATAAACGCACCGAATCTTGGTAAAACACATTGTCGTCCATCATGCCGTGGCTAATCAGTAAATTGCCGCGAAAGTTTTCGACATATTCAATCGGCGAGGATTTTTTATAGGCTTCCGGATCAAGCTGCGGTGTGTTGAGGATATTGCTGGTGTATTCGTGGTTGTAGGAAGTCCAATCACTAACGGGGCGTAACGCGGCACCGGCTTTGAAGGTTTCCGGCGCGCGGAATAGCGCCATGAAACTCATAAAGCCGCCGTAGCTGCCGCCGTAGATGCCTACTTGCTCGCGATTGCCTTGTTGCTTAGTCACCAGCCAATCCACGCCATCAAGATAATCTTCAAGTTCGGGATGTCCCATTTGGCGGTAAATCGCAGTGCGCCAATCTCGGCCATAACCTTCTGACGCGCGGTAATCCATATCTAAAACAACGTAACCTTTTTGCACCAGCATATTATTGAACATCTGCTCGCGAAAATAAGTTGGATAACGTGAATGCACGTTCTGCAAATAACCGGCGCCATGGACAAACATGACAACGGGATATTTTTTCCCAGTTTCAAATTGCGCTGGCTTGTATAACTTTGCCCAGATGGTTCCTGCGCCATGACTTGAAGGGACTTGCACAAATTCCGGTGTGATCCAGTTGCGTGCCTTGAATTCTGCCGTACGGGTGTCGGTCAGTTTTACTGTTGCGCCATCAGCGACATTCACCACCGCCGCTTGTGCCGGCATATAGCTGCTTGAATAACGCAGCAGCAAGGTTTTGCTGTCCGGCGATAAACTGAAATCCTCAACGCCATCCAAAGCGGTTATTTCACGCACATTGCCATTGCGATTGGTGGCACAGACTTCGTAATCACCGGGCCAGGCACGATTGCATAAGACGTAGGCGGTAGATTTATCGTTTGACCATACTGGTGCCGAGGCTTCCCATTTTCCACTGGTTAATGCTTTGGCTTTCGCACCCAAAGCCTGGGTGTAGAGATGCGAATAACCGGTTTCTTCCGACATATACCAAAGCGTGCTGGTGTCGAGCCAGCCAAATTCATTGAAGTTCCAGTTAATCCAGGCCTTGTCGGTCAAGCGATGTTGAGAAACCAGTTTGCCATTGGCGAAATCCACGGTGGCAATCCAGCGATCTTTATTATCAATGGCGCGCAACAGCACGGCGACTTGGGTGCCGGCATCATTAAATTGTGCCGCATCAATGCGAACGCCTCGATTACCTTTCAGGGCATCGAGTTTTTGTGCTTTACGAAATTCGGCCAATGGGTCGATTGCAATGCCGGGCAATGCATCGAGCGAAATATCACTGACGGCACCGGTTTTGGGGTTCACTAATTTCAAGTTTTGCGGTATCGGCGAATTTCTACCAACACGCACGCGCTCGTCTTCCGATTCTTCATAGCCCGATTCGGTTACGTATTTCGGTAATTTTCCAATACGACCTTCATCCGCTCCTTTGACTGAGGTAATCGCAAGTAACCATTGCCCAGCTGGCGACAATGCCGTCCAGTCAATTTGCACATCACTACCTAAATACGCTTTGTTGATGGCGCGCGTGATGTCGGCTTTACGATCGGCTTCTGCTTTCGCCTTTAATTCTTCCCGATCATTCTTGATGCGTTTTAGCGTGCTGATTAAACGTAATTGCATGTCACGCAAGTCATCGGCTTTCTGCGCTTTATTCGGGTCGTTTTCGGCCACCGGCAAAGCTGCCGGCTCCTGCAAATGCGTGTTCAGCGACCAGCGATACCACTGATTACTTTCGCGATACAACACCGCCGTGCCATCGGCGCTGAAACGCGGATCGGTTTCGGCTTCGTTGCTTCGGGTGATTTGCAGCAAGCTACCGTTTTGTAGATTGCGCAAAAATACGTCGCCATTGCGCACAAACAGTGCTTGTTGATGCTGGGGATCAAACACAAAATTCTGGCCATCCTGGTTGGCAAGCCCATTATTTTCGACTTTTTTAGCGGTTCCGCCGCTGCGATTCATCGCAAAAACATCGCGGATTGGCGAGCCCGTTCGCTTCTGACTGTAATGCAATTGTTGGCTATCCCATGACCACCAGGCGCTTTCCACGGGGGTTCCAATCCAGTCGGGGTGCGACATTGCCTGATCAAGCGTGATAGGCGTGGTTTGAGCCTGAACCGACAAACTGGCCAACGTGGCCAGTGCAAACAAGCGAACTCGCATGGAAACTCCGATGAATGAGGATGAGTGGGAAAGCGGCTAGATTATCAAATTAGCTATTGTTTTTAGTGTGAGTCGGCGACAATTGTGCATTGCCAATCGATATTTCCATGATCGCTCACATTTATAAATCACTGCGCAAACCCGATGCCTATCTGTATTTGCGTGAGAAAGAAGGCTTCGGGCTGGTTCCGGACTCGATACGGGCACCCTTGGGCGAGATGGTTTTCGTGATGAGCCTGGAATTGACTGCCGACCGTGTATTGGCACGCGCCAATGCCGTCGTTGTTCGCTCTAATCTGGTGGAGCGCGGTTATTACCTGCAAGTTCCGCCAACGGTGCTCGACCCTTTAGTGGCTGGGGGCGTCGGCGATGGCTGAGTTATCCTCGGCAGCAGCAAGGCCCAAATCAGGCTGGCGTCAAATTCTTGTATTTGCATTTGCGATTTTATTCGCTGCACTTCCGCTACTGTTCACTTCAAGTTGGAGCGTTTTAGGTTTAATCGCTTCACAACTTTTTATGGGTCTGGGCTGGAGAACCTTCAGCACCGATCAAAAACCTTTGGCAAAATCGAAAGTCAAAACCGACTGGCTTGTGTTTGTCGGTTTGTGGTGCATGGCCTATGCATTGATGGCTTTGTTTCTTTATTGGCCTTTGCAATCGCTTCGGTATAGCGGCGCACTGATTTCTGCACTATGGCTAAGTGCCGCAGTGGCTTTATTGACTCTTATTTTTTGGCGACACTGGCCATGGCTGGCATTGGCCGAACAAGGCAGTGACCGCGTTTCAAAATGGCTGGCGCTTGATTCTGCTCCACAGGCATACAGTTTCATGCCCGGCTTAATTACGACACTGCAATGGTTTCTGGTCATTGCATTAGGCCTGAGTTTTGGCCTAGATGAATTTATTCCGGGCTCGTTATTTTTGCCGGCACTCTTAGCGCAATTTTTATTGAGCGTTGCCTTGCATTGGCGTTTGCATGCGATTGAAATTACCAGCGTAAGAAAAGCCATTGATGACCCTGCATTAAAACCTGCCAGCATTCTGATCAATGAAAAACAGGCTGTCGCGGAACCGGTTTCGCTTTATGCCGCTGCACGGCGTAATCAGGTCGATGCCGCATTAACAGCGATACAAAACGGTGCCGATGTCAAAGCGCTGCCCGACAGCAAGGACGTTGATCAACGCAGCTTGCCGATGCTGGCCGTTTTGCTCAGCGACTTGCGTCTGCTGCGCGAATTAATTGCCCGCGGCGTTGATATTAATCATGCGCATCTTGGTTTAACCCCTCTGCTCACCGCGACTCGCGACAGTTGGCATGGTCGCCCTGAAGCGGTGATGATGTTGCTCGCCAATGGTGCCGATACTCGTATTGCCGATAACGACGGCTATACCCCCTTGCACCATGCTGCCCGCAGTTCCGATCCCGCCGTCGCTGCTTTATTGCTCGACGCCGGTGCTTCGCATGAAGCACTGACCAAAGAAGGTTTCAATGCATTGGGTGTTGCCTGTATTGCTAATAATTGGCGCCTGGCAAAATTCCTGATGGAACGCGGCAGCAAGAGCGAGCCTGCCAATGGTCAGTCGGCCTTGATTGCCGCAGCCATGGGCGAGGACGACACCGCTGGCGTGCAATTATTATTGCGCCATAAAGCGCGGGTCGATGCCCGTGGTGCGCAGCAAAATACCGCGCTCTTGCAAGCTTGCACATTGGGCAACACCGATATCATTGGGGTATTGCTGGACGCCGGTGCCGATCGCAATGCTCGTGATGATGCACAAAGCTCGCCCTTGCTTGAAGTCGCAGCACAGGGCTCGATCGAATCGCTAATGCGTTTGTTGCAGGCAAAACCGGATGTTCGTGCGATCGATCTGGAAGGCAGAAATGCCTTGCATCTCGCTTGCGCCAACAATGCCTCGCCGGAGTTTATCAAGCAGCTTATCCAAAGCGGAATCGCCAGTGATCACGCCGACAATGACGGCACGCGTGCCATTGACGTTGCGATTGCCAAAGAGAACTGGCCAGTAGTGGCCGTGCTCGACCCAGAACATGAAATCCCCAGCTCGCTGACCGACAATTTATTTGAAGAGCATCAACTACAACCTTCACCGCGACAACTCATTCGCGAAGCCCTGCAACAAAATGCCGAAGCCGATGTTTCTGCTTATTTGCAAGATTGCAATGCCGAAATTTTGTCATCGATGTTATTAGAATTCGCCGGAGACGCCGACGTATGCCGCATGGAATTGCTGCTGCAAAACGGTGCCCGTGCCGATACCGCACTGGAAGATGGCGATAGTGCTTTTTTCCATCTGCTCGACCGTGCTGGCCATGCACAACCTGCATTGCTTTATTTGCTCGATCGCGGCACTTCACCCAGCGGACTCGGTGGTTTGTCGCGCTATTTAGCGGTCTGCCTGAAAAACGAATATGTCACACGCAGTTACGAAAATTTCGCATTGCAATTACTCGAACGTGGCGCTGATGCGTTCGGGCATCAGGCTAAACACGAAGCGCCTTTATTGCAATCGATTCATCTGGGCTGGCCTCGTTTGACCGAAACACTTTTGCAAAGCGGCGTAAATCCGAACCAGCGTGACGCCCGTGGTTTCAGCGCCCTACATCTTGCTGCCCATCTGGGTCGCGAAAACAGTATTAAGCAACTTATGGTATTTGGTGCCGACATCAGTGCCCGCACGGCAGATGGTCAATCGGCATTAGGCATTGCCTTGGCAGCCGGCCAACATGATTTAAGTGCTTGGCTTGAATGGCGTGGCTGGCAGCCTCCGGCTCGCAAATTACTTGCACTTGATTTGCCTGCCGCTGCCATGACCGGCGATGCACAAGCGGTTACCCGTTTAATCGAATTGGGCCTACCCATCAACGCACTCGATGCACAAGCCTGTACCGCATTATTGCGTGCCGCCGGTGGTGGTCACGACATTATTGTCCGCTATTTATTAAGCAATGGGGCCGACCACCGTATTGCGGCACGTACTGGCGCCACCGCATTATCAGCCGCCATTAGTATGCGACATGCTCATGTTGTCGATGTGCTGCTGCGCAACGGCGCCGACGCCGAACAAAGCCTGCCCGGCGGCGTCACTCCGCTCATGCTGGCAAGCGCGCTGGGCTTGCCTGATATCATTAGTCATTTGCTCTCGCGCGGCGCCGAAATAAATGCCCGTGATGCACAAGGTTTTAATGCATTGCACTGCGCGGCTATTCACGGCTTTAGCTCACGCGACAAACAACGCGTAATAGCCATGTTCGACATGCTGCTGTATGCCGATATTGAATTTGATAGCGCCACCCAAACCGGGTTGCATACTCCCTTGCATTTCCTACTCGGTGCCCGTGCTGAAGCTGGCGCCAGTTGCGATGAAGAAGTACTGATTGCCGCCATGGAACGACTACTCAGTGAAGGCGTTGAACTGGACACACAGGACCAACGTGGCATGAGCGCACTGCATCTAGCCGCCATGCATGGTTTGTCACGCATCGTAAATCGACTGCTGCGCGAAGGTGCCAGCAGAAATACCCGCGACTCTCTCGGCCGCACACCGCATGAACTGGCACTGGTGCGCGGCTTTGTCGATGTTGCAGCAGAATTTGAAACCCTGCGTAACACCCAGCCTTCGATGGCAAGATTTCTACGCGACCCAAATTGATTTTGATGGCGATCCATAGATGCCGATAAGGCTCGGTGTCGGTGTTCGCGCCAGTCCTGATTTCCTTATGGTGATATCTTGCTAACAGCAGTGAAATAAACCCAATAATGGATATCAATCCCTACGCAGCGCCGAGCAGTTAAGTTCGGCCTGAAACATAGGCCACACGGCAACGATTTTACGTCGTTGCACCGATCAAACTTTATGTCCTGTTTTTTGCAACGCTGGGAATCTATCAAATCTATTGGCATTATAAGAACTGGGCTATATTAAAACAGCCAAGACAAAGCGATGAGTGGCCAGTCATGCGAGCCATTTTCTGGATTTTCTTTACCCATTCTTTTTCGTGAAATAAGCAAAGAGCTCGTCAAGAATCGAAACAAGTATTCATGGAATGCTGAGCTTTGCGCTAGGGTTATTGTCGTTATCCTCATCGTTGACCGGGTCATCAGTCGTTCCTCGGCAAAAAGCGAAGATTTCCTTGTCTGGGACCCCATTTCGCTTCTTGTCATTCCGATAGTCGCCTATTTTGTTTTCCAGGCCCAAAAAGCAGCGAACGAGGCATGCAGCGACCCCGAAGGAAGAACAAATCCAAACTACACCCTAAGCAATATTCTCTGGCTTGTTTTGGACGGCCTATTCTACCTTCTGATCGCACTGGGTTTGCTCGTGATGAAGCTGCCAGAACCATAGCTTTCCGAACATGCACACAGAAAATCCGAAAACGATTTGCAGTCAGTTTCCTAGCGCCACATCGCATCTCAATGGGCATCCAAGCAATTTTTTGGTGTACTTCATCGGTAATGAAAAATTCGCCTACTTCAAAACCAGCGCGCCGGAAAAATGGCTTTTCAGTATTCGGCTAAGCTCGGATCGCTTTGTTGAACTGACCGATGTTCCGGGCATCAAACCAGCGAGATATTTCGCCCGACTCCACTGAAGAACTATGGTCAACGCGCAATATTTATCAAAAGATTATTTGAACGAATTAATCGACTGGCCCTATCAAAAAGCCTAGAACTCACAGAGCAAAGTTACTTGAGAAAGAGCAATTGAGGCCACCGGAAACGAGAGTCAAGTGGGAGCATAAATTCCTATGCAATCTTCAGCAACATGTTTACCGCCTTACCCACGCTCTTTTTCAAGTAGAGGCCTAGTCTTTGGCCCAAATCCCCATGTAATTATCATAAATGTGCTTAGTTAGTCACGCTAAAGCCAACAAAAATTATCTGTCAAGCGGACTACAAACACCACGCCCGCCTTTGTTCAAGACATGAGTATAAATCTGCGTTGTCGCCACATCTTTATGGCCCAACAATTCCTGAATCGTGCGTATGTCATAACCCGCCTCAATTAAGTGCGTGGCAAAACAATGCCGCAAAGTATGACACCCCACTGGCTTATCAATACCGGCAGCTTTTGCTGCTTTCGATACCGCACGCTGTATCACTTTTTCATCTATATGATGTCGCCGAATTTTTCCATCGCGCGGATCATGTGCACGTCGTGTCGCAGGAAAAACATACTGCCAAGACATCATCTTATTTGCATTGGGGTACTTCCGCGCCAAAGCATTCGGCAAAAAAACTCCATCCCAGTTTTCTGCAGTATCTTCACGATGCAACTCGTGCACTTTATCCAATTGTGTCCGTAACGGATCACATAATCTTGCCGGTAACATCGTCCGTCTATCCTTACTGCCCTTTCCATCACGCACCACAATCTCATTGCATTCAAAATCTACGTCTTTAACCCTTAACCGCACACACTCCATCAAACGCATTCCGGTTCCGTACAACAAATTCGCCATCAACCACTCACGACCATCCAGACGCGCCAACAAACGATTTACCTCCGCTACCGACAACACAACCGGCAAGCGCGATGGTTGCTTCGCCCGCACAACGTTTTCCATCCACGGCAACTGCAAATGCAGCACTTCCCTATATAAAAAAAGCAAGGCCGACAAAGCCTGATTTTGTGTACTTGGCGCCACATGTCCCTGCACCGCCAAGTGGGTTAAAAATACCTCCACTTCTGGCCCGCCCATATCGGATGGATGCCGTTTTCCATGATAAATAATGAACCGCTTAATCCAGCCAAGATAAGCCTCCTCCGTTCTCAAACTGTAATGTTTAACCCGGCAACGACCCCGCACAAGCTCTAACAGCCGCGATTTCCTAGGCTGACGGCCCGAAGCCACAGGCTGACTCACTAAACTTTCTACGGGGTCATTTTTACCGGTCAATCTAGATCCACAATTCATATCAGGGCCCACTTGGTGTGTAACACCAATGATTCAGGTTTTGCCCAGTTTCGTCTGTCAGGAAACATGGGTATTCCGCGTAGGAAAAGCTTGATACGGGCTCTGGATAGGCGATAATTGGCCATTACCCTACTTAAGGGGTCTACTAGTAGTTAGAACCCAAAAAGCAAGAATAGGGTCGGTTAAATATTTCATTTCTGGTTCCTTCTTTTCTGACATTTTCGCTTCGTTTTCGTCATCAAAGCAGATTACGCCGTGTCATCAAGTCCACCGTTCTAAACGCCATCCGACTCAATCTGCTGGTTTTCTAGGGTGTAAAGTTCTGTTTTAGCCAGGTTCTGTAGTCACTGGCTGCAAGTACAAGGCTTTCTTTGGCTTCTTGGCGGGTTACAATTCACGCTTAGAATCGTCAAGCTACGTTCTACGTTGTACATGGCTAATTTGCAGCGCGGCAGTTCATAGCTTTTGGCTACTCAAACATAGGTCGTTTGGCTTCTAACTAATCAATCAAGGGGACCTCCGTATGAACATTGCATTCAAATCATTATCCGGCGCGTCGGTCCCTTATCTCAGCCGTTAGGTCCCTGAAAGCAAAAAGTGGGCAATGGCTTACATTCTTTTCTGGCTCTGCATGTTCTGTGAGCTCTCGTTTTCTGTCTGCCATCAAAGCTGGTTTTCGCTTTGTCATAAAATCCATCGTTCCGCCCATCTTTAGTCGTAGATTTGTCATTTCGTAGAGATCTTTTGCCGCTATTGGTTCTGGCATCCAAATCAGACCTGAGGTTTTACTCTGGCTGTAAAGGCTTCTACTCCTGACATTTCAATAGTCCTGAGCTGCTAGTGCAGCGCTTTCACAACCTTTTCGGCGGCTTGCAATTCACGCTTGCAATCGGCAAGCTACGTTCTACGGTGTTATTGGCTAATTGCCAGCGCGGCAGTTCAGGGCTTTTGGCTACTCAAACATCCATCGTTCAGGGCCCTAACAAATCGGTCAAGGGGACCGCCGTGAAAATACTGCATTCAAATGAATCATCCGCTGCGGCGGTCCCTTACCTCAGGCGTTAGAACCAAAAAAGCAAGAATAGGGTCGGTTGAGTATTTCATTT
>Ga0209181_10000708_pt1 | contig 61557 bp, 50 predicted proteins | sample MAT05_FD_187208 | JGI IMG/M metagenome (GOLD analysis project Ga0209181, IMG submission 187208) | Freshwater microbial communities from Lake Fryxell liftoff mats and glacier meltwater in Antarctica - MAT-05 (SPAdes) (version 2) | ecosystem: Environmental > Aquatic > Freshwater > Ice > Liftoff...
CCACGCCCACGCCCACACCCACACCCACCCTCACACCCACACCCACGCCCACGCCCGCTATCACGCCCACGCCGCCAGCAGTCGACGAAGGCCGCTGCGGCGAGCCCGCGTTCAAGGCGCTCGCCCAGTCGCTCGTCAAGGACTGCGAGCGTGCGTGCAAGAAGGACGAGAGCCCGTTGGTCGGTCTGTCCTCCGAGGCCTTCGGTGCGCTCTTCGGTCGCCCGGATGACGCCGGCGTGGCGACCCACTTCGCGCTGTTCGGATGCAACACATGGGCACGCGACAACGGCACCTGCCGTGGCTTCGACTCGTCGATCGCCGAGCCATCCGCGTGCCCACCGGGCGCCGCGACCTGCCCCGGCGACGCGGGCGCGCTGCAGTCCGAGCTGCTTGCGTTCCTCGCGGACAACCGCGACGCGCACACGATCCTGCTCTTCGGGACCGCCAGCAAGGCGGGCAACCGCCTCGATGGTAGCGCCGCCAGCATGTCCGATGACAACGCCCGGCTCGCCGAGGATCGCGCCCACGCGGTCGCCGAGGTCGTGCACAGCTGGCGCCGCAAGGTCGGCGCGCGCGACATGCGCGTGCTCTCGGTCGCGCTGGATAACACCCGCACCGACTACTGGGAGACGGCGTCGTTCCGCGCCATCATCGAGGACCAGGTCGCCGCGTCCGCGTCCGCTGGCGCAGGTCGCCGCAGCTTCTCGCCACTCGCGCCGGATGCCGTGAACCGCTCCGTGATGGTGGTCGCGCTCAAGTGCCCGGGCCTGAAGTAGCGACCTTCCATTCGCTCTTGGGCCTCGGCGCACGCGCTTCACCCCAGCATCGCCTTATTGACCGATTGGTAAATATCCCGCGACAGGTCATCGCGAAACCTTCGGGGCACCGGATGACATCCGAGCGTGGGCTCGATACTCTTCTCTTCCTTCGAGACGCCGGAGAGAGTGGATGGCCAACGACAACCTCAGAGACCTTGCCGCTTCAGCTTCAGAAGTGCTGGAGCGCGTAGGTCTCGACGGCCTCAAGGCCGAGGTCGTGTTGGTGGTCGATGTCTCGCGTTCGATGTTCCCGATCTATCGCGCGCGCATCGTCCAGGATCTCGTCCCCCAGCTCCTGGGCCTGGCGCTGAACTTCGACGACGACGGCGTCATCCCGGCGTATGCCTTCGGCGATAACGCCCGTTATCTCAAGGATTTGCGCAAGGAAGACTTCGCCGGCTGGGTCGACCGTGAGGTCATCCGCACCGGCTCCGACTACCAGCAGAAGTGTCGCTACTCGCCGGTCATCCACGAGGTCTGCCGCTACTTCTTCCCGGAAGACTGGGACCGCCCCGCATTGAAGGAGACGGTCGGCCGCCTCTTCAAGCAGGAGCGGGTCGTCTATCCGATGCTCTCGGCGCCCCGCGCCTACCCGGTCTTCTGCCTGTTCTTGACCGGCGGCGAGTGCGAGGACGAGGAAGATTCAGCGGACGCGATCCGCCGCTCGAGCCGGCTTCCGATCTTCTTCCAGTTCGTCGGTCTGCAGGCCCAGAACAAGCTCTCGCCCTTCCGCTTCTTGAAGCGCCTCGACAAGCTCGGCAACACCTTCGTCGACAACTGCGGCTTCTACGAGCCGGGCGACGTGCGCAACCCGCACGTGCTCTACCGCGGCATCCTCAATGAGCTGCCCGAGTACATCAAGCGCAAGGAGGTCCAGTCGATGCTGCGGCCGCCCGAGCTCGGTGGCCTCGAGACGCGCGGCTATCGTCCCGAGGACGAGGACGAGGATGCGGCGCTGGACGCGCTGACCGCGATGCCGGTCGCCGAGGAGGAGCCCGAGCCCGAGCCGGAGCTGCCGCCCGAGCCCGAGCCGGAGCGCGACATGAGCGCATTGCGCGCGAGGTTCGCGGGCATCGAGTGGTCGGAAGGAACGCATGGCGGTGCGGGTGCGGTGCGCGCCGCAGCCCCGGTCTTCCAAAAGCAGATCGAGGCCGAGGAGAGTTCGGGTCAGCGCCGTCGCATGCGCCCGTCTGAGGTGCGCGGGGAAGATCCCGCCAGCGTCAAGGACGACTCGAAGGCGCGCGTCGCTGAACGACTCGCCCGCTTGAAGGCCAAGTTCAACGACATCGACGACGCCGCGAGCGAGGCCCCGTCCTCACGGCCATCGGCGCGGCCTACCCCATCCCCCCCAGCAAGGTCGGATGTCTCGCCAGCGGCTCGCAGTCCGACCCCGGCTCCGCCCGCGCGCACGCCGTCGCCGCCATCACGACCGACGCCCACGCCGCCCGCGCGTCCGAGCCCGCCGCCGGCCCGACCGGAGCCACCGCGCGCCGCCACCCCGGCGCCTTCATCGCGCCCGCAGCCCGCGGGCCCGCGCCCGCAGCCCGCACCCTCACAGCAATCTGCGATGGACGCGTTGCGTGCGCGTCTGGCAGCCTTCGGCGACGACGACGCGACGCTCGGAGCGAGTGGCTTCGAGGTCGATCAAGAAGGCGTGCACGCCCCGCCGCCCCCGCCTTCGCGTCCGCAACCCCCGCCGCGCAAGCGCTGAGGCGCCTCATGTTCCGCTTTGTCTTCGTGTCTGTGTCCGTGTCGCTGCTCGCTTGTTCGGATCCCGACTCGGGCACGCAGACCGGTGACATCCGACTCGATGGTTCAGCCGATGGAGAGGTCGGGGAGGTCGGCGACAACGAGATCGTCGACGCGTTCGAGACCCAGATCGACGCGAGCAACCTGCCAGATGGCGACGCGACCAGCGTTCCCGACAGCGACACCACCGGTCCCGCAGATGGGGTCGACGTGAGCGACGTGACCGACACGGAGATCGCCGCCGAGACCATCGTCGAGCAGGTCTGTCAGCCAGGCAGCTCCATCTGCAACAACCTCACGACGCGGCTTGTCTGCAAGGAAGACGGCAAGGGCTACGGCGAGCCGATCGCGTGCAACGAGGACTCGAGCTGCCGCGCTGGCACCTGCCAGGTGCGTTGCCCCAATGACCCGAAGTTCGGCAGCTACGTCGGCTGCGAGTTCTGGGCGACCGACCTGCCGAACTATCCCGACCCGACCCTGAACCCGACACCTGAGAACCTGCCATGGGCGTTGGTCGTGTCGAATCCTGGCACGGTCGCGGTGCGCGTCGGCTTCGAGATGCCGCCGCTCTTCAGCTTCGCGCCCACCGACGACAGCGTTCCGGCCGGTGAGTCGCGCGTGTTCCAGCTGCCCAACATCAATGTGCAGGGCACCTCGCTGATGCCGAAGGGTGTGCACCTCACGGCGACGGGGCCGGTGCTCACGCACATGTTCAATCCGTGGGACAACCGCTTCTCGAACGACGCGTCGCTGCTCATCCCCGATCCGCTGCTGGGCACCGACTACGTGATCCTGTCGTGGCCCACCTCGCCGCTCGACCTGATCGCTATCCCGGGCTTCCCGACGCCGCCCAACCAGAACGGCTACTTCACCGTCATCGCGGCCTTCGACAACACCGACGTGACCTTCACGGTGACCGCACCGGTGCGCGCGAGCGGAGCCATCCCGGCGTTGGCCGCAGGCGCGACCCACACGATGCGCCTCAATCGTGGCGACGTGCTGTCGATTCAGGCTGACCCCGATTCGCTGTTTGGACCCAAGGACATCACCGGCTCGACCGTGCGCGCGAACAAGCCGATCTCGGTCTTCGGCGGACACGAAGAGGCGGTCGTCGGTGACCCGGTCGAACAGCAAGGCGAGAACGGTACGACCTTGGTGTCACCGTGCTGCGCCGACCACCTCGAGGAGCAGATGTTGCCCGTGCCGATGCTGGGCAACCACTACTTCGCGGTGAAGTCGCCGCCGCGCGGCACGAGCCTCATCGAGAACGACTTCTGGCGCATCCAGGCGGCCGAGGACAACGTCGTCGTCACGACCCTCCCGGTGACCAGCGGCAACGGCGTGACGCTCGCCAAGAAGGGCGACTTCGTCGAGGTGAAGTCACAGGGCACGTTCGAAGTGACCGCGACCGGCAAATTGCAAATCGGCCAGTACCTCACGAGCCGCGACACCACCGAGGACTTCACGGGCGACGCGAGCCTCGTGTTGATGGTGCCCGAGGCGCGCTACCGCAAGGACTACGCATTCTCCGTACCTTCCGGCTACTCGAAGCTGTGGGTCTCGATCGTCAAGCCGCAGGGTGACACGGTAACGGTCGACGGCGTCGCGGTGCCCGAGGCAAACTTCCAGCCGATCGGTGCCAGTGGTTGGGAGTACGGCTACTACGCGGTCGCGGCGGGCTATCACGTGGCGAGTGCCACGGTGAAGTTCGGCCTCTTCGTGTATGGCTACAACAACGCGGTTTCGTTCAGCTATATCGGCGGAATCGCAGGGCCTGGCGAGTAGCTCGCCGGCGGGAGAATCGATGTCCCTTTGTCGTGGCCTCTTGAAGTCGACGATCGGTTGCCTTGCGTCGCTCGTTCTGTCTGCGTCGTGTGCGCCGCGCGAGACGACCCCGGACGACGCGGCCGACCAGACCCCGGACGAGACCCGGCGTTATTCCGCGGAGATCAGCCACTCGAAGGGCGTGCCCGGCGGCATCGTGCTGTTGTGGCCGCGCGTCGTGCCGATGGCCGAGACGGCCGCCATGCGCGGGCCTGCCAAGGCGCTACAGGATCGCCTCAAAGCGATGCTGATGGAGCACTTCCCTGGGCGCCCCATCGATGTGCGACCCGAGCCCGAGCGGGTGTGTCCCAAGCTCGGAGGTTGCGACGCGAGCTCGGTCGGCGTGCTGATCGGGGTGCGCGAGGGCGGGTGCGTCGCGGTCGTGATCGTCTCGAAGCCCGGCATGTCCAACCAGGAGCTGATGCCATGGGCCGGACTCATGTCTACGAAGATGTTCGTGCCGTTTCGCGAGCCGCCCGAGTCGAGCATCCAGCTCGAGGAGATGGTGCCCTGCGACAAGCTGGCGATCGCCACCCTCGAGCGCGAAGACCGGGTCAAGGACGCGCTCAAGGACGCGCAGTAGGAACCACGGCGGGGGTCAACACTCTCGACGACCGCCACGAATTCGGCTACCTCGGAGGCATGAAGCTCTACCTCCCGCTCATCGTCGCGTTCGGCCTGGTCGCTTGTGGCAAGAAGGAGCCGGTCGTGGCTCCGGATGTCGCCCCCGCGACCGCCACTGCAGCGCCGACGGACGCTGCGGCCGCCCCCGCGCCTGACGCGGCGAGTGCGATGCAGGATGCCGCTGTCGATGCCTCGGCCTCGGCCCCGCCCGCCGCCGACTGTGTGCCGCACGACGTGATGCAGGTGCTCGGCAGCATCTCCCCCGACTTCGCCAAGCTCGACGCGGGCGTGCTCTCGCTCTGTGGCTTCGCGCAGGAGACGCGCTACTGCGTTGCGCTCGACCTCGCTAGCGGCAAGCGCACCAGCACGAAGCTCGACGAGAACGACGTGACGCATCTGCCCGCGTTCCCGGCCGGCTTCGACGAAGGCCTCGTCAAGGACGAGGGACGTCCGGTGCTGAAGCTGTGCCCGGCGGCCGAGACGCGTTGCCAGGACCTCCACGTCGGCGCGGGGCTCGCGGCCCACTTCGACGCGAACAAGAGCCGCGTGGTCGTGACCTCGCTCGAAGAAGGCAAGCTCAACGCGCACATCTACGACGCCGCGACCCGCACCGGGACGAGCGTCATCCCAATCGCCGACAGCGACCTCCCGAACTGCACATTCGCGGCCTTCGTCGGAGAGTCGCTGCTCATCTCGACCGGCGCCTGCACGGGCGGCGGCAAGGCGTGGCTCGCGGACGCGAAGACCGGCACCAAGATCGCCGACATCGGCAAGACCGAAGGCGCCTTCGTCAAGGACGGCCAGTTCGCGCAGGTCGAAGGCAACGTGTGGGCTTTCCGCGACGCGAGCGGCAAGACCGCGTGGCTGCAGGACGTCGTGAGCGGCGAGGTGCAGACCACCATCGATCTCGAGAAGGCCGCCGACGGAACGAAGATCAAGGACGAGAGTGCCTTCGTGTTCGCCAACGCGACCGATGTCATGTTCGTCGAAGGCCGCCCACTGCTCGGCACGGTGGTCGTCGCTTCGCGCAAGGACGGCAGCATCACGAAGTCCTACCTCCCGCGCCCCTGCCCAAACTGAATTCGCTCGTGGGACGCGCGGGCCCTTCGTCGCTCCTCCCTCGGCGGCCTATGAGGCCTGCCTCGGTCGGGCTCCTTGGTCGCGCGCGCCCCACTTCGCGAATTCGCCGTATCGCCTTCGGCTGCCGTCGCCGAATTGGCGAAGCGCCGCCGCCCCCGGGCGCCTCGCGAGCGAATTTCTGGTTGCTCTCGCCTCGCCACGGCTTCGCCTGCTCGGCGAATTTCTGGTTGCTCTCGCCTCGCCACGGCTTCGCCTGCTCGGCGAATTTCTGGTTGCTCTCGCCTCGCCACGGCTTCGCCTGCTCTCGCCTCGCCACGGCTTCGCCTGCTCGGCGAATTTCTGGTTGCTCTCGCCTCGCCACGGCTTCGCCTGCTCGGCCGAATTTCTGGTTGCTCTCGCCTCGCCACGGCTTCGCCTGCTCGGCGAATTTCTGGTTGCTCTCGCCTCGCCACGGCTTCGCCTGCTCGGCGAACTACTTCCCGTTGGCGGCCGCGACCAGCTGACCCAGGCGGGTCGTGAGGGTCGCCAGATGGTTTCCCAGCGTATCCAGCAGGCTCAAGGTCAGGCGGCTGCCGAGGCTCGGCTTGAGCCGCACGAACTCGAGGAAGTGCCTGCGCGTGAGCAGGTAGATGCGGCACGACGAGGTCGCGCTGATCGTCGCCGGGCTTTTGCCGCCCGACACCAAAGCGAGCGCACCAAAGTGGCCACCTGGTCCGATGTGACGCTCCTCGCCGCTCGGGTGCGCGGCCATGAGAGCGCCTTGCACGACCACGCCAAAGCCGGGCGCGATCTCGTCGGATTGGCACATGACGCTGTCGGAGCCTGCGTCGATGACCTCTAGGTAGGGCTGCATCTGATGCCACTCGGTGTCGCTCAGCCCCGCGAACAAGAACGAGCTGCGTGCGATCGCCTCGAGGTCGACGACCGGGCTCGGGCGCCGCTGTTCGCCGGTCGTGCCTAGCGGCCCACGCGGTGCGGGGCGGGGGCGTTGCGCGCTCTCGGTGGCGATCAAAACGAAGCTGGTGTCGTCGGGCGCGCCGGCCTCGATGACCTTCTCGATCAGCAGATCCGCGCGGCCGTCGTTATTGGCGATTTCGAGGCAAGTGCCGATCTCCTCCTCCGAGAGCGCGCGCGTCAGGCCATCGGTGGTCAGCAGCAGGAGGTCACCGGGCAACAGGTGCAGCTCGAGCACGTCGACCTCGAGCGCGCGGCTCATGCCGAGGGCCTGCGCGAGCGCGAAGCGGAGCGGGGAGGCGGACAGTACGTCGCCATCGATGACCCCGCGATCGAGCTGGCGCGCGCCCACCGTGTGGTCTTCGGTCAGCCGTCGCAGGCGACCGTCGCGCAAGAGGTAGGCCCGCGAGTCGCCGACATGTGCGACGAACGCGTGCGGTCCGACCATCGTGACCGCGCACAGGGTCGTCGCGATGCGGCGCCCGGGGATCTTCTTGGCAGCCTCGAAGACCGCGTGGTTGGCCTTCGCGAACAGCCCCTCGAGGTAGCGCCCGAGCGCCAGCCGGCTGGTCGTGCTGGCGTCGTTGCCGACCCGCTCGTTCTTCTCGACGAGGCTCGACGCTTCCTTCTCGAGTTCGCGCAACGCGGCCCGCGCCGCCTCCGGGCCACCCGTGCCGTCGGCCACCGCGAACAGCGGCACGGCGGGCAGGAGCAACAGCCCGTCTTCGGTCGTCGCCCGTTTGCTGCTGACGCACGAGCGCGTGACGGCCGACTTGATGCGGACCTCGGCGATGTTCTTGGCGGCAGGATCAGCGCTCGACACCATGTAGCGACGTTAGGCCGCGCTCGCGAAAGTGACAAGCCGACCCGAACTTCCCCGCAGAAACACGGCGTTATTGCGAACTGACATTGTCTGCCACGAGCAGCGGTGGCAGAATGGTGCGATGGCGCTCACAGGCAAAGCAGCTGGTCCCAAGCCGTTGGCCGCGTGGCCGGTCGTTGCCGATGCGGACTACGGGCTCTGTGACGGACGCTCGCTGTGTCAGGGGGCCGGCTGGTATTGCTGGAGCCAGGGGCGAACCTGGTGCGGCACGGCCCAGACTGGACCGCAGCCGTTCACCGAGTATGCGCGCAGCTTGCAGACTTGGCTCGCACTGCAGGGCAGCGCCTCCGAGCAATTCATGTTGATGACCGATGCGTCGCGGATCCAGGTGCCGGGTAAGGACCTCACTGCTGTCGCCGACTCCGTGCTGTAGACGATGCAGGGCCTCATGGGAACCATGTCACCGCTGCTGGCGCGTTGGGCCGTGGTGGCGCCCAAGGATTGGTCGGACAACTTTTTCATCGGCGTCATCGCCAGTCACGCACGCCAGATGCGCTTGACGCTGTTTCCGACACGGGCCGAGGCGTGGGAGCACCTCGGCGCCCCACCCGAGGTGCGGGCCGCCGTCGACGAGCTGGATGCTGCGATCATGCGCGACGCGGGACCACTATGGCGGTCGAGGCGGCGCTGCGCGCGCAGCCCAACCAGACCCTGGCCGGGGTGGCACAGGCACTCTCGCTTTCGTCCCGCAGCTTGCAGCGCCTCTTGACGAACCAGGGCGAGACGTTCGCTGCCGTGCGCAGTCGCGTCCGCTTGCGGCTCGCGGAAAAACATCTCGCGGACAATATGCAGATCAAAGCAGTCGCGAACGCGATCGGCTTCAGGTCCGCCTCCCACTTCGTGTCCTGGTATCGCGACCTGACTGGCACGACGCCGGGTGGGCGCAGAGCATAGGTCGGGGCGGCCTCAGAACTCGCGGATTCCCTGCGGCGGATTGGCGTTCACGAAGCGGCCGGCCTCGCAGCTGACGGTCACATCCGCGAAGGTCTGGGTCGCGTGCGTCGCGTGCAGCGTGTAGCGGCCGGGTGGCACATTCGCCCAGACCACGCCGCCGTCGCGCGATGTCTCGGTGAGATTGCGCTGCGGAATGACCTGCTCGTTGAAGTAGACGACCTCGGCCGAGGCCGGCGTAATGGCGACCGTCGCGCCCGCGACTCCATGCGCGCCATGGGCGCGGAACTCGTCGTAGGAAATTGTTTGGATCGCCTTCTCGCTGACGGTCGCGGCGATCTGGCAGCGGGTTGGATCGGGCGTTATCTGCAACACCGCCGCGAGCAGCTCATACGTGTCGGGCGCGACCATCTGGAAGTTGACGTGCTCGAAGTCGGAGCCGCCAGAATCCGAGAGGTCGAACGTCTCGAGGTGCATCGTGATGTGGTCGGGGTGCGTGATGTAGGGCGTCACCTCGGCCTTCGCAGGCACCTCCAGCGTCCACGAGCCGTCGGCGCTGGTCGTCGCCTCGCTGCCGGGCACCTCGAGGATGCGGATCACTGCGCCCGTGACCGCGTTCGGCGTGTTGAAGCCATAGGCCGTGCCGCTCAGCATCACGGTCTTGGGCGCTTCATCATCTGAATCGCAGGCGACACCGGTAGGTGCCAACATGACCAGCGAACACAACCATGAACGTGACCAATTCATCGAGGCCTCCGCGGTCGACCCTATCACCGTGGACCGCGCTTGTCCGCGCCGCGTGCCGCGTGTAGCCTCGCGGCGCCACGCTACGGCGCGCGGCCATCGAAACGAGGGGCACATGCGAATCGGCATCATCGGAGCCGCCGGCACCGGCAAGACCTCGCTCGCGAAGAACCTCTCCGCGCACCTCGACTCAGCCTATGTGCCTGACCTCGTGCTCACGGTCTTGCGCGAGCTGGGGCGTGACTCGTGGCGCGGGGTGAGCGACGTCAAGCAGCGGCGTAAGGTGCGCGAGGACGGTCTGCGTCGCAAGGTCTCCGCCGAGAAGGAGCACGAGTCGTTCGTCTCCGACAAGACCGCCGTCGACTACCTCGCCTATTGGCTCCAAAACCAGAGCGAGCATGAAGACGCCCCGACCAACAACCGCTTCCTCAACGACTGCAAGGCCGCCGCGCTGCGCTACGATATACTGGTCTATCTGCCTTATCGCGAGGTCGTCGACTTCGGCGTCGGTCGCAACCAGGATCCCATCCACAACCTCAAGGTCGCCGCCCAGAAGCGCGGCCTCGTGACGCTCCTGAAGCTGCCGGTGATCGACGTCGAGTACACCTTCGGCGAGGACGTCGGCGAGTGGTACCTGCGCAACCTCGCCCACCTCGAGCCGCCAGCGCCCTGACAACTCGATAGTTTTCCGCGGCAATCGCTGTCATCGTTCGTGATACATCAGTAAGTTCATCCGTGGAGGACACATGCGTCGTATGATCATGCCACTGGTTTGCGTCGTCGGGGCCTGCTCGGACGAGCCCGGCGACGGCCGATCACACAACGGGGATGCGTTGTCCGACGCGCGCCGGACCGAACAGGACAACCCCGCGCGCTGTCCGTCGGTCGATGAGTTCCTGGCGCAGTCGTTTCCCGTCCGATGCGGGGAAGGCTCATTCGATGCGCTCGAGTGCCACTCACTGCCATCGGCTGCGAGCCGGGCGACAAGCCCGACAACATCTGTCACTGCGTGCAAGGCGCGCTCGTCTGCGACGGCCATCTGCGCAACTGCCTTCCGTTTGGTAGTGAAACCTACGCCCCGACCGCCGAGGGTCGGCCGATGCCCAGGCATCGCGCGACCGCAGTCACCTGTGAGAGCCCCGCGAATGTTTCACGCGCCGCGACCTGCTCGCCACAGCAACAAGCGCCGTCAGGTCCTGGATTGGACTGCGCCGTCAGCAGCGACTGCGAGAGCGAGGAGGCTTGCCTCCAGCAGCACTTCTTCGGTGGCGCGAGCACCTGCCGCTGCCTCGCGGCTGACTGCCTCAGGGACACGGATTGCCGCGAAAGCGAGGTCTGCAACTGCGGCGCAAACGACCCGTCAGTGCACTGCGACGGCCCCTACTACAACACGCCGTGCACCAATCGTTGCATCCCGGCGCTCTGCAAGACCGACGCGGACTGCCCCGGCGGTTGGTGCAGTCCATCACCCAACGAATGCAGCTCCGGCGTCGCACAATGGGCCTGCCACTTCGAGGTTCGCGACGAGTGCCTGACCGACGCCGAGTGCCGCTACTCGGGCGCAGGTAGCACCTGTCGCCACAACGACGATGGCTGGCACTGCACTTCTGGCCCAATCTGCGACTGAATCGCTCCCGACTTCGCGTGGGCAGCCCGACTTCGTCAGGCCTTCGTTCACGAATTCGCCGAGCAGGCGAAGCCGTGGCGAGGCGAGAGCAACCAGAAATTCGCCGCGATTCTCTCTCCTACAAATCGCAGATGCCACCGCGTTCCTGCCAAACCCGCAATCGTAGCTGGCCGAACTTGATGGCCGAGCGTCGAAATGATCCAGCGTTCAAGTCAGGGCACTTCCGCGTAGCACCGATTGCCCAAGTCACTCGGGTGTAGATCGAACCACATGAAGACCGCTGCCTGCCGACCAACGCATAGCAGTAGTTGCGCTTATCTCTGTTGCCGATCGAGCCATAACTGCTGGTCTGCTTGTTCGCCTTCGCATAGCAGAAATTGCGCTCGTCCCTGTCGCCAATCGAGCCGCAGTGCGAGCCCGACCCGCTTCGTCGTAGCGGTTGCGTAGATCGCTGTTGCCGATCGAGCCACATGAAACAGCTCGACTTGCCGACGACCGCGTCGCAGTAGTTGCGCGTGTCGCTGTTGCTGTAGCGCAATGTCCCGCGCCGCTGCGGAAGCGAGGCATTTCGCCCAAGGCATCCTTTCAACGGAGCCAAGCCGGCGCCGCAGCTATCGTTGGCACGCTCCACGCACTGACATCGTTCGGCGTCGCAAGGCGCCAGCAGAATCCAGTGCTACGAGTTGGCGCATCCGGCTCGTGCACGCTTTCTCCAATGGAGGCACACGCCATGAACGAGGACCGTGTTACTCGTCCGACAGCCGCCAGGAAGCCACTCTGCCTCGTGACGGGCGGCGCTAGCGGCTTTGGTTTCGAACTCGCCCAGGCATTCGCGGAAGCGGGCTGTGATCTCGTGCTCGCCGGCGATGGTTCGGTCGAGCTCGATCTCGCCGCGGAGGAACTCGCAGGCATGGTGCCGGAGGTCGAGATCCACTGGGTCAGCGCTGATCTCTCGCGTGCCTCCGGCCCCGCGACGTTGCACCAAAAGCTGCTGACGCTGGCGCGACCGATCGACATCTTCGTCGCCAACACGTCGGTTGGGGCGTGGGGCGAGTTCGGTCGTCCCGCGTCGCTCACGGACGAACTCGCTACCGCGCAGATCAACGCAATGTCGACGTTGCACCTGTCGCGCCTCATCGGCAAGGATATGGCGAGCCGCGGCGGTGGGCAGATCATGCTGGCATCCTCACAGGCGGCGAGCAGTTGTCCGTTCGACACTCTGCAGTCGGCCACGCGCGCCTTCACGACCGCGCTCGCCGAAGGCCTCGGGCACGAGCTAGAGGGCGGCGGAGTGAGCGTCACCGCGCTGTGCCCCGAGGTCGAAGCCGAGGGTCCGTATGTGCGCATCCAGGACCATGATGCCCTCGTCGAGCTTGCCCGCGTTGCCCGGGCGCGCGCCTTTTCCAGGCGGGTCGGAGGCGCCAAGCAGCCGCTCCTGCAAGACGACATCAAGGCGCGCTATGAGCGCTATCTGCGTCTTTCCGCCGAGAGCCCGATGGCCTGAGCGAAGGCCTGGACGAAGTCAGATCGAAAATCGGCCGCTACGAACACTACGTCCGGCGCGGCGAGGCATGGTTCACCATGCCTCGGTCCGGCACCTGGCGGCGAGCACCTACCTCGGATCAGATTTGGATTGGCTGCGTGACCGGGCGCGGCACGACCTCGAGGTCGTTGCGGCAGCTCGAGATCCCGCTGGTTTCGGCGGCTCGCTCGCCGGCCAGCACCTTCATCTCCGGGAGCGGCACCGTGCCAGTCAGCGTGGCCCTGCCTCCATCGACTGCAACTTTGATGTCGCGCGCGTCGACGCTCTCTTGATTTCGAAGACCACGCAAGACCTGGTGGGCCAGCTGGCGGTCGCCGCGCAAGTGAGACTCAGGGCTCTCGGGCCCCTCGTCGTCTTCGACTTCAGCAGTCGGATCGGGCTGGGCGTGGTTGTCGAGGTCCTTCGGCGTGCTCCAGCGCTCTTGTCCGCTGTCGTTGTCGGGCGACTGCGTCTGCCACTCCGGCTGCCCGCGTTCGCTACCCTCGGCGTTGCTCCGGCCTTCGCGCTGCCGGCTGAAGTCATCGGGCTGCCCGGCGACGCTCCACGCTTCGTGCTGCAGCTCACTGCGGTCGTCCGCGCTCCGCTCGGGGCGTTGGGCAGGCGGTTTGTTGGTGTTCAAAGGATTGGTGTCGTCCGGTCGAGCCATGGGAACTCCTCCTGGCCGCGGGGCGTCGCATGCGAGGCGATGGCGGCTATCTGATTGGATGCGAATCGAGTGCCAACGCGCCGCATGAAGGCGAGGCCATCGGTGGCGCCAAGAATGTGGGAGTCCCGAGCCGGAGTCCCCGAAGACGTAGAGCGCAAGCGAGCCCCTTCTGCCGCCGAAAACCGTAGAGTGCTCGGGATCGCGAGACAAGAAGCCCTCATTGCCGAGGGCCTATGTCGGGCCGCAGGGCGACGAGTCAGCTCTCGCGGGTCGGCGTCTTGTTGCTGTCGTGTCTGGCGGCGCTGACCCGAAGGTTGTTCTGGCAATTGGACACACCCGGACATTCCTCGACACAATCGTTGGCCAACCGCTTCATGTGGCGGTCGGGAACTGTACCGGTAAGGGTGGCTTCACCATTGGCGAAGATCACCTCGATGTCACTCGCATCGATGTCGTGATGGTCGAACAGGCGCTGCGAGATCTCGTGTTGGATCTGCTCGTCGCTCCGCTTGAAGTTCTTCGGGCCTTTGCCGCGGTGGCTCACCCGCGCTCCGGCGTTGGTGCCAGCCAGCCAGCGTTCGCGGCCTTCATTCCATGCGGCCTGCTGCCGGTACCACTCGGTGGTGTGCCCCCCTTGATCGGGGCTGCGCCGCTGATGCGAAGGCAGGTTGCCACCGTCATCATCCCAGCGCTGCCGCTCTAAGGGACGTGGGGGGCGCGGGCTGGGCGTCGGACCCATGTCACCGCCGCCGGTGCCGTAGTTGCCCGAGGCGCCATAGTCGCTCCCGGTGCCGTAGTTGGTCCCGCTGCCGTAGTTGCCGGCATTGCCGAACTCGTTGCCACGGCTGCTGAAGGTGTCACCGTCTTCATAGCCGCCCAGGGTGCGGCTCCGATTGGCTTCGTCCGAAGGACGCTGCGCGGCTTCGTCGTGGTGATGTTCGCCCCCTTTGCGGCGGTCGCGATCAGGGTGCGGTCGATTGGGCTGCTGGTCTCGATTCGTGTTTGCCATGATGGCTCCTGAGTGTGCTGCAGCGACATGCGCTGCGATATCCGCCGGCTTTCTTGCGAATCCGATGCCAGCTTTAAGCCGATGCCTTCCTCTTGGCGGCGGGTGTCTTCTTCTTGGCGCCCGCTGTCTTCTTCTTGGCGGCCGGTGCCTTCTTGGCAGCTGCTTTATCTGCAGGTGCCTTCTTGGCAGCGGCTTTCTTCGTGTTGCTCGACCCGTTTCCGTTGGGGTGCGTGTCGGGTGTCGTACCGCGACCGCTGCCACCGGGCAGCTTGCCGCCGTGGTCCTGTCGGTTGACGGTGGCCCAAGCGCGGGCGGCGGACTCGCCCTCGGGGATGCCACGCTCTTCGTAGCTGTCCTCGATGTGCTTGGCCTGGCGTTTCTGCTTGTCGGTGTACTTGCTCTTGTCGCCCTGGGGCATGTCGCGTCCTCCGTGCTGTGCGTCGCTTGTCGCTTACGCGGACCGACGTTCGTGCAGGAAGGACGCCAGTCTACTTCGCGATCGCGAGCTGCTGCGAGATGAGTTCGGACGTGCCGCCCACGCCCGACCCGACGGTCGGGACGGGCGGGGCCGGAGGAGGCGCGCCCGCCGCATCGCCCGCGGCTGGCACCGCAGCTCTCGCGGCTGCGGCTGCCTTTGCCTGGCGCATCGCGCGCTCGGCGAAGTAGCGGGCGACGTAGGGAAAGCCGGTCTGCACGATGTTCAGGTTCGGCGCGAGCTGCGACGACAGGCCGAACAGGATGAGGGCCGCACGCTCGACATAGAACCAACCGAGCGGGTAGGCGACCGAGCGCATCAGCGCGCGGACCTCGGCTTTGTCGAGGTCGGGCTCATGCACCTTGGCCGACAGCTCCTCGTCGACATTGCCGAAGTCGTTGATGTCGAGGCTCAGGATCTGTCGGAAGTAATGGCGAATCACCCGCTCCAACAGGGCGCGGTCACCGTTCTCGGCGACAAAGCCCATCAGCTCGACGCCCTGCATCAAGGCCTTGTCGTCCTTGGTCATGAAGCCGCGGATGACATCGCCGAGACCATCGGCCAGGTTCGGCGCGATTTCGCTGGCGCTGCCGAGGTCGAGGATGACCAGCTTGACCTGACCCTTGTCACCGCGCTGCACGAAGAAGTTCCCGGGGTGCGGGTCGGCGTGGAAGAAGCGGTCGATGAACAGGGACTTGTAGAACGACTGGACCAGCTTGGTCGCGACCGCCAGCGGCTCGAGCCCGAGCTCGGCCAGGGCGTCGGTGTTGGAGATCTTTACGCCGTCCATGAAGGTCATCGTCAAGACCGACTTGTTCGACAGCTCTTCCAGGACTCGCGGCAGCACCACGTCGGGGTCGCTCGCGAAGTTCTCGTTCATCCGGAAGATGCACTTGGCCTCATGCTCGAGGTTGGTCTCGCGCTCGAGCATCTCCTGCAGCTGGTCGAGCACGCGGTCGAGCTGCTCGAGCTTCACGAAGAAGCGCTTGTAGACTGCTGCCGCAAGGCGCAGCACGCGCATGTCGACCTTCATGATGGTGCGCACATGCGGGTAGAGCACCTTGACCGCGACCTTCTCACCCTGATGCGTGACTGCCTTGTGCACCTGCCCAAGCGACGCGGCCGCGACCGGTGCCTCGTCGAAGGTCGCGAACACCTCCTCGGGCGGCGCGCCGAGGCGCTTCTTCAGGGCGCGCCGGATCTCGCGATAGCTGCGCGGCGGCACCGCGTCCTGCAGTTGTTCCAGCGCCTTCACGTAGTGCTGCGGCAGGAATGTTCCCATCACCGAGAGGACCTGACCCAGCTTGATGTAGATGCCGCGCAACTTCACGCACGTCTTATAGGCGCGCAGCGCGTTCTTCGCGTGGACCTTGTCCCAGCGCGCTTTGATGCGCTCCGACCGCGGGAACATCCGGCGCAACATGCCCTGGAAGATGTAGCTCCAGAAGATGATGCCGAGGCACCAGGTCGCGCGGATGAGTCGAAAAATCCACATGGGCGTGTCCTGTCCGGACGGACATAAAAGGAAAGGGCGCGTTTGATTTCGCGCCCTATCGCTCGACCGAAGCGGCTCTGAACCTGGAGCCTCCGGCCTCGGGTTCAACCTGACCGGTGGCATTGGTGATGTCAACCGTTCGCACCGGAGCCGATGACCCCGCTGCGGGAGACTTTAGCGACGACCGTCGCCCGACTTCTGTCGTGTGTCGGCCAGCTCGTGCATCTCGTCGCGCTCGGCATGCGGCTTCACCATGCTCTCGAGAATGGCGTTCATCGGCTGGGTCTTGGCCATCGCCTCGCGGTCGGCCTTGCGTTCGGCGGCCGTCTTCACCGCCTTCGGAGCTACTTTCTCAGGTTTTTTGGCGGCCGGCTTATTCTTCACCTTGGCCTCGACCTTGGTGCCATTGACCTTGTTGCTCGTCGACTTCGTGTCGGTCTTCTGCGGCTGCTGCATGGTGTTCCTGCTCTGGGGTGGGCCGACACCTTGTTCGATGTCGTCGTGGTCATGCTGGCCTGAGCAAGGCATGTGCCACCTTGATTGCGCACCGCGCGCGATGCCATGCTTGACAGTCTCGCACACCCGCTTGGTTCGATGCGGGTGACCTGCGGCGGACTGCCCTACGAGGCGTGCGCGGTGGCCCAAAAGAGGTCACAGCTCGACCGTCATCTGGGTCGGGGGCGGAGGGTTGTCGATCTGGTTGTGAACCTCCGCGATCGCTTCGGCCTTGGCGGCCTCAGAGATCGGCGGGAAGGGCGCCTTGGTGTTCAGCGCCGAGCGCTCGGCCAGGACCCACGTCACGCGCGCGCCGAGGAGGAAGACATACGCGCTCCAGTAGGCCCAGCCCAGGAACACGACCAGCGCACCGGCCGCGCCGTAGGCCGTGCCCACGCTGCCAACCGAGAGGTAGATGGCCACGCCGGTGCGGCCGAGCACCAGCAGGATCGCGGTCACCAGGCCGCCGATCCAGGGCGCCAGGCCCACCGGTCGGCGGTCGGGTAAGAGCCAGTAGACCACGCGCACAGCGACCGTGATGAACCCCAGCGCGACGACGATGTCCGCGATGTCCCACACCCAGAATGGCACATCGAGCAGCTCGGCGCTGCCCTTCTCGACGAGCGACAGCGCCAGCCGCGTGCCGAGGAGCGCGATGAACAGCGTGCCGAAGGCGATCGTGCCGAAGGCAGCGAACAGACGATAGCGCAGGAACTTCACGACCGCCTTGCCGATCCCGCCCTGGCTCTCGGCCGGCGGGTCGATGCCGAACATCTCGTGGAGGCCGTTGCGTACCTGGGTCAGCAGGTTGGTCGACGACCAGATCAAGAGCACGAACGCGAACACCGACGCGATCGACAACGACGTGAGGTCGGCCGCACCCTCGGCGAAGCTGACGACCAGGTCGGCCACCTGCGGACCGGCCTCGGACATGATGGCGTTGTGCAGCCCGGACTGCGCCAGCTCGCTTCCGAACACCGCGCCACCTAGGACGACCGCCAGGATGACGAACGGCGTCAACGCAAGGAGGGCGTAGAACGCGAGGCCCGCCGAGTAGATCCCCCAGTCGTGGTCGCCCAGGTACTCGATGATGTCCTTCACGAAATCGAAGGGGCGCTCGAGCTTCTTGCCGATCCATTTGAGGGGCTTGCCGAGCTTTTCTTTCAGCGAGGTTTTCATCCCGGGTCACGCGTGCAAGATAAGTGCAACGCTTTGGCTGGACGTGGATGTGGACTTGCAGAGGGTGCGCCGCGACGCACTTTAGGAGCATCGATGAAGCGCACAGACCCAGGTCAGACTTGGAACCGGATAGGGCCCCTTGTTTCAATGGTGCTCGTTGTTGGGGTCCTCTACTTCGCACAGGACTTGTTGCTGCCGTTCGCACTCGCGGCGCTCGTCACGTTCCTATTGGCGCCCATCGTTGCGGGCCTCCAACACTGGCACTTCCCGCGGGTCGTCGCCGTCGTGACCAGCGTGTTGCTGGCGCTCGGGCTCGTGGTGGCGCTGCTGGTCACGTTGATAAGCCAGGTCAACGAGCTCAGCGAAAGCCTGCCGAAGTATCGCGACACCATCAGCGAGAAGCTGTCCGCGGTGGGCGGCACCGTCGCCGGCATCACGAAGGGCCTGGAGGAAGCGATGCCCGAGGCGACCGAAGCGGCCAAGCCACCGCCACCCGCCGCGGGCGCGAACGGTCCGATGCTCGACGAGCCGAACGCGCGGAAGCCGACGTCGGGCATCTTCCCGTTCGCGGCCCCGAAGACCGCGCCGATCGAGGTGACGGTGGTGCCGAACAAGCCGGGCCCGTTCGAGCTGGTCGGCTCACTCGCGGGGCCGGTGCTCGGACCGCTCGGCAACATCGCGGTCGTGTTCGTGCTGGTGTTGTTCATGCTGATGTACATGGAGGACCTGCGTGATCGCATGGTCTCGGTGATCAGTAGACACGGGGTGACGGTCACGACCCAGGCGATGACCGACGTGACCACGCGCATCAGTCGCTACCTGCTGATGACGCTCATCGTGAACACGACCTACGGCATCCCGGTCGGCATCGGGCTCTTGTTGTTGGGGGTGCCCAATGCGTTGCTTTGGGGGCTGCTCGCGATCGTGCTGCGCTTCATCCCGTACCTCGGGCCCTGGATGGCGGCCTTGTTCCCGATCGCGCTGTCGTTCGCAATCTCGCCGGGTTGGGAGCTGACCATCGCGGTCACGGGCATGTTCCTGGTGATAGAGCTCATCAGCAACAACATCGTCGAGCCGTTGCTCTATGGCAGTCGCACGGGTCTGTCGCCGGTCGCGATTATCGTGTCGGCGATCTTCTGGACCTGGCTCTGGGGAACGGCGGGCTTGTTGTTGGCGGTGCCACTGACGCTCATCGTGGTGGTCTCGGGGCGCTATGTGCCGTCCTTGCGCTTTCTTTACACGCTGTTTGGCGATGACCCCGGGCTCGGACCGGAAGCGCGTTTCTACCAGCGGCTCGTCGCGGGCAACTCGGACGAGGCGGAGCGGGTTCTGTCGGAGTTCCTCGAGAAGCGACCGCTACCGGATCTCTACGATTCCGTCGTGCTGCCGGCGCTGCGCTCGGCCAAGCACGACGAGGCCGCTGGACGCCTGACGGCAGAAGCGGCGGCCAGCATCCGCGAGATGGTCGGCGAGATTGCGGTCGGCCTGCCGGCGCTTTCCGAGAAGAAGAAGTCGGCGCGTGCACGGCTCGCAAAGGCCGAGGTGAAGCAGGCGGAGAAGAACTCGGAGCAGCCCACCGGAATCGCGCGCATCGATGCGAATGGGGGCACCGGAGGCAGCGGGCCCAACGGCGGCACTTCGGGAATGAATGGGGACGGTGGCACCGCCACCAGCGACAAGAAGGGCGAGCCGAAGGAGCCGCCGCCAGCCAGCGATGTGCGCGTCGTGTACCTGCCGACAGGCGACGACAGTGGCGCCCTGGTCGGACCACTGCTGGCGGATCTACTGAAGGCAGACGGCATCGAGCTGAAGGTCTTGCCGGTCGCGACCCTGTCGAGCGAGCTGGTACAGGAGATCGCCGACGCCGAGCCCGATATCGTCATCATCGCGGGCATGCCGCCGGTTCCGCTGGTCCGCATGCGCTATCTCATCGCCAAGGCGAGCACCATTCCGAGTCACGCGCTGATCCGCGCCGGCGTCGAGAAGCCGGAGGTGCGAATCATCGCGGGCCTCTGGAATGCGAACGTGGATGATGTGCACGTGGGCACTGCGATCCCACCGCGACGACGGGTCGGATTCGGCCACAAGTCGCGCCGACCCACGTTGTTGAGCGAGGTCCGCCCACGCCCCGATGCAGAGAGCGTCGACGAGGAGGCAACCGCCACCTTCCTCGAAGCGGGCGCGGCACATGTCACCCACACCCTGGTCGACACGGTCGAGGCCGTGAAGCGCGCCGTGCAGCATGTCAACATGCGCTTGGCGGGCGAGCGCGCTGCCTGATCCTGGCACACGTGTTGCTGAATCACCCATGTCGCTCGCGATGTCCGCGGGCCGACCTCACAAAGCAGGAGAGACGCGATGAACTCGGATCAGATCAAAGGCAAGTGGAAGCAGTTGAAGGGCGAAGTGAAGGAGAAGTGGGGCAAGCTCACCGACGATGATCTCGAGGTGATCGACGGCAACAAGGACTCGCTGGTCGGCAAAATCCAGGAGCTCTACGGTGAGACGAAAGAGGCCGTCTCGGAGAAGGTCGAGGCATTCTGGGCCGCGGCCAAGGAGAAGTGGGCCGAAGCCAAGGACAAGGTCAGCGAGATTGCCGGCGATGTGAAGGACAAGGCGGGCGCCGCCATCGACCACGCCAAGGACAAGGTCAGCGCCGCCAAGGACGACGCCTCCGATGCCGCCGACAAGGCGAAGCAGAAGGCCAAGGACATCGGCAACGCTGCTACCTCGTAAGCCACCGAGAAAAGCCTCAGTCGCCCTGCGAGCGGCTGGGGCTCTCGCCACTACGCAGCCGGGCGCGTCTACTCGTCAACGCCGCTGTCCGACTCGGTGCCTTCTGGGCTGCGGTCGAAGTTGACCAGGTCGCGAGCGGGTCGCCACGCATCAGCTTTGGGTGTTGGTCCAGCACTGACGTCCCGTGGGTTACGCGTTTTATCTGGATAACGTTGGCAAAGGGGTCACCTCAGCCTATGTAGCGAGCGGCGATGAGAGCCCAAGCGCGATCGAAGCGGTCGCTCTGTTGCCACGCGCGGAAGTTGAGGATGGCCTGACCCCCTTCGTGGCCCCAGCACATGCCGCTAAGCTTGAGTCGCGAGTGACAAGTGTCTTGCACGCGGCCTCTACGACGCCGGACCCTATGAGGGGGTCTCGGACGCAGCTTTGGCGTATCGCATCCGAGCACGATTGCTCCTGAAGTATTGGAGTTCGGTTTCTATCCGTGCATTGCCTGGATGCTTCTTCGCGAGATAGGCCAGATGTTGGATAACCACCTCGACACCCTTGGCTTCGTGTCTGAGCGCGTGGCGCTTGAGATCGAATTGGTATCGAGCTGCGATGCTGCCTTCGCCGTAGGCGGCGCCAATGGAGGCCGAGAGGTGCTCGGCAGCGTGATAGAAGTCCAGGATCTCGTCGCCAGGAGGCAGCGCTTGGGAGAGAGGAACGTCCAATTGTCCTTGGCGCCGTCGGCTGAGCTTCACGAGTCGCAAGGAGGGGCGTTGCTTGAGGACCGCGCCCAGCTCGGCTTCGAGCATGGCCTTGAGGGTTGCCTTCTTCTCCTCGGGCATGCGCGCCATTTGCACGACACGGAGCAGGTCGCCCTCTGCGCCATACATGCTGATTGTTCCGCATCCGACCTCTCGATAGCCGGCTGGTCCCTTGGTGAGCTTGCCAGCCGCGGCAGCGTCGGCCCGGCTGGCCGCCTGCCGGAGGCGAGCGCCATCATGCGCACGCTGGTCACGCGTGACTTCGGCACGTTCACGTCGCGTCACAGCCGACCTCAGTGGGTCTCTGAAGCAGAAGAACACCTCGCGTGCTTGGTCGAGCATGCGTTGCCGCTGCACGTGCCGACCTTTGCGTCCGCACTCGCGCAAGCGAAGCTCGGCGCGTGGTCATCACGATGACGCGTGGCTCGCGGCACGCATGTTCCTTCCCGTCGCTGGACCTCGCCGATGCGAACGCCTGCGCCTCACGCCATGGCGGTCGCAGCGGGCAAGCGCGCCCGCAGTGCCGCGTAGGGCGCCGCTCAGGCGTGTACCGCATTCGGCAGCTCGGGCGGCACTGCCAGCGGCGCCGTCTCGTGCGTGAGCATCACCGGTAACACGCAGCGCACGAGCAGTCCCTCGTTCGCGATCTCCATCGTCGCGCGCACCGGACCGAGCTCGACCCCGCGCAAGAGCGTCAGCCGCTGCGGCAGGTGGATGAGGCGGTTCAGCGTCTTCGAGACGTTCCACGCGATCTTGTCGGCCTTGTCGCGGATGGCGCCATTGAGCTTGTCGGTGATCACATCGTCGACGAAGCCGGGGATGAACTTGAGGTCGAGCTCGGACACGTCGACCTTGAACTGCATGAACGTCTTGCCCTCGCGCTCGACGATCATCGGCTTCACCGTGATGGCGACCTCCGACAGTGTGAACGTGTCGGGCAGGACCGGGATGGGATAGTTCACGCGCGCAGCGCAACGCAGCACGATGCCATGGCCCGGTTCGTACCTGATGCCGTCGAGCTCGGTCACCTCGACCCAGGCCTCACCGTCGGCGCTGATCGCGACATGGATCGGGAAGGCCGACTTCAGGAGTTCCTTCAATTCGCTGCGCGAGATGGTCAGCACCGCGTTGACCGCAGTCTCGTCCATCGTCGAGTCACCCGGCTTGCACCATATGAGGTCGGGTCCTCGCTGTCCCTCGTTGAATGCGCCGGGCGCATTGTTCGGAGGAGGGGGCGGATGGATAACTGTCGTGCCCGAGTGTACGAAAACACGCGCGCTCGGGCCTGCCTGGGCGGACGGCTCGAGCCCGACAAGGCGCGCTAGCGTCTGCCTCACGCCAGTCTTCTGTAAGAGCAACGCCGCGCCAGCGAGCGCCGCCAGCCCGCCACCGACGATGGCAATGCGCTGGGCGATGGATGATGATTTCATGATGGGACTCCTGACGGTCAATGAATGGACGCGTTCTCACTGCCACACGGCGGGTCGAAGGAACACGGGGCATTGTGCCCAGGCTGCGGCGCGACGCCCCGCCGCAGTCCGTGGCGGGCACGCTCGCGAGGTGGATATGCCCTGGCCACATCCCTCGAAAGGGGCGATTGCAAAGGACATGGTGCGAGACTTGTGCCAGGAATAGCTACTGGTTGCTCTCGCTTCGCCACGGCTCCGCCTGCTCGGCGAAATGCCGCGTCGGCTCGCCACGAATCGCGAGCCGAATCCTGGAAGTCTGCTTACAAGGGTCGCTCGTATACGATGAATCCACTCAACCTCAAGCCGGTCCTGCCGACGATGCGCCTCAAGCTGTTCGCGGCGTTTGGCAGCGCGATGCTCGTACTGGTCGTGGCCTGGGTCGGGATCGCTGCCATCAACAACCAGGCTGAGGCACAGGCGCGTGTCTATCACGCGTTTGAGGTGCGAATGCGCCTCCGCAATGTCTATGAGTCGGTGCTCGCCGCCCACGTCGCGCAAGCGTCGTATCTCTTGCTTGGCGAGACCGACAGTCTGACGCAGCGACGCCACGTGCGCGAGGCGGTCGCGGGGGACCTCGCCAGACTCCTCGTGTTGAGCACCGACGCCGCCCAGGTCGCCCGCATCAAGGCCTTCGTCCCGCTGCTCGAGCGTGACATCAGCGCGCTCGAAGAAAGCTTCCGTTTGATCGATACGTCGGACCACGCGACCGTTCTCGACTTCGTGACGAAGAACAAGTCGCGCTTCGATCACACCCAGCTCGATGGTGCGGTGCGCGAGATGCGCGAGGCCGAACAGCAGCTCATCGACGAGCGTGTAGACGTGACGGCGGGGGCGCAGGAGTCGACGCGCGTCGTGTTGATCGTCGGCGCTGGCGTCGCGTTTCTGCTCGCAACCTTCGTCATCACGCGCATCCGCAAGAGCATCCTCGAGATCGAGAAGGCCCACGCCACCATCGCCTCGCAGGCGCACGAACTCGAGACACGCACGCGCCAGCTCGAGCGCACGGTGAAGGACCTCGACCAGTTCGCCTACGTCGCTTCCCACGACCTGAAGGCACCGCTGCGTGGCATCACCACGCTCGCGCAGTGGATCAGCGACGACTCGAAGGACCGCCTCGACGACGAGGGGCGTGAACACCTTCGCCTCATGCAGGTGCGCGTCGCGCGCATGGAAGCTCTGGTCGAAGGCGTGCTGGCCTATGCGCGCGCGGGCCGCACCGCGCTCGACAACGAGCCGGTCGACACCAACGCCCTCGTGCGCGAGGTCGTCGACATGATGGCGCAGGCGCCCGGCGGCGGCAGCATCGTCGTCGAGACAACGTTGCCGACGATCCACGTCGCCAAGATCCCCTTCCAGCAGATCTGGATGAACCTCATCTCCAACGCGCTCAAGCACGGTGCGCGCGATGGCGGGGTCGTGCGAGTTGGCATGAGGGTCGCCAACGGCGAGTCGACCTACTACGTTGCCGACAGCGGCCCGGGCATCGAGCCGCAGTACCACGACCGGATCTTCGGCTTGTTCCAGACCCTATCAGCACGCGACAAGGTCGAAGGCACCGGCATCGGCCTGGCCGTCGTCAAGAAGCTGATCGACCACCAAGGCGGTCGCGTGTGGCTCGAGTCCGAGCTCGGCAAGGGCACGACCTTCTACTTCGTCTACCCGAGCGCCGAAACGACCAAGACGATTCAAGCCTTCGACCCTGATGGTGTCATCAGCGCGCCCTCCCAGCGTCGCGACCGCAAGGCCGTATCGCCTTCGGCGGCCGACTCGGGCAAGGCCTCGCCGCCTACGTCCGCTGGCGTCTGAGCTATGCTTGGAGCTGAGGCATTCCCGGCCAGGTGAAGCGAAAAGCCGCGCCCGCGCCGAGCTGCGACTCGACCCCAATGGTGCCTCCGAGTCGGCCCACCACCCGACGCACGATCGCCAGGCCGCAGCCGGCAGTCTCACTGCGGTCGCGTGGCTCGAGCGTCTGGAACAACTCCCAGATGCGCGCATGGTGGCGCGGCTCGATGCCGGGGCCGTCGTCGGCGATGGTGACCTCGTACGTGCGTTTTTCGCCGGCCTTGCTGACGAGCCGTGCGCTGACCGCGACGTGGACCTGTTGTGCGCCGATGCGACCGTGGCGCGCGGCGTTGCCTACCAGATGCCCGAGCGTCAGTCGCAAGGCAGGCAGTGCCCCGAGCCGCACGTCGGAGCCATCGCCGGCGATCAGCGCGACCCGTCCGAGGTCGTCGTCGGCCGCGTCGATCGGCGTGCGTGCGACCGCCTCGCAGACCTCGAGCAGCGTCGCGTCGTCGCCGAAGCTCATGTTCTGCGAGCGCGCGTCCTCGAAGCTACCGTGACCGGCGCGGCTATAAGCCAAGAGGCCGCCGATGAGGCGCTCGAGCCGCGTGACGCGACTGCGCAGGAGCTTGAGCTTGTCGCCGAGGCTCTCACTGAGCCGCGTCGGCGCGACCGCCTGCTTGATGTCCTCCTCGATCCACTGACTCAGGTGCGCAATGCCCCGCAGTGGGGCACGAAGGTCATGGCCGGCGAGGTAGATGACCTGGTCGAACTCGGTGCGCGCGGCGTCTACCTTGGCGAGCATCTCCCGCCACTCGGCGAGCAACGCGACGTGCTCCGCCACCAGGGTCCCACGCTCCAGGCTCGCCTGTGCGGCTGCTGCGAAGGCACTCGATTCTTCGGGCGTAGGAGGCTTCATAACCTTCCGGATAATCACGAAGCGTGCCGCCGATTCGCTCGCACCACTCGCCCGTGATTTCCGGACGGGCTCTACGTACCCCGCTCGAGATCGCGTGGTGTCACAGCGCGCATGCGCGCCGTAGGCTGACGACGCGGCAGCAGCATGCGGAAGACGGTCTGCCCATCGGCCGACGTGACCTCGATGCGACCGCGATGTCCCTGCGCGATCTGCTCGACGATGAACAGGCCGAGCCCGACTGAGCGGCTCACGTCGCGGTCCCCGATGCGGGTCGGGCCGCGTTGGAACGGCTTGAACAACATCGGAAGCACTTCGGGCGGGATCGTCGGGCCGCGGTTCTTGACCTCGATCGCCACGTCGCCGCTCGCCTCCCGCAGGGTCATCGCGACGGGCTCTTCCATGCTGCTGTAGGTGATGGCGTTGCCGAGCAGGTTGGACATCGCCTGGGCCACGCGGTCTCCGTCGAACCAGCCGCGCGTCGAACCATCGAGCTCGAGGACGATCTCCCGGTTGGGATGGGCGGCGCGCGTCTCCGCGACGAGCTGGCTTGCGACCTCGGCGAGATCGCATTCGGACTGCACCATCTCGATGCCGCCGCCAAGCCGTGCCTTCGTGAAGTCGAGGATATCGGCGACCATACGCTTGGCGCGAAGACCACTCGCCTCGAGCAGGTCGAGCGTGCGCGTGAGCTTGTCGTCGACTGGGGCCGCGCCCGCCTCGCGCGCGAGCAAGTCGATGCGGCGCTTGAGCAGCGTCGATGCCATCAGGATGGCGCCGATGGGGCTGCGCAGGTCGTGCGAAACGATGCCGATAAGCTGGCGCTCGAACTCGGTGCGACGCTGCTCCTCCGAGCGGCGCTGCACCTCGGCCGTCACGTCGCGCGCGATCCCGAGCACGGTCATCACGCGCGGTGACTCACCGTCGGCCACCGCGTCGAGCTCCGGTACGAAACGCGCTTCGATCCAGCGCGGGCTCTCTTCAAGCTGCGCCTCGTCGGATAAGTCGGCAGCTTCCTCGGTCGCACACGGCAGCGACACGAAGAGCGGCATCGCCAGCGTGACCTGGGCTTCCTCACCACCGAGCGCCTTCTGCAGCGCCGCTTCGAGCTGCGCGACGAGCTCTTGGTTGCAACCGCCTTCGGCGATCGTCAGGCCCAACAACTCGTCCGCGGCCGCGTGCTGGCTCCAGGGCGGCGGCCGATTGAAATAGACGTGGCGCCCCGCGCTATCGAAGCGCACGACCGCGTCGGGGAGGTTGTCGGCCAGGCGGCGAAAGTTCGCTTCGCTCTCGCGCAACTGCCGTTCGGCGTCCCGCTGCGCGCGCTCGGTCCGGGCAAGGCGGAGGGCCTGGCCAATGCTCTGCTGGAGGCGTGGCGCCGAGAGGCTGCCCTTGGGCAGATAGTCGGAGGCACCCGACTTCATCAGCTCGACCGCGGTCTCTTCACTGCCTTGTCCGGTCAGGAAGATCACCGGCAACGAGAAGCCGGCCGCGCGCACGTCGGTGAGCAGCTCGAGCCCGTCACGGTCGGGCAGGTGCACGTCGAAGAGGCCGACGTGGAACCCAACCGGGTCGTTCATCAGCGCCGCGAAGGCGGATTCGGCGGACTCGGCCTCGATGACGTCGTGCTCGATCCCGGTTGCGCGTAGTGCGCGCTTCACGATCTCGCGATCGACCATGTCATCGTCGACGAGCAGGAGACGGAGTCGGGGAGTTGCCGTGGGACCGGCAGGGGGATTACGTGACATAGCAGTCTCCGCCAATGTCAGGGTAACTCCATGAGGGTCCAGTACTTGTTCAGGGTCGACATCACATCAACGAACTCGATGAACGTGACGGGCTTCAACAAGTAGCCGGCGACGTTGAGCTGAAACGCCTCGACGCGATCGCGATCCTCGTTCGAGGTCGTCAGCACGACCACGCACAGGGTTCGCAGCACAGGGTCCGTGCGGATTTCTCGCAGGAACTCGATGCCGTTCATCTTCGGCATATTGATGTCGAGCAGCACGATGCGGCGGTGCTGGGGCATGGCCGACCCGCGCAGCATGTCGAGTGCCTCGATGCCGTTGCCGGCGACGTAGACGGGATTCGTGATGTTGGCCTTCTTAAAGGCCCGCTGCACGTTCATTACGTCGACTTCGTCATCATCTACGAGGAGGATGTTCAAGATGCGATCGTCCACGGCAACCCTGTGCGGAGATACGAGAATGGATGCGACTTGCGCATCCATCGAGCTGATATCATGCTCTGATTCGACTGCCTACGTATAGATGGCGGGGGCCCCTCGTCGAGGAGACCCCGCCCATCGCTGGGCTCAGAAATCAGGTGTCGCGCTCGACCAGGCTGAGCACGATCTTGCGATCGTAGACCATGCCAGTGTCGGTCTTGTACTTCGCGTCACGCTCGCCACGCGAGCGGACGAAGATGCGCTGTGCAGGGATCCCGTTGTTGACCAGCTCGACCGCGACCGCGCGGCTCCGCTCGAGGCCGAGGTCCTGGTTCATCGCCTTGGGTCCGCTGAAGTCGGTGTAGCCCGTCACGAGGATCGAGCGCCCCTTGAGCTTGCCGTCCTTCATGCACTCGGCGACCTTCTGCACCACCATCTTGTCGTCGTCATCGAGGTTGTCCGAGGCGTACTCGAAATACGCTTTGTTCGCGTAGAGGTTGCAAGTCCGCATGATGTCGCCGGAGGCCTCGATCTCCATGCGCTTTTGGTTGCCCGCAACGACGTCATCGTAACGACGGGCGGTCGGGGTCGAGCCGCAAGCGGTGAGTGGAACAAGGGCGGTAAGTACAACGAGAATGAGCTTGGTCATGGCAATCTCTCCGAATGGGAATGGGTCCGAGCGAAGCGCGTGGTGGTTCGCTGGTGGTTCGCCGTCGTGGCAAGCAGCGCCTGAGCAAGCGCCTTGCCAACCTGCGCAATGACCATTCTGGACCGATCCGGCCAATTGCCAGGAGATTGCCATCGCCATATTCGAGGCGGATTGGGTCAGGTGCGTAAAGTGCCTGGGGCATTTCGTCCTGCCACAGCCGCACCGCCCCGGAGGCAATCCAACCTATCAATCCTTCCGGCCTTCGCTCGCCTCGAGGGCCGGACCCCCACCCGCGGACATTGCTTCCTCGCGCTTGAGCTTGCGTAAGAGGGTCTTCCTGTCGACGTCGAGGATGCGCGCGGCGTGGCTCTTGTTGCCTCCGACCGAATCGAGCACGCGCTGTACGTAGCGCCGCTCCATCTCTTCGAGCGAAACGAAGTCTTCGGGGTCTTCGGCGCTGAAGTCGATGCGCTGACGCTCTGCCTCGCGCACCCGCTCCGGCAGGTCGGAGACCTGCAGGGTGGTCGTGCGCGCGAGCGCCACGCCACGCTCGATCGCGTTCATCAGCTCGCGTACGTTGCCGGGCCACGCGTAGCGCAAGAGCTTCTCGGCTGCCTCGGGCGAGAGGCCCTTCACGTCGACCTTGTGGCGCGTGGCGAACCGCTCGATGAAGGTCTGGGCGAGCAGCAGGATGTCCGGGCCGCGCGCGCGCAGCGGAGGCAGGTCGATCTGCACCACGTTCAACCGGTAGTAGAGGTCCTCGCGGAAGCTGCCGTCCTTGGTCGCTTGACCGAGGTCGCGATTGGTGGCGGCGATGACGCGCGTGTCGAAGGGGACCGACTGGTCGCCACCGACTGGGCGCACGACGCGTTCTTGCAAGGCTCGCAGTAGCTTGGGCTGCATCGAAATCGGCATCTCGCCGATCTCGTCGAGGAACAACGTGCCGCCGCTCGCCTCGAGGAACAGACCACGGCGCTGCTTCTTCGCGTCGGTGAAAGCACCGCGCGCGTGACCGAAGAGCTCGCTCTCGAGGAGGGTCTCGGGCAACGCGGCGCAGTTGATAGCGACGAATGGGCCCGCCCCGCGCGCGCCGAGCTTGTGGATCGTCTGCGCGACGACCTCCTTGCCGGTGCCGCTCTCGCCGAGCAGCAGCACGCCGACCTCGGTGCCGGCCACGCGTCGCACGAGATCCTTCAGCTCGCGCACGGTCGGGCTCGTGCCTATGAACTCGCCCTCTTCGGCCGAGCGCACCTCGCGTCGCAGGCGCTGCACCTCGAACGTCAGGCGCGCATGCTCGATGGCGCGCTTGGCCTGCAGCTCGAGCTCGTCGAAGCTGACGGGCTTGATCAGATAGTCCCAAACGCCTTGGCGCATCGCTTCGACCGCGGTCTTCACCGAGGCGTGCCCGGTGATGACGATGGCAGGCACGTGCGGGCGCACGCGGCTCGCGTGGGCACATAGGTCGAGGCCGCTCGCCAGGCCGATCTGGAGGTCTGACACCAGCAGCGCGAGGTCCTCGCCTGCGTCGCTGTCGAGGAACGCCACGCCGTCCTTCACCGTGCGGCGCTGGATGATGTCGTAGCCCGCTGCTTCGAGTGCCAGAGACACCGCTTCGAGCATGTGGGGATCGTCGTCGACGACCAGGATCTTGTCTGCCATTGGGTGTGCTCCGCAGGGCCCGTGTCTCGCGGCCGGGACGTTACTATGCCGAGGGCGCGCGCGCAGCGATCCACGCGCGATAATCGCCGGAGTAGCCAGTAGCCACCCAACGCGCGTCGACCCAGCCCCGAATGCGTGCGATTGCACCCGCTTCGATCGGCGGCTTGGCCAGCGCGTGGTCGATGAGCTGGCCCATGACCTTCTTCGAGTTCTTGCGTGACTCGACGATATTCCCCTTGCCGGTCAGGACGTTGCCGAGGCCGTGCACGTCGCCCGGGTTGCCGGCGTCGAGCTCACCGGTCTCCCAGTCCTTCCACAGGTAGAGTTCGCCCTTGGCGGGCACACCCGGGATGAGCTCGGGGATAGAGCCGATCGACGAGATGACGAGCGTCGTCGAGACTTCGAAGAATTCGTCGGTCGCAATGAGCTTGGCGCTCTCGAGGTCCTGACGGTTCTTCTGGAAGCGCACGCCGACCAGCTTGTCGTCGGCGACGACCGGTCCGACTGGCGACGCGAGGCCGACGAACGAGACGAGGTACTTGTCGAGCACCTTGGTCAGGAGCTTCACGCGCGTCGCTTCGAGCTTGGCTGCGCGCGAGGCGTTGTCGGCGTCGGCCGATACGAGCGGCATGTCCTCGGCGCGACGCCGATAGAAGAGCGTCGCGCCCCGGATGCCGAGGTCGTCCTTGGTGAGGTTGTGGTCGGCCAGGATCTTGGGCAGTCCCTCGTGCTCCATCGTCTCGGCGTCGACCTCGATGCCGCGGGCGCGGAGGGCATTGCCGTACAGCACAAAGTTGATGATCTTTACGCAGTCGATCGAGGCGAGGCCGCCACCGACCACGATGGCGCCGTCCGGGATGTCGAAGCGCTGGCCGCGATAGTCGGCGTCGAGCTGGTGGTTGAACCAGTAGACGAAGGGGTTCTGGTAGGTGAGCCCGCGCCCGTTGAAGGCGTCGATGCTGGCTGGCATCGGGCGGTCGCGCCAGGCGCCGTTGGCGAGCACGACCGAGGAGAAGCCGAGCTCTTCGGTGAGCGTCGCCCAGTCGAGGTCGCGCCCGAGCCTGGTCGCCGGCACGAACAGCACATTGGGGTGCGACAGGTTGTCGTCGATTTTGGCGTATTCCTTCTGGCGCAGCGCTGTATGCCAGCGCGGCAGGCCATCTTCGATCTTGCCGTAGGGCCGCTCGTTCTGGTCGATGACGACGACCTGCGCGCCGCGGGCGGCGGCGATCGAAGCGGCCTCCGAGCCGGAGACGGCGCCACCGAGGATGGCGATGACGTGGGTGGGTGGGGTCTGCATGGCGGAGTCCTGTGGCCGTTGAGCGAAGGCTTCGCTAGCGGGTTTGGGCCCAGAAGTGAAGCCAATCCTGAGCCGTTCCGGACACGCAAGTGGCCTTGGGCGCGGTCGTCAGGCGCAGCGCGTGGTCGACTGCCAGTGCGAACGACGCGGCGTCAGGGGCGGCATAGTGTGCCCATGAACCGGCGACCTCGCGATGCACTGGCAGGTCGGTCGCGACCGCGGCGCAGCCGGCGGCGACCGCCTCCATCAGGCCGAGCCCGCAGGTCTCGATGCGCGAGGTCGTGACGAACACATCGGCCTGCGCGAGCAACGCCGCGACCTCGCCCGGCGAGAGCCATCCGCATAGCTCCAGGCGCGCCTGTTGTTCGGGCGTGAGCGCCGCGCGAAACGCGTCGCGCCAACGCGCGTCCGCTCGTGCATTGTCGGGCAGACCACCCGCTACGACGAAGCGGCGACCGGATGTCGCCAGGGTCGCCGCGACGACCTCGATCAGGAGGTCGGTGCCCTTCAGGTGATCGAAGCGCGTGAGCGCGACTAAGGTCTGCTCGTTCAAACTGGGCTGGCGCGGCAGCACTGGTAGGCGTGGTGCCAGCGGCAGCACGATTACGCGCGCTGGCTCGAGCGCAGGATGATCTTCGAGCAACATCGCCTTCGCGGCGTGGGTCGCGATCGTCAGCCGATCCGCCGTCACGATCGCCTGCGCTTGCAGCGTCTCCGAGCGCGTCGGGGTCGCGGCCGGAAGGCCACGCATGCGGCTCTGCCGCGCCTGCAAGATGTGCACGGTCTTGACCGCGGGCACGCCCAGGCGCCGCGCCAACGCGAACGCTTCCGGCCAGCGCAGCGCGTGATGGCAATGCACGACGGTTGCCTGCACGAGCTCGGCCGGCGACGCGTGCTCGGCGCGCAGGTGAGTGACCGGCGTGTCAGGTGTCGTCGAAGTGAGCGCGATGAGCCCGTCGACCGCGGACGTGATGCCGCCCGTGAACGGTGGCGCGAGGTGGACGACGCACGTCATCGCGAGCTCATCCTACGATTCCATGAGCGGAGAGCCGGCAACGACGCGGTAACGCTCGACGCTCGCGAGGGCAGCCATCACGCCCTTGCCGAGGAACGCGTCGGGGCCGTCTCTGTCGATCTGCGAGGCGTGGCACGCGAGCGCGCGACGCTTGGCGGCAGTCTCGTCCACGGTCAGGTGCAGGCTGAAGTCGCAGCTCGCGCTGCCGAGCGCAGCGGTCCACACATCGGGATGCACGATGTGGCGATGGTGCTTCACGAGCATGTCGCGCAGCGGCTCGAGCAGCCCGGGTGGGAACACCGGGGCGATGATGCTGAAGCGTCGTGATGCGGTGGCGACCGCGGCGAGCGTGCCTTGCACACCGAGCACGTGGTCGCTGTGCCCGTAGCCGCCATCGTGATCGAAGCCGACGAGCAGGTCGGGCTCGAACGCGGCGACGATGGGGCCGAGGCGCGCCTCCGTCGCGTCGGCCGTCACGCCCATGTCGGGCAGTCCGAGGACCTCGAACGAGGCGACCCCGAGCGCCTCGCACGCATTGGCGAGCTCGCGATAGCGCGCTTGGGCGAGAGCTCCGCCGCGGCGTCGCGCAACGTGATCGAAGCCGCGCTCGCCATGGCTCAGAGTGACCAGGTGCACGATGCCGCCGTCGTTCGCGACCCGTCGCAAGAGGCCACCGACAGCCCACGTCTCGTCGTCCGGATGCGCGAACACCGCGAGCACACGGCGCCGCTCGAAACTCGGGAGGCGCTTTGGACTCGCGCCGTCGTTCAATGCAGTGCCGGTCGTAGCGGCAGGCTCTGCATGACGCTCGCCTCGTGCAAGAGCAGCTCGTCGAGCCGCGCCGTCACGACATCGGCCGGAAAGTAGAGGCGCGCGAGCCGCAGATAGTGCCCGTGATGGCGCGCTTCGGAGCGCTCCAGCTCGCGATACAGGCGGCCGAGCTCGTCATCCGGGCCGAGCGCATCGGCGACCAGGCCAAAGCGCTCGCAGCCGCGCGCCTCGACGATCGCGTACACGACCAGGCGATCGAGCAGGTACTCGTCGACGAGCTTCTTGCGCATCGGCGCGAACATCGCCTTCATGTATGGGTCGGGCGCATCGTAGCCGAGCGTCGCGCCGCGCGCCTTCAAGACACCCCAGAGGAGGCGGAAGTGCGCCAGCTCTTCATCGGCGATCTCGAGCGCCGCATCGACGAGCTCGGGCCGCTCCGGATAGTGGGTCGCGAGCGTCAACGCGCTCTGCGACACCTTGCGCTCGTTGGCGGCGTGGTCTTGCAGAAAGGTCGTGAAGTCATTTCGAACGACCTCGTACCAACCGGCCGGCGTCGCAGTGCGGAGGCGCAACATCGCCGCCTCTTAGCGATCACTGCGCCGCGAGGCAAGCGCTGCGTCGGCAGCCGCAGGCGACATGGAAGCTCGCGTCGGCAGCCGCAGGCGATACGGAAGCTCGCGTCGGCAGCCGCAGGCGACATGGAAGCGCTCACAACGGCGGCAGGGCCTTCAGGTGGATCCAGCGCTCGGTGTCGCGCTGCGTGACCCACAGGAGCGAGCGCGGGGTCGAGCGCAGGTTGGACCACTCGAGCCCGGCCTCGGCGTGCATCGTGTAGCGCTCCTTGCCGTCGCTGAAGCGAACGAGCTGGAGCCCGCCCGAGGTGACGAGCCCGATATCGCCACCGCCCTGGCCGCCGGTCACCGGCTTGTCGCCCGGTGGCAACGGCTTTTCCCAGATCGGCTTGAGCGTCTTCGGATCCATCGCGCCCCAGGTGTAATTGCCGTTGACATCGCTGCGCGCGAAGACCGCGCCGTCCTCGCCGAAGAGCGTGAAATCGCTGTCGCCGAACGGACGCTCCCAGAGCTGCTTGCCGGTCGCGATGTCCCACGCTGCCTGCGTGTTCTCGCGCGGCACGCCGATCACCGCGCCGAGGGTCGGAGTGACATCGAAGCTGTAGCCGCCAAAGGGTGTCGCCCAGAGCGGCTTCATCTTCTGGGTCCCTTTCTTGGCAGGGCCGCCGATCGGCAGCGCTACGAGCTTGCGACCCGGGTCATCACCGGAAAGCTCGACGCGCTCGAGCGCGCCCCCTTCGCCCACGGCCAGCTCGATCGTGTCCTTCTCGCGACCGGGCGAGTCCCACACGAGCAATGCGAGGGGGCCCTCCTTCGTGGCGGCGACCGCCTCGAGCACGGCGCCTTCGACGTCGATGCGCGACAGCTCGCGGCCGCTGGTCGCGTCGAGGATCGCGAGCTGTTGGTTCGCGATGCTGACGGCGACCCGATTCTGGGCCCCCGCGGTGATGTACATCGGGCTCGGGTCCGAGAAGCGCCAGGCCTCCTTCCCGGTCGCGAGCGAGACGCCGATGATCTGCTTCTTCCACTTACATACGAGCGTGCCAGGCGTGCCGGGCGCGCCGGCCACCGCGAAGATGGTCGTGTAATCGTCGAAGTTCGGGCACGCATGGTCGCCCGACCAGAGGGCGTTGCCCTTGTCGTCGTAGGCCTGATAGCGGGCCGGCCGATCGTTGAGTTCGCCCTCGGCGACCACCACGTGAACGTTGTCGTCGCCGAGCACCCAGGTGTTCCAGGCGTAGCTCTTGCGGGCCAGAGCCTCGCTGCGGAAGAGGGTCGTGCCGCGCTCGTCGAGCCGGGCAGGGGCTTCGGCGAACGCGGGGGTGGCGCTCGCGAGGATCGTGGCGATGAGGATGAGTCTGCGCATGTTCCGGCTCCGGGCTGAGTCTGGCAAAGGGGACGGGAGCGAGGCGCGGGATTCAACGCGAGTTCGTAGATGGCCGCTTCCGAACGTCGCCGCGGAGTGTGCGAGGTCTTTTACTCGCGTGAGCCGCGCCTCGCTGCCCACGCATTTCGAGACGACAGCGCGTGCTGCGTATCACTTTGAGACATGGGGTTGCCACAATGTGCGCCAGGCCCCGCGGCCGAGGGCGAGGTGACCGATCGAGGGCCGCATGAAATATAGGCTTTGGGGGCTGGCACGGCCTTTGCCCTATATCCTGGTGCGTGTGGTGGTTCCTCCCTTGATTCGGCATGTGTTGCAAAGGGAGTTGGCTCGCGGGGGGCGTGGCCCCTCGCGAGTGTTTCATCTCCTCGGCTCGAACTGCCTTGGAGCGGACCTCGCACCGAGACGATGCGGCTGTGACCTGAGCGAGCTCGATGGTGGTCGAGGTCGACGGTTCGACGGTCGTGCGCCCTGTGCGGGCAGGGCCGAGGGCATGGACTCCTACTCTGGTGCGAAATGACTTTCGCACTTCGGAATGGACAACGGATGCGGACGTTCGTATGGAGCGCGCGTGCCGCCCCCAGGGAGATCCATGGAAGAACAGGAACCTGAGCTCGAACCGGGTGATACGGTCGAGTCGCGGGATGCCGATGCTCGTGCTGCTGAGCTGCGTGCCGCCGAACAGCGTGCCGCGTCCGCCGCCGCCGAAGCACGCGCTGCCGAGCAGCGTGCCGCCTCCGCCGCTGCCGAAGCACGCGCTGCCGAGGCGCGGGCTGCCGCGCTACGCGACACCACCGTGGTGCCTCCGCCGGTACAGCCCGTTCAGCCTGCGCGCCGTCGTGAGGTCACCTCGAACGAGCGGGTAGTGCCACAGCGCCGTGGCGCGATCTGGCCGTGGCTGGTGGCGCTCGCGGCGTTGCTCGGCTGCTTCTACGCGGCCGCTTCGACCCAGAGCTTCATCACATGGCTCGACGGGCAGGAGCATGCGATCTCGTGCTCGGTACTGCCGGGTGCCGAAGGCGCGGTCGGCGCGACGGGCTGCCGCACGGCGATGCTCTCGCCCTATAGCTCGCTGTTCCGCACCGATCTCTGGGGCGGGATCCCGGTCGCCTTGCCCGCGCTCGCGGTGTTCGCGTTCCTCGCGGGCTTCGCGATCTACCTCGGTCTCAAGCGCGACACGAACCGGCGCCACACCGGCTTCCTGTTGCTCGCCACGCTATTGCCGGTCGGCACCAGTGTCGCGTTCGCGGTCATCTCGGCGACCAAGCTCGGCGAGTTCTGCTCGACCTGCATCGGCATCTACTCGGCCTCAGCGGCCTGCTTCATCCTGGCTCTGGTGGCTCACATCCGCGCCCTGCCGGCCCCGGCCGGTACGCCTCGCCCCTGGGGTCTCTGGCTCCTCTGGTTCCTCGAAGGCGTCGCCATCGTCGGCGTGTTGGTCGGCCTCTACGTCGCCTCTGTCCCGAGCGAGCGTAAGAGTGTCGAGCGCGGCTGCGGCGAGCTGGTCAAGCAGGAGGACGAGGCCAAGGTCTTGTTGCCGCTCGACCAGCACGCCGGTGGCTTCAAGGCGATCGCCGTGCTCGATCCGCTGTGCCCCGCCTGCCGCGCGTTCGATCGGCGCCTTCGGGCGAGCGAGCTCGACCTGCGGCTCGACACTGACGTGCTGCTGTTCCCGCTCGACTCGAAGTGCAACTGGATGGTGAAGACCTCGCTGCACCCGGGAGCCTGCGTCGTCAGCGAGGCGATGTTGTGCGCACCCGAGTCGGCCAAGAAGGTCCTCGACTATGCGTTCGCGGAGCAGGAGCGCTTGCTCGAGCTCGGCAAGACCAACGAGGCGGCGCTGAAGGCCGACCTCGAGCAGCGCTTCCCCGAGGTGAAGGGCTGCGTCGGGAGCGCCGCGGCCAAAGCCAAGGTCAACAAGAGCCTGCGCTGGGCGGTTGCGAACGCGCTGCCGGTGATGACCCCGCAGCTCTTCGTGGAGGGCACGCGCGTGTGCGATGAGGACACCGATCTCGGGCTCGAGTACACGCTTACCAAGATGTTCGACCGCCTCGCCGCGGCCAAACGCTGACAGACGGAGGTACGCCATGGGAATCGGAGTGATCGGGCACATCGTGCCGTTGGTGATCGCGCTGGCAGTGCCGGGCGTGTTGGTGTCGGGCTGGCTCGGCGACGCGAAGGAGAGCCTCGCGGCGACGGAGCCTCAGTCGTCCAAGGCCGTGACCGCCTCGGTCGCGGAAGAGGGCTACTGCACGGCCGAGCTCAAGCAGATCGTGCGCCGCGTAGCTGGTGCCTGCGGGCTGCTCGGCGCGGCCGGTCGCGGTTGCCAGCCGGCCGACGCGTCGAAGGTCGTGTCGCTCTCGGGCGATGACTTCAATAAGCTCTTCCTGCCGCTGAAGGACCGCGTGCGGATCATTCAGTACGACATGTCCAAGGCCGAGCTCGACGACGGCGGCCGCACCGCGGTCGAGTCCGCCTGGGCCGACCGCGGCGGCGCGAGCTTCTTCTTCGTCGTGTCGCGCGCCTCGCCCGAAGGCACGGTCGAGAAGAACCGCGAGCTCTCCGAGGCGCGCGCGAAGGCCGTGCTCGGCCACTTGACACAGCGCTTCGCCGACCCTGACATCGAGCGGCAGGTCGGGCTCTTGTGGCTCGGCGAAGAGTTCGCGCAGCTCCAGGGCGACTTCTGCGACTGGAAGCGAAGCCGCACGGGGGAAAAATGCGACGAGAAAGACATCAACCGGAGCGCGTTCATCGCATGGATCGACTGCGCCATCTGATCGTTGGGGCCGGGCTGACGCTGGGCAGCATCGGGCTAGCGGGCTGCAGCAAGGGCCCGACCCCGAAGCCCGAGCCGACCATGCCGCGCACCGCGGTCGTGACCGGCGAGAGCGACCCGAACGCGTTGAAGACGTTCTGCGACAAGAGCTGGCCGGGTGAAGGCGCAGTGCAGCCGTGGGGCGGCGGCCCCGCGAAGAAGCCAACACCCAAGGTCGAGGGCGGCAGCGGCACGGCGAAAGGCTGGCGTTGGGTCAACTTCTGGGCGACGTGGTGCGCGCCGTGCCTCGAAGAGATGCCGATGCTCGGCAAGTGGCGTGATGCCCTCAACAAGGAGGGTGTGGCGTTCGACCTCGAGCTGTGGAGCGTCGACGAGGACGAGGCGAAGCTGCGTGAGCGTGTGGCCCAGGGCCTGCCCGCGCCGGTGACCTGGGTCGAGAGCCCGGAGGCGCTCTCCGCTTATCTCGGCAAGCTCGGGATGAACCCCGACTCGATGTTGCCGGTGCAGATGTTGGTCGACCCGAAGGACAACCTGCGCTGCGTGCGGGTTGGCTCGGTGCACGACAACGACTGGGGCACCGTCAAGAAGCTGATTCGTTAGGTAGTAGCGGGGACTTGCACCCATGCCGATACCTCACTGGTCCTTGATCTTGGCGCTGGCGCTGGCGGCCTGCGGCGATGCGGGGCGTGGCGCTGACGCTGTTCCTGATGACACCGACAGCGATGTCGTGCGCGCCAATCAGTTCGAGACGCAAGTCGACGGCGCGGATCTGCTCGAGGATCAGCTCGCGACGGACGTCGCCGAAGACGTCGATGCAGCAGACGAAGTCGAGGTCCAGCCGCCAGCGATCGCCGTCCTCGCAGTCGCGCCACCACTCGCTGATAGCGATGGCGGCGGCGGGCGCGTCGTGATCGCGGTCGACCGCAGCGCGGGTGCGATGGGTGCGACGCTCGGCGGCGTGCCCGTGAGCGCGTTCGCGATCGACGATGCGACCCACGTCTCGGGGGTGCCCGGTGCCCACGTCGCGGGTGTCGTCGATGTCGTGGTCACGGGCGGCGAGACCGCGAGCACCGGCGGCGCAGGCCGCTTCGAGTATTGGACACCAGCACAGATCGCCGAACTCGATGTCTATCTCGACGCGGGCCGTGGTGTCAGCGAAGACGCAGGTCGTGTCGTCGCGTGGCACGACCAGGGCCCAAACCGTCGCGTGTTCGAGCAGGCCAATCCCGCGCTGCGCCCGAAGTCGGGTGCGGCCGTGCATTTCGAGGCCGGGCAATTCGTGCGACTAGCGGCGCCCGTCGAACACCCGGCGGGCGTCTCGGTCTTCGCGATCGCCGCATGGTCGGCGACCACCGCGGACGTCGCGGGACAGGCGAATGGCGCGAATGTGCCACTGACGATCGTCGGCGATATGACCAGCGGGTATGGCGCATTCGGAGCCGCTGGCGGCGCCGTCGTGAGCAACCACTATGTCGGCGGACCGGTCTATACGGCCCGCGGCGAAGCGCTCAATGATGGGCAATTGCGACTCATCGGCGCGACTTGGGATGCCCAAGTCGTCGCGCGCATCTTCCTTGGCAATATCCAGATCGGGCTCGATGGCAATTCGGCGGCGCTCGCGGGCGCCAATGCGTTGGACGCGATCGGCGCCGGGATTGGGCGGACCGGGTCCGGTGACGCGAGTGGCGACGCGTTCGAAGGCGACCTCGCGACGGTCGTGATCGTCAGCGGCGAGATCACGGTCGCTGACCGCACCCGCCTCGACCACTGGGCGACGCAGCGCTGGGGCACGCCGGTGTCGGCGCCGCTCGACCCGTGGCAGCGCACGACGCTCGGCGAGCTGCCGACCACGCCCGACGAATGGCACCCGCGCGATGGGGCGCAGATGGTGCAGCTCGGGTCGGGTCGGGTGCTGCTGCTCGGTGGCTGGAACCCGCGCGACTTCTGGGGCCCGGGTGGCGACCAACATCTCGGCGAGCGGGTCACCAACGAGGTGTGGGCGAGCGACGACGCGGGCGTGAGCTGGCGCCTGCTGCTGCCTCACGACGCGGCCGCCGAACGTTACCCGCCCGGGCACACGGTTGGGGTCACTACCTTCGCGGGGCACGCGGTCGTGTTCGGCACCGACTGCCTGCGCCCACCGCTGCTCGGCGAGGTGTGGCACTCGAACGAGGATGGCACGGCGTGGACGCGCGTCGCGACCGATGCGCCGGCGGTCGGGCGCTGCCTGTTCATGGTCGGCAAGCTCGGCGACGACATCTACATGATGGGTGGTCAGCGCAACCTCTACGACCCTGCGAGCGGCATCGCGGACGTGTGGCGCTCGCGCGATGGCGGCGTCACATGGAGCGAGCTCGCAAGGCCTCCATGGGCCGCGCGCGGTATGGTGTTCCGCCCTGCCGAGCAGGACGGGCGTCTCTACGTGATTGGCGGCGGGCTCTATGCCGACGCCGACATGCCCGCGGTCGCGTTCAACGGTGTCTATGCGTTCGATGGCGCGACGTGGACCACGGTCCTGCCCGATGGCCACGCCCAATGGCAGGCGAGCTACTACAACGCTGCCGCCGCGCTCGGTGGGCGGCTCTGGCTGTTCAATGGCTTCACCGGCGTCGACGAGCTATCGCGCACGCTGGTGTCGGACGATGCCGGTCTCACGTGGCGCACATTGCCGGGCGGTTCCGGCGGCGAAGCGTCCCATGCCGACGCGGTCGTGGCGCTCTCCGATCGCATCTTGCGCATCTCCGGAAACCTCAGCGAGCGGCGCGTGTACGCGTTCAGCCGTCGCTGAGATCGCGCCAACGGATCTTGATCGGCCGCCCGATGAGGCGCCCCGAAGGACCATACAGCGGCGCCATCTGACCGGTGCAGGCCGGACCGGGGCAGGGCGACCGAAGCGATAGACCGCGGTCGCGTGGATACCATATGCCGGCGTATGGGACTCGAGCGTGACGGTCAGGTCCGACTTCGGCAGGTGTCTAAGGGCCCGCCGCAAAACTACCGGATCGCGCCGTCTCGTCTGGCCCGCGTTCTGGGATCGCCTGCTCGAGAAACGTCAACACCTTGTTTTGCGGCGCTCCCTAACCTTCAGATGCAGCTCCCGCACGATGACGGCGTTCTTCGTGTCGACGATGCGCTCGCTCGCCTTGCCCGCGAGCGTCACACCGGCCGGCAGGTCGATGGTCAGGTCGAGCGGGATCGCACGGGTCGCGCTCGCTCGATCGTCACCTGCACGACCTCGCCGCGCACGAGCTTGTCGGGGCCACTCAGCGTGAGCGTCAGCGGCGCCTCGGGCCGCGGCGCGGGGCACAGCGGGGCGCTATCGATTGGATACAGATAGTCCCCAATCGCGGCGCCGATGGCCGCGTCGATGTCCACGCCACCCGCCGGCAGGCAGCGCAAAGCGTCGAAGTAGTCCGCGACCATCGGGCTCGAGTCGGCCGGGATCGGCGTCCCGTCGGTCAGCGCATTGTCTTCGTTCAGCGTCCATTCATGCCGGACGTAGCCGCGCGGGAAGCGCGCCGCGGAGTCGAGCTGGACGAGGTTCATGCGCGCCAACGCGAGCGCGTCCATGAACCGTTGACCGTCTTCGGCGAGTGTCGGCGCCAACGGCGCGGCGGGCGATCGCGACCGAGTAGCACATCGCCGCGATCACGTTCTCGTCGACGAGCTGCAGCATCGGGTCGGCGGGGTTCCGGTAGCCTTGGCCGGGGGCGCCGGCGCGACGAACGGCTTCGTCCCGCCATAGCTCAGGGCGCGCAGGTCGAACCAGAAGAAGCCGCCATCCTGCTTGTCGTAGTAGATGTCATCGGCGTGCGCGAGCGACGAGAAGAACGTCGCGAAGCCCTCCGACCAGCCCTGCTCGGGCAATGTCGGGAGCGTCAGGATGTGGATGCCGCCCTCGCCGGGGGAGGCGCCGAAAGACGACATCACCCAGTGGCCGAGCTCGTGCACGGTGACGGCGTCGGACCAGTAGGTCCTGGTCGGCGCCGTAGCCGATCCAGAGCGAGCTGGCGAAGTGGTCGAGACCGATACGCGTTTCGATCGGCGAGGCGCACGCGCCGCAATCCCAGGTGACCTCGGGTTGGGTCCAGATCACCAGCGATTGGCCGCGGCGCCCGAAGAGCGAGTGGGTGGCCTTGCAGATCTCGCGCTCGAGATCGAACAGCCGCACGGCGCCCGAGCCGCTCATCAGCAGCTCGGGTCCGGCGACGATATCGGGGCTCGCGATCGCGAAGAGCCCGGTCGACGCGAGGGCGGCCTGCGTGAGCGCGCTGCCGGTCGTGTGCTCGCCCGCTTCGGCAAGGCCCGGGTTGGCGACGGTGTAGGCGATGGCCCCGTGCTCGTCCTCACGCGCGAGCACGATCGCGCCCCGGTCTTCGCCCGCTGGGTTGGCGGGCACGCGCACGCTGTAGGTGCCATCGGCCGCGCTGGTGGCGTAGTCGAATACCGAGTAGCTCGAGTCGTTGGGATCCCAAACAATGGACACGACCAGCGCCGAGCCGAGCATCGCCTCCTCGAGCTGGCCCCAGTCATCGCAGGTGCCGTTCATCCGGCGCAGCTCGTAGGCGACATGCCCGCTGACGACCTGGCCGGCGCTCTCGCGGCAGAAGCTGCCGAACGCGAACGGCACGCACTCGCCACACGGGGTATCGAGCCAGTGGCCAGTCGCGTCGCACTGGCGCAAGGTCGTGCCGCTGCAGGTGCTGGCACCTGGCGTGCAGTCGAAGCCAGCCTGCAAGACGCTCGCGCCGTCGCCGGGCGTCGCCTGCGCGCACGTCTCGTAGGCGCTGCAGGTCTCGACGTCGAGGCTGAGCCAGCTCCAGCCCGGGCGTCGCTCGCACTGGACGAGGATGCCGCCCTCGAAGCAGGTGCCGCCGCCCGGATATTCGATGCAGCGGTCGTACGTGCGCGAGTTGCAGTCGGCACAGTCATCGCCGTAGCTGCACCCCGCGGACGCGGCACCAAAGTCGGTGTCGTCGCACACCCCGTCGAACGCGAATTCGCAATCGTTGGTACACAAACCATTGATGTTGCAGCTCGCGTCGCGGTCGTCGCCCGCGTCGAGGTTGGGGTCATCGCGGCCTCGCCGACCTCGAGCACGCCGTTGCCGCAGGTCGTGCACATGTGGTCGACGTTGCAGCTCTGGTGAGCGCCTCGGCAGGCACCGCAGGCGTGCGCGCCATGCCGCAGTTGTCGGTCGCGCTGGTCGTGTCGCAACGCCCGAGGCGCGCGCAAAAGATCCCAGCCGCCTCGGGCTGGCAAGAACCACATTGACGCTGAGCGAGCCGCACACGGCATTGCCGGAGCAGTCGCCGCAGTCGACCGTGCGCCTGACCCCGCAGTTGTCGGCGGCGGTCCTGAAGACCCACTCGGTTGTGCCTGTAAACTTGCGGAGTGTCGCTTTTAGCCGACGGCGACCGTACGACCGAGCTTCTTCGCGAGCACGTTGGCGCGCACGATGGCCTTCTTCTGGGTTGGGTGACTCTCGCTCTTGTCCTCGCCGAGGATCAACATCCACTTCGCGCCGACCTTGGTCACGCGGATCGGATTGTCGTCGGCCACCAGCTCGGTCTCGACCGGCTCGGGCGCGGCCTCTGCGACTAGCGTCGGCGCGACCGCCTCGACCAGCTCGGGCTCGGACGCCAGCACGATGGGAGCGATGACCGCCTCGACCAGCTCGGACGCGATAACGATCGGCTCGCTGGTCTTGGGCATCGCCTCGATCGCCTGGGCGACCTCGACCACCTCGACCGGCGCCGGCACCAGCACCAGCTGCGCCAAGGCCTTCGCCTCGTAGCGCTCGATCAGCGTGCCGCCCGGGCCGAACACGAAGCACGCCGCACCGGCCGCCTTCGCGAGCTCCTGCGCGCGCCGCACCGCGTCGTCCTTCTTCGAGAAGGTGTGGCTCGGATCGGTGTCGGTCGAGCGCTTGATTACCCACCGACCCTGGCGTGGCTGCACCAGGTACGGCGCCGACAGCGGGCGTGCCGGCAGGCGGCCCGACTTCCACTCTTTCGCGAGCGTCACGGCGGTGCCGAGCACAGTGGTCGGACGCGGGCCACGCGCGCCGAGGGTCGCCGCATATTCGAGCGCCTTCTCGCGCACATCTTCAGCGAGGTTCTTGATCGTCGGGAACTTGTCGAAGTCGAGCTTCATCGGGCTTCCTCCAGCGCGGGTCGAGCGGAGACTAGAGCCCCCCTGTCAATCCGCAAGAATTCCGCCATAACCTCATGTCAGCCGCACAGGCCGCGCTTGCGCCGCGCGCGGCCGCGGGCTACCCCACGCCGATGAACAACGAGCCAGCCGAGCCCACGGCCGATGAGAGCGATGTCGCAGCCGAGGCCACCCCCGAGGTGGTCCGACCATCGCGTCACGCGCCGCTCGATCCGCTCGAGCGTGCCGCTCGCGATGCCCGCGACGCCAGCGCCCATCGCTTCGCCCCAGGCGACCCGGTGGTGTTCGTCGACCGCGAGGGCCGCGAGCTGATGGCGGTGCTGACGCCCGGCAGGGTGACCGACATCCGCGGCAACATGATCCCGCACGACCGCCTATTCGGCGCCCCCGAAGGCCTACGCGTGCGCGGCAGCCAGGCGGTCGAATTCCGCGTCGTGCGCGCGACGTTGCCGCAGTTCTCGCGCTCGATGCAGCGACACGCGACGATCATCTATCCGAAGGACGCGGCGCTGTTGGTCGCCTATGCCGACGTGTTCCCGGGCGCGACCGTGGTCGAAGGCGGCTACGGATCGGGTGGTCTGTCGATGTCGCTCCTGCGCGCGATAGGCCCCGCCTCGCTCGGCGGTCGCCTCGTCACCTACGAGCTGCGCGTCGAGTCGAAGAACCGCGCCGACAAGAACGTGCGCGCGTTCCTGGGCGCGCAGTCGCATCACGAGGTGAAGGTCGGCGACATCTATCAAGGCATCGACGAGCGCGCGGTCGACCGCGTCGTGCTCGACGTGCCTGAGCCCTGGGACGTCATCGTGCACGCCGCCATGGCCCTCAAGCCGGGTGGCATCTTCGCGGCTTACGTGCCGACCACGTTGCAGCTCCATCGCCTCGTGATGGCGCTCGCCGCGTCGCGTCGCTTCTTGCCGGCCGACAGCCTCGAGACGATCGAGCGCCCCTGGTTCGTGACCGCGCAGTCGTGCCGCCCCGAGCAGAAGATCATCGGGCACACCGGCTTTCTCTGCTTCGCGCGCACGATCGCGGATGCGTTCATCGACTGCGTCGACTAAGTGCGGCCAGCGTACAAGCAGCCGAGTTGGTTCGTCTTCGACTCATCGAACGTCGCCCGCTCGACACCCTGGCTTTCGCACTCGGAATTCACCGCATTGCAACGCTGAGGACCGCGCGGCATGCTGCCCGCGTGCTGCTCAGTCGCTCCGTCATCGCATTTTTCGCGTCATTCGTCGTGGGCCTCATGGCATCGACGTCGGCGCATGCGAGCCGCTTCGAGGACATCGGGCCGAGCCTCGGGCTGCCCATCGGCAACCCGGGCTCGAACCTGGGCAAGTCCCTCGTAGCCGCCATCAGCGCGGCCGATATCGATCAAGACGGCGACGTCGATCTGATCGCGAGCGAGGCCGTGCGCGGCCTGGTCGTCTACCTGCGCGAAGGCGCGGGCTTCCGCCTGGCGCCCGAATGGACCGGCACGTCGATCGGCGACGCCTACGGGCACACCTTGTTCGACATGGATGGCGACGGCGACCTCGATGTCTACCTCGCCCGCTCGCTCGGTGATCGCCTCTACGAGAACCAGGGCGACAAGCTCGTCGACGTCACCGCCTCGCGCCTGCCCCAGCACCCGGGCTGGTCCTTCACCGCGACCGCGGTCGACCTCGACGGCGATCGCGACCTCGACCTGGTCGTCGCGCGCTACATCGATCGGGTCGAGTTCCCCGCCCATCGCTGCCAAGACAACCTCGTCTTCGACAACGATGGCCACGGTCGCTTCACCGACATCACCGTCGCTTCCGGCTTGCGTGGCACCCGCGGCTGCTCGTTCGTGACGCTTGCCTTCGACCTCGACGGCGATCACGACCTCGACCTCTTCACCGTCAACGACTTCTCGCAGTTCGCCGGCGCCAACGAGCTGTGGCGCAACCAGGGCCGCGACGCCGCCGGCCATCCGCACTTCGTCGAGGTCTCGGCCGAGCTCGGCTTCCACGCGCGCGTCTACGGCATGGGGATGGCGATCGAAGACCTCGATCAGAACGGTCGCCTCGACTTCTTCATGACCAACCTCGGTGAGCCGATGTTGTTCGAACTCGGTGCCGACGGTCGCTTCGTCGACAACGGCATCGCGCGCCACGTCGACGTGCGCTACGCGCCGGACCGCAACAACGTAACGTGGACCACGCGCGCCCTTGACCTCGACGGCGATGGCTACCTCGACCTGCTGGGCGCGAGCGGCGAGCTGTCGTCGGCGAGCTTCATCGGCAACGGCCCGGATTTACAGAACTTGTGGTTGCGTGGCCAATCCGATGGCACGTTCGTCGCCGAGGCCCCGAGCGAAGCATTCCAAGTCAGCGGCAACTCGTCGCGCGACTTCGCGCTGGTCGATGTCGATGGCGACGAGCGACCCGAGATCGTAGCGATCCACATGCACGGCGGGATCTCGGTCCTGCGCGACCGCGAGTTCACGCCGCTCCAGACCCGCATCGCGTTGGTGCCGACCATGACCGCCCCCGGCGCAGCCGGCGCCGAGGTCGAACTATCGTGCGACGGCGTCCGGCGCACGCGTCATGTGGTCGGCGGTGGCGACTACGGCAACGCCGACCTGGGCGAGCTGAGCTTCTCGTTCCCTGCACCGTGCAACGACTCGGGCCATGCGTTGACGGGCCTCGTGCGCTGGCCGAGTGGCTACGAGCAGGCCATCACCGCGACGAGCGGAGGCAGCGCACGATTCGTCGAAGACCCATGGTTGATCGTGGTCGAGGACTCTATGACCGTCGATCTCAGCGGCCATCTCTCGTCGTTCAGCGAGGTCAGCGCAACCGCTGACGGCCTCGTCCTCGGCACCCGCGTGACCCTCGGCGCCGGTCGCTGGCGTTGGCCCGTGACGCGCGACCCAGACAACCGCGAGGGCACGATCACGCTCGCGCTGGATGGTCACGCGATGGGCTTCGTCGCGCGCACCGGCCGTCCTCCGGTCGAACTCTGGTTCGACGTCACGAGCCCGACCGCCGACAGTCGCATGTATGTCTACGCGCGCTTCGCGAGCGCGCCAGATCTGGCCACGCTGACCTTCGCGGACAGCACCGAGACGGTCTACTTCGCGCCGTTCGACGGCGAGGTCTACGTCGCCGATCTGGGCGTGCCCGCCGCCGGCCCGACCGCGCTCACGGTCGACGCGCAATTTGGCGAAGACGTCGTGAGCGAATCGATCCCGGTCGAGGTGGGCGAGTCGATCTCCGAAGAGCGCTCGGACGTTATCGTGCGCGAGCTGCACATCCTCTCGAGTGATTCCGATTTCCGCCGTGTCCGCCTGCGCTTACGGCTGCGCGACGAGAACAACCTGCCGTCCGAGATCCCGATCGAAGACCTCGCCGTGAAGATCGACGGCGTGCTCTTCACCGACGTCGGGCGCGCGTACGATGCGGACATTCCGACCCTCATCATCGAGCATCGGCTGCTCCATGACGGCGCGAAGCTGCAGGTCGTGGTGCAGGGACGCGATCGATTCGTGGAGCAGGTCGTGGTCCAGCTCGACGACGGCGCGGGCCTCGGCGCTCGCGTTGCTGCAGGGCCCGGGGCGCGCTCGTTCTGTGCAATGTCCGAGCCGCGCCTCCGCGCCGACGGGGTCGATCGCGGCGCGGTGCTGGTGCAGCTCTTCGACGCGCGCGGCACGCGCCTGCCCGACCTGGGCCAGCCGCTGCTATTCGATACCGATGGCGTGTCCGTGATCGCGCGCGCGACGACGCCTGGCTACGGCGGTTGGATGGTACCGGTGAGTGCCGGCCGCGAGGCTAAGGTCGGCCACTTCAGTGCGCGTCTCGCGGGCCAGGCGGTCGCGGTCGAGTGTGCCATCGAGCTGGTCGCGCCACCTGTGGAGGCATCCGTCGTTGGCGCGCTCCTCACGTCGGAGCGTGGCGATCCGCGCGTCGATGCGCCGGCTTTGTTCCGCTTCGTTCCGCAGGGCGATGACGGCCGCGCGCTCGGCAGCGGCGTCGCGTTCCATTTCGCGATCGAGGGCGCCGAAGTCGACCCGCTGACCATCGATGGCGCCGCGTCCTACGTCGGGCTCGGGCGCTACGAGGTGAGCACCATCCCGCGCCTGATTGGCCCGCTCACCGTGTCAGCCGTCGCACCGGACGGGAGAGTGCTCGCGCGCCGCGCTTACGACGTTCCGGACCCGAGCATCGAAATCCCCGAGCCCGGACCCGAGCTGGTCGAGGCGGTCGAGTCCGATCCCGAGCCGGTCGACGAGGCGCCTGCTGAGGTCGTCGACGTGCTCGACACGTCCGAAGAGACCTTCGATGCAGCCGTCGAGACGGTCTCTGAAGTGATGGACACAATTGATGTATCCGACGGTCCCGACAACGCTGAGCCCGTCGCGGATAACTTCGAAGTGGTCGATGCGGTCGAGACAAGCGAGCAGGTGGAAACGGTTGCACCCGTCGACACCTCGGTCGGCGGCGGCAGCGACACCCAAGTCGACGCGACACCCGAGGTCGCCGACAGCACGATCCCGGAAGTCAGCGACCCCGACCCGCGTCGCCCGCGCGACGAAGGCTGCGGCACGGGTGCGTCGGGCTCGCTGCTGGGGCTGCTTGCGACCGCTCTATTCCTCGCTCTGCGTGGGCGGGCTATACGGGTCGTGAATCCCGACTGCCTCAGAGCGTCCAGCGCGCCTGGCTCGGAGGCAAGGCGATGGAAGGCACGAACGCGATGAACACGACCGAAGTAGCAAATGGGCAGCCTGACTCCACGAGCTCATCGCCCCAAAGGCGCCAGCTCGGCCTTGGCCGCCGCGTCGTGCTCGGTCTCGCGTTGAGCGCTGTCGTCGGCACCAGCAGCGGCTGCAATCGCTACGGCTGGGAGCTGTTCGGCGCCGCGGTCGAGCTCGCGGCCTACGTCGCCGTCACCGCCGCCGTCCTCTCGTGGCACGATCGCCATCACCACTACGACGGCTGCGGCCATCAGTTCGTGGTCTACGACTCGCGCCCCGTCTACAGCTACGGCGGCCACTGGGAATATTACGACGACCGCGCCGACACCTGGTACTACTACCCCGACGGCGTCCCCGGCTACTGACTTTGCTCGCGGGGCGCGCGGGCCCTTCGTCGCTCGCTCGTCGGCGGCCCATGAGGCCTGCCTCCTTCCGGCTCCTTGGTCGCGCGCGCCCCACTTCGCAAAGTCGCGTTGGACGTCTTCGGCCTGGCCCGACGGCGCCCCCGGCTACTGACTTTGCTCGCGGGGCGCGCGGGCCCTTCGTCGCTCGCTCGTCGGCGGCCTATGAGGCCTGCCTCCTTCCGGCTTCTTGGTAGCGCGCGCCCCACTTCGCAGAGTTGCGCTGGACGTCTTCGGCCTGGCCCCGACGGCGTCCCGGGTAACTGACGTTGCTCGCGCGCGCCCCACTTCGCAGAGTCGCGCTGGTCGTCTTCGGCCTGGCCGGCCTCCTCGCGCGAAGGTCCTTGGCTTGGCGTGTTGGTCGTGACGCGATAGGCTGCGCCCGGTTCGCTTCTCACGGATGACTCCGCTCATGTTTTCCGCCGCGCATTGGGTATCTTTGCTCGCGGTCCTCACGGCTCTCTCGCTGTCGGGATGCGGCACGCTCTTCAACGAGAAGGAGCGGCTCGTCATGATCGAGTCGACTCCGCCGGGGGCCCAGGTCGAGATCGACGGCAAGCGGCTCGGGCGTACGCCGCTCGAGGTGTCGGTGCCTACGCACACGGGCACGACCGTGATGGTCGAGCTGCCGAGCTATGGCCCGACGGTCTGCTTCATCGACCCGCAGGTCGAGGGAGTCTGGGTCGCGCTCGATGTCTTCCTGATAGTCCCCCTCATCATCGATGCGGTGACGGGGCGCTGGAACGATGTACCTTCGACTTGCGCGGTTTCCTTCGGAAAGGACGCGCATCCGACGCCCAAGCCGACGCCCAGGCCCGCCACGAAGCCGCCTCCCACGAACCCCAAGCCGAGTCCGAAGCCACCTGTCGACAAGCCCGCAGACAAGCCTGCCAAGCCGACCGGACCGACCACGCCCTTCCCCTTCCCGAAGTGAGCCTCCCATGAAACTGCTGAATTCGATCGTCCTCGGCCGCTTCCTCGCGGGTTGCAGCATTGTTGTCGGTGGCCTCTCGGCTGGCTGCGGCAAGATCGACCCGGCGCTCGTCGGGGGCGTCAAGCCCGATGCCGCGCAAGTGATCACTGCCGCCCCCGATGCGAGCGCGAATTCGGCAGCCGAGGGCGATACGACGAATCCCAGCGCGGCGCCGGGTGCGGACGCCGCCGCTGCCGTGGCTGGCGACGCAGCGCCGGTGGTCGATCAAGTGGCCCGCCCCGATCTCGCGGCCGGCGTCGCCGCGGTCGCCGCGCGTGCACGCCTCAGCCAGCGCCGCGAAGTGGTCGTCGACTGCGTGTGGTTTCGCGGACCCGAAGGTCCCACGGCGACCGGCGGCACCTCGCCCGTCACTGTGCGCATCGAGCCGAACACCAAGGGCGAGGCCTCGGTTGGCGTCATCGAAGAGTACGCTGGCGGCGCTGGCGACATGTGGCGCGCGTCCGCCTGGATGGCGGCCTTCAACGCATCCGAGACGCTCGGCTACATGCTCACCGATCACGAGTTCCTGGTGCGCGCCGGCGGCCACATCGACGGCCCTTCGGCGGGCATGCTGACCACCGCCGCGATGGTCGCGATCCTGACCGACACCCCGGTGCTCGAGAACACGACGATGTCGGGCACCATCAATCCGGACGGCTCGGCTGGCCCGGTCGGCGGGCTCGCGCAGAAGATGGAGGGCGCCAAGGCCAAGGGCAAGACGCGCTTTGGCTACCCGGTCGGCACGCGCAACACGACCGACCTCAAGACCGGCCAGATGGTCGACCTCGATGTGGTCGGTCGCAACCTCGGGCTCGAGGTCGTCGAGATCAACGACCTGCGCGAGGCCTATCACTTCCTGACCGGCAAAGAGCTGCCGCCGCTGACGCTCGCGAGCGAGGCGGACATGGCGCTCGAGCCGGACCTGCGAACGCGCGTGAAGGCCAAGCTGATGAGCTGGCAGGCCGACCTCGATGGTCGCCTGCCGGGCCTCGACGCGCGCATCAAGAAGATGAAGCCCGAGGTGAAAAACTACGTGATGCCCATCTTCGCGCAGCTCAGTAAGAAGCTCGCCGAGGCCAAGAACTTCGAGAACAGCGGCCTCGAAGTGCCCGCATACAATCGATATATTGCCGCGGCGTCGATGTTCCGCATGTGCATGGAGGTCGTCGATGTGATCGAGGCCATGCAGAAGGGCGACTTCGCGAAGGTCGAGGAGCGCATCCAGTCGCTGGCCTCGGTCGAGGGCAAGATCAAGGGCCTCGAGCTCGAGCTCGGCGTCAACGCGCGCAAGAAGACGCTCGGCGGAACGGTCAACAGCGTCGCCGCCTTCGCGTTGTTCAACCTGACCAACACGATGATGCAGCTCGGCAAGTTCCACTATCGCCGCGCGCACGAGGTCATCGATCTCATCAACGCCAAGAAGATCCCGAAGAGCGAAGCAGCCATCAACCAGATGGTGAGCGACCTCCTCAAGCCGGTCGTCTACTTCGCAGCCGCCGACGCCGTGCTCCAGGCCGGCCGTGAGTCGATGGACTTCGCGCCCGAGGAGGGCGCCGACCTGAAGCTCGACACGGGGCGCCTCACCAAGCTCGCGAAGGCGTACGGCTCCGCGGCTTCGGCCGGCATCGCCTACTTCGAGTCGACCGTCGTGCAGTCCGCGGCGACGAGCGCAGGTGTCGCGCTCGACCAGGTGCAGGGCTTCTTCCAAAACCAGGACATGAACTACCTGCTGGCGCCGATGCTCGCGAACGTCGCAGGCAACGCCGAGATGTTGACGGGCGGCGAGGAGAAGCCCGAGACCGCGATGATCCGTTTGAGCGCGGGTGTCACCGCCTTCATCCAGAGTGCGGGCCTCATCAACAAGTACTACTCGCTGGGCTTCAAGCAGCAGGACGATGGCACGGCCGTCCTCACCCAGCGGCGCGCGTTGTCATCGCAGCTCGACCTCGCGAAGCGCTCGGCGCTGGCCGCGGCGGGCGAGGCGAAGAAGCAGGTCGGCTTCATCCCGGCGACCGCGCGTCTCGCATATGAGGACGCGAACGCGTTGCGCGAAGGCAATGACGAGGACAAGCTGGACGCGTTGAATGGCTATTGGCAATCGGCGTTCTGGTCGCGCCTGGTGTTGACCCTGGCCCGTCCCTGAAGACGGGCTCGACGGGGGACCTCAGGGCTCTATTCGAGGACGACCTGCAGCTGCAGGGTCTCGTTAACGTGCAGGGTTTTCGGGGTCCAATCGTTCGCGGTGAAGCGATAGGCGACCGCGATGGTGACCTCGACGCTGCCGGCGAGGGTGAGCGCGTCGAGGTCGACCTGGGTCGCGTCGAACGTCACGACCTTCCAGCGGCCAGGGTAGTACAGCGTGAAGCTCGCGTTCGCGGCGGGCACGGTGACGGTGTACTCGGGCACGACCACGCGCTTGACGATGCCGCCTTCGGTCGCGACCAGCTCCCAGCGGATCTCCAACGAACCCTTCGAGGTAATGGTGGCCGTCGCGTTTGCGACCGCGAGTGAGTCGGGGAAGGCGGCGAACTCGACCACGTCGATGATGCCGTTGCGGTCGATGTCGGCAAATCCCATCTCGCCCCACGCGACCTTGTCGTTGGGCAGCGGCGGAGCCGCGAGGTTGTTGCCCATCAAGGCCTGCGGATAGAGGAACGCGCCGCCGAGATCGAGGTAGAGATCGGTGGCGCCGAACGAGTGCGCGAGCTCGTGCGCGACGAGGTAGGCGCCATGCGCGGAGAAGATCGCGATGTTGCCCTTGTTGACGTAGAAGCCGCCAAAGCCCTGGAGGTCGATCGACGAGGCGCTGATGAGGACCTTGTCGTAGGCGTCGAAGATCGGGCAGCCGCGCTGCTCGAGATAGGCGTTGAGCTCACGCGAGTAGTCGTCCCAGTAGTTGGGCCCGGTGAGGAAGTCGGAGGTCGCGACGCCGCCCGTGATGATCCACTGGAAGTCAACGGAGTTGCGGCCGATTCGTCGCTGCGACAGGTCGTCGTACCAGGCCTCGGTGGTGCCGAAGTCGAACTCGGACTTCACGTCCTCGTAGTGGTCGGCGCACGGGTCGGTGAGCTGCGGGTGGGTGTCGACCAGCACGATGCGCACGCGCTGCTTGCCGATGGGGAGGTTGTTGGCGGAGGTCAGATACGGCGTCTCGAAGACGCACTTGCCGTCGACACACGCGCCGAGGTCGCACTCGCTGTCATCGCAGCAGGTCGCGCCCGGGAAGAACACGTCGTCGCAGCAGCGCGCTTGCGAGTAGTAGGTGTGTGACGCGTAGCAGCCTTCGCCTGGGCACCAGTTCGCGGGGAAGTATTCGCCGCCGCAGCTAATCGCCTCGGTGGCGGGAAAGTGCACCGTCGCGCGCGGCTCGAAGGCCGAGTCGCCGTCGAAGACCAGGGTCACGATCAGGTTGCTGCCGGCGCTCAACGTGGTCGCTTGCAGCGCGGTGATCTGCGCGGTCAGAGTCACGCTGCCGTTCGCTGGCAGCTCGATGCTGGCGATGCGATCCCAGCTCGCGTCGGCGAACGCGAAGGTCTGCGGGTTCTTCCAGCTGAAGGAAAGTGTCAGCGGTGACTGCGTGTCGTTGTCGACGCGCACCTCGAAGTCGTAGGTCTCGCCGACGACCGCATCCTCGGGCCACGTGATCGGGGTGACCGTGAAGCGGCCGAAGTCGACCGCCTCGGTCGGGGTCTCGACGGGCTCGTAGGTGTTGCAGACCGAGTGCTTCACGAAGCCATCGCAGCGCAGGCGATCATCGGTCGAACGGCACGTGCCCGGGCAGCGTCCCTCGCCATCGAGCAGCGCGTCGCAGGCCTCGAAGTCGGCGCACACCTGCGGGCTGACCTCGACGTCTGCGTCGCTATCGCTATCGCTATCGCTATCGCTGTCGCTGTCGACGTCGAACTCGGTGTCGCTGCCCGGCTCGGCGTCGACTTCGCTATCGACTTCGCCGTCGGGCTCGGCGTCGGCTTCGACCTCTTCGATCTCGGGGATCGCATCGACCTCGATATTGGCGTCGACGTCGGATGAGGCGTCGACCTCGCGCTTGCCCCCGTCGTCGTCGCCGCACGCGGAGATGCTCGTGACCGCGAGGCACACGAGGATCGATGTGGTGTATTTCGCTCTCATCGTTGCGCTTGCCTGTTCACGTTATGTCCGCGGGATGGCTACCGGAACACGTCGTTCGAGTCACGTGGCATGCCGCACACACGACCCGTGACGCGCCGTTGCGCGTCTGCTATCGGTCCCTTCCTTCCCGCGGGGGTTCACGATGAGGCAGCATCGCACTTCTACTTCGTCTGGCCATAGCGCCCATCCACTTGGGTCGCTGGTGCTCTCGTTGGCGCTCATCACGGCGCCGCTCGCTCTCGCCACCTCGCCGGTCGCGGCGGCAGCCCCCGACCCGAAGCCCGCGACCGCCCCCACCCGCACCGCCACGAAAGGACGGAAAATGCCGGCGATCTTCCCGTTCCCCGTCGAGCGCCATACGCTGCCGAATGGTCTCACGGTCCTGTTCGTGCCGATGGCCTCGGACGGCCTCGTCAGCTACTGGACGATGGTGCGCACCGGCAGCCGCGACGAGGTCGAGACGGGCGTCACCGGCTTCGCCCACTTCTTCGAGCACATGATGTTCCGCGGCTCGAAGCGCTTTCCGGCCGACGTCTATGACGGCATCGTCAAGAAGATGGGCGCCGACGCGAACGCCTACACGACCGACGACTACACCGCCTACCACCTGTCGCTCGCGAGCGAAGACCTGGCGCAGGTGATCGAGATTGAGGCCGACCGCTTCCAGCACCTCGACTACGACGAGGCCGCCTTCAAGACCGAGGCGGGCGCGGTCTACGGCGAGTTCCGCAAGGGTCGCACCGACCCGTGGGAGGTCCTCATCGAGGCACTGCAGAACACCGCCTTCGACAAGCACACCTACAAACACACGACCATCGGCTTCGAGGCCGACGTCATGAAGATGCCCGAGCAGTACGCCTACTCGAAGACGTTCTTTGAGCGCTTCTATCGGCCCGAGAACTGCGTCGTGGTGATCGTCGGCGACTTCGACAAGAAGGCCGCGCTGGCCCGTATCAGCAAAGAGTACGGCGGCTGGAAGCAGGGCTACAAGGCGCCGGCCGTGCCGGTCGAGCCGCCACAGACCGCCACCCGGCGTGTCGATGTGCCATTCGATGGGCAGACCCAGCCGGTTATCGCGCTGATGTGGAAGGGCGAGCGCTTCCTGCCGGCCGACCGCACGATGGTCGCGGCCAAGCTCATCGGTGAACTCGCCCTCGGCGAGACGAGCCCGCTCTACAAGAAGCTGGTGCTCGAAGAGCAGCGCCTCGAAGCGCTCTCGGGGACGTTCGACTCGCAGCGCGACCCCGGCCTCTGGGGCGCCTACGCGGTCGTCAAGGACCCGGCCGACGCCGCCAAGGTCGAGGCCGAGATCATCGCCGCCGTCGCCGATCTCGGTGCCAATGGCGTCGCTCAGGAGCGGCTCGACGCGGTCCGCTCGCGCCTGAAGTACGGCTTCTTGTCGGGCCTCGAGAGCCCGGGAGATGTCGCTGGTGCGTGCGCACGCTTGATCGCGCTGACCGTTGGCCTCGAGGCGGTCGACCAGTTCTACAGCACGCTCGACACGGTGACGGTGCAGGATGTGCAGCGCGCGGTGACGACGTATCTATTGCCCGAGCGGCTCACGGTCGCGCGCGTTGCGACCAAAGGTGTGGTGTTGCCGCCGCCCCTGCTGGCGCGCGTCGCCGCGGTCTCGCAGCCGTTGAGCGAGGCGGTCGTGCGTATGCCGGTCGCGAACGACCCGAACGTGTCGGTGCAGGTGTGGGTCAAGGCTGGCTCGATGAACGACCCGGTCGGCAAGGAAGGTCTGGCACTCCTCACCGCGACGATGCTGGCCGAGGGCGGGACGGAGCGGCTGCCGTACGACAAGATCCTGGCGGCGCTGTACCCGATGGCCGCTGGCTACGGGGCCTCGGTCGACAAGGAGATGATCGTCTTCCAGGGCTACGCTCATCGCGACCATGCTGGCGATTTTGCCGCCTATTTCGTCGATGCGCTGGTGCGCCCGCGCTTCGACCAGGGCGACTTCGATCGCATCCGCACGAGCCTCGTCAGCTACCTCGAGAACACGCTGCGCTTCTCGTCGGATGAAGAGCTCGGCAAGGCGTCGCTCTACCAGTCGGTCTTCGCCGGCACACGCTACGCGCACGTCGAGAACGGCGCGGTTTCAGCGCTTGGCCGCATCACGCTCGACGATGTGCGCCAGTTCTGGAAGACCTACGTCACGCGCGACAACATCGTGCTGGGCATCGGCGGCGGCTACACGCCGGCCTTCGACGCGCAGGTCGTCACTGGCCTGGGCGTGCTCGCCGGTGGTCGCCCCGCGCCGGTCGCCGTCACGCCCGCGGCGCTGTCCGGGCGGCGCGTGCAGATCGTGCAGAAGGAAGGCGACGCGACCGCGATCTCGTTCGGCTTCCCGATCGACCTCAAGCGCGGCAGCCGCGAGTTCTACGCGCTGTGGCTCGCCAACTCGTGGCTTGGCGAGCATCGCAACTCTGCGAGCCACCTGTTCCAGGTGATCCGCGAAGCGCGCGGCATGAACTACGGCGACTACTCGTACATCGAGGCGTTCCCCGACGGCGGCTCGCTCGTCATGCCGCCGACCGGTGTCGGTCGTCAGCGCCAGCTCTTCGAGGTCTGGATCCGCCCCGTGCCCGAAGCGCAGGCGCACTTCGCGTTGCGCGCCGGCCTGCGTGAGGTCGAGGTATTTGCGAAGAACGGGCTCACCGCGGAGCAGTTCGAGGACACCCGCAACTTCCTCGGCAAATACGTGCTGCACTATGCCGAGACGACCAGCCGTCGCTTGGCCTACGCGCTCGATGATCGCTACTACGGGCTCACCGGCGACGGCCACCTCGCGCGGGCTCGTAAGATCCTGAAAGAGCTCACGCTCGACGAGGTCAACGCGGCGATCCGCAAGTACATCAAGCCCGCGGACCTGTGGATAGCGATCGTGACCGAGCACGCCGAGGACATGAAGAAGGCGCTGGCGGCCGGCACGCTGTCGCCGATCACGTACCCCGACGGTGTCGTGAAGCCGCCCGAGCTGCTCACCGAGGACAAGGCGATCGCGACCTATCCGCTCGGGCTCGCGGCCGACCGCATCAGCGTCGTGCCGGTCACAAAGATGTTCGAGTGATCTGCGCGTGAACCTGCGCCAGAGCCTTCGATCGACAATAGCCGTTCGCTACGTGACCCCGCTGCGTGAAGGCGGCTCGATGCCGGGCCTCTTCGAAGCGGATGACGATGGGCTCTATGTCGTGAAGCTGCGCGGCGCGGGGCAGGGGCCGCCGGTCTTGCTGGCGGAGTTGCTCTCGGCGGAGCTCGCGCGCGCGGCGGACCTGCCGGTGCCCGAGGTCGTGTTGATCGACGTCGACCCGGCGCTCGGTCGCAACGAGCCGGACACGGAGATCCGGGAGCTGCTCCTGAAGAGCGCGGGCATCAACCTCGGGCTCGACTACCTGCCGGGGTCGATCACATATGACCCCGCAGTTGCAGGTATTTCTCCTTCGGTATCGCTCATGCCGAGCGCCGAGCTCGCATCGCGCATCGTGTTGTTCGACGCGTTCGTGATGAACCCGGACCGCAGCGCGAAGAACCCGAACATGCTGCGCTGGCACGATCAGCTCTGGCTCATCGACCACGGCGCGGCGCTCTACTTCCAATACAGTTGGCAGCCCGACGCTCCGGTCGCGGGCGCGCGGAGCCCATTCCCGCGCATTCGCGACCACGTGCTCCTGCCGCTCGCGAGCGAGATCGTCGCGGCCGCCACGCACCTCGCCGCGGTCTGGACCGCGTCCCTGATCAGCTCGATCACCGATGCGGTCCCCGACGCCTGGCTGACCAGCCCGCACGCGCAGATGCCGACGCGCGAACAATACGCCGAGTGGCTCACGACCCGCGTCGAAGCCCTCCCCCACATCGCCGAGGAGGCCGCCCGTGTCCGAGCGCAGCTCGTTTGACTATGCGCTCGTGCGCGTAGTGCCGCGCGTCGAGCGCGGCGAGCAGCTCAATGTGGGCGTATTGCTCTATTGCCTCAAGCGCGACTTCCTCGAGGTCGGCCTCGCCCTCGACGAGCCTCGCCTGTTGGCATTGTGGCCGCACATCGACCTGCCGCTGGTGCAGAGTCACCTCGCAGCGATGCCGCGTATCTGCGCCGGTGATGCGAGCGCGGGCCCAGTCGCACGCCTCACCCAGCGCGAGCGTTGGCACTGGCTGGTCGCCCCACGCAGCACAATCATACAGGTGTCGCCGGTGCACTCGGGCCTGAGCCTCGACCCGCGCGCGACGCTTGCGCACCTGGTCGACACGCTCGTCAGGTGTCCTGCCTGAGGTGTCAGTCCTTGACACTGGAGGCGCCGCCCGCACACTAAATTCCGGCGGGTCGCAGGCTACGAGGTGTTCGTGCGCGTGCTCGACTTCGGCCTCGCGAAGTTCGTCGGCGAGAGCTCCGAGACCGAGCGCGTGATGGGCACCCTCGCCTACGTGGCGCCCGAACAGCTGCGCGGCAAGGACATCGGCCCGTGGACCGACCTCTACGCGCTGGGCCTGGTGATCCTCGCCATGGTCACCGGCCGCCCGTCGTTCTCTTCGGACGCGCGGTGCTGGTCAACGAGAAGCTCGACCCGAGCTTCGACCCGGTGCGCCGGGCGGTCAACCTCGACCTCGACTCGGCCCGCGTCTCGATTCTGCGCATCGCCACGGCCCACGATCGCCATCGCCGCTTCACCACCGTTGCCGACTTCCGGCGCGCGCATTCCTCGAGGCATTCAGGCCGACCGTGACGCGCGGCCGCAATCGCAAGCTGGCGCGCACCCGTGACCTCTCGATCGTGCCACCGCCCGCGCGTGACGAGGCGCGACCGATGCGCCAGCCGCCGCCGATGACCCCGCGCGCTCGCAGCCTGGGCCGCCGAGCCAGCCCCGCTCCACCGCGATTACCGCCATTGTGCACGACTGGCAGATCCCGTCCGCTACACGGCCTCCTGCGCTGCAGGCTCCAGCACCGCAACCGCCCGGGCGCCCTACCCTCAGCGTGGTGGTACCCATCGTCGACGTCAAACGCTGGCCGTTGCTCGCCGCGGTCGATGCCTCGCGCCATCAGCGAAAGCACGAGATGAGCGCGAACGAGGCGCGGTCCGAGCAGATCACGAGCCTCCTTGGCACAAGCCATCGCGGCTGGACGGCACGGTTGACGCCGGTGACGAGCACCCAACGACTGAGCCTCATTGCAGCGGCCAGTGCTCATGATTCGATTTCCGCGCTCTGCGGTTGACTATGTGGTCAATTCGGGCGGAAGCGGTCGGATCAGGCTACATGCTGACGTCACAGCAGTCCATTGCGGGAGGCGACGTGACCGGAGCAATCAAGCGAGCGGCAAAGCTCCTGGCCTTCTTTGCGATGTCCTTCATCGCCGGCCGGGCGCTCGCGCAGACCACTCTTACTGACACGATGGTGAGTGGGTCGCCGTCGGGATCGGTGTCGTTGGCGAGCACGTCGCTGACGACCGCGACCTCCTCGTCGGTGGTGGCCATATCGTCGACGGCGATGGGCGTGTCGTTGACCGGTGCGACCGTGACGGTCACGGTCGTGGTGCCGCACTGGTTGGCGGGATTGCAGGTGGTGTAGGTGAACGTGTCCTGGCCGTTGTAGTCAAAGTCGGGGGTGTAGACGACCTCGCCGTCGACGATTGTGGTTGTCCCGTGCGCGGGGTCACTGACAACTACGAGTGTCAGCGGGTCGCTGTCGTTGTCGTGCCGACACGACCACCGTCGACGAAGACGGCAGCGTCTCCATCGCGGTTCCTGTCAGTGCACCGCAGCCTACCTTGCTATTTCCGCGACCGTTGCATTCTCGACGACAGAAGCCTGTAACGAGTCGTAGAAGCTCTTCTCCAGACGTCGAATCTCGGCGCCGCGAAGGTCGAGAAAACTCTTCCAGTCCCTCTGCACGAGTGCGGCTGCGGCCTCCTGCGTGATGGCATGGGAAGCTAGGACCTTGGGGTCCACGCTGGTCGCATTCTTCAACAAGAGATCGGGTAGCTCGCTGTCCGGCCGTGTGAACACCCGTGCGACGATCCAATTGGAGGAGGTAGAATTCGGAGAAATGGAAACTAACGCGCCCGGGCCGTGACTGGCCAGTTGCGTTGAAGCGCCCAGCTCCGACTCGTCCAGATCCAGTGGCTTCAGCGCCGCGAGTCGGAGGGCGATTGTCTTGACCCGGACCCAGCTCGGATTGAAGTTCGACGGCTGCGCGAAGGTGGGCTCGCGCTCCCTCGCCTTGAACTCGAACGGTTGCCCGCGCGCGACCCGACGAAGGCTCTCGAGCATGGCGTTGGTCTGGCCGCCGGTAATACCCGAGAAGCGCTCGGTGTAGGTCGTGCGCCAGAACCACTGCACGAGCCGATGGGTCGTGGTCGCGTCGGGCGTCGGGCACCGCCGCATGACCTCGGCGAGCATGACGATCTGCATCCGATAGGGGACGATCTTCGGCGACCACACATCACAGTGATCTCGCAACCAGCGTGCCACCCGCAGAAGGCTCTCGGCCGTGTCGTCGATCGTGGCGGGCTGGGCAGCGAGGCGGTTGCTGGTTTCATCCGGGGCCTCCACCGCGATGTCGATGTCGAGCGCGGCCTTGCAGACCTTGAGGATCCACTCCGGTTCGAGTGACTCCCACCCTGCCTCCCCGAGGCGGTCGCGCACACCCGAGAGACGCTCCTCGAGATCAAACCTGTCGTTCCAGGTCAGTGCTCGCACCATGTGCAGCTCGGACATACGGGTACCTTGCCGATTGACCCGCTCGAACGTGCGGGTCGCGGTGGCCAGGTCTTCGGTCACCACGGGCACGACTGGTAGCTTGTAGATCCGGAAGGTCTCGGCCAGCGCGTCGGCGCGCTGGATCAGCCGGTCGGCATCTTCGCGCGCGGCCAGGCCGCGCTGAAACTGCAGCAGCCGAACGCTATCGAGGAGCAGGGTCAAAGGTAGCCAGGTCGGCGCTGCGGTCGTGCCCCGATCGACGATCTGGAATTGCTCCGTGGTCAGCTCGAAGCCGACGAGCCAGCTGACCTCGCTGCCGTCGTCATCCAACGCGAAGGCCGACACGGTCTGCGGCAGCGTGCGTAGGCAGCCATAGAGCGTGGCGAGGCGTTGCATCCCGTCAAGTAGGTAGCTGCGCGAGCTGGTCGGCGACGGGACTGGAGCGGGCAGTGCGTGCGGGCCGATCTCGCGGATGGTCTTCAGGGCCGTCAG
>Ga0209181_10000711_pt1 | contig 61485 bp, 49 predicted proteins | sample MAT05_FD_187208 | JGI IMG/M metagenome (GOLD analysis project Ga0209181, IMG submission 187208) | Freshwater microbial communities from Lake Fryxell liftoff mats and glacier meltwater in Antarctica - MAT-05 (SPAdes) (version 2) | ecosystem: Environmental > Aquatic > Freshwater > Ice > Liftoff...
CGCCTGCGTCAGGCGCGTGCGTCGGCGACGGCATGCCTTGCAGTGTCCGCTCGAGCTGACCGCCCGGAGAGCTCACCGCGCGGCTCCAGTTTCCGCTGGCGTCGCGCGACCAGGTAGCCAGCGCTCCGGACAACGCGAACGAGCTCGATCGTGTGCAGGCCGAGCACCGCAAATGGTACGAGGAGCTTGCCGAGCTGCGGCTGTGGTTCAAGACCGACACCGCCGCCATGCGAGCCGCCTTCTGCGAGGCCGACGAATCGCCCGGAGACGTCGAGTGGGAGGCCTACCGCGGCGTCATCGACACGATCGCGGACCGGATGCGCGATCGCATCAAGCCACGATGGGACGAGCTGCGCGCCCGCGCCAATGGCCTCGTGAGCCGACTCATCATCCTCGAAAACAGCGGCGACGACGAAGCCAAAGAGTCGGCCGAGAAGCTGAAGCAGCAGCTGCAGCAGACCGTCGTCTCCGTGGAGACCTTCCTCGCCGGCGAGGCGCTCGGCGCAACCAACCCGCGCATCCGGGCGCGGATGGAGCTGGGCAAGAACGAGCACAAGCGTATCCAAGCCGACTCCGGCAAATGCAACGCCAGCGAGTTGACCTTTGGCAGCACGCGCGTGGACTGCGTTCGCGTCGACGGCAACACCTGCTACGTCGTGGAGATCAAGCCCAACAACGACGCCGCGAAGAAGAAGGGACGCGGCCAGATAGCCGACGGCATCAAGGCGATCAACTCCGCGCTGTCCGGAATGAAGAATAAGGTCGACCTGACTGACGGTCTGGAAGTCTTTCGAGCTTGTTTCGACGAGCAACGTGAGGCGGCGAAGCTGGACGAGGAGCTACGCGTATACGAATACTGCCCGCCCGTGAACGAGCTCTTTCATGACTTCGGCACGCCATGAGCCGCGCCGTCAGCATCAACAACCAGTTCGCCCACGCCGGACTCGCCGTGTACTTCGACGAGGCGTTGTGGCGTGACCGGGAGCGCGTGGGGCGCGTTGCGCGCCTATTGCTCGACGAGCGCTGGCCGTGGCTACCTTGGTACGCGTCAGTCCAGGGCATCGGTCGTTCTTTCGATCGAGCAGCAAAACGCGTCGGCAAGACCAACGGGGCCGCCGTCCTGGCCGAGTGGCTGCTCGAGCCCACGGCCAGCGCGCTCCGGCTGGCGCGCTCGCATGGCGACAAGAATCACGCGGAGGTCGATCTCGATACTGGCCGGCAGGGCGAGGACGCGAAGAGCGATGCGCGGTTCCGCCTCGTGATGATCTCGCGATGCGCCGAGCTGCCGCCGGGGAAGTCGATGCGCGAGTGGCTAGCGCTGGCTCGCGACTTCATCGTTGAGCTTTCGCCGCTCAATGCCATCCTCGGCATCTGGCCAGCCTTCGATGCGGCTGTGTCGGACGCGTACCAGCTGCGGATGGTGCTCGACACGCGCTGGGGACACTTCGAACAGGGCGTATCGGCACCCGAGGCGGACCACACCTGGCGCTTGGAGATCGGCAAAACCTACGCCCGCTACCCGCGCTGGGGCACCTACCTCAGCGACGCGCACCTGGCCGCGATCGGCGGAGTCGAGCGAATCCAGGCCGAGGTCGCACCGGCCACGATCGAGCGGGTCGGGACCGTGACGTACATCCAGCTCACCGACACGATCGAGACGGCGATGTCGGTCGAGTGCGGCGAGCGGCGGCGGCGGTTGCAGGCGGTGATGGCGCCGGTGCTGGCGCCGTTTTAGCGCTCAGCGCCGGCGGCGCGGGCCGCAGTGGCAAGCGCTCAGCCTGCGGCCTTGGCCCACTGGGTGGGATTGGGGACGCTGGGGCGCTCGCCGCCGCGAACCAGGTAGCGGACGGCGCCGGCGAGGCCGTCGAGGGTGAGCTGGTACATGGGGAACAGCGAGGCGATCACCTCGATCGTGGTGCCGGCCCAATAGCGGTCGGGCTCGGGGTTGAGCCAGACCGCACGGCGGTAGTGCGCGACCAGCCGACGTAGCCATTCGACGCCCGCGCTGCGACCACTGGCGTAGTAGTAGGCGGCGCCGCCGGGGTCGAGCAGCTCGGCCGGGTGCATGAGCGCGTCGCCGAGGACGACCAGCTTCTCGTCCCGATCACTGCCACTGATCAGGTCGGCGACCGACACCCGCTCGCGGAACTGCGCGTCGAGATAGACGTGCTCGTACACGCAGTTGTGGAAGTAATAGCTACGGAACTTGGCGAAACGGCCATTGCGCGACGCCGCCGTGAAGAGCCGCGACGCCAGGTCGGCGTGGGGATCCATCGAGCCGCCCACGTCCATGAGCAGGATGACCTTCACCCGGTTGCGGCGCGGCGGCCGGTACACCAGCTCGAGATCGCCGGCATTGCGGCAGGTCTCGTCGACGGTCTCGTCGAGATCGAGCTCCTCGTCGGCGCCGTCGCGGCCCAGGCGGCGCAGGCCGCGCAGCGCGACGTCGATCTGCCGGACGTCGAGGACCACGTCGCGCCGGTACTCCTGATAACGGCGCTCGCCGGCGACCTGCATCGCCGAGCGGCCGCCCCCCGCGCCGACGCGCATCCCGGTCGGATTGCGACCATGCGAGCCGAAGGGCGACGTGCCGCCGGTGCCGATCCAGCGGTTGCCGCCGTCGTGGCGCTCCTGCTGCTCGCGCAGCCGCTGCTCGTAGAGCGCGCGCAGCTCGTCGAGATCGAGCGACCTGAGCATCGCGAGCTGGGCGTCGGTGAGCTGACCGAGCTGGCGAGGATCGTCGAGCCAGGCCTTCATCTCGGCGGTGAGCTGGGCCGCGGCCTCCTCGAGGCCCTTGAAGTACCGCGCAAAGGCTCGGTCGAACGCGTCGTAGTCGGCGACGTCCTTGATGCAGATCGTCCGGGCCAGTCGGTAGAACCCGTCGAGCGACGAGTCGTGCAGCCCCAACTCGATCCCCTCGGCCAGCGCGAGCCACTCGTGGCTCGAGATCTTGAGCCCTTCTTTGCGCAGCTCGAAGAGGAAGTCGATGAACACCGGGCTAGGCCTTGGCGCGCTTGCCGAGCAGCTCGACGTCTTGCTCGGTCTTGATGAGCGTCCCGAGGAACGGGATGCCGCCGCCGATCTTGCCCAGATCGACGCCGGCCTTCTGCAGCGCGAGGATCCAGTCGATGAGCTCCGAGGTCGTCGGCCGCTTGCGCAGCTTGGGCGTCGCGCGCAGGCCGTAGAACACCTCCAGGCACTGATCGAGCACCTTGTCGGACAGATCGGGATGATGAACCCGCACGATCTTCGTCATGAGCTCGCGGTTGGGAAACTCGATGTAATGGAAGACGCAGCGACGCAGGAACGCGTCGGGCAGCTCCTTCTCGTTGTTGGACGTGATGATCACGACCGGGCGCTCGCGGGCGACGATCTCGCGGCCGGTCTCGTCGATGACGAACCGCATGGCGTCGAGCTCGAGGAGCAGGTCGTTGGGGAACTCCAGATCGGCCTTGTCGACCTCGTCGATGAGCAGCACCACGCGCGACGGCGCGTCGAGGGCTTGGCCCAGCGGCCCGAGCTTCACGTAGCGACTGACATCCTTCACGTCGCCGTCGCCGAACCGCGAGTCGTGGAGACGCGCGACGGTGTCGTAGACGTAGAGGCCGTCCTTGGCCTTCGTGGTCGACTTCACATGCCAGCGCAAGAGCGGCAGGCCGAGCGCGCGCGCCAGGTTCTCGGCGAGCAGCGTCTTGCCGGTGCCGGGCTCGCCGCGCACGAGCAGCGGGCGGGCCAGCGCCACCGCGACGTTGACTGCGTGGCGAAGGTCGTCGGAGGCGATGTACGTGTCGGTGCCGGAGAACTGCGCGAACTGATCGAAAGCCATCGCCGCGCAGCCTAGCGCAGATCGCGCGACGCTCACCTTACCGAGGCTGTCAGGTCCCTCAGAACCAGGTGTTCACGCCCACCATCAAGAGGCCATACCCCGACGAGATCGCGCCCTGGTTGAACGGACTGACCTGCTGCGCGCCGCTGTCGGAGAGGGGCTGGATCGGGTCGGGGCCGCTGCGTACCGCGGGCGCAGGCAGGGGCGTCACGCCGTCGCAGCCGCGGCCCATCACCGTGGGGTTGCAGCCGATGCCCTGGGTGCGGGTGCCCTCGTGGACGATGCCGCCGCCGATGTCGATGCGGACCCGCTTCAAGGTCAGCGAGGCCCCGGCCGCGATCGTGGTGCGGGCCGCGCCGTCGAGGTCGAGGCGCTCCCAGCCTTCCTTGGCCGCCTTGGTGTCGTAGGCGACGCCGCCGCGCACGGTGACCAGCCCCGGGCCCAGCACGCGCTGGTACGAGCCGCCGAGGCGCAGCGAGTAGGTGTCCTGGAAGTTGTGCTTGATGTTGCTGACCTGGAGCGGGAGATTGGCATCGACGCCGTCGACCGAGGCCCAGCCGTCGACCTTGACCTCCTGCGTGCTCGCCTGGCTCCACTGCTCGAAGTCGACGTTGGCCTCGACGTCGGCGACCTGCGCGCCGCTGGCGTCGCGGAAGATGTAGCGCGCGCCCAGCGTGGCGGTCATCGGCAGCTGGAACTTCACGCAGGCCTTGAGCGCGTCCGGCTTGCCCCCGGCCTCGCACTGCTCGAGGCCGGGAGGGCTGGGGATGATGACGGCGGCGGTGCCCGAGCCGGTGATGTCGCCACCCGAGCCGACGATGGCGTCGCCGGGGCCGCGGCCGTTGAACGCGAGCGACGAGGTCCAGCTGGCGGCCAGCTCGATCGCCGGCGTGGGCCGGAAGCGCGCGCCCAGCGCGAACGCCGGGATGAAGTTGTCCTTGGCCTCGACGTGGAACCGGCCGTCCTTGCCGCTCCACTCCTCGAAGTTGGTGAGCGCCCAGACGGTGGTCGTGGCGTCGATGCTGCCGAAGCCGGCCGAGAACCGGGCGCCGACGTCGAGCGAGTCGATGGGCCGGTAGGCCACCGCGATCGACGGCAGCACGATCGCCGCGGTCTGCTCGACGACGTCGTAGCGGGTGGGCGGCGGCGGCGTGTTGGGATCTTCGAGCACGTAGTCCGACGCGAAGCTGCGCGTCGGGTACGCGTTGGGCGCGAAGATCCCGGCCGCGACGACCAGGCCCTTCACCTTGCCGCCGAGGTCGCTGGCGATCGCGATGACCGGCACCGCCTGGAACTGGCCAAAGCCGATCGCGGGCTTGGAGTCTTCGGACACCGGGCCGTAGGGCGTGCCCTCCCACGGGTCGTCGCGGCCCGGCACGTCGTCGTAGGTGCCGGCTCGCGTGAAGGTCTGGTGGAAGCTGATGAGCGAGGTGCCGATGTAGATCATCGTGCCCTTCACCGCGGCAAGGCCGGCCGGGTTCACGCCGAGGGCCGACGGGTCCTCGGTCGAGGCGATGGCGGCGCCGGCGCGGCCGGTCGACACCGGGCCACTACCCGGCAGGAGCAGGCCGCCGGCGTGGGCGACGCCCGCGCTCGCGAGCATCGCAACCGTGCAACCCAGACCGATCGTGCGCGCGTGACGTTCCCTCATTCCGCCGAGCTTACGTCGGTTGCACGGCGTCGCGTCAAGGCGGCGTGCGTCATCAAGATCGAAACCGCCGCGGGCGTGATGCCGTCGACGCGCGCGGCCTGCCCCACCGACGCTGGACGCGCGGCGCTGAGCTTCTCGATCGCCTCGCGCGACAGCCCCGGGATCTGCGCGAAGTCGAGATCGTCGGCGAGCCGCACCGCGTCGACGTCGGCGAGGCGCGCCGCGTCGGCGGCCTGGCGCTTGAGGTAGCCCTCGTAGCGGACCTCGGTCTCGACCCGCTCGCCGACCTCGGCGTCGACCGTCGCCGCCGTCAGCCCGCCGGCCGCGGCGACGAGCTCGACCGCGCGCCAGTCGAGCTCCGGGCGTCGCAACAGCTCGGCGAGCGTGACCCGCTTGCCGGCGATCGACGCCGAGCCCAGGCCCGCCAGCGCGGCCTCGACGGCCGGCGTGCCGGTCACCGACGCCCGCGCCACCCGCTCGCGCGCGCTCGCCAGCGCGGCCTGGCGCGCCTCGAACCAGCGCCAGGTCTCGTCGGAGATCAGGCCGCAGCGCCGCGCGATCGGCACGATGCGATCGGCGGTGTTGTCCTCGCGCAGCAGCAGCCGGAACTCGGCGCGCGAGGTCATCATGCGGTAGGGCTCCTTGGTGCCGCGCGTGACCAGATCGTCGACGAGCACGCCGCCGTAGGCCTCGGCTCGCGACAACACCAGCGGCTCGCGCTCGAGGATCGCCAGCGCGGCGTTGGCCCCGGCCAGCAAGCCCTGGATCGCGGCCTCCTCGTAGCCCGACGTGCCGTTGATCTGCCCGCCGAGGTAGAGCCCGGCGCAGCGTCGGGTCTCGAGGGTGGCGTGCAGCTCGCGCGGATCGACGTAGTCGTACTCGACCGCGTAGCCCGGCCGCGTCATCTCGGCGCGCTCGAGGCCGGGGATCGACCGCACCAGCGCCAGCTGCACGTCGTAGGGCAAGGACGTCGAGATGCCGTTGGGGTAGATCTCGCCGCGAGCGCCGCCATCGATGCCTTCGGGCTCGAGGAAGATCTGGTGACGGTCCTTGTCCGCAAACCGGACGACCTTGTCCTCGATGCTGGGGCAGTAGCGCGGCCCGACGCCCGCGATCGCGCCCTGGTACATCGGCGAGCGGTGCAGGTTGGCGCGGATGAGCTCGTGGGTGGCCGGGGTGGTGTACGTGATCCAGCACGGCAGCTGAGGCAGCGGCGGCGGCGCGGCGGGCGTGCGGATCTGGAAGCGCGGCGGCGGCGTGTCGCCGGGCTGGACCTGGAGCGCGCCGTAGTCGATGGTCTTGCCGTCGAGCCGACACGGCGTGCCGGTCTTGAGTCGGGCCAACGGCAGGCCGATGCGGGCCAGCGAGCCCGACAGCGACAACGCGGGCGCCTCGCCGGCGCGACCGCCGGCCGCGCGGGCATCGCCGACGAAGATCGCGCCGCGCAGGAACGTCCCGGTGGTGATGACCACCGCGCGAGCCCGGTAGCGCACGCCCATCGTGGTCGTGACCCCGACCACCCGAGCCCGGGTGCCGCGGTCGTCGGTGTCGATGGACGCGACCTCGGCCTGGCGTAGCGAGATCCCGTCGGCCTGGTCGAGCTCGAGCCGCATCGCCTCGCGATAGCGCCGCTTGTCGGCCTGGGCGCGGGTCGAGCGTACCGCCGGGCCCTTCGAGGCGTTGAGCCGGCGGAACTGGATGCCGGTCTGATCGATCACGCGCGCCATCGCGCCGCCCAGCGCGTCGATCTCCTTGACCAGGTGGCCCTTGGCGACCCCGCCGATCGCCGGGTTGCACGACATCTGGGCCACCATCTCGAGCGAGCCGGTGAGCACCAGCGCGCGCACGCCGAGGCGCGCCGCCGCCAGCGCGGCCTCGCAGCCGGCGTGGCCGGCACCGACGACGATCACGTCGTAGGCGTCGGGATAGTCGAAGGTCATTCGCCGCGGTTCGCGCAGGCCGGGTCGCCGTGCGGGTGCTTGGGCGCGAAGTCGTAGACGTCGAGGGTGAGGCCGAGCGCGAGATCGTCGGGGTGCATCGCGTCGGGCGCGACGCCGGTGTCCCAGGTGACGTTCTTGATCTTCACCGAGCCGCAGGGATCGTGGATGCCGCGCCGGTACTGGGCGAGCGAGGCCTTGTACGCGTCGATCTCGTCGTGCGAGCACACCCCGGGCACGCCGCACGCGAAGCGGTAGGTCTGGTACCAGCTCGCGGTCGCGGGCGCGTATTCGGAGATCGCGACCGCGGCCGACAGCCCGCCGCCGTGGTGCGCGCGCAGCCCGACCGCGTGATCACCGGCGCCGAGATCGACGTAGAAGCAGTCCTCGGCCCGCGCGACGCCCTTGTAGAGCACCATGTCGTCGACGGTGACCCACAGGTCGTGCTCCGAGGGCCCCACCCGGAACTCGAAGCGCTTCACGCCGGGGTCGGGCGTGCCGGCGGCGTCGACGGGCGCGTCGGGACCGCGGCAGGTGCAGGTCTGCCCGGTGCACAGCGGCCCGGCCAGGGTCGCGATCGTGGTCGGGGCCGGCGGCGGCGCGATCGTCACCTGATGCGGATGGGTGGGGCCTGAGCACGCGACCAGGACGAGCGCGAACGCGGCAGTGCGCAACATCGCGACATGGAGCCACAAGGCTTGGGCCACGGCAACCCTCGACGGCCCTGCGCAGTCTCAGTTCTGCGCGCCCTTGCGCGTCGACCACGTTGACCCTCCTCGAGACGCGGTGTACACATGGCCAACCTCGGAACTTCCCAGATGATTTTGCTTCGACGATCTCGCACCGCTGCCCTGGCTCTTGCCCTCGCGATCGCGCCCGCGGTTGGCGCCTGCGGCGGTAAGAACGGACCGTCGGCAGTCGACTACTCGGTGTCGGCGCAAAAGAACTACGATCGCGGCCTGCGCCAGCTCGACCAGCACGACTGGGCGGCCGCCGCCAAGTACTTCGCGTTCATCCGCAGCCGGTTCCCGTACTCCAAGTTCGCCGTGCTCGCCGAGCTCCGCCTGGCCGACGCCCAGTTCGGCGCCGAGCAGTATATCCAGGCCGTCGACAGCTACCGGCTGTTCTCGCGCCTGCACCCGACCCACGAGATGGTCGCCAACGGCTACGCCAGCCTCCGCGTCGCCGAGGCGTACTACAAGCAGCTGCCCGGCGACATGTGGATCCTGCCCCCGTCGTACGAGAAGGACCAGACCTCGATCGAGGAGGCCGAGGACGAGCTGCGGTCGTTCCTCGACAAGTTCCCCGACTCGCCGTTCCGCAAGCGCGGCCAGGAGCTGGTGCTGCGGGTCTCCAAGCGCCTCGCCGAGCACGAGTGGTACGTCGCGCGTTACTACTGGGATCGCGGCAAGCCGACTGCCACGGTGCTGCGCCTGCGTCGCCTGCTCGAGCGCTACCCGGACACCGGCTACGACGTGCCCGCGCTGTGGCTCTTGGGGCGCGCCTACGCCAAGACCGACCTGCCCGACCGCGCTCGCGAGACCTGGTCGCAGCTCATCGCGCGCTTCCCCAAGAGCAAGCAGGCCGACGACGCCAAGACCGCCATCGCGCGGCTGCCGGCCGCCAAGCCGACCGCCGCGCCCACGCCGCCGACCCCGTAGCTCGTGTAGATTGGAAAACGCGCATGTCCGATCGGCTCAGCCTCGACCAGCTCATCACCGTCGGCCGCGAGCACTATCGGGCCGGCGAGTACGACAAGGCCGAGCCGCTCCTGGCGCAGGCCGTCGTCACCAAGTCGGGCTTCGCCGATCTCTACAACATGCTCGGCGTGATCTATCACGCGCAGAATCGCTTCCAGGAAGCCGAGGCCGCCTTCGAGGCCGCGCTCGCGATCAACCCCAACTACACCGAGGCTGCGCTCAACCTGTCGGTCACCTACAACGACCGCGGCAAGTACGAGCAGGCCCGCGAGATCTACTCGCGCGTGGTGACGACCAGCTACCAGGCGCCGCGGGCGATCGATCCGTTCGCGCGCGGCAAGCTCGCCAACATGCACGCTGACCTGGGCGCCGGTTACGCCAGCCTCGCGCTCTACGACGAGGCGGTGCGGGAGTACCTCACCGCCTTGGCGCTGTGCCCCGACTTCGCCGACCTCCGGGTGCGCCTCGGCGCGGTCTATCGCGACCTGGGAGATCACGCCGCGGCGATCCGCGAGCTCACGGCCGCACGCGAGCAGCGCCCGGATTACCTGCCGGCCCGCGTCCACCTCGGGGTCGCCTACTTCTCGGCCGGCCGCAAGGACGACGCCGTCGCTGAGTGGCGCGAGGTGCTGGTGCGCGATCCCAAGAACAAGAGCGCCGCGCTCTACCTGCGCATGGTCAAGGACTGACGCGAGACGGTGCTACGGTGCGGCCTCATACACAGGAGGCTGCGATGACCGAGAACCGCAAGTTCGACGAGGGCAAAGACTTCACGAAGCGTGACGACGTGGTGAAGGGGACCGGCGACGCGGTCGCGGTGTTCCGCGGCATCCAGGCCGATCTCAACTTCTTCGCCGAGAAGGTCGGCTTCGAGGCCGTGAAGGTCGACGGGCTCCTCGGCCCGCAGTCGCTGGCCGCGCTGCAGGCGACCAACGCCGCGGTGATCAAGGCCAACCCGGCGCTGGGCGGCACGCTCATCGAGCCCAAGGCGGTCGCCGACGTCGCGAGCTACGCGATGATGGCGCGCGACTGGCTCGAGAAGACCGCGCGCGCCGCGCTCAACGTCGGCGATCTCCGCCGATATCATCGGGGCGCCGGCAAGGAGTGGAACACCAAGGACCAGATCGCCTACGGGGCGGGCCCGGTCCACGAGGACTTCGTGAAGCTGCAGGTCGCGCTCAACCGCTTCGCCGAGCCGGTGGGCTTCGCCAAGCTCGAGGCCGACGGCTTCCTCGGCGCCAAGACCGCGACCGCGACCAAGAAGGTCTACGACGCGGTCGTGGCCAAGCACCCGATGAGCGTGATGACGATGTTCCCGGTGCCCGACTCCAAGGAGGACGTCGCCGAGTACGCGATGTTCATCCGCGACTGGCTACACAAGACCGCCGCCAAGCACCTGCTCGGCGAAGCCAGCGCGTAGCCACCACGCCGCGACAGCGACGCTGACGCGGCGGTTCCGCGCAGCGGGGCGCCCACTTGGGCGACTTGGGCGACTTGGGCGACTTGGGCGACTGGGGCTACTGGGGCGACGCGGCCGGGCCGTGGACCGGACTCTTGGGAAGCGTCGGCATCGTCATCACGAAGAGGTAGTCGTTCTTCTTCGCGAGCAGCGCGTCGGCGACGTTGCCCTCGCCGTCGTCGATGATCGGCTGGACCGACACCACCTCGGGCACGCCGCGTCGCTGCACGCGGCCGACGATCGCGCTGTCATGGCAGTGGCCGTTGCCGGCGAGGATCACGATGCGCGTGCCGGGCGTGGCCAGCCAGCGCGCGGCACCGTCGGCCATCGACTCGTCCCACAGCACCTGCGCCGCGTAGAGGTTCGCCGGCGTCGGCATGCCAGGCGGCGGCGGGCCGTCGCCACTGCCGTGGTTGCCCATCTCGGCCATGATCGCCTCGAACCACGCCTTGTGGCGGGCGTCGTCGAGCCGGAGCTCGGGCAGCTGGGCGCGCTCGGCGGCGTCGAGCCCGGCGACGCCGACCTTGGAGACCCGCTTGGTCAGCTCCTTGGGCGCGTTGAGCGCGAGGATGCTCCAGCCCGCGTCGCGGGCCCGGGCCAGCATCGGCTGATAGAGCGCGAAGTCAAAGCCCCAGCGATCGGTCCAGCCGGTGCGCGATACGAAGGCCGCGTCGTCGACGAGCCGGGCCTGGTAGTCGTTGGCGACCCCCTGAAACGGCGTCTGCACCATCTCGAGCCCGAGGGCCCGACCGGCGCCGTCGCCGACGGCGAGGTGCTCGACGATCGTGAGCTGGGCCCAGTGGTGGTGCGGGTTGGGATGGTCCTCGCCGGCGCACACCGCGCGGGCCTGGCCCAGCGCGGCCCAGAAGTCGGCCTCGGCGACGGCACGACCGGTCCGCGCGTCGACGATCGCGTAGGGCAAGGCCGACGCGAGGACGCCGCGAGTTTCCTCGGCGGCCGGTTGGTTGGCGGGTGCCGCTGGCGAGGTCGGGCCCCGGTAGCCGCCACCGCATGCACCGAGCAACCCCAACAGGACCAGCCGAGTCGATGCGTTCATGCGGCCGGCGACTGTACCATCGCGGCCGACGTGCCAGAGTACCCCGACGTGCTCCCCGTCTTGACGTTGCCGTTTCGCACCGCTCACCTCGCCGGCATCGGTGGCCGTATCCGTGTCCACGACGACGACTTCGCGGTCGACGAGGTCCCGGCCTACGATCCCATCGGCGAGGGCGACCATGTCTTCGTCCGCATCGAGAAGCGCGGCCTCACCACGCCCCAAGCCGCGACCGTGCTGGCCCGCGCCGCCAACGTGCCGGTGCGCGACGTCGGCTGGGCCGGCATGAAAGATCGCCACGCGGTCACCCGGCAGTGGCTGTCGTTGCCTCCACCGGCGCGCCCCGAGCAGATCGAGGCCTTCAACGGCGGCGGCGTCACCGTCCTGGCCGCGATCCGCCATCGCCACAAGCTCCGCACCGGCCACCTGCAGGGCAACCGCTTCGCGCTGGTCGTGCGCGACATCGGCGATGCCGATCGCGCCGCGAGCGCGGCCCGCGCCGTCCTCGACGCCCTCGCCAACGCGTCGCCCAACTGGTACGGCGAGCAACGCTTCGGTGCCCGCGGCGACAACGCCAGCACCGGCCTCGCGATCATCCGAGCCGGCGGCAAAGGCGGCGGCGCGCCCCGCCAGAAGCGCCTGCTGGTGTCGGCGTTTCAGTCGTACTTGTTCAACCAGTGGCTGGCCGAGCGCATCACCGATGGGCTCTACGAAGCGGTGCTGGTCGGCGACGTGCTGCAGAAGCGTGCCAGCGGCGGCATCTTCACGTCGAGCGAGCCCGAGGTCGACCAGCCTCGGGTCGCCGCCGGTGAGCTGGCCGTCACCGGCCCGATGTTTGGCGCCGCGATGCGCTCGCCGCCCGACGGCAGCCCGGCCCATCTCCGCGAGGCCCGCCTCATCGATGCCCACGCGCTCGGGCCTGCCGACTTCGCGCCGCTCGGCGGCCTGGCGACCGGCACCCGGCGCGCCGGCTCGATCCAACTCGGCGATCCCCAGGTCGAGGTCGCCGAGGCGGGCGCCATCCGCATCACGTTCACCTTGCCGTCCGGCGCCTACGCGACCGCGATCCTGCGCGAGGTGCAAAAGCCCAACGAAGATGTCAAAGACAGTCATTCTTCGCTCGAATCTGCAGAGGATGAGTAGCCCGTCATGAATCTGACCCAGTCATTCGTCGATTTCGCCCTGCTCGGTGCCGAGTGGGTCATGTGGCTCCTGGTCGCGCTGTCGGTGGTGTCGATCGCGATCATGGTCGACCGGGCGCTGTGGTTCCGCGGCCGCGACACCGACACCGCGTCGGCCCGCGCCGAGATCGCCAAGGCCCGCGACGCCGAGGCCCGCGACGCGCTGGCCAAGAAGTGGCGCGGCTCGACGGCGATCCCGCTCCAGGTCGCCGCGGTCGGGCTCGAGGCCGCGGCCGGCGGACCCGACGCCGCCGCCGAGGCGATGCACGGCGAGCGCGCGCGCTGGCGCCGCGACGCCGACAAGAACCTCATCGTCCTCGGCACGCTCGGCAACAACGTGCCGTTCGTCGGCCTGTTCGGCACCGTGCTCGGGGTCATCCAGGCCTTCGACGACCTCCAGGGCGCGGGTGCCGGCAGCGAGACGCTGGTCATGTCGGGCCTGGCCGAGGCGCTCACCGCCACCGCGATCGGCCTGCTAGTCGCGATCCCCGCGGTCGTCGCGTTCAACTACTTCGGCCGCCGCCTGCGCGTGGTGATGGGCGGCGCCGACGAGATGGCCCACGCGGTGCTCGCGAGCTCGTACACGACGCAGCACGCGGCGGAGCAGTAAGTGGCCGGGTCGCGCCTCTACCAGGACGACGACAGCGCGTCGATCACGGAGATCAACGTGACGCCGTTCGTCGACGTCGCGCTGGTGCTGCTGGTGATCTTCATGGTCACCGCGCGCATCATCGTCGCGCGGGGCGTCGAGGTCGAGAAGCCCAAGTCGTCGGTCGGCGTCGATCTGCCCGGCACCGTCGTGCTCACCGTCGACGCCGCCGGCACCCTGTACATCAAGGGCGAGCCCTTCCCCGACCGCGCCCAGGCCAAGGCCAAGCTCACCGCGCTCGCCAAGGCCGATCCCAACGCCAAGGCCATCATCGTCGGCGACACCAAGGCCGCGTACGGCGCGATCTTCCTCGCCATCGAGCTGGCCAAGACCGCGGGCATCCAGAGCATCGCCCTCGCCGACGATCCTGCCGAGAAGGGCGAACCGATCACGCCGGCGCCGGCGCGCTGAGCCGATGCAGCGGTTGCACCTCGCCATCATCACCACGCTCGCGGTCCACCTGATCGCCGCCGTGGTCGTCGACGCGCTGACCGTGGTCCACCAGGCCAAGCCGAAACCCGAGCCCATGACGATCTCGGTCATCAAGATCGACACCACCCAGCTGCCCAAGCCGCCGCCCGAGCCCGAGCCGGTCGAGCCGCCACCGGTGGTCGAGCCCGCGCCGGTGCAGCCCGCGCCGGTACCCGCCACCGTCCCCGCGCCGGCGGTGCAGCCGCCCACCGATCGGCGCCGCACCGTCACGCCGCGCACCCCGACGACAACGCCGCCGCTCGGGGCGCCGCCCCCGACGACCGACCAACCATCGTCACCCAACCCTGGCGGGGGCCTGCCCACGTTCACGCTCCCCGATAGCGGCACCGACGGCCGCGGCCCCGCCGTCGCCCGCGGCGAGCGCGTGGTCGGCCCCACCGGCGCCGGCGGCTCGGGCGGCGGCAGCGGCGGTGGCTCCGGTGCTGGCGTCGGGTCGGGCGAGGGCCCGCCCAAGGTGGTCTCGATCGCCGCCATCAAGACCCCGGCCAAGCCCAAGGGCAACTACGACTATTTCGACGCCGGCAAGAACTACCCTGCCGAGGCCCGCCAGCTCGGCATCGAGGGCGTCATCCGCGCCAAGCTGATCGTCGACGCGCGCGGCAAGGTCACCAAGGTCACCCTGCTGCGGCGACTCGGCCACGGCCTCGACGAGCTCGCGCTGGCCCGCGGCAAGGCCCTCGAGTTCGATCCCGCCCTCGACGACGCCAACCGCGCGGTCGCGTCGATCGTGGTCTGGGAGTTCAGCTTCTCGCTGCCGCGGTAACGCGCCCACATCGACCGACGTACCGGGCGCTACCCGCGCGGTCCCCCAGCACCGTCGGCGGAGGCTTTCGGTGCGCCTCGCGAACGGTCTACAATCGACTCGATGAGTTTTCGGGGGATCGCTGTAGCCGTCTTTGCCTGCGTGAGCACTGCGGCGATCGCGCCGGGCGTCGTTCACGCGCAATCGCAACCGCCGTTCGATCCCGCGATCGACGTGCAGCTCTTCGACTACGCGATCGGTCCCAAGACGTTCTTCGCGGTGAGCGACGCCGCGACCATGGCGCCCAAGCAGCTGACCTTCGACGTGATGGTCACGTTCCTGTCGAACCCGTTCACGATCTACAACGTGAGCGACGACGAGGACACCATCGAGGGCGAGCGCACGCAGGTCGTGAAGCAAGTCCTCGCCGGCGAGCTGTCGGCGGCCTACGGCCTGAACGATCGCTTCCAGCTCGGCGTGGCGTTGCCGCTGGTGTTCTCGATGACCGGCCAGGGCCTCATGGCCGAGACCGCGTCGCCCGATCCCGAGGGCCTGAAGGTCGCCGGCACCGGGGACCTGCGCCTCGAGATGAAGCTGCGGCTCTACCGCAAGGGCCCGATCGGGCTGGCCGCCATCGTCGGCGTGACCGCGCCGACCAGCTTCGGCTCGGGTGGCGGCAAGTTCATCGGCGACGATCTCCCGTCGCTGCGCGGACGCGGCATCGCGCAATGGACCTCGCGCGACGGCAAGGCGTCGCTGGGCGCCAACCTCGGCCTGGTCTTCCGCAAGCCCCGCGAGATCTACGCGAGCACCGTCGGCCAGCAGCTGACCTGGGGCGCGGCCGCGAGCTATCGACCGACCGAGCGCTTCGCGGTGATCGCCGAGTCCTTCGGCCGCACCGGCCTCGAGGGCCTCGATCTCGATCAGAGCCCGATCGAGGTCGAAGGCGGCGTGCGCGTGCAGGCCACCAAGGCGGTCGCGGTGGTCGCCGGGGGCGGCGCCGGGGTGGTGCGCGGCATCGGCTCGCCCGATCTGCGCGTGTTCGTCTCGATCGGCTACGCGCCCGACACCCGCGACACCGACCGCGACGGCGTGCCCAACAACCGCGACCGCTGCCCCAACGCGGCCGAGGATCACGACGGCTTTCAAGACGGCGACGGCTGCCCCGACGACGACAACGACGGCGACCGCCGCGACGACGCCCACGACAAGTGCCCCGACGTCAGCGAGGACTTCGACGGCTTCGAGGACGACGACGGTTGCCCGGAGCTCGACAACGACCGCGACGGCATCGACGACCTCGACGACAAGTGCCCCGAGGACGCCGAGGACAGCCGCGAGCCCTTCGCCAAGGACGGCTGCCCCGCCGACAAGCGCGACTCCGATGGTGACGGCCTGATGGACACCGACGACCAGTGCCCGGCCGACGCCGAGGACGCCGACGGCTTCGAGGACGGCGACGGCTGCCCCGACCTCGACCAGGATCACGACGGCGTCGCCGACGAGGACGACGCCTGCCCGCTGTGCGCCGAGGACGCCGACGGCTTCGACGACGCCGACGGCTGCCCCGACCTCGACAACGACAACGACGGCATCCCCGACGCCACCGACACCTGCCCGAACGAGGCCGAGACCATCAACGGCTACGACGACTTCGACGGCTGCGCCGACGACGGCGGCGCGTTGCTCATCGAGTTGACCGACGACCGCGCCAGCTTCGTGCGGGCGCCGAGCTTCGATCGCAAGGGCCTCGATCGCGGCGGCGGCATCATCGTCGACCAGCTCGCGCTCACGATGCTCCAGCACCGCGAGATCACCCGATGGGCCATCGCGGTCGAGGCCAAGACCAAGACCGAGGCCGAGCGTCAGGGCGCCGCGATCCGGGCTCGCCTCGTCGAGCGGGGCGTGGCGGCCGACGCCCTCGAGGTCCTGACCGGCGTGGGCCCGGGCACGATCGCCGCCTTGGTCCGCGAGCGCCTCGACGCGCCGCCCGCGTTGTCGTGCCCGGCCGGCACCGAGGTCCAGCCGCGCCCGACGCCGGCCCGTCCGGTCCCGGCGCCCGCGATCGTCCCCACCGCCAAGCCGGCGCCGGTCGCGCCCGGCTTGACGCCCAAGCCGGTGACGGTGCTCGCGCCCGCGCTGCTGGTCGCGCCGATCACGGTCGCGGCGTCCTCGGTGCCGTCCGCCTTCGCGGCCTGGACCGGCGTGTCGACGAAGCTCGCGATCCGCGGCGACGGCGTCACGCCGACCCGAGGCACCCGCAAGTCGATCGACGAGCTGGCGGTGCTGCTCAAGGCCAACCCCGACGTGGTCGCATCGATCACGGTGTCGGAGCCCAAGGGCGAGCCGGCGCGCGCCGCCGACGGCCTGCGCAAGGAGCTCATCGGCAAGGGCGTCGCCGCCGATCAGCTCGAGGCCCGCGGCGAGACCGGCGCCAAGCAGGTCGTCCTCGGCTTCCGCGACCGCCGCGCTGCGGCTCCGGCCGCCTCGGCGCCCAAGGCGCCCGACGGCGAGCTGAAGTAGCGGCGAACCAAGCCCCGCCGACTACGGCGCCGCGCCCAGGACCCGCACGCCGCTGGCGGTCAGCTCGATGACCTGGCGCGGTCCGCCGTAGGCCGCCGACATGCCAACGTCGATCCGCCAGACCTTGCCGTCGCAGGCCGAGGTCACGCCATGCTCCTGCACGGTGTGGCCGACCACCATGCGCGCGACGCCCAGCTCGCCGAGCGCGCGATCGAGCGCGGCGCAGTCGACGTCCTCGCGCGCGAAGGCCCGGTTCCACAGCGGGCCCTCGTCGTCCTCGAGAGCATCCGGCGGCGCACCTTCGCCGTCGAGCCAGCAGCGCGCCGCCAGCAGCTCGACGTCGAGCCCCGCGGCCTGGCCGGGCGCGATGCCGCCGTGCACGAAGACGGTGTCGCCCACGATCGTGACGTAGTGCTGGCCGGCCAAGATCTTGGCGTAGGGCCCGCCTGGCAAGAACGCCGCGAGCCGGGCCCGGACCTGGGCTGGCGCGCGCGCGACCCGCTCGAGGGCGAGGCCGGGCACGTCGTCGAAGTCGCGCAGGCCCGCGGCGGTCACGTAGCGCAGGTCGCCGGCCGCGTTCATGATCTCGTGATTGCCGAGCATCCAGACGAAGCGACCGCCGGCGGCGTCGGCCTCCCGCTCGAGTCGCTCGAACCAGTCGACGATGGCCTGCTCGTCGTCGCCGCGGTCGAGGATGTCGCCGGTCTGCACGACCCACAGCGCGCCGCCGATCCAGCGGTCGCGATCGTCGACCGCGCCGGCCAAGCCCAGCGCCGCGCGCGCCGCCGACAGGTCGCCGTGCAGATCGCCGAGCGCGATCAGCCGCGGCACCGCCGGGAACCGCCAAGGCTGTCCGGACAGCGGACAGCCAGGCTGGGTCGGCAGCGCCACCGCAGCGGTCCGGGAAGCTGGCGCCGGAGCGGCCGCCGCCGTCGCGGGCGCGCTCGCCGCCGTCGCGGGCGCGCTGGTCGCCGTCGCGGGCGCGCTGGTTGGCCGGGCCGGCCTCGACGGCAGCTCCCGCGGCCCATCGCGACGACAGCCCGCGACCGCCACCAGCAGCGCCGCCGCCACCAGCGCGCGGGTCACGGTGAGCTCGCGTCGTTGGCCGCCATCACCACCACGACCGTCACGTTGTCGTCGCCGCCCCGTTGGTTGGCCAGGTCGACCAGCTGCTGGGGCGCGCGCCGGAACCACGTCGTCGACAGGATCCGCTCGAGCTCGCCGTCGTCGGTCAGGTGGTTCGACAGCCCATCCGAGCACAGCAAGAAGCAATCGCCAGCCTCGACCGTGACCGAGCGGGTGTCGGTGTCGACCTCGCGCTCGAACCCGACCGATCGCGTGATGACGTGCCGGTAGCGTGACGCCTTGGCCTCGGCCTCGGTCATCGTGCCGCTGCGCAGCTGCTCGGCGATCCACGAGTGGTCCTCGGTCAGCTGCCGCACCGTGTTGTCGCGCAGGAGATAGCAGCGCGAGTCGCCGGCGTGGCACAGGTGCATGCGGCCGTCGACGAACATCATCGCGGTGAGCGTCGTGCCCATGCCTCGCAGGTGCGGGCTGGCCAGGGCCGCATCGAAGATCGCGTAGCTCGCCTTGCGAGCCGCATCGCGCATCACCGTCACCGCCGGCTGCACCACCGTCTCGAGCAGCGGGCTGGTCGGGGTGTTGCCGCCCCAGCTATCGCCGTCGCTGCGCTCGGCCAGCTGCGCCATGACCTCCTCGCGCTTGTCGAGCTCGATGGCCCGGGCCGCCGCCGGCAGATCGCCGTGGACCTCGGCGATGCGCTGGTAAAGCACCTGCAGCGCCAGCTTGCTGGCGGTCTCGCCACCCTGGTGTCCGCCCATGCCGTCGGCGATCGCGAACAGCCCGACGTCCTCGGCGAGGAGGTAGCTGTCCTCGTTGTGATCACGCTTCCGACCCACGTCGGTCTTCGCCCACGCCAGGAGCCGCACGATCAGCCCACGTACTCGGCTGACTTCTCGGTCAGGTTGTCGCCATCGCAGCGCAAGAGCTTGCCCTTGCCGTCGAGCTTGGTCAGCAGGCTCACCGGGCGCGTCCACACCTTGTAGAGGCTGCGCAGGGTGTCCTTGGCCTGGGCCAGATCGAGGTCGACGCCGTCGTGGCGGTGCCGCAACAGCAGCTCCGATTTGTTGTCGTAGTTGCCATCCTCGACGGCGATGAACGGCTGGCCGCGGTTGGTCAGCGACTTCAAGAGCTGCTCTTTCACCTTCTTGTGGTCACGCGACTGGATCTCGTAGCTCGACGAGCGCTCGTTGTAGCCGAAACTGTAGAACTTCTGCTCGACGCAGAACTCGAACGTGAAGAACTCGTCGAGGAACGTGATGTCGTTGTGCAGGCGGCGCACCTCGAAGATCTTGCGCTGACCCAGCCCGAGGCGACGATCCCAGTCGCGCTTGGTGTCGAGGCTGTCGCACTCGTCCCAGTCCTTGCCGAACTGGCCCTTGTTCCAGCGCTGCTCGATGTGGCGGAACAGCTCGACGCCGAGCTTGTACGGGTTGAGCCGCCCCGGCGCGGTCGCCAGCACGCCCGAACACGCGTCGGCGTAGTCGATGATCTCGGCCGCGGTGGCGGCGCGCTCGGTCATGATCTTCGAGTGCCAGTAGGTGGCCCAACCCTCGTTCATGATCTTGGTCATGGCCTGGGGCGCGAAGTAGTACGCCTCGTCGCGCACCACCTCGAGCACGTCGCGCTGCCAGGTCTCGACCGGCGCGTGGGCGATCAGGAACGCCAGCACGTCGCGGGCCGGCTCCTCGGGGAAGCGCCGCTTGGCCTTCTTCTCGTCGTCCTTCTTCTTCTTCTGGGCCTCGAGGTACTCGGGCGGGTTGATGAACTTGTCCATGTACTGCTTGGCCCGCAGCCGAGGCACGTCGTCGTGGGCCTCGTCGTCGTCGGGCTTGGCGGCCGCGGTCCGCGCGATGTACGGCGACATCGGATCGATCAGGTTCTCGAGCGACAGGCAGGTGTCGATGAAGTCCTCGACCACGCCTTGGCCGTGGCGCTCCATGTGGCGCCGGATGAGCGCCGCATGGTTGGCCATGCCGTCGATCATCTTCCGGTTGGTCTTGCTGAAGTAGTAGTTGTGCTTGAAGAAGTCGACGTGGCCGCACACATGGGCCATCACGATCTTCTGATCGACGAGCGAGTTGCCCTCGAGCAGGTAGGCGTACGACGGGTTGGTGTTGATCACCATCTCGTAGATCTTTTGCAGCCCCCACTCGTAGCCCTTGGCGAGCTGCTCGTAGTCCATGCCGAAGCGCCAGTGCGGATAGCGGGTCGGAAATCCGCCGTACGCCGCCACCTCGTTCATCGTCTTGTAGTCGAGGACCTCGTAGACGATCGGAAAGCCGTCGAGACCGTAGGCCTTGGCGTAGCCCTCGATCTGCTCCTGCATCGCGCGCAGGTAAGCCGGGAAGTGGCGGACGCTCACTAGCGCCCCTTCCCCAGGAACTCTTTGATCGAGTCCATGATCGCGTCCTTGCCCTTGATCTCGCTGGTGACGAGGCGCTCGTCCACGGCGAAGTGCTCGTTCAGATCCTTGATGAACTGACCCGAGCCGTACGGCGACTCGACCTGGCCGTACGCGAACTGGTTGCAGGCCGGCAGGATCTTGTTCTTCAGCAGCTCGACGCAGGCGTGGGTGTCGTCGATCGACCAGTTGTCACCGTCGGAGAAGTGGAACGGATAGATGTTCCACAGCTCGGGCGGGTACTCGTCCTCGATGATCTTCGCGCACAGCTTGTAGGCCGAGCTGATCATCGTGCCGCCCGACTCGCGGGTGCGGAAGAAGGTGTCGCGATCGACCTCCTTGGCCATCGCGTCGTGGATGATGAAGCGGCTCTCGATGCCGTGATACTGCGAGCGCAGCCAGGTATCGATCCAGAAGCTCTCGATGCGGACGATCTCTTTTTGCTCGTCGCCCATCGAGCCCGAGACGTCCATCATGTAGAGGATGACCGCGTTGCTCTGGGGCAGCGGCTCGCTCTTCCACGAGCGGTAGCGGCGGTCGTCGCGGATCGGCACGATGACCGGATCCTTCGGGTTGTAGGTCCCCAGCGAGATCTGGCGGCGCAGCGCCTGCTTGAAGGTGCGGCGGAAGTGGCGCAGCGACTCCGGCCCGGTGTTGCGGATGCCGGTGTACTTGTCCTTGAAGGCGATGATCTTCTCGGTGCCCTTGGGCGCGATGCGAGGCAGCGCCAGCTCCTCGCCCATGATCTCGGCCAGCTCGGCCAGGCTGACCTCGAGCTCGACCATGTGCTCGCCGGGCCGCTCGCCGGCCTCACCCTTGCCGGGCTGGCCGTTGGGATCGGGGGTGCCGCCCAGCGCATCGCCGACCTCGCCCTTGCCCTGCCCGACCCCGCCACCCTGCTTGTCGCCCCAGCGGAAGCGCGGCAGCTCGACCTGGGGCAGCGGGATCGAGACCTTGTCCTTGCCCTTGCGGGCGATCATCTCGCCTTGCGAGATGTACTTGCGCAGGTTCTGTTTGATCTTGCCGCGGATGATCTGCCGAAATCGTCCGTGGTCGAGATCGATGCGCTGCGACATCTAGATCACCACGTCCGCGATCTCGTCGCGCTCGTTGACGAAGCAGAGCCGGCCGCCCTGACGCTTGGTGCGCTGGACCAGATCGTAGAGGCCGAGCGCCTTCGACAGGACGCCCAGGTAGTCCTCGGTGCCCTGGTCGGAGCAGATCTTCGCGAGGAGCTGCGCCAAGGTGGCGTTCAGCTCGACGGCGACCGGCGCCTTGCCCAGCGGATCGCTCAATTCTTGACGTCTCCGCGCGCGAAGATCGACGCGACGTAGTTGAGGACGTCGGTGGCCGAGACCTCGTCGTAGCCGAAGTTCTTGATGAGCCGCTGCTTCACGACGTCGATCTTGGCCTGGGTCTCGCGATCGACCACCGACGACACCAGCGAGGTCAGCTTGATCGAGTCCTTCTGGTCCTCGAACAGCTTGCTCTCGAGCGCCTTGTGCAGGCGTTCGTTGGTCTTGTAGTCGAAGGTCCGGCCCTCGACGGCCAGGTAGCCGATGTAGTTCATGATCTCGCGGCGGAAGTCGTCCTTGCGGCTCTCCGCGATGTCGATCTTCTCCTCGATCGAGCGCATCAACCGCTCGTCGGGCTCCTCGTCTTGGCCGGTGTACGGGTTCTTGACCTTCTCGCGCTGGGTGTACGCCTTGATGTTGTCGATGTAGTTGGCGCACAGCTTCTGGATCAGATCTTCGTCGGCGCTGATCGCGCGCTGGACCTCGTTCTTGACGATGTCCTCGTACTCCTGCTTCACGACCTGGAGCAGCTCGCCGTAGCGCTTGCGGGTGTCATCCGACGAGATCAGCGAGTGGTGGCGCAGCCCGCTCTCGAGCTCGTTCATCACCATGAACGGGTTGACCGCGCCCTCGCCCTTCTCGCTCACCAGCGCGTTGGAGATCTTGTCCTGGATGTAGCGCGGTGAGATGCCGTCCATGCCCTCGCGCGCGGCCTCCTTGCGGAGCTCTTTGATGTTGTCCTGCGTGAAGCCGGGCAAGGTCTTGCCGTCGTAGAGCTTGGCCTTCTGCAGCGGCGTCAGGTTGCTCTTCTTGGGATCCTCGAGGCGAGTGAGCACCGCCCACAGCGACGCCACGTACAGCGTGTGCGGCGCGACGTGCTTGCCGACGCGCTCGCTCGTGTAGTCCTTGGCGTAGATCTTAACCTCCTCGGAGACCCGCGTGATGTACGGGATGTCGACCTTCACGGTGCGGTCGCGGAGCGCCTCCATGAACTCGTTCGAGAGGAGCTTTTTGTACTCGGCCTCGTTGGTGTGGCCGAGGATGACCTCGTCGATGTCGGTCTGCGCGAACTTCTTGGGCTTGATGCGCTTCTCTTGGGTCGCGCCCAGCAGGTCGTAGAGGAACGCGACGTCGAGCTTCAAGATCTCGACGAACTCGATGATGCCGCGGTTGGCGACGTTGAACTCGCCGTCGAAGTTGAACGCGCGGGGGTCGCTGTCCACGCCGAACACCGCGATCTTCCGGTAGTTGATGTCGCCGGTGAGCTCGGTCGAGTCCTGGTTCTTCTCGTCCTTGGGCTGGAAGGTGCCGATGCCGACCCGGTCTTGCTCCGACAGCAGCAGGCGGCGGACCCGCACGTGGCTCATGACCTTCTCGAAGTCGCCCTGGTGGTGGCGCATGAGCTCCTTGAAGATCATGCGACAGGCCGGGTTCACCTCGCCCTCGATGCGAGACACGTTGCGCTCGGTCCGGGTCAGGCCGAGGTTCTTGATGGTCGCGTCGCGCCACTCGTGGGGGATGAGGCGGAGCGGCTCGTCGTGCATCGGACACTGGAACTGCTCGGCGCCGCCCGAGAGCGCGGCCAGCTCACCGTCGAGCTGCCAGTAGTACGTGAACAGCGCGCCCTCGGGCGTACGCGAGTACTCCTCGACGCCTTTCTTGAGCAGGCGCGCGATCGTCGACTTGGCCGAGCCGACCGGGCCGTGCAACAAGATGATGCGGCGCTCGGTGCCGTAGCCCTGCGACGCGCTCTTGAGCACGTTCATCAACCGCATGAGCGGGACGTCGAGGCCGAAGATGGCGTCCTTGCCGCCGTGCTGCTCGTCCTTGAAGAACTTGTAGCGGACGAGCTTCTTCTTGTTGTCGATGTACTCCTCGACGCCGTGCGACAGCACCATGTCGTAGAGCCGCTGGTACGCGTTGCGCGTGACCTCGGGCCGCTTCTTGACCAGCTCGAGGTACTCCTCGAACGACCCCTCCCACGCTAGCTCCTTGTACGTATCGTAGTTCTGCAACGAGGCGATCTGTCCGACCAGACTCATGGCCAACACGGTAGCATGGGTCCCGTTCGATGCTGACACGCGCTCTCGCGCTGGCCCTGTCCGTCGCTTCGTTTGCGTGCGCGAGCGAAGGCGGTGCGTTCGCGCACGGCGACGAGCCCGGCACCGGGACCTCGACCCTCACCGTCATCGCGACCGCGTACGCGACGCCTCGCGTGACCAACGCCGCGAGCGACGATGACTACGACACCGCGTTCCGGGTCGTGATCGACAAGGGCGCCGCCCGCGTCGTCGAGGGCTCGGTCACGATCACGTCGGCGCGGGGCGCGCTCGAGCTCACCCTCGACACCCGCGAGGGCGGCGTCTGGATGGGCAGCCAGCCAAGCTATCGCGAGGTCTACCTGCTCGACATCGTCAGCGGCGCCGACCGCGTCGACGGGGTGCGCATCGACGGCCCCGATCGCCACCGCTTCACGGCGCCCGTCGAGGGCAGCACCGTTGACGCCCAAGCCCCGCTCACGCTGGCGTGGAGCCGCCTCGACACCGCGACTACCGCGACCCTGTCGACGAGCCTGCTCACCCAGGAGGTGCCCGACACCGGCAGCTTCGCGCTCGCGGCCGAGGCGCTGGCCAACGCGCCCGATCGCGTCGTCGCCGAGACGGTGCGCCTCGAGCGTGCCAGCGTCGTGATCCCGGCCGGCGCCCTGATCGGCTCGTCGTTCACCGCCACCGTCCTCAACACGCTCAAGCTGTCGGTCGCGCCCACGGCCGGCGAGTGACCGCTCACTTCTGGTACTTGTCGACCGCCCGCTGGTGCTCGGCCAGCGTCTTGGAAAAGACGTGGTTGCGCTGGTCGCGCGCGACGAAGAAGTAGAAGTCCGAGCCATCGGGATCGGCGGCGGCCTGCATCGACGCCTTGCCGGGGTTGGCGATCGGCCCGGGCGGCAGGCCCTCGTGGGTGTACGTGTTGTACGGGTTGTCGACGTCGCGCAGCTGCTCGGTGTGGAGGCGCTCGCAGCCCGGCTTGTCGGGCGGACACATCGCGAGCCACGCCTTGCACCCGGCGCTCTTGAGCTTGGGCACCAGACAGCCGTAGCGGATCGTCGGATCGGTCTCGAGCCGCTTGGGCTGGAAGGTCGGCGACACCAGGCGGTTCACGAACACCTGGGCGATGCGAGGCCGCTCGGAGGCCTCGACCGCTTCCTTCTCGACGATCGACGCCAGCACCAGCACGTCGCGGTCGCTCCACTTGAGCCGATCCTTCACCCGCGCGAGCGACTTGGCGTGATCGCGGGCGATCTTGTTCCAGACGTCGCGGTGGGCGTTGATGAGCCGCTCGAGCACCTTGCGGGGCGGCGTCGGCACGACGAAGCGGTAGGTGTTCGGGTACAGGTAGCCGTCGACCGAGTCGCCGCTGATCGCGTGCTTCGACAGGAAGTCGGGATCGCGGGCCGCCAGCTCGAGGTCGGCGGCCTTGGCGACGCCGCTGGCCTCGAGGAGCTGGAAGAACTCGAGCATGTTCTTGCCCTCGGGCAGGGTGACCTCGACGGTGCGCTCGGGCACGCCGGCCACCAGCGTGTCGAGGACGTCGCGGGGACGCAGGTTGTCGGTGAACAGGTAGTCACCGGGCTTCACCGCCGTCGTCGCGCCGCGCCGCATGCCATAGACCCGAAAGTAGAACGGGTGGTCGATCACGCCCTTGTCGAGGAGGAGCTTGGTGACCTGGGGGAAGGTCATGCCGCGCTTGATCGTGACCGCGACCTCGCCGCCTTTGCCGGGGTGGCGCGTGCTCGGGTACTTCGAGATGCGGTAGGCGAAGAAGCCCGCGACGCCCAGCCCGATGAGCAGGGTGCCGAGGACGACGAGCAGCGCCTTGCGGAACGCCTTGCGAGACATCGGGCCGGACTCTAGCAAGGCGCGGCGCCCGCCGCTTATTCCTGGCGGGATTGGCTGTCGAGCCAGCCCTGAAGGATGAGCGCGGCGGCCTGCTTGTCGATGACGTCCTTGCGACGGGCCCGCGAGACGTCGCCAGCGATCAAGATCCGCTCGGCCTGGGCGGTGGTGAAGCGCTCGTCGATCTCGTGGAGCGGGATCTCAGCCGGCAGCGCCACCCGGAGCGCGTCGATGAACACCTTGACCCGCTTGCCGCGCGGACCGATGGCGCCCGAGAGCTCGAACGGCATGCCCACGATCACGGCTGCGCACGTGCGATGCAGACACAGCGTGACCACGGCGCTCACGTCGGCCGCGGTCCCGCGCCGCGCGATCACGTGATCCGGATGCGCCGCCATTCCGAGCTCGTCAGAGATGGCGACACCGATGGTTTTGGAGCCGACGTCGAGGCCGAGCGCGCGCACGCGGCTGCAAGTAGCACATTCGCAAGGAGAAGAAGCCCGCCCGCGCACCGTCACTGCCGACACCCGCGCGTCGCAACCGGTCGGCAGCGCCGTCGCCACACCGTCAATCGGCGGTCACGACGGCGCGCCAATCCACCGCTAACGCCGCGAACCTTGGCGTCACCGTGGACTCGCCGAAGTTGGAACGCGGGTTGCTCAAGGAATGCTCGTCCTCCACTCCTCTTCGGCAGCAGCTCATCCCCAAGAGCCCGACCTGCAGAACCCGCTTTCGACGCGCGACACGACACGTGAAAATTTCGACTCGGTGGCGCCGGCTTGGTGTTTCCCCCTCATCCTTGACGGCATCCCCCTCCCACTTGAGGCAACCAGTAACGTGTCGTGATCTGCGCTCGCGCCGCACCGTCCCCCCGGTGCGGCGCTTTTTTTTTCCGAACCCTTCGGCGTCGACCTGTGACAGTTCCCGTGTGAACTTCGCAATCACGTCGGCCCGGCTGGGCCATGCGATCGCGAGGACTTGCGACGATCCATCCCGGCTGGCTGCGTTGCCGGTTCCGGTCCTCGGGTCACATCCGTCGAGGATGCTCCCCTGCGGTCCTCACCGTCGCCTTGCCCTCCGGGCGCCTCGACCGCGATCCATCGATCGACTTGTCCACTCGCGGGCCCTTAGGGCGGCCATGCCCGCCTCAGCGGCGCGCGCTACGTCGGCAAGACCGGCATCGGAAACGTCGAGCTGGGCGGGTTCTACCGCGTCGACACCAGCGAGCAGCTCTCGGTCGCCGTGCGGGCCGGCGTCGGGATCGGCCTCGGGAGCTTCGAGGATGGCAGCTGGCTTGGCAACTACGCCGCGACCCTGCTGACCCGCCCCAGCGATCTCGTCCTCGGGATTCCGGAGACGACCGCGTTGCGGGTCTCGGCGGCGCCGACCTATCGCACCGGACCGATCGCGCTGCGCGCCGACATCGGGATCGACGTCGTGGTCGACTCGCCGTCCGACGAGAAACCCGACCCGCTCGTGCATGCCGACCTCGGCGCCGCGTTCGTGTCAGGGCAGGTCGCCGGCACCATCGAGCTCGCCACCATCGTGTCGACCGGCTCCGACGACGACGGCTCGTTGCACGCGCTCACGTTGGGCGCGCAGTACGACCTCGGTGCCGTCACGCCGAGCGTTGCGTTCTCGCTGCCGTTCGACACCGCCGACGACACCAACCTCGACGGCTAGCGCGACGTCAGCGCGAGAAGACGATCCCGAAGTTGAAGAACGCCGACGAGTCCCACGTCGACGGACTGGTCGCGGTGTCGCACGGACCGGCGCAGGTTGGCGTGCGCTTGCCGGGGAACGGATCGCGCGCCAGCAGGCCGCGGAACGCGTAGTAGAAGCCGAGGTAGGTCGGCTTGTGCTTGCCGACGCGCGCGGTCAGCTGACCGCCGATGCCGTACGACAGATCGCGGCGCGACAGCTCGCCACCGCCGTCCCATTGCACCAGCTCGGTGCCGACGCCGCCCTCGACCCAGAAGTCGCCGCGCAACGGGAGGTCACGTCCACCGACGGAGACGAACGAGTACCGCGCGTTGGCGCCGGCGCGGTGCAGCACGCCGCGCACCGGATCGGCGGTGTCGTAGGCGCTCTCGCCGACCGACAGGAAGTCGTACTCGCCCAGGAGCGCGAGGCGCCCCATGCGCACGCCGCCGTCGAAGTGCATGCCGACCGCGGTGCCACTGATGGACGCGACCGAGTAGCTGCCGGCGAGCAGGCCGAAGCCGGCCTCGACCCGCGGCTTGGACCACGACTGGGAGCGGCGATCACGGCACTCATCGTCCCAGCAGTCGGCCGAGGCCGTGGAGGCGCCGATGGCGAGGAGCGCGAGGACCGCGAGCGCGGTGGCGAGGAGCGGGCGAGGCGTCATGACGGGTGGTACGCACCGCGCGCGCGCCCGATCCAAATTTTCGCCGCGCGGGCCAGCGAGCGCCCCGCAGCGCTAGACGACCGCGCCGTCGAGGATCGACCACCCGCCGGCCTCGTCGATCTCGACGCGGGCGCCGAAAGGCAGCGCGCGGTTGCGCGGTCCGTGCCCGACCGGCGCGTCCCACCAGCCCGGCAGGCCGAAGGCGGCGAGGCGCTCGGCCACTACCGCGCGGGCCGCGGTCGGGTCGTCGGCCCCGCCGGGAACCGTGGTGCAGCGGATCAGATCGCCGACCACGACGCCGCGCGCGCCCCGCATCAGCCCGGCGAGCTCGAGCTGGGTCAGATCGCGATCGACCGCGTACGGTCGCTCGCCGATCTCTTCGATCAGCAGCACCGCGTCGTCGGGATCGAGCTGCCACGGCGTCCCGACCAGGTGCGCGAGCATCTTGAGGTTGGCCGGCACCAGCACGCCGGCCACCGCGCGCGTGGCGCCCAGCGGTCGCAGCCGTGCGTCGAGGCGGCCGAGCGGACGCGGGTCGGTGAGCATCGCGACCAGCGCCGTGACGTCTGATTCCGGCAGGTCTCCCAGCTGGCTCACCACCGGGCCGTGGATGGCGCGGACCCGGGCGCCCGCCGCCCAGGCCAGGAGCGCGACCGCGTCGGAGAAGCCGACGATCGGCTTGGGATCCCGGGCCAGCAGCGTCGGGTCGACCAACGGCAACACGCGGGTCAGCCCATAGCCGCCGCGCGCCACCACGATCGCGCGCACGTCGGGATCGACCAGCATCGCGGTCAGCTCGTCGGCCCGCTGCTGATCGTCGCCGGCGAGGTAGCCAGCGGCGCGGCGTTCACCGAGCCCGTCGGGGACCCGCAGGGTCAGGTGCCGGGCCAGGATCGCCAGGCCGCGCTGGAACCGTTCGGGGATGATCGGCGCCGACGGAGCGCACACGCCGACCAGGTCGCCGGGCCGTACCGCGGGCGGGACGATCCAGTCGATCGTCGCCGGCTTCATCGGGGCTTGTGGCGGCGCTTGCCCTTGGCCTTCTTCTTGTCGCCGCCATTCGACGGGTCGGCGCCGCCCGGGCTGTCGTCGGCATCGGCGCGCGTGCCGGCCTCGATGATCGCCGAGATGTCGACCGCCGTCATGGCCATGGTGCGGCGGCCGTCGTCGACGATCGCGTCGTCCTCGGGGCGATCGATGGACTCGTCGATGCCGGTCGGAATGCCGTCACCAGCGTCGGCCTCGTCATGGTGGGCGCCGGCGCCGACCGCGAACATGGGCTGGGTGTGGCGCGGGTCGCCGACCGGCGGCGTGATGGTGACCGCGGTCGCGCGCGCGCTGGGGCGGGTCGGGCCAGTGTCGACGGGTTGGACCGGCGCGATCGACGGCGTCGCCGGGGCGACGATCGGCATCGGCGCGGTCGTCGCGGCCGCGATCCGCGGGTCGACCGCGGGCGACTCCGCGGCCAGCTCCGGGGCCAGCTCGTCGGGCGTCATCGCCGGCGGCCGCAGGTCAGGCATCGACACCGTCGCCATGGTCTGGGTCGCACGCGACGCGGCGCGCACGTGGGCAGCCTGGGCCGCGGCCTCGGTGCTGGCGCGCGCCAGCTCGGCGACGTTCACCTGCACCTGGGTGGCCTCGTCGAGACCAGTTCCGACCGGCTCGACGCGGTTCGCCACCGGCTCGACGCGGTTCGCCACTGGCTCGACGCGGTTCGCCACTGGCTCGACGCGGTTCGCCACTGGCTCGACGCGGTTCGCCACCGCTTCGGCCCGGGCCAGCCACCACGTCGCCGCCGCGCCGCTCGCCGCGATGGTGACCTCCATGCCCGGCACGTCGGTGCGTCCGCCGATCTGCTCTTGGACCCGCGCGACCACCGCGGCCAGCTCGTGGCCGTCGGAGGTGCGGATCGTGAGCTGGCTGCCGGTCGGCATCGGGCTCGCGTACTCGACGTACGCCCGATGGGCCCCCGAGGCGCGCAGCCGCGCCTTGCGCACCACCTCGAGGCCGCGCCAGGTGACGTCGACGAAATCCTCGCTCATCGCGTCGACGCTACCACGCGTGCCGCGGGGTTTGACAGCGCGCCTGCAGGCGAGGAAGCTGCCAGCGATGGGTGTCGCCGACTGGCTCCGCCGTCGCATCGAGCGCACGATGCGAGACCGCGATCCCGATGACATCGGCGGCCGCGCCAGCGCGCTCGTGATCCGCGGCAACGAGTACGGCTACGACTCCTACGGCCTCGGCCGCGACCACGTCGAGACCGCCGCCCGCTTGGCCGGCTGGCTCTACCGCAGCTACTTTCGCGCGGAGGCCCATGGCGTCGAGCACATCCCGGCCAGCGGTCGGGTGCTCTTCGTCGCCAACCACTCCGGGCAGCTGCCCTACGACGGCGTCGTCATCGGCTCGGCGTGCTTCCTCGAGCCCGCACAGCCTCGCTTGGTGCGCTCGATGGTCGAGCATTTCGTCCCGACCGTGCCGTTCGCGAGCTACCTGCTGGCCCGGTGGGGCCAGATCATCGGCACGCCGGAGAACTGCCGCGACCTCCTCGACCAGGACGAGGCGATCCTGGTGTTCCCCGAGGGCGCGCGCGGCATCTCCAAGCCGTTCTCGCGCCGCTACCAGCTCGCCGCGTTCGGCCTCGGCTTCATGCGGCTCGCGCTCATGACCGGCACGCCGATCGTGCCGGTCGCGGTCATCGGCGCCGAGGAGCAGGCCCCGGCCATCAACCTCAAGCCGCTGGCCCGTCTGCTGGGCACGCCGTCGTTTCCGATCGTGCCCTACCCGCCCTTCGTGCCGCTCATCCCGCTGCCGGTGAAGTACCGCCTCTACTTCGGGGAGGCCATGACCTTCACCGGCGATCCCGACGACGACGACGAGGCGCTCGGCGACAAGGTCACCGCGGTCAAGCGACGCATCGAGTCGATGATCCACCTCGGCCTGCAGGAGCGGAAGCATGTCTTCTGGTGACGGGCGCCGCCGCAAGATCGTCGTCACCGGCATCGCCGGCCGCCTGGGCCGGGTGGTCGCGCGCCGGCTCCACCGCGACCCGCGCTTCGCGATCGAGGGCCTCGACCGCCGCGCCTTCGTGGAGCGGCCCAAGGACATCGCCCACCACCAGGTCGACCTCCGCAGCAAGAAGGCGCGCGACCTCTTCCGGGCCGGCGACATCGACTGCCTGATCCACATGGGGGTGATGCACGACCCGCGGGCGTCGGCCGCCGAGCTGTACTCGTGGAACGTCGCCGGCACGATGAAGCTGCTGGAGTACTGCCAGGCCTACGCGATCCCCAAGGTCATCGTCATGTCGTCGGCCAACGTCTACGGTCCGCGCCCCGACAACGCGCAGTTCCTGACCGAGGAGGCACCGCTGCTGGCCGCTCAGCGCTTCCCGCAGATGCGCGATCTGGTCGAGATCGACCACCTGGCCTCGACCTTTTTCTGGAAGGCCCGCGAGATCGAGACCGTCATCCTGCGGCCGGTCCACATCCTGGGCACGGTGCACAACGCTCCGTCCAACTACCTGCGCCTCGATCCGGTTCCCACGCTCCTCGGCTTCGACCCGATGGTTCAGATGATCCACGAGCGTGACGTCGCCGAGGCGGTGCTCGCGGCCCTCGAGCCCGGCGCCCGCGGCATCTACAACGTGGTCGGCCCGGGCGAGGTGCCGCTGTCGGTGATCCTCCGAGAGCTCGGTCGGCGCACGTTGCCGATCCCGCACCCGCTCGCCAAGCCGCTGTGGTCGCTGGCGTTTCGGCTCGGCCTGTCGAGCTACCCGGTCGCCGAGTTCGACTTCATCCGCTACGTCTGCATGGTCGATGGCAGTCGCGCCCAGCGTGAGCTCGGCTTCCACGCACGGGCGACCCTGCGCGAGACCATCCTCGCTGTCGATGAACCGTCATAGCGGACGTTGCTCCGTCATGGCTGATTGCGATCGGGAGCAGGTGTGGACGGAATGCCCCGGTCGACTGTGAACGAATTGCTACAGTAGATCGCGAACGCTCGTTGACGCAGATCGGGACGGGCGTTCGGGCGTCGAGCACGCTACCCCTTTGCACACCAGGCGACTGGCGAAATCCCGGACGTTTCTGTCGTGGATCTGGCGCCGCTGGGGAATCTTCCCCGGTTCGACCACCGACTATCGTCGCGATTCCAAGCAGTTCGATCTCGATGACAGAGTGGCACGCCATCTGCTTTAGTCGCGACATGTCGCCACTCGCTCCCCCACCGCTACCTCGGAGATACGCACCATGACCAAGCTCCTCGCCTATCGGGCCCTGACCATTTTGGGCCTAGTGACGGCCGTCGCCCTTTCCGGCTGCACCCTCTACTTCGGCGAGGACACCCAGTCGAATTACTGTCCGCCGGGCACGTACGTCGGTGAGGACCAGTGGGGCAACGAGGCGTGCCTCCCGGGTGGCCCGATCGGTTTCGACTGTACGACCGACAACCAGTGCGCGTCTGGCTGCTACTGCGACGAGGCGAGCGGTAGCTGCGCCGAGGCCGGTTACTGCTCGGTCGACACTGACTGCGGCTACGGCTTCGAGTGCGACTGCTCCAACTCGTGCGTCCCCGCCGGCACCGAGAGCCGCACCTGCGGCGTCGAGTGTTCCGTCACCGGCTGCCCGGCTGGCACGACCTGCGCCGCCGACGGCAGCTGCATCCCCCAGGGCCCGAGCTGCACCGACGACACCCAGTGCGCCGCCGGTTGCTACTGCCTCAACGGCACCTGCGAGGAGACCAACATCTGCTCGACCGACGCCGACTGCCCAACCGAAGAGTTCTGTGACACCACCCGCGCGACCTGCATGCCCGACCCGATCATCCCGCCCGGTGGCCCGTCGTGTGCCGGCGAGATCACCTGCGCGTTTGGCGCCCCGAGCTGCCCGGCTGGCTGGGTCCCGACCATCCAGGACGGCTGCTGGACCGGCCAGTGCGCTGACCTCCTCCTCGGCTGTGATACCGCCCCGAGCTGCGGCGTCATCAATACCGAAGGGCTCTGCCTGGACCGTGGCGATTGCGGCGCGGTCTACTCCGGCCAGAACTGCACCAACCCGTCGGGCGCTACCTGCTCCATGGGCGACTCGGGTTGCACCTGCGAGACCTTCACGTTCGACCGCTGCGTCGCGGACTGAACGTCGCGCTGAGTGAGTAGTCAGGGGCGGGCTCCGAGCGATCGGAGCCCGCTTCGTTTCGTTTCGGGCGGGTTTCCCGCGGGCGGCGCGCAAGACCCCGCCGTTCGGCCAGTCGCGATTGCCGCTGCGCATTCGCATCGTTGGGCGCGAGTTGGCTCTTCGGGCGTGCTAAGACACCCCGCCTCTCAGCGCGAGCGCAGATCGGAAGCACCATGGGATTCCTCGAGAAAGTCTTCGGCAGCAAGAATCAGCGCGAAATCAAGAAGCTCCAGCCGAAGGCCGAAGCCATCGCTGCGCTCGAGCCGAAGTTCAAGGAGAAGTCGGACGCCGAGCTCAAGGCGATGACGGGCGAGCTGAAGACCAAGCTCGACAACGGCGCGACCCTCGACGACATCCAGATCGAGGCGTTCGCGCTGGTCCGCGAGGGCGGCAAGCGCGCCCTCGGCATGCGCCACTACGACGTGCAGATGATCGGCGGCATGGTGCTCCACGCGGGGCGCATCGCCGAGATGCGCACCGGCGAGGGCAAGACCCTGGTCGCGACGCTGCCGGTGTACCTCAACGCGCTGTCGGGCAAGGGCGTGCACCTGGTCACCGTCAACGACTACCTGGCGCGACGCGACGCCGAGTGGATGGGCCGGCTCTACAGCTTCCTCGGGTTGTCGACGGGCATCATCGTCCACGGCATCGAGGACTTCGAGCGCCAGCGGGCCTACAACTGCGACATCACCTACGGCCAGAACAACGAGTTCGGCTTCGACTACCTGCGCGACAACATGAAAGAGGCGCCTGACCGCATGGTCCAGCGCGGCCTCAACTACGCGGTCGTCGACGAGGTCGACTCGATCCTCATCGACGAGGCCCGCACGCCGCTCATCATCTCGGGCGCTGGCGAAGAGTCGGCCGACTGGTACGGCAAGGTCGACAAGATGATCCCGCGTCTCAAGCGCGAGGTCGACTACACCGTCGACGAGAAGGCCCACTCGGCCATGCTCACCGACGACGGCGTCGAGCGCATCGAGAAGCTCCTCGCCATCGACAACCTGTACGACGTCAAGAACCTGCAGCTCAACCACCACGTGAGCCAGGGCCTGCGCGCCCACACGCTCTACAAGCGCGACGTGAACTACCTCATCGAGGACGGCAAGGTCGTCATCATCGACGAGTTCACCGGCCGCAAGATGCCGGGCCGCCGCTGGTCCGACGGCCTGCACCAGGCGATCGAGGCCAAGGAAGGCGTGACCGTCGAGGAGGAGAACCAGACCCTCGCGACCGTCACGTTCCAGAACTACTTCCGCATGTACAAGAAGCTGTCGGGCATGACCGGCACGGCGGACACCGAGGCGACCGAGTTCCATCAGATCTACAAGCTCGACTGCTCGGTCATCCCGACCAACAAGCCGATCATCCGCAAGGACCTGCCCGACCTCGTCTACAAGAACGAGAAGGGCAAGTTCCGCGCGGTGCTGGCCGACCTCGAGGACTGCCACAAGCGCGGCCAGCCGGTGCTGGTCGGCACGATCTCCGTCGAGAAGTCCGAGGTCCTGGCCTCGCTCCTGCGCGACAAGGACATCCCGTACAACGTCCTCAACGCCAAGCAGCACCAGCGCGAGGCCGGCATCGTGGCGCAGGCCGGCCGCAAGGGCGCCATCACGATCTCGACCAACATGGCCGGCCGCGGCACCGACATCTTGCTCGGCGGCAACCCCGAGTTCATGGCCAAGGAGGCCGTCGACAGCGAGCGCCAGAAGGTCGCCGAGGACGCCGCCGCCGTCGAGGCCGCGCGCCCGGCCGACGACGAGGCGGTGAGCGCCGACGATCCGTCGGGCGGCCCGTACCGCGGCGCCACCCAGCCGGCCTTCGACGAGGAAGGGGTGTTGAAGACCAACCTCGCGAAGTTCAAGGCCCAGTGCGAGGCCGAGAAGCAAGAGGTGCTCGCCGCCGGCGGCCTCAAGATCATCGGCACCGAGCGCCACGAGTCGCGCCGCATCGACAACCAGCTGCGCGGTCGCGCCGGTCGTCAGGGCGACCCCGGCGCGTCGCGATTCTACCTGTCCCTCGAAGACGATCTGCTCCGCATCTTCGGCCTCGACCGCATGAGCGGCCTGATGGAGCGGCTCGGCCTCGAGGAGGACGTGCCGATCGAGAGCGGCATGGTGACGCGCTCTATCGAGGGCGCGCAGAAGAAGGTCGAGGGTCGCAACTTCGACCAGCGCAAGAACGTCCTCGAGTACGACGACGTCATGAACCAGCAGCGCAAGACGATCTACTCGCTGCGTCGCCAGGTCCTCGACGGGACCTACCAGCCGACCGTGTCGGAAGAGGAAGAGAAGAAGGGCGTCTTGCCCGCCGAGATCGTCGTCTCCGGCGACTGGACCGTCAGCAACCTGTCGGAGTCGCTGCGGCCCAAGATCGTCGAGATGATCGAGCAGGTCATGGGCAAGGTCGCCGACCGCGAGGCCAAGATCGCCGCTGGCGAGGACGACGGTCGCGACGCTCGCCCGGCCTGGCGCGTGCTGCGCGCCGAGATCTGGCGCCAGCACGGCAGCTTCCTCGACCTCGAGAAGCTGGTGCTCGGCGGCGATCGCACCGCGCTCATCGACTACGTCACCGAGCGCGTCGCCAAGTCGCTCATCCAGCAGCGCGAGCGCATGTACGATCTGGCCGAAGAGCTGATCGACGGCGCGATCAAGACCCACTGCTCGGCCGACAAGCCCGACGACCAGTGGGATCTCGACGGCCTCGAGGAGGCGCTCGAGGAGCAGTTCAACACCGACGTCGAGGTCGAGAACGGCACCCGGGAGGAGATCGCCGAGGTGGCCTGGAAGTCCATCGAGACCCGCCTCGCCGCCCGCGAGAGCGAGCTGTCACGGGCCTGGCTCATGTACTTCGCGCGCCGGTTCTTCCTCGAGGAGATCGACGCCCAGTGGATGGATCACCTCAAGACCATGGACGGCCTGCGCGAGGGCATCGGCCTGCAGGGCTACGGGCAGAAGGACCCCAAGAAGGAGTACAAGAAGTCGGGCTTCGATCTGTTCCAGGAGATGATGGTCCGCATCCAGACCAACGTCGGGACCAAGCTGTTCCGCGTCGAGGTCAAAAAGGAGCAAGAGAACGTGCCGGCGCTGGTCGCCAAGGCCCGCCAGCTCGTCGAGGCCGGCGCCGCCGGCAAGATCGACGAGAGCGAGCAGGTCGCCGAGGCCCAGGCCGCCAAGACCGGTGGCCGTACCCGCAAGCCGCGCACCAACGCCCGGGCCCAGGCCGCGGCGGCGAGCGGCGCGGCCTCGCAGCAGGCGCCGTCCGGCAAGGCCGCCGATGCCGACGCCAAGGTCGAGACGGTTCGTCGCGAGAAGCCGAAAGTCGGCCGCAACGATCCGTGCCCCTGCGGCTCGGGCAAGAAGTACAAGAAGTGCCACGGCAAGGACGAGGTCGAGTCGGCCGCCGAGTAAGGGCCCGCGCATGAACAAGTCGACCGTTCTCGCGGTCGATCCATCCCGGCTGGCTGCGTTGCCGGTTCCGGTCCTCGGGTCACATCCGTCGAGGATGCTCCCCTGCGGTCCTCGCCGTCGCCTTGCCCTCCCGGCGCCTCGGCCGCGATCCTCGATCGACTTGTCCACTCGCGGGCCCTAAGCTCGGTGGCGTGATCGTCAACGGGTTTCGTTTCGCTGGCGTCGCGGCCGGCATCAAGAAGAAGGGCGGGCCCGACGTGGCGCTGCTCGCCGCCGACGCGCCAGCAGCGACCGCCGCGGTGTTCACCGGCAACCGCGTGAAGGCGGCGCCGGTGCTGCTGTCGGTCGCCAACCTCAAGGCCGCGCGCGGCCGCATCCGCGGCGTCGTGGTCAACAGCGGCAACGCCAACGCCTGCACCGGGCGCGCGGGCGCGATCCACGCGCGAGCCATGGGCGCGGCCGCCGCGACCGCGATCGGGGCGCGGCCCCACGAGCTGCTGGTGTGCTCGACCGGCGTGATCGGCCAGCCGCTGCCGATCGATCGCGTCGTCGCCGGCACCCGCGCCGCCGGCCAAGCGCTGCGCGCCGAGGGCTTCGCCGACTTCGCGGCCGCGATCCTCACGACCGACCGCGGGCCCAAGGTCGCGACGCGCACGGTGAAGATCGGCCGCGCCTCGATCGCGCTGGTCGGCTGCACCAAAGGCGCGGGGATGATCGCGCCCAACATGGCCACCACGCTCACGTTCGTGGCGACCGACGCGGCGATCGCGCCGGCCGCGCTGGCCCGGCTGACCCGGGCCGCGGTGGCGCCGACCTTCAACGCCATCGCCGTCGATGGCGACACCTCGACCAACGACACGCTGGCGGTGCTGGCCTCGGGCGCGACCGGGCCCGTGCTCACCGGCACCGGCGCCGCCAAGCTGGGCGCCGCGCTCACCGAGCTGCTCGCCGAGCTGGCGACGCTGCTCATGCGTGACGGCGAGGGCGTGCACCACGTCGTGACGATCGTCGTGCGCGGCGCGGCCAGCGAGCGCGCGGCGGCGGCGGTGGCGCGGCGCATCGCGACCTCGCCGCTGGTGAAGACCGCCATCGCGGGCGGCGACCCCAACTGGGGCCGCATCCTGTGCGCGGTCGGCAACGCCGGCGTCGCGCTGACGTCGGACCGGCTGGGTCTGCGCATCGGCGAGGTCGAGGTGGTGCGGCGCGGCACCGTCGCGCCCGGCTACGACGAGGCCGCCGCGGCCGCGGTCATGACCGCACCGAGCTACCGCGTCACCGTCGACCTGGGCAGCGGCAAGGCGTCGGCTCAGATGCTCGCGTGTGACCTCTCACACGAGTACGTGTCGATCAACGCCGACTATCGATCCTGATCGGCTCGGCCGATACCATCCGCCAGCCCCGGCCGTACGACACCCTCGTCGTCAAGCAGACTCGGCCCGAAACCAGATTTTCGGCGGCGCGGGCCCGCCCGGAGCGGGGCGCGAGTCATGACGCAACGCATCGCGCGCGATCGGCACCTCGTCGTCGAGTCGCGCCATTGACTCGAGTCGCGCGCGCGCCGGATAGTCCGCCTCACATGCGCATCGGCGTCCCCAAGGAAATCAAGACTCAAGAGTTCCGCGTCGGGATGACCCCCGCCGGCGCGGCCACTCTCACCTCCCGCGGTCACCACGTGCTCGTCGAGCAAGGCGCGGGCATCGGCTCGAGCATTCCCGACGCGGACTACCTCAAGGCCGGCGCCCGCATCGTCGCAACCCGCGACGAGGTCTGGGGCGAGTCCGACATGGTCGTGAAGGTGAAGGAGCCGATCGCGACCGAGTTTCCGCTGATGCGGAAGGGCCAGATCCTCTTCACGTATCTCCATCTGGCGGCCGCCCACGAGCTCGGTCACGAGCTGCTCAAGCGCGGCGTCGACGCCATCGCCTACGAGACCATCGAGCCGACGCCCGGCGATCTGCCGCTGCTCACCCCGATGAGCGCGGTCGCGGGCCGCATGGCGGTCCAGGCCGGCGCGACGTACCTCGAGCGCGAGCGCGGCGGCAAGGGCATCCTGCTGGGCGGCGTGCCCGGCGTGCGGCGCGGCCGCGTCACCATCATCGGCGCCGGCGTCGTCGGTGCCAACGCGACCAAGATCGCGGTCGGCCTGGGTGCCAACGTCACGGTCCTCGACGTCAACCTGAAGACGCTGGCGTACCTCGACGACGTCTACATCGGCCGCATCTCGACGCAGTACTCCGACCCGCTCAACATCGAGCGCTGCGTGCTCGAGAGCGACCTCGTCATCGGCGCGGTGCTCTTGCCCGGGGCCCGCGCGCCGCGCCTGGTCAGCGAGGCGATGGTGAAGGCCATGGAGCCCGGCTCGGTGATCGTCGACGTGTCGATCGATCAGGGCGGCTGCGTCGAGACCGCGCGTCCGACCACGCACGACAACCCGACCTACGTGGTCCACGACGTCATCCACTATGGCGTGGCCAACATGCCGGGCGCGGTGCCGCGCACGTCGACCTACGCGCTCACCAACGCGACGATGCGCTACGTGACCAAGCTGGCCGACGCCGGCCTCGAAGGCGCGATCAAGGCCGACCCGGTCTTCATCAGCGGACTCAATACGTTCCGCGGCACCGTCCCGCACGCCGCGGTCGCCGAAGCCTTGGGCGTCCCTCACGTCACCTACCGAACCTGATCGCCTCCGCGATCTCGGTGTCCCGGTTTATCTGAGGCTGGTGGCGGGAATGCGGGACTCGGGCCCGGCGGTAAGATAGGCAAGCTCCGATGCTAGCCAAGAAGTCTCCCCGCCGCGGCGAGTTCGAAGTGGTGGCGCTGCCCCACCTCGACGCGCTCTACGGCGCCGCGTATCGGCTCGCGCGCAACCCGCGCGACGCCGAGGATCTGGTGCAGGAGGCGCTGCTGCGCGCCTACCGGTTCTGGGACACGTTCGAGAAGAACTCGAACTGCAAGGCCTGGCTCCTCAAGATCCTCACCAACACGTTCATCAACGAATACCAGCGCCGCCGCCGGCAGCGCGAGGTGCTCGACGCCGCCAGCGCCGAGCAAGACGCGGTCGACGGCGTGCTCCATCACGTCGAGGCCCACACCCAGAAGAGCCCGGAGCGCGCGCTGGTCGAGCGCGGCGTCTCCGACGATGTCCAGCGCGCCCTCGACGCCCTGCCCGCCGACTTCCGCACCGCCGTCGTGCTGTGCGATGTCGAGGGGCTGTCCTACAAGGAGATCGCCGACGCGATGGATTGTCCCGTCGGTACGGTCATGAGCCGCCTGTTTCGGGGCCGCCGTCTCCTCGAGGCTCAGCTCCGGCCCTTCGCCATCGCCGAGGGCTACGTGCGCGACGACGTCAGCCACGTCGACGGCCGCCGCGACAACCCTCCCATCGACCTCGCTGCCTACCGGAACAAAAAGTCGTGACCATGCTCAAGCTGTGCGACGACATCGACACCATGGCGATGACGCTGCTCGACGGCGAGCTCGCCCAACAGGAGGTCCATGACATGGATCTCCACCTCTTGGGATGCCCGCCGTGCAAGGCCCACGTCGAGCGTGAACGGGCGGCGCATCTGCTGCGTCGCCAGCGCTTGGCCGCACCGCCAGCCCCGGCGCTGTTGCGGGCGCGGCTCAACCGCGCCCTCGACGAGGTCGACCGGGCCCGCCGACCGTCGCGGCGCGCCTACGTGCTGCCCGGTGGCGCGGCGCTGGCTGCGGTCGCCGCGCTGGTGCTGTTCGTCGCGATGTCGCGCCCGCAGTCGGCGCCGGTCCAGCGCGATCCGACCATCGCGGCACCGGCCCAGACCGCGCCGCGCCGTACCATGCCGGTGCTGAGCGGCGGCATGGCCTCCAGCAACCCGGCCTGGTCGATGAGCGACGTGAAGATCCGCCTGCACGGCACCGAGGTGCTCGGCGCCGACGTCGCGCGGCTGACCTACGCGATCCTCACGCCCGACGGCGGGCAGCTCGACATCGCGGCCATCGTGGTCGGCGCCAACCGCATCGCCCTCGATCCGGCGAGCGCGATGACCGTGGCCGGCTACGAGGTCTGGGCCACGCCCCACGACGGCACCTTCGTCCGCGACGGTGGCCACACGATGATCCTCACGTCGAGCACGCTGTCCCAGCGCGAGATCCTCTCGCTGGTCGGCGAGACGCTGCTGGTGCCCCGCATCGGCGACGACGCCCCGCGCTGACGATGCGCGGGGAGCTTTAAGGCTCCCCCACGCGCCCGCGGGCGCGCGCGAGCGGATATGCTCGTCGACGCATGAGCCAGCGCCCGATACTGCTCATCGATTCCGATCGCGACTTTCACGCCCTGCTCACTCGCGAGCTGGGCCCCTACGGCTTCGAGATCATCCGCGACGACTCGAGCGACGCGCTCGGCCAGGTCGCGAAGCTCGGCGCGATCGCCGTGGTGATCTCCGTCGACGAGCCCGACAAGAAGGGCTACGCGACCTTCAACAAGGCCAAGAAGACGGTCGCCGCCAACCTGCCGGTCGTGCTCATCACGTCCTCGGTGGCGCCCACCGCGTTCATCGCGCACCGCAAGCTCAAGGTCCACGCCGACGAGTACCTCGACAAGCGCGAGCTGTCGGAGGCCGAGCTGCTCGGCAAGTTCGACAACCTGATCGGCTTGGGCGATCTGGTCGAGGTCGAGAGCGAGGCCGACCTCGCGCTGCCGATCGAGGTCGACGAGGTCGCCCTCGACGACGACGTGGTCGTCGATGAGGTCGAGCAGAGCGGGCTCGAGCTGGCCGAGGTTGAGGACTTCGACGACGGCGGCCACACCCAGGCCTCGACCGAGGCGTTCGACGACCTCATCGACGCCGAGACCGACGCGGCCTTCGCGGCGCTGACCGACGCGGTGCCGATCGAGGTGGCGCGCGCGTCGATGCTGATGCCGCCGCTCGATATCGGCGGGATTCCCGAGCCCATCGAGGCGGCCGAGCCGCGGCCGTTGCCGGAGCCGGCCGAGGCGGACCCGGTCGAGACCATCGAGGAGGTCGACGGTTCGGCCACGGCGGCCGTCGGGGTCGTCGAGGTCGAGTCGGGTGCGGTCGAGCTGGAGCCCGGGACCCTCGAGGCGAGCGCGATCGATTCGGGCCCCGTCGAGGCCAGCGTGCCGGAGCCGGCGCTCCTCGCCGAGCCGCCGGTCGCCGTGCCGGTCGCCGAGCCGCCGGCCGCCGCGCGCGACGAGGCGCTCGACGTCGAGGAGCCGATCGAGTCGATCGACGGGCTGATCATGATGGAGACGAGCGCGTCGATCCCGCTGCCGGCGCTCGACGCCATCGAGCCGCTCGCGGCCCTCCCCACGCCGGTCGCTGAAGCGCCGGCCCCGCCGCCGCCGCCGCTACCACGCACCGAGCCGGTGGTCCCGGCCCCGCCACCTCCGTCGCTGGCACCGACGCCCACCCCGATGCCGCCGCCGCGCGCTCGGCCGCTCACCGCGCCGCCGCCGTCGTCGGGCGCAGCGCGCGCCAAGCCGCTCACCACGCCACCGGTCGACGAGCCGGCGCCCTTCGATCTCGGCCTCGACGAGATCGCGGCCCGCGCTGACGCCGAGCAGTCGGGCGTCCACGATCGCCGCACCCTCCAGAAGCTCCATCAGCTCGAGCGCGACAACCAGCGTCTCAAGGCCGAGCTCGACAAGGCCAAGACCGCCGAGCCGTCGACGACCAAGCCGGTGAGTCGCGAACGCGAGTTCTTGAACCTGCGCGAGATGCTGGCCAGCAAGGACAAAGAGCTCCTCGGCCTGCGCGACGAGATCTCGCACAAGGATCGCGAGGTCCTCGACGCCCGCGAGCGCACGCGTCAACTCCAGCACGCCAAAGCGGCGGTCGAGAGCAAGAACGTCGAGCTCGAGGCGCGCCTCCTGGGCGATCACGAGCGGGTCGAGATCGCCGAGACCGCCGTCGGCGAGGCCAAGGCTCGTATCGGCACCCTCGAGGCCCGGGTCGGCAAGCTCACCAGCGACGGCGAGGCCGCGCGCATTCAGCACGCCGAGTCGACCGCCGCGCGCCGCGAGACCGAGGCCAAGATGCAGCAGCTGGTGGCGTCGCACCAGGCCGCGACCAGCAAAGCCGAGCGCGAGCACACCGCCGCCCGCGACAAGGCCCGCGCCGAGGCCGAGCAGACCGCCGCCGAGCGAGCCGTCCAAGCCGAGCGGGCCAGCGCCGAGGCCCTGGCCGCGCTGCGCACCGAGCTGGCCGGGCTGCACGCCGGCGCGGTCGCCGCGATCAGCGTCGCCAACGACGAGTCGGCCAAGGCCCGCGCCGACGAGCATCACGTCGCGATCGCGGCCGCGATCGCGACCGAGCGCACCCGCGCCCGCGAGGCCGTCGAGGCGGTGCGCGGTGAGCTGACCGCCGCCCATGAACAGACGATCGCGGCGCAGATCGCGACCCACGCGGCCGCCACCGCCAACGCGCAGCGCGAGGCCGAGACCGCGCTCGCCACAGCCCAGCGCGCGGCCGAGGCGACGCTCGTCGCCGAGGTGGCCCGGCTGGCCGCCGAGTACGCCAGCGCGACCGTGGCCCAGCGCGACGGCCACGACGAGGCGATCGGAGCGCTCCGCACCGAGCTCGAGGGCGAGCGGGCCGCCGCGCTCCGCGCCCTCGAGACCCGCCTGCTCGGCGAGCAGCAGGCTCTCGAGACCCGCTTGGTCGGAGAGCGCGACGAGGCGATCGCCCGCGCCGCCAGCGAGCGCGAGCAGCTGGCGGCCGCCGCCGCTGCCGAGCAGGCCGCGAGCTCGGTCCGCGCCGCCAGCGAGCGCGACGAGGCGATCGCCCATGCCGCCAGCGAGCGCGCCGAGCTGGCGGTGCGCACCGCCCGCGAACGCGACGAGCTGACCACCGCGGCGGCCCGCGAGCGCGACGAGCTGATCGCCCGCACCACCGCCGAGCGCGACCAGCTGACCACCGCGGCGGCCCGCGAGCGCGAGGAGCTGATCGCCCGCACCACCGCCGAGCGCGACGAGCTGATCGCGACCACGGCCCGCGAGCGCGAGGAGCTGACCGCCCGCACCACCGCCGAGCGCGACGAGCTGATCGCGACCACGGCCCGCGAGCGCGAGGAGTTGGTGTCGCGCACCGCCCGCGAGCGCGAGGCGACCGAGGCCAAGCTGGTCGCCGAGCGCGACGCCCTCGAGGCCCGCAAGAACGCCGAGCTGGAGGCGCTCGAGGCCCGCAAGAATGCCGAACGCGAGGAGGTCATCGCCCGCGGCGCCGCCGAGCGCGAGGCCGTGGCACGTCGCAACGCCGTCGAGCGCGCCGAGGCCACCGCCGCCCGCGACGCCTTGATCGCCCAGCTCGCCGAGGCGGCCGCGGCCCGCGAGGCCGTCGAGACCCGGGCCAGCCAGCTCGAGGCCGGCGTCGCCGACGGGCAGCACCAGCTCGCCGACATGACCCGGCAGCGCGACGAGGTCGGCAGCGAGCGCAGCCAACTCGAACATGGCCTGACCTCGGCCCGCGGAGCGATCCGCCGGCTCGACGAGGAGCTGGCGGCGGCGCGCAGCGCGGTGTCCGACCGCGACCTCGCGCTCACCGAGCACCAGGCGGCGATCGCGGCCCGCGACCAGCGGGTCACCGAGCTGACCACGCAGCTCGACGAGCTGGAGCGCGAGAACGCGACCTACCAGGAGCAGGTCCTGAAGGCCTACCAGAAGATCAAGACCGACGAGGCGACCGTGCTGCGCGCCAAGAAGGCGCTGGCGATCGCGCTCACCGCGCTCGATGACAGCGGCAAGCCGCCGTCGTAGCAGCCCGGCGGGCGCGGCGCAGCTCCGCCCCCGGGTCACAAACCCGTAGCGATACCGTTACGAGTCAACGGCCTGTGCCGTCGAGCGAGTCGGCGTCGTCGACGTCTTGGTACAGCTCGCCCAGCTTGCGGTCGATGAACAGCTCGATCAGCTCGGGGTCGAACATGATGCCGCTGTTCTTGCGTAGCAGGCGCTCGCACTCGGCCAGCGGCAGCGCGGCCTTGTAGGGGCGTTCGGTGATCATCGCGTCGAAGGCATCGGCGATCGCCACCATCCGCGCCGCCAGCGGGATCGCCGCGCCCTTGATGCGATCGGGATAGCCGGTGCCGTCCCAGCGCTCGTGGTGGTTGCGCACCGCCGCCATGATCGGCTGCAGCATCTCGACCTTGCGCGCGATCTCGTAGCCCTTCACCGGGTGCTCGCGCATGTGGATCCACTCGGCATCGTCGAGCGGGCCCGGCTTGAGCAGCACCGAGTCGCGGATGCCGATCTTGCCGATGTCGTGGAGGAACGCGCCGAACTCGAGCGTCTCGAGGCCATCGTCGGGATAGCCGGCCTCGCGCGCCAAGGTCAGCGTGTACGCGGCGACGCGCCCGCAGTGGCCCTTGGTGTACGGGTCCTTGGCCTCGATCGCCTCGGCCAGCCCGAACAGGGCCTGGCGGTTGGCCTCCTTGAGCTTGAGGTAGCTGTCCTCGAGCTCCTTGGTGCGCTCCTTGACGACGACGTCGAGGAGCGTGCCGCGCCGCTTGAGCCGCTCGTGCTCGTTGGCGAGGCGCCGCACCAGCACGCGCTGATCTTCGACGAGCCCGAGCATCTTGACCGCCTCGCGGACCATCGCGGTGAGCTGGGTGCGCTCGCCGGGGCGAGCCACCACGCGGATGATCGTCGGCGCGTCGGCCGCGCGCTGCTCGACGGCGGCGGCCAGGTCGTGGGCCTCGACGACCACCACACGTAGCGCGTCGGGCGCGATCGCGATGGTGCCCTCCAGGAAGCCGAGGCCGTCGAGGTCGGGCGGCGCGTGGCCGACGATGATCGCGTGGGGTGCCGCGGTGCGCACCCGGCGCAACGCGTCGGTCGCCGACGTGGTCGATTCGACCGCGAGCTCCTGGCTGGCGACCAGCTCGGTCAGCTCCGCCACGACCGTGGGGTCGTGGTGCAAGACCAGCGCACGAAACCGCGGCACGTCGCGCAGTATACGCCGCCGTCGGTCCGTGCCGTATAGTCGAGGGGCGAATGACCGTCGAAGTCACCGGCAACATCGCCGGACTCAAGTCCAGCCAGCTGCAGGCCCTCGAGCGCGTGTACCGGCGCCGCGTTGCACCGACCGAGGTCGTGAGCGCGGAGCTGGCTGGCACGCTCGCAGAACTGTCTGCCGAGCTACACCGCCAGGTCGGGGTGTTCATCGATCGCCGCGGCGCGATCACCCACGTCTTCGTCGGCGATGCCTCGAAGATCGTGCTACCCGATGTCGGCCGTCTGCGCGGCGCCCAGGGTCGCTTCCGCGGCCTGCGGCTGGTCCACACCCACCTGCGCGGCGAGTCGCTGACCCGCGACGACCTCACCGACCTCGCGCTCCTGCGGCTCGATCTGGTGGCCGCGATCGCGGTCGATCCCGGCGGTCGCCCGGGCAAGCTCTACCTCGGCCACCTGCTGCCCGACGGTCCCGCCGATCGACCGTGGCGTGAGCTGCCACCCGAGTCGGTCCACGCGCCGACCACCGACTTCACGTCGCTGATCGGGTCGCTCGAGGGCGCGTACGGCAAGACCCGCAAGGTCGCCGCGACCGACCACGGCCGCGATCGCGCGCTGGTGGTCCACGTCGCCATCGGTCGCGCCGCCGACTCCGAGGCCCGCATCGCCGAGCTGCGCGAGCTGTGCCGCACCGCTGGGGTGAAGGTCGCCGATCTGATGATCCAGCGTCGGCCCTCCGCCGACCCCAAGTACCTGGTCGGGCGCGGCAAGCTCGACGAGATCTTGCTGCGCGCCATGCAGCTCGGCGTGGAGCTGGTCGTGTTCGATCACGACCTGTCGCCGGGCCAGGCCCGCGCCATCAGCGAGACCACCGAGCTGAAGGTCATCGACCGCACGATGCTCATCCTCGACATCTTCGCGCAGCACGCCGAAAGCAAGGACGGCAAGCTGCAGGTCGAGCTGGCCCAGCTGCGCTACACCCTGCCCCGGCTCATCGAGAAGAACACGATGATGTCGCGCCTCACCGGCGGCATCGGTGGGCGCGGTCCCGGCGAGACCAAGCTCGAGATCTCGCGCCGGCGCGCGCGCGATCGCATCCACCTGCTCGACAAGAAGATCGCCGACCTCGGCAGCGATCGTCGGCTGCGCCGCCAGCGCCGCACCGGGCGCGGCCTGCCCATCGTCGCGGTGTGCGGCTACACCAACGCCGGCAAGTCGACCTTGCTCAACGCGCTCACCGACGGCGAGACCCGCGCCGAGAACAAGCTCTTCGCGACCCTCGACCCGGTCAGCCGCCGGCTCCGCTTCCCCGACGAGCGCGAGGTCATCTTCACCGACACGGTCGGGTTCATCCGCGACCTACCGCCCGACCTGCGCGCCGCCTTCGCCGCCACGCTCGAGGAGATGACCGACGCCGACCTGCTCATCCAGGTGGTCGACGCCAGCGACCCCGATCGCGACCAGCAGATCGCGGCGGTCGACAAGCTCCTGTCCGAGCTCGGCCTCGCCGAGAAGCCGCGGCTCTTGGTGTGGAACAAGGTCGACCGGCTGCGCCCCGAGGACGCGGACTACCTGGCCGCTCACGGCGGCGGGTTCGTGGTGTCGGCGCTCGACCGCACCACCTTTGGCCCGCTGCTCCTCGCCGTCGAGCGCGAGCTGTGGCGCGAGGGCAAGTCGGCGGCGATGCGCCCGTCCCTCGCCCGCGCCGGCTGACGACCGCGAGGTGGTGTAGCGTGCTTCGGATGCCGCCGCGCTCCGCTCACCTCGGTGAGGCCTTTGCCGCGCTCGATCTCCCCGCGAGCCTGTTTGCTACGGACGGCACCTACGTCTATGTCAATCCGCCGGGCTTGCAGCTGCTCGCCAAGGCACTCGACGACGTGGTTGGCCGCACCTACCTCGACGTATTTCCTGAGCTCTCAGGCCATCCGTTCCAGGCGGCGTTCGAGCGCGTCGCGTCGGGCGCCTCGCAGCTCGAGCGGCTCGAGTTCGAATACGAGCAGCTTTGGTCCCGCCAGCGCATCTACCCAGCGATGGGGCAGGTCGTCGTCGTCTGGGAGGACATCACCGCCCAAAAAGCCGCGGAGAGGCAGGTCGCGGAGTCGCTGGCGCGGGCCGCACAGAGCGAGCGTCACTTCCGGACGATGATCGAAGGGATGCCTCAGCTCGCGTGGTGGGCAAAGCCGGATGGCTTCATCGACTACTACAACCCGCGCTGGTACGAGTACACCGGTACCACCCCCTCCTCGATGGAGGGATGGGGATGGCAGGCCGTCCACGATCCCGAGGTGCTGCCGAGCGTGATGACCCGGTGGCAAGAGTGCATCGCGACTGGGCAACCGTTCGAGATGGAGTTCCCGCTGCGCCGCCACGATGGCGTGCCTCGGTGGTTCCTCACCCGCGTCATGCCGATGCACGACGACTCGGGCCGGCTCGTCCGCTGGGTCGGCATCAACACCGACATCGACGACCAGAAGACGTCCTTGATGCGGGTCACCGAGACCTTGGAGTCGATGGGCGACGCGTTCGTTCTCCTCGACCGTCAATGGCGCATCGTCATGGTGAATCGAAACCAAGAGCGGATCTCCCAGACCTCGCGAGAGCAGATTCTCGGGCGCGTGTTCTGGGAGGTGTTTCCGGCCGCCGCGGATCCGGCGTCCAAGTACTGGACCGAATACCACCGCGTGATGGACGAACGTATCGACCTCCACTTCGAAGAGCACGACGCGCCGCTCGATTCGTGGAGCGAGGTCGACGCCTTTCCGTCGCGCGATGGCGGGATCGCGGTGTTCTTTCGCGACATCAGCGAACGCAAGCGGGTCGAACAAGCCCGCGAGGACCTCTTGGTGGCCGAGCAGGCGGCGCGCAGCCTCGCCGAAACCGCAAGCCGCGCCAAAGACGAGTTCCTCGCCATGCTCGGCCACGAGCTCCGCAATCCACTCTCGCCGATCCTGACCGCGGTCGCGCTCCTCCGACAGAAGCCCGGTGAGCGAAACGATCGTGCCCTCGACGCCGTCGAGCGCCAGGTCCGCCACATGATGCGCCTCGTCGAGGACCTCCTCGACGTCTCACGGGTTGCCCAGGGCAAGATCGCGCTTCGACGCCAACGCGTCGTGATCGCGGACGTGATCGCCGACTCGATCGAGCTGGCGGCGCCCCTCATCGAGCAACGGCAGCACAAGCTCACCTGCGCGGTCGATCGCGGCCTGACCGTCGACGGCGACCCCGAACGACTCGTGCAGGTGTTCTCCAACTTGCTCAGCAACGCCGCGCGCTACACCCAACCGCGGGGCACCATCGCGGTCAGCGCGGCGTACGACGCGGGTGAGATCGCCGTGCGGGTTCGCGACAACGGCACCGGCATCGCGCCCAGTCTGCTACCGCGGGTGTTCGAGATGTTCGTGCAAGCTCCCCAGGACAGCGATCGACGACAGGGCGGTCTTGGGCTTGGCCTGGCGCTGGTGCGTAGCCTCGTCGCGCTTCACGGTGGCCGGGTCGAGGCTGTCAGTGACGGAGAAGGCCGGGGCAGCGAGTTCACGGTGCGATTGCCAGCGGACGTCAGCGTCCTCGCGTCGAGAGCCGGAGACGCCAGCGCCGAGGTCTTGGCGCCGCCGCAACCGGTCGACCGCCGCCGACAGCGCGTCGTCCTCCTCGTGGATGACAACGAGGATGCCGCCTCGATGCTCGGCGAGCTCTTGACGGAGTTGGGGTGCGACGTTCACATCGCTCTCGACGGGTCCCAGGCTCTCGAGCTGGCGACCACCATCGTGCCCGACGTCGCGCTGCTCGACATCGGGTTGCCGGTGATGGATGGGCACGAGTTGGCACGACGTCTCCGTGCCATGCCCAGCTGGCACGCAGTTCGACTGGTCGCGTTGACTGGATACGGACTCGAAGAAGATCGCCGCCGCTCGTTGGCGGCCGGCTTCCACCGACACCTCGTGAAGCCGATCGACTTGGTCGCCGTGAAGCAAGCGCTGTTCGCTGAAGAGGACGCGGACCTCGACGGCGATCCCCGGCGTAGCTGAACCCGGGACGGGCAGGGTGTGCGCGCGACTCGGCGCCATCGCGCGCGCGACCCCGCCAGGGCGCTGGACTGTCTCGAAGAGAATCGTGCGGTCACCCCAGAAGATCGTGGGGACGGTGCGTCACCCACCCGAACCGTGACGACCCCAACCACCGCGCATCGCTCCACCGCCGCGTCTCCCACCGACTCGCCCGAAGGCGACGTCGTCGGCTGGGGCGGCAAGTCCACCTGGCAAGCCCCCGAGGCCTTCACCGCATCGCGCCTGGTCGGGCGCGAGCTCGCGCGGCTGGGCGTGCGCGATGCCTTCGGCGTGCTGGGCGGCGGCATCGCGGCCTTCGCCGACGGCCTGTGCCGCGCGCCGATCCGGCTGCGCCACACCCGGCACGAGGCCGGGGCCGCCTTCGCCGCCGTCGAGGCCCACTTCGCGAGCGGCCGGCCCACGGTCGTGGTCGTCACCACCGGCCCCGGCCTGTGGAATGCGCTCAATGGCGTGATGGCGGCGCGGGCCGACGGCGCCAAGGTGCTGCTGGTGTCGGGCGCGACCTCGCGCCCGCAGCTCGGCCGCGGCGCCGTACAGGAGACTGGCCCCGGCACCACGCCGGCCGGCCTCACCACCGCCGGGCCGCTGTTCCACCTGGCGGCGCAGCCCGAGACCGTGGCCGAGCTCGGCCACTTCTTGCAGCAGCTCGCCGGCGGCTGGGCCCGGCCCGGCGGCTACGTCGCGCACCTCGCGATGCCGTGGTCGCTGCAGACCCTGCTCGTCGACGCCGCGACCGCGCCGCGCACCGCGACCTGGGCCATCGCCGAGGCGGTTGCGCCGCTCGCCGCCATCGACGCCACGCTCGATCGCCTGGCCACCGCCACCGCCGCGATCTGGGTCGGCCACGGCGCCCGCCACGCCACCGCCGAGCTGCGCACGTTCGCCGAGGCCGCAGGCCTGCCGGTGATCTCCTCGCCGCGCGCCAAGGGCGTCTTCGACGAGCGCCACCCGCTGTTCGTCGGCGTGTCGGGCGCCGGCGCCCACGAGTCGGTGAGCGCGTTCTTCACCGACGCGCGCCCCGAGATCTTGCTCGTCCTCGGCACGCGCCTCGGCGAGGTGACGTCGTTCCTGTCCGATCAGGCCCGCCCGGCGCGGGGCTGGATCCACGTCGATCTCGATCCCAGCGCATTCGGCGCGGCGTTTCCCGGCACCGAGGGGCTCGGCGTGGTCGCCGACGCGCGCGCGTTCTTGCTGGCGCTCGACGCGCGGGCTCGCGCCACCGGCTGGTACGCCCGCCGCGCGCTGACCGCGCCGACGACGTTCGCGGGCCTGCCCGCGCCGCCGCGCCTCGCGCCCCAGGCAACCGACGTCCGTCCCGGGTACCTCATGCAGGTCGTGCAAGACCTGATCGTCGACGGCAGCGACGCCGTGGTGATGAGCGAGTCGGGCAACTCGTTCACCTGGTGCAACTACGCGCTGCGCTTCGCGAGCCCGGGCCGCTATCGCACCAGCGCGGCCTGGGGCTCGATGGGTCACTTCACCACCGGCTGCGTCGGCGCCGCCCTCGCCGGCTCACGCCGCGCGGTCGCGGTGGTCGGCGACGGCGCGATGCTGATGAACAACGAGATCAACACCGCGGTCGCCTACGGCGCGTCGGTGCTGTGGATCGTCCTCAACGACGCCCAGCTCGGCCTCAACGAGCATGGCATGCAGGCGCTCGGCATGCAGCCGCTCGAGACCCAGCTGCCGCGCACCGACTTCGCGCAGTTTGCGCGCTGCCAGGGCGCGATCGGCCTCACCGTCGCCGACGAGCACGGCCTGGTCGACGCGATCGCGCAGGCGCTGGCCGCGCCGGGCCCGGTGGTCGTCGACGTGCGGATCGACCGCGCGGTGCCGTCGCCGATCCTCGCGATGCGCACCAAGAGCCTGCACGCGGGAGCCGCCAAGTGAGCGACGCGTACATCGGCCCGTTCGATCGTGAGCCGTGGCCCGAGCAGCTGGTCGCGCACGTGGTGAGCCCGGGCCCCGAGCCGCGCATCCACGGCTACGACGTCGCCGGCGATCTGGCCCGCTTCGGCGGTATCGCCGACCTCGCGTGGCTCACCTTGCGCGGCGACCTGCCCACCGCCGATCAGCGCGCGGCCTTCGAGGTCGCGGTGGTGTTGCTGGCGCCGACCCACATCGGCCAGGCCCCGGCCCACGCCGCGTTCCTGTCGCGCATCGCGGGCGCGCTGCCCAGCGCGACGGTGGCGATCGGCGCGGTCGGGCTCGGCGAGCTGTCGCGCCACGAGCGCACCGAGCTGGCGCCCTGGCTCGCCTGGCTCGAGACCACCGAGGGCGAGGTGCCCAGCTGCGCGCGCGCCGACGACGCCAGCCCCGACGCCCGCGCCGCCCAGGCCTGGCTCGACGATCAGATGCGCGGGTGGTTCGGGCGCGGCCTCCCTGCGCAGCCAGTGACGCGCATCGCATGCGCCCACGCTCTGCTCTACCGGCTCGGCATCCGCGGCCCGCTCGTCGTCGACGCGCTGTGCACCTGGGCCCGCCTGCTCGCGGTCGCGGCCGAGGCGCAGTTCGCGCGGGCCGGCGCGATCCGGCTGTATCCGGCGCGGCTGCCCGACTTCCAATACGTCGACGATCGAGGAGCCCAACCATGACCCGTCCCATCCAGCGCGTCGGTCACATCGGCGACACTGACAACCGCTTCTGCGGCGCGCCGGTGTTTGCCGAGCTCGCGGGCTCGACGGTGAACTCGACCGATCTGCTGGCGCGTGCCTTTGGCATGCCGATGCTCTCCGACGACGATCGGGAGGTGCTGCGTTGCATCGCGCTCGCGGCGGTGTCACCCGACGCGCGGGTCTGGCCGCTCAAGATGACGCGCACGCTGTCGTCGTACGGCAACCCGTTTGCCGGCTTCTTCGGGGCCCAGCTCGGCACCGCCAGCGATCGCATGGGCCCGGGGACCGCGTCGAGCAGCGCAGCGTCGCTGGCGTGGATCCGCGCGCGGGTCGGCGACGAGCCCAGCGACCAGGCCGTGGCCGCCGCGGTGACCGAACACCTCGCCAGCGAGGGCCGCATCCCCGGCTTCGGCGTGCCGATGCGCGCCGAGGACGAGCGGCTGCTCGGCCTGCGCCAGCTCCTGGCCGGGCACCCGGCGATGCAGCGCCCATACTGGCGGCTGTCGCTGCAGGTCATCGCCGCGGTGCGGGCCGGCGGCGGCCCGCCGCCCAACGTCGTCATCGCGCTGGCCACCTTGCTCCTCGATCTCGGCCTCCCCGCTCACCGCGCCGGCATGTTCGTGACCATGGTGATGGCGCCGACCTTCGCGGCCCACGCGCTCGAGGCGTCGGAGCAGGACGCCGCGGCGCTGCAGGAGATCACCGCCGTCGACGATCGCACCACCGCGCCGCGCCGCACCGCCGCCGCCGCCGCGGCGGACCGCGTGCCGGTCGGAGGCAGCGCGATGCCGGCCCGCCGCTCGCTGGCCTGGTGACCGATCCGCCCGCTCGGCGATGAGCTATCGTGCCCGCCGTGCGCGCCTCACTGTTCCTGACCGTCCTCGCCGCGTGTGGTTCGTCGACCGGCGCCGCGCGGTCGGCCGGCAGCGGCTACTGCCCGTCGATCGCCGGCGCGTGGCCGTGGCGCGCCGAGCTGTTCGCCGGCTGTCCGATCCCGCCGTTCGTGATCGATCTGCCGGTGTGCGACGGGCCGTGCCCGCGGCCGTGCGCCGCCAGCGGCGACAGCGGCACCACGCCGTGGTCCGCGACCTACGGGTACGACGACGCCGGCCACTGGACCGGCCTCGCGTTCGCGGGCGCGTCGCGCGATCAGTGCACCTGGCGCGACGGCCGGCTCGACCACTGCGCGATCGGCGAGGGCCCGCCCCTGGTCGCGATCCGCGACGGCGACGGCCGCCTCACGTCGATCGACGACGGCCTCGCGCTGCCAGTGTCGTGGAGCGAGCGCGGCCAGGTCGTCGCGGTCGGCGATCGCACGTTCACCTACGACGCCGGCGGCCGCCTCGCCACCGTCCACGACGAGGCGCGCGACGACACCACGCAGATCCGCTACGACGGCAGCGGCCGCATCGCCGGCACCCGCGATCGCCGGTTCGTCTCGACCTGGCACCACGACGGCGCCGGCCGGCTGGTTCGCGTCGATCGCGATCCCCACGGCCACACCGACGGCGCGCTGCGCCAGCGCACCGAGCTGCGCTACGACGCACAGCATCGCCTCGCGTCCCTCGATCAGCGCGGCCCCGACGCCAGCGACACGTACACCGCGACGTACCGCTACGACTGTCCGTAGCCGCTACTTGCGCGCGATGGGCGCGGTCTCGAGGGCGCCGGCCGGGCTCAGCCAGAACACGCCGCCGATGCGATCGTCGTCCCAGGGCACGTGGATGGGCTCGGCGTCGGTCGCGCGCGGCTCGGCGAAGCTGTCCTCGTCCCAGCCGACCGCCGGCTCCGCGCGAACCTCGACGACGCGGCGGGCGCCGCCGGTCTGCTTGACCCACGGCTTGCCGGCCACCACCTTCCACGAGCTGCGCAGTCTTTGATTTCCGCGGGTCTTGCCGATCTCGATGGCGCCGAGCGCCACCAGCGCGCCGCCGTCCCCGCCCCAGAACATCACCAGATCGCGGACCGAGTCGCCGGCGCGGAGCCGGACCGCGACCGCGAGCTGCTTGCTGCCGTCGCCGCGCAGCTCGACCAGGCTGGCCTTCAGCACGTCGGTGGCGCGCGCGACCGGCAAGGTCACGTACGAGAAGCGGTCGGTGATGAGCGCGACCCGATCGCCGGCCACCATCACCCGCTCGGCGCCGGGCAGCGAGCGGTCGAGGTCGGCGGCGGCGTCGAGGAGCAGCGCCGACTCGGGCAGGCGGGCGTCGGCCAGGAACGCCGCGCGCACGTCGACCTTGCCGGCCTGGGCCAAGGTCCCGCTCCAATCGATGGTGTGCTCGACCGCCTTGCCGCCGGGCACGTCGCCGTCGCGCAGCCGGGTCGCGATGGTGGGCGTCGCGGCCCAGCCCGGGATCTTGCCGATCGGGATCGCCAGCTCGACCGACCAGCCGGCCGGCTGCAGGGTGTCCTCCACGGCGAGCCAACGCGGCGCCGGCTTGCCGCCGACGGTGCGGACCGGCGCGCGCTGGTCGACGCCGGGCCGGGCCAGGATCACCAGCCCGGCGCCGAGCGTGACCTGGAACGAGTCGTCGCCGGCGCCGCCCGGGGTGCGGGTCACGTGCTCGTCGCGGATGTTGGCGGCCAGCCACAGCGTCGAGCCGGCGACCAGGCAGCGCAGGTCGTAGCTGGCGTCCTTGTCGGTGCCACCGACCCGGATCGGCTTCACGCCGCTCCAGTCGTCGAGCATGCCGTCGATGGTGACCTCGTCGGCCTCGGCCTGATCGCACGCGATCGTGGCCTGGGCCGCGGCGACGGTGGGCGCGGCCAGGAGCAGTACGGCAGCCAGGAGGGCGCGCATCGGATGGACCTTACGACAAGACGTGAGGCCCAAGGTTCCATTCATCCCAGCCGCTCGCTGTGCGCGGGGCTGTAATGCTATATGTCGGCCCTTATGTTCGAGACGCTCTCCAAAGGCTTCCGCGCCGCCAAGCAGCGACTGACCGGCAAGGCCGAGCTCGACGACGACATCATCGACGAGGCCCTGCGCGACGTCCGCCTGTCGCTGCTCGAGGGCGACGTCGAGTTCCGCGTCGTCAAGCGGTTCATGGACCGGGTGCGCGAGGCGGCCCGCGGCGAGCAGGTCAAGCTGCGGGCCCGCTCCGAGGAGTACGGCGTCCAGCGCATCACGCCCGAGCAGGCCTTCATCAAGATCTGTCAGGACGAGCTGACCAAGATGATGGGCCCGGTCGACACCGAGCTGCGCTGGGCCAAGAAGGGCGCGACCGGCTTCATGATGGTCGGCCTGCAGGGCTCGGGCAAGACCACGAGCTGCGGCAAGCTGGCCCGCTACCTCGAAAAGACCCACAAGAAGAAGGTCTGCCTGGTCGCCGCCGACGTCTACCGTCCGGCCGCCGTCGACCAGCTCAAGACGCTGGGCAACAAGCTCGGCGCGCCGGTGTTCTCGATCCCGGGCTCCGACCCGGTGACGATCTGCAAGGAGGCCGTCGCCTTCGCCGCCAAGGAAGGCTGCGACTGCATCATCTTCGACACCGCCGGTCGCCTCGCGATCGACGAGCCGCTGATGCAGGAGCTCGAGGACATCGACAAGGCGGTGCAGCCCGCCAACATCTTCCTCGTGCTCGACTCGATGACCGGCCAGGACGCCGTCAACGTCGCCGAGACGTTCAACCAGCGGTTGAACCTCGACGGCATCATCATGACGAAGCTCGACGGCGACGCCCGCGGCGGCGCCGCGCTGTCGGTCAAGGAGATCACCGGCAAGCCGATCAAGTTCCTCGGCATGGGCGAGTCCCTCGACAAGCTCGAGGAGTTCCGGCCCGAGGGCCTGGCCTCGCGCATCCTCGGCATGGGCGACATCGTCGGCCTGGTCAAGGACTTCGAGCAGGTCGTCGACGCGGAGAAGGCGGAAGAAGACGCCATCCGCATGCTCAAGGGCAAGTTCGACATGCAGGACTTCCTCGAGCAGATCAAGATGATCCAGAAGATGGGCTCCTTGAAGGACCTCTTCGAGAAGCTGCCGATGATGGGCGGCGCGATGCCCGAGGGCGTGAACCTCGACGACCGCGAGCTCACCAAGATCGAGGCGATGATCAGCTCGATGACGCTCGAGGAGCGGACCGAGCCCGAGGTCTTCGTGCAGACGTCGTGGGAGGAGTTCACGGCGTCGGCCGGGCACAAGTCCAAGCGCCGCCGCGCCGACTTCGACACCAGCCGGGTGCGCCGCATCTCGAAGGGCTCGGGCCGTCCCGAGACCGACGTGAAGGAGCTGCTGCAGAAGTTCGCGACGATGCGTCAGATGATGGTCCAGCTCGGCGCGTCGACGGGCCTCATGGGCAAGCTGCCCGGCTTCAAGCAGTTCTCGCAGATGAAGAAGCTCGCCAACATGGACCTCGGCGCGATCATGGGCGGCGAAGGTGGCGGCATGCCGGGCGGCATGGCCGGCGGCGGCGGGCTCCTCGGCGCGCCTGGTGGCATGCCGGGCAGCGCCGCGGGCGCGCCCAAGGGCTACACCGCGCCGGGCACCAAGAACACGCCGGGGACTGTCCGGGTTGCGGACAAGCGCGACAAGCGCGACAAGCGCAAGGCCGAGAAGGCCGCCCGCAAGAAGAGCCGCAAGTAAGGGCCCGCGAATGAACAAGTCGACCGTTCTCGCGGCCGATCCATCCCGGCTGGCTGCGTTGCCGGTTCCGGTCCTCGGGTCACATCCGTCGAGGATGCTCCCCTCCGGTCCTCACCGTCGCCTTGCCCTCCGGGCGCCTCGACCGCGATCATCGATCGACTTGTCCACTCGCGGGGCCTAAGCGTGGCGCCCTACGTCCCCGCCGCGGTCGGTCGCGCCGCCCTCGCCGAGCTCGACCGGTCCGAGGTGAGCGGCGACAAGCTGGTCGCGCTGCAGCGCCTGGCCGAGTCCGACGACGACGCGCTGGCTGACGCGACCTTCGCGCTCTACGCCGGCCTCCACGACGACGAGGCGCTCACCGACGACACCGCGCCGGTGGTGCCGTTCCTGATCGCGGTCGCCGCCGACGCCGACCTCGCGCCGGGCGATCGCCTGCAGCTGATCGCGCTGGTCGCCAACCTGGCCCTCGCCGCCGACATCGGCGTGCGCGACGCCCTGCGCGCCAGTACCGCGAACCTGCACACGCTCGCCGGCCACACGCCCGTCTACGCGCCCCTGGTCGGCGCCTTGGTCGGCGCCGCCGACGACGACGCTCCCAGCCCCGACCAGCTCGACGCCATCAGCGTCGCCCTCGACGACCTGCTCTCGGCCGCCACGGCCGGCTAAAAAAGGTGCTCCGGTCAGCGCGCGCCGGCGAGCTTCTCGCTTGACCGGTGAGGCGGCTTCGAGTGGGATGGCGTGGGGTGCCTATGACCAGAACTTATCTTGCGTGTGTCGTGATCGCGGCGTCGCTGGCGGCGTCGGGTTGTGGGAGCGGCTGTAGCGGGATGGAGCCGATTCCCGGCGGCTTCCCGGCGGCGGCGCGCACGCCGAACGGCGGCCAGGTCCGCGTCACCCAGAGCGGCCTGGCGACCCTCACCGAGGACCCCGCCGCGTTCCTGGGCGGATTGCTCGACGCCGGCAGCCTGCCGGTGGTGATCGACCTCACCGCTCGGCCCGGCGACCTGCCGCGGCTCGAGCTCCGCCCGGTGCAGGGGGCATCGCGCCTCGACGTGACGATGCGGGCGCGGATGCACACGACCACCGACATCCCGGTCGACATCCCGGTGATCGGGCGGTGCGGCGTCGCGATCGACACTGCGCCCGGCCCGACCCCCGACGTGAAGATCGACGTGCCGATCAACTTCACCCAGGACGCCGCCGCCGGCACGACCCGCATCGAGGCCGGCACGGTCGCGATCGCGCAGCTCACCAGCGACGACGTCCACCTCACCGGCAGCTTCGCTTGCACGATCGCGAGCTTCGGCATCGGCGCGTTCATCACCACGCTCACCGGCACGTTCGGCGATGCGATCAAGGACGCGATCTCCGAGCAGGCCTGCAAGGCGTGTCCGTCGGGCGCCGTCGCCGAGTGTGGCCCGTTCGCGACCGCCTGCACCGACAACGTCTGCATGCGCGCCGACCAGACCTGCCTCCAGGAGCTCGGACTCGCCGGTCGCATGAGCGGCGCGGCGCTCTTCGGCGGCTTCTCACCCGGCACTCTGGGCGCGATGGACCTGCACGAGGTCGCCGGTGGCTACGCGACCAGCAACACCAACGGCCTCGCGCTCGGCCTGCTCAGCGGCTTTCGGCCCGCTGGCACGCCCCGCGATCGCTGCGGCCCGATGGCAGCGCCCCCGGCGCGCGTGACGGTCCCGCAGTCGGCGTTCTTCCAGGGCAACACCCGGCCCGACACCGGCGCCGCGTTCGGCCTCGCGATCGGCCTGCACCAGTCGCAGATCGACGACCTGGCCTACAGCCTCTACGACGGCGGCATGCTGTGCATCACCGTCAGCACCGCCACCGTCGACCTGCTCACCACCGACACCATCGGCCTCATCGCGCCGTCGCTGTCGAACCTGGTGTCCAAGACCGGCGCGGTCGCGGTCGGCCTGCGGCCCCAGGCTCCGCCGACGATGCGCCTCGGCCTCAACACCTTCACCACCGTCGACGGCGAGCCGGTGGTCGACGAGCCGCTGCTCGACATCCGGTTCGAGCACCTCGAGCTCGACTTCTTCGCGTCGATCGAAGACCAGTACGTGCGGATCTTCACCGTCGAGACCGACCTCCACCTCCCGCTCGGCATGCAGGTCGGCGCCGACGGCGAGCTCATCCCGGTGTTCGGCAGCCTGACCGGCGCGTTCACCAACGTGACGGTGAAGAACGCCGAGGCGCTGACCGAGGACCCGGCGATGCTGGCCCAGCGCTTCCCCTCGCTGCTGGAGCTGGCGCTGCCCGGCCTGGCCAGCGGCCTGGGCTCGTTCGCGCTGCCCAGCCTGGGTGGCCTCGAGCTCCACGTCACCGACGTCACCGCGGTCGACAGCAAGGCCTTCCTCGCGATCTTCGCCGACCTGGCGCCGGCCCCGGCGATGGCGCGGCGCCGCGTCGAGACCACCGCCGAGATCACCGACGTGGCGATGCCGAGCGACGGCGCCCTCGCCGACCCTGACCGCTGGCGCGTCGACGCGCCGCCTCGCCTCGAGCTGGCCCTGGGCGGTGACGCCCCCGACCTCGAGTGGTCGTGGCGCACCGACGGCGGCCTGTGGTCACCGTGGTCGCCGTCCCCGACCCAGACGGTCGCGCCCCACACGCTGTGGATCCCGGGCCTCCACCGGGTCGAGGTCCGGGCCCGGCGCGCGGGCGATGCCACCTCGGCCGACGAGACCCCAGTCGTGCTAGAAGTGCCCGTGGGTGCCCAGCTATTGAAAAAGGCAGGTTTCCACGGCGCGCCCAGCGAGGGCGGCTGCAACTGCACCACCGGCGGCGGCGGCGCCAGCGATGCGGTGGGCGCGGTGGTGCTGGTGTTCGGCCTGCTCGCGCTGCGGGGCCGGCGTCGGCGCACCGGCAGCGGCACCCGCGCCGCCACGCGCACGCGCAAGCGCCTCGCCGCGACCTCGCTGGTGCTGGTGCTGGGCGCGGCCGTGCCGGCCTGCGACTGCGGCGGCACCGCGGCGCCGTGCGGCGATCAGGCCTGCGCGCCGGGCGAGGTCACGCTCGGCGTGGTCGGCCGCTACAACTCGGTGGCCGGCGATGGCACCCGCACCGTGGTCACGACCTACGACGCCTTCCTCGGCGATCTGGTGCTGGCCGAGGTCGGCAGCGACCTGTCGCTGACCTACACCGCCGTCGACGGCGTGCCCGACGAGACGCCGACCTTCGATCCCAAGACCTACCGCGGCGGCATCGCCAGCGCCGGCCCCGATGTCGGGCTCTACACCTCGGTGCAGCTGCGCGACGGCCAGGCCCGCATCGCGTACCAGGACCGCGATCACGGCGCGCTCAAGTTCGCGATCGAGGACGACGACGGCGGGTTCACCAGCTATCTCGTCGAGGACGACCTGGGCTCGGCCGAGCTGGGCGCCTTCGCCAGCCTCGCGCTCGACGCCACCGGCGCACCCGCGATCGCGTACCTCGCGACCAACGTGAACGCCACCGGCGGCGCCCGCGAGACCCAGCTCCGCTTCGCGCGAGCGACCAAGGTCACGCCAGCCGCCGCCGACTGGCGGGTCAAGACCGTCGCCACCGCGCCGGCGAGCTGCGCCGGGCTGTGCGCGTCGGGTGAGGCCTGCCTGGCCGCGGCCGCCCTCGGCGACGCCGAGGTGTGCGTGACACCGTCGACCGACTGCACCGCGGCGTGCAGCGACACCGAGGCCTGCGTGGCCGGCGCGTGCGTCGCGGCGCTGCCGCCGCCCACCGCGTCGGGCCTGCCCGACGGCACCGGCCTGTTCGCCAGCCTGGTGCGGCTCGCCGACGGGCGCTTCGCGATCGTCCACTACGACCGCGCTCGCACCGCGCTGGTGCTGCTGGTCGAGACCGGCGCCAACTCGTCGACGTTCGCCGAGACCGTGCTCGATGACACCGGCGATCGCGGCCTGTGGGCGAGCGCGGTCGTCGGCGCCGACGGCACGCTCCACATCGCCTACCAGGACGCGCGGGCCGACACCGTCTACTACCTGGCGTGGCGCGACGGCATCCCGGGCGCGCCCGAGCTGGTCGACGACGGCACCCGCACCGGCGACCGCACCCATCCGGTGGGCGCGGGCGCGACGATCTACCTGGCCGCCGACGGTGGCCCGGCGATCGCGTACCAGGACGGCGCCACGGCCGATCTGGTGATCGCGCGCAAGCGCGGCCCCACCTGGACCGCGGCGCCGCAGGCCAGCACCCGCCTCCTCGACGGATTCCACCTGGCGGCCGCCGCCGGCACCATGGCGTGGGACCAGCTCGATCCCCAGGTCATCCCCGCGACCAAGCTGTCGGTCGGGCGCGCGCAGTAAGGGCCCGCGAACGAACAAGTCGACCGTTCTCGCGGCCGATCCATCCCGGCTGGCTGGGTTGCCGGTTCCGGTCCTCGGGTCACCTCCGTCGAGGATGCTCCCCTGCGGTCCTCACCGTCGCCTTGC
>Ga0209181_10000712_pt1 | contig 61478 bp, 46 predicted proteins | sample MAT05_FD_187208 | JGI IMG/M metagenome (GOLD analysis project Ga0209181, IMG submission 187208) | Freshwater microbial communities from Lake Fryxell liftoff mats and glacier meltwater in Antarctica - MAT-05 (SPAdes) (version 2) | ecosystem: Environmental > Aquatic > Freshwater > Ice > Liftoff...
CCTATTGAAGGAACGATGCTCATTATTTCTCCAGGTATAAGCTATGTTTTGCTACATTTATTAAAACAGTTGTGTATTTTAATCATATTAGCACTAGTGTATTGACAAATAAATTAAGCTACATTTTTTGGGTTATCATAAAGGTGCCTGAATTATAAAAACGGGTAATTCGGACGTAGTTTAAAGTCCCGCAGGGAGTAAATAACGGTAGCCCTTATAGCATTATATTTAAATATAGTCGTGTAGGGACGTGATATAAGGAGTCGCTTTAAATTATGGATCACCTCCCCCTACGGGACTTAAAATAATATTCTATTCTATTAATACCGATATTTTGTCCCTAACGGGAAAATGTGACACATTAACAAATAATAATTTGAAAGCCTTTTCTTTTTGAAAGTAAATATTTCATAATTAAATTTTCATTACCCTGGCTACCCTATTCCATTAATTAAACAGGTAACTTCCGGCACGTATCAATCTGTTGATAAGTAATCGCTAAAAAAAGTAAGTGAAAACAAAATGTTTTGTTAATTTATTTTACATTACACCTAACTAAAACAAAACTTATGAAAAGAATACTTTCTTTTTTTGCCGCAAGCCTATTAATAGTAAGTTCCTGTACCAAACAGGATCAGCAAACCAGAACAGATGCTATGGAACCTGCAACAGAATTGATCAATGGCAGGCAATGTGCATCCAACGAAGTGTTAGAAAAACAGATAGCGGAGAATCCGGCCAGGGGGAAGTTTCTCGAAGAGCTGGAAATAAAAACTCAAAAATTCACAGGTGGAAGGTTAGCCAACAGGGCGGATGTAACACTATATGTTCCTGTTGCATTGCATGTAGTAAGTACTAATCCCAACCTGGTTTCAAATGCACAGATTGCCTCGCAAATTGCCGTACTGAATAAAGACTTCAGCAAAACAAATACTGAATTATCCAACAGCAGCGTGTACCTGGCAGGTTATTCATTTAATAATGTGCCGAATTGCAAAATACAGTTTGTATTAAAACAAACAATCAGGAAGCAAACAACTGTTGCTTCATTTGGTTCCAATGATGCAGTTAAAAAGTCAGCGCAGGGCGGAAGCGATGCGGTAAGTCCAACTTCGTATTTAAATTTCTGGGTTTGCGATTTGAGTGGTGGCTTATTGGGATATGCACAATTTCCCGGTGGTCCTTCGGCCACTGATGGCGTGGTAGTAGATTACCAGGGATTTGGCACTTCTGCTGCTACTACAGGTTACTCCTTATATGCCGCGTTCAATTTAGGCAGAACCGCAACCCACGAAATAGGACACTGGTTCAATCTTCGCCATATATGGGGGGATCAGCGGTGCGGTAATGACCAGGTTACTGATACTCCTTTACACGATGGCGCCAATGGCGGATGCCCGGCAGTTGGACTTAAAAGTGCCTGTAAAGGCAAGCCCCTGGAACAATGGATGAACTATATGGATTATACAGATGACAGGTGTATGTATATGTTTAGTGCAGGGCAAAAAACAAGGATGAACGCTGCTATTGATGCAGCAAGAGCGAGCTATGTTACCACCACACCTTAATTGAAATTTACTTTATCTGCAAAAGCTCCGGTTACATGACCGGAGCTTTTTTTTTAATTGTGAGCAGATGAGCTATTTTAAAAATGTGATTATAAAACCTGGGTGCCGTTAAATAATTCCTAAACGGAAAACCTGGATTGTATGTGGAATAGAATGCTTCCTGTGACACGCTTTAATTTGCAGGCTTACCTCTTTAAAGATTATAAAATTACTGTACTCTCATTTCAACAGGCATATTTGCCTTTTTTAAAAGTTCCCTTGCATATTTGTTCAACAAAGTATTCTTTCCCCCATGATATTTGCTTAATTTTAAACTCAATAAAATTTAATAGCCATGCCAGTTTACACACTTCAGATAAATGGAAAGCCATACAAAGCCGATGTGGCAGCCGATACCCCGTTATTGTGGGTACTTAGAGATCACCTCGGGCTGGTAGGAACTAAATTTGGCTGTGGAATCGCACAGTGCGGAGCCTGTACCGTTCACCTGAATGGTGCCGCTGTAAAATCCTGTGTGCTACCTGTTTCGTCCATCAAAACTTCGGCTATTACCACCATCGAAGGGCTTTCTTTAAATGGTGATCATCCTTTGCAAACCGCCTGGGATGAAGTGGATGTACCGCAATGCGGCTATTGCCAGGCAGGCCAGATAATGACAGCTGCCGCTTTACTGAAACGAAAACCGCACCCCGGTGAAGATGAAATAGATAATGCCATGCAGGGTAATATTTGCCGATGCGGCGCCTATCACCGTATTAAGGAAGCAGTAAAATTAGCAAGCACTAAAATCTAATTCTATGTCAACATCAAATGCAACCAGCAGAAGAGATTTTTTGAAATTAGCATCCCTAACCGGTGGCGGCCTTATGCTGGGCTTTAGCTGGTTTGGTGCAGAAGCTGAAACACCCGTAATCATCAGCAATACCCCGCTTGCGGGCACCATGGGCTTTAATAGTTACCTGTCCATTTCCACCGAAGGATTGGTTACCATCATGTCGCCCAATCCAGAGTTGGGGCAAAATATCATGACCTCCTTTCCTATGATTGTGGCGGAGGAACTGGATGCCGACTGGAAAAAAGTAAAAGTGGTGCAGGCATCATTGGACAAGGCTTTCGATCGCCAGCTTACCGGTGGCAGCGGAGCTGTTCCTCACTCATGGAAGCGCTTAAGAACTGCTGGTGCCACCGCAAGAGCCATGTTGATACAAGCCGCAGCAAAACGCTGGGACCTGCCAGCCGAAGAATGCACTGCCAGTAATGGCTTTGTTAGTCATTCAAAATCCGGTAAGCAATTGAGCTTTGGAGAGCTGGCAGAACAGGCATCCGGCATACCGGTTCCTAAGGATGTAAAATTAAAAGACCGCAAAGATTTTAAATTGATTGGTACGGCGGTTAAAAATGTAGCCAATAAAAATATTGCAACCGGCAAGCCACTTTTTGGAATGGATTTTTACCGGGAAGGCATGTTGTTCGCCATGATACAACGCCCTGAATCTTTTGGTACCAAAATAAAATCAGTGGATAGTGCCGCAGCTAAAGCAATGCCCGGTATTACAGATGTGGTGGTATTTAAAAACAATGTGGCCGTAGTTGGAAAATCTACCTGGGAAGTAAGCAAGGCAAGAAAATTATTGAAGATTGTGTATGAAAATGATGGTACCGTTGAAAGTACGGCTGATCACAACAAATTATTTACCGATTTGCTTGATACCGGAACACCGGCGGTGAAAAGAAAGAATGGTGATGTGGATGCCGCTTTTAAAACGGCTGCAAAAATTGTAAAAGGTGAATACCAGTGCCCGTTTTTATCACATGCCCCACTGGAGCCGATGAATTTTTTCGCACATGTACGCCCCGATGGTGTAGAGTTGGTTGGCCCCACTCAAACACCTGGCAGCGCCCGTACCGCTACTTCCAAATTATTAAACATTCCCGAAGATAAGATTACCCTCGACATTACCAGGCTGGGCGGTGGTTTTGGCAGGCGCCTTAAATTTGATTATGTGGTAGAGGCAGCCGAATTATCCAGTTTAATTAAAGCACCGGTAAAAGTTATCTGGACCAGGGAAGATGATATGACGGGTGGAAGCTACCGTCCGGCAGTTCGTTACCGTTTTGAAGCTGCACTGGATTCCAATGGAAATATGGTGGGATATAAATGCAGGGGCGTTGGCATCAATGCGGGTAACCCTACCCGTGAAGACAACTTTCCATCCGGCGCCGTAGAAAATTTATTGATAGATACCCTCGATCATAAATCTACAATTACCACCGGGGCATGGCGTGCACCCATCACCAATTTTTTGGGGTTTGCAGAGCAGGCTTTTTTGGACGAAGTAGCAGAGGCTGCCGGTAAAGATCCCATTCAATTCAGGCTGGAGTTATTGGATAAGGCACGAAAATCTCCCACCGGGCCGGTTAAGTACAATATCGACCGCATGGAAACGGTTATAAAAATGGCCGCCGAAAAATCGGGCTGGGGAAAGAAGCCGGGCGTTTCACAGGGTTTCAGTGTTTACTTTTCGCATCAGTCGTATGTGGCACAGGTATGCGAGGTAGTGATGAAAGCGGGCAAGCCGGTTGTAAAAAAGATTTACGCGGTTTCCGATTGCGGAGAGGTAATCAATTTAAGTGGTGCAAGGCAGCAGGTAATGGGCGGCATTGTAGACGGATATGGCCATGCTATGTTTGGCAAAGTAACCTTTAAAAATGGTGTAGCCGAACAAAAGAATTTTAATACCTACCGGCTGATAAGGATGAAAGAAATTCCGGAAATTGAAACTTATTTTGTAGATAACGGGATTGATCCAACGGGTCTTGGTGAACCGGCATTGCCACCAACCGGTGGTGCAGTGGCCAACGCAATTTATAAAGCAACAGGTAAGCGGCTAAGAAACCAACCTTTTATTGACGAGGAGGTTTTTAAAACGGTTTAGATATCTGTAAAGCCCTTCGGGGCTTTTTTTATTTTATAAGCATGCGCACTCCGTTCTGTGTCGGCCTTATTACTACTGCTTGTACTGCACTGGGTATTCAGTGGCGTTGTTGACTGTTCTACAGATAAAAAAGGGATGCTATATATTTTAATTTTGGATGGTTTTTGAGTCTGAGATATTAGTAACCTCCCAAATACAGGACAAAGTCCTGCGCCTATTTCTATTTTTCCGAAAACTAAAATAATTGTAACAAGCTGAATATTTTTATTTTAAATTGCTGCCCATATAAATTTGCAATAACAAATCATTAATCAGCGTGTCAATCAACAACCAGGATTTAGAAAAAAAAGTAAAACAAGTCGCTCACTCACTCGCTTATGAAAAGGGATATGTATGTGTAACCGACATGCTCATGCGACTTGGATATTTATCAAAAGAAAATCATGAAGACTGGCGATTTGGACGAATTCCTTATTTGGAAAAAGTATGCAATGTAAATCTTAGCAAACTTTCGTTGATCAGCAAACTGACAAGAAAATTTGCCAATGAGTTAAAATTAAAACCATCGTTCACCCTTTACAAAAAATATGGAAAAGGGATAAAACCAACATTGATTTTCAGTAAAACACGGTTACCTCATATTGAAGAAACGTATGCCACCCATTATGTGAACCTGAAGCGGATCAATGAAATGAAAATGAATAAGGCTGCGGCGAAAAACAGTACAGAAAAAATTACTGGAATTACCGACGATGAAATGTCTGGCGCCTGAGCAGGCGTAGGAATGTATCGAATTGATTGTACAGGCGCAATACTGTAGCGTTAGGCGCAGGAATGAGGGGCGGGCAAAGAGCGATGGTTTCCTATGCCAGGTAGTTACTACAGCCCTAAATAGCATAACACAGTGAATAGTAACAAGGAAGACACAGGACGGAGTCCCTGCGCCTGTGGGGTGTTGGACGGATGAATCAGTTCGGACATGTAGCATTTTTGGATTGTATCATTCTTAAATTAATAACATTGCCCGTAGGGAAGGGAAATAAATAGTGATATAAAATTTAAGTACTGGTTTATATTGAAATGTATTACAGAAAGGTCTGGATAATATCACGTCCCTACGGGACTTTTATTCATTCATTCATTTATTTCTGCTACCGATATTGTGTCCCTGACGGGACGGGGAAGGCAAGGAAATGCCAGGTTTATTACAAATGTGATAGCTACCAGATGTTGCAGGCAACAATAAAGGAATCACCGGATTAAACGATAGCCTGCTTTTTTTCAAATCCTTTATAAATAACCTTCTCATCAAAGTTAAGCCCGACAAGGTTATGCTGGCGGGAATTCGAATGCATCTAAATCTGATAGCTATCGGATGTCGCTCTTTTTTTAAAAACTAAAAAATGAGTAAATCTTCATTAAGGTTTTGAGTTATCAAAGAAATAAAAACGTCTGAACGCCTTAACGGCAAAACTCAGTAACAGGTAGATTTTGCTATATCCGAAAGCTATCGGATGTGAAATGAACCCGGGAATTCTTTCAGGCATCCGATATGGTTTTTAGGTGCTATTTTTACAGCACAACAACATAGTTATGCCAGTACAAAAACTTGAAGTGTGGCAAAGAGGCCTGCTTCCCGTAATACCTCCACTTTTGCAACCAGTTGCGCATGCCTTATTGCAGGCACGTGAAGAAGTGGATGAGACAATGCTCAACTTTCCGGACGAACTACTTTGGGAACGACCCGCCGGATTGGCTTCGCCCTGTTTTCATTTGCAGCACCTGAGTGGTGTGCTTGACCGGGTATTTACATACGCACGCAACGAAGGGCTTAGCCCGGTTCAGTTTGATGAACTGGCTGCAGAAGGTAAAAATGAATCACCCGCAATTACCACCAACCAATTGTTGCAACGTTTTGATCAACAGGTAAACAAAGCAATGGATCAACTAATGATAACCGATGAAGCTACGTTAACGGACTATCGTGGAATCGGCAGGGCTGGCTTACCCTCCACTGTTATCGGGCTTTTGTTCCATGCTGCAGAACATACCATGCGGCATGTGGGGCAGTTGATGGTAACACAGGCAGTACTAAGAAAAATGTCTAATGTATGATTTTTTGATGGCTGATCCGATAGCTATCGGATTTCTGATGTCTGGTTTCATTCGAATACTTTGGTCATTTTGCAGATGACGTATTTTATAAATGAACTTTTCTTAAAAGGTACATAAACAAATAAACCCTTTTTATCCGAAAACCAATGCCAAAGAGCAGCATATAGTTGAATGGAGTACCGATTAAAATATGGGTTGGACTATCGCCAATAAAGCTCAATCGGGGAATCATTGCCTGTTAAAAAAATCAGGCACAACCCTTACCCTATATGCCCCTCAATAATCGATTTATCTACTTCCTCTTCATTTAGCTTTTCGCTCTTCAACCGTTTTAGTTTTTTACTGTAGGATATTTTTGTAATGAGTACAAATAATACCGGCACCACAAAGATGGCCAGCGTTGTAGCAGACAACATACCGCCAAATACCGTCCAGCCAATGGTTTTACGTGATTCTGATGCGGCGCCGGTGGCAAAGGCCAGCGGAAGTACACCCAATATAAATGCCAGCGAAGTCATGATAATCGGGCGTAACCGAAGCTGCACCGCCTGCAGGGTGGCTGGTATAATTTCTATCCCACGGTCTACCCTTTCTTTGGCGAATTCCACTATCAGGATCGCATTTTTTGCAGCCAGTCCAATCAATGTAATTAAACCAATCTGGGCATATACATTGTTGGTAAGGTTGGGCATAAATGTAAGCGTAAGAATGGAACCAAACGCACCAATAGGCACGGCAAATAATACAGAAAATGGTACCGACCAGCTTTCGTATAATGCCGCCAGGAAAAGGAACACAAAGATGATGGAGATAACAAAAATGGTAACCGTACTATCGCCCGCTTTTATTTCTTCCCGGCTGAGGCCGGAAAATTCATAGCCATAGCCGGTGGGTAAAGTTTGGGCAGCCACTTCCTTTAACGCTTCAATTGCCTGGCCGCTACTTACCCCGGGCTTGGGTGAACCGTTTATTTCAATGGACCGGTAAATATTATAATGAGAAATCAGTGACGGGCTTTCAACCACTTTGCTGGTAAGCAGTGAACCCAACGGAATCATACCACCCAGGTTGTTGCGTACATAATATTTATCAAGCTCACCAATGGACGATCGATAACTACTATCACCCTGAACCACCACCCTGAAGTTTCGGCCATACAGGTTGAAATCATTTACATAAGTACTTCCCAACAAGGTGGACATCGTACTGTATACATCCAATACGGATACACCTAATTTTTTTGCCTTTTCCTTATCCACATCTACCTGGTAACTGGGCGTTCGGGTGGTAAAGAAGGTGAATGCCATCCCAATCTCGGGACGTTTATTTAATTCGGTTAAAAAATTACGGGACACAGTTTCAAACTGTTTTATATCATCGGTGCTGGTAGTTTGCTGTAGTTCGAAAGTAAACCCGGCGGTAGCACCCAGACCGGGTATGGCAGGTGGTGATATGGCCAGTATTCTTGCCTCTTTAATGTCAGCCGTTCTTTTTTGAATTTCAGCAATGATATTTTTTACATGCAGCTCTTTAGATTTCCGGTCATCCCATGTCTGCAGGTTTACAAACATGGTACCTACATTGGACTTGTTTGAAAAACTGATGATATTCAACCCGGCAAGTCCACCTACTAATCTCACACCAGGAATGGCTTCTACCCTTTTCATGATATTCAGTAACATTTCTTTACTGCGGGTGGTAGAAGTAGCTTCAGCCATTTCATAGGTTACAAATAAACGGCCTTCATCTTCTGAAGGAATAAATCCCGATGGCTTATTTTTAAACAGAAAGAAAAGACCAACAAATAAACAAAGCATCATGATGATTACCATTGGTGTTGCCCTGATCCATTTTCCAACTCCCTTTGTATAGGACGAAGTCATCCTGCTGAAGCCCCTGTTGAAGGAGGCAAAGAATTTGTCCAGCAGGTTCTTTTTATCCTTTTCCGTTTTGGATGGCTTTAGCATGATGGAGCACAGGGCCGGGGTAAGGGATAAGGCAACAAATGCCGATATCAGCACCGATACGGCAATGGTAATGGCAAACTGCTGGTAAAGGCGGCCAACAATGCCCGGTATAAATCCAACCGGTACAAACACAGCAGCTAAAATCAATGCGATGGCAATTACGGGGCCCGATATATCTTTCATGGCCATTTTGGTGGCTTCCTTTGCAGACAGTTTTGCATGATCGATGTTATGCTGCACTGCTTCTACCACTACAATCGCATCATCTACTACGATACCGATCGCCAGCACAAATGCAAAGAGCGTAAGTGTATTGATGGTGAATCCAAAGGGAATAAAAAAGATAAAGGTTCCAATGAGTGAAACAGGAATGGCCAGTACACAAATGAGTGTAGCCCGCCAGCTTTGTAAAAATAGGAATACCACCAATATTACCAGCAGCAATGCCTCACCAAGTGTATGCAATACTTCGTTGATAGAAGATTTTACTACTGTAACCGTTTCCAAAGGCACCACGTAATCCACATCTTTAGGAAATGTTTTTTTAAGTTCTGTCAAAGCCTTGATAACCCCTTCATACGTATCCAGCGCATTTGCGCCGGGTGCCTGGTATATCAATACAAATGCAGCAGGCTTGCCACTGGCATACGCGTTGGCGCCATAATCAAATTTCCCCAGCTCTACCCTCGCCACATCCCGCATGTGAACCACGGTACCAGTAGCGGGATTGGTTTTCACTATGATGTTCTCAAACTGTTCCCTGGTATTAATACGGCTGTTGGTAAGCACACTGTACTCAAAAGTTTGTACGTCAGGCTGCGGGTTGCCACCTATTGTACCTGCAGCCACCTGCAGGTTTTGTTCCGTTAGTGCGGAAGTAATGTCAGTAGTAGTCATACCCAGGTTTGCCAGTTTTTCCGGACTCAACCAGATACGCATACCAAAGTCATCGGCCCTGGATACAATATCGCCAACACCCTTTACCCTTTGCAGCGCATCCTTTAAATATATATTGGCATAGTTACCCAGGAAGTTGGCATCATGTGTACCGTTGGGTGAGAACAAAGCCAACACTACCATAATGCTCGGACTACGTTTGCGAACAGTGAGACCTAAACGCTTTACGGCATCCGGCAACGATGGTTGGGCAACACTTACCCGGTTCTGCACGTCAAGGGCCGCTATATTTACATCGGTACCAATCTCAAAATTTACGTTGATACTGCTTTGACCACTGGCCGTGCTATTGCTTGAAATATAGGTCATGCCCGGTGTGCCGTTTACCTGGGTTTCAATGGCTGTAGTGGTTGTTTGCTCCACCGTTTGTGCATCTGCCCCGGTAAAACTACCGTTGATCGTAACCGTTGGTGGCGTAATATCAGGGTACTGGGCAACAGGCAAAGTAGTTAAAGCAATTACACCCACCAGCACAATCACAATGGAAATCACGATTGCCGTAACGGGTCTTTTTATAAAAGTATCTGCTATCATATTATTTCTTTAGCACTAAAAATTTTAAATATTCCCAAGGGTTGCATCTCCCTTTTTTGATCGTATTATTTTCTGGTGGCCGGCAGAAGGTTTTCATGGCGACATCGTTGTGTCACTCCCTTGTACTGAATACCAATGTGGGTCTTTAATTATGTTATAAATTAATTGAACATTCATGATTTCAATAACGAACTACTGGATGTTATGCTGCCCATTTTATAGTACATAAGGCGTTGCCCTATGCTTAGGTATAACCGCCCTTTCAGGGCTTTTACGTACACCTTCCCGGCGCTCAAAAATCACAATCTGAATGGATCAACAAAGTATAAATCAACCACTCTACTTATTCGTGATGAACTCGCAATCCGAAAGAAATCAGACATCAAAAAATCAGACATCAGACATCACGCATCAGGCATCAGACATAAAAAATTTATTTCTTAACGGGTGCTGATGTGGTATTAATCATTGCCCCTTCCCTTAAATTCTGAACACCTTCCACTACCACTTTCTCGCCACTTTGCAATCCTTCATTGATGATAATATCTTTTCCTATTTGTTTGCCCGGCAACACCTTTCGTTGCGATACCTTGCTGCTATCATTGGGTACATACACAAAAAATTCACCCAGTTGCTCCGTTATTGCTTTGTACGGAATAACGACAGACTGCTTTGAGGCGCTGTTTTTTACACGAACCGTTCCATTCATACCGGCAATCAATAACTTTTTATTATTGGGAAAAATAAGTCTTGCCTTTATCGTACCCGTTTGTGAATTTACGGAGCGGTCGAGCAATTCCATCTTACCGGGATAGGGATACACATCCCCGGCAAAAGCAAGTGTAAATGTTGAATCACCGGGTTGTTGCTTTTCACTTAACAGTTTGGTAAAGCGATAAATCTCCGCCTGGTCCACGTTAAAATCAACGGCCAGTTCCTTGTCAGATGAAATGGTGTTTAGCAAGGTTTGTCCGGCTGTAACCGCAGCGCCGGATTTCACAGCCGAGATACCAATTACTCCATCAAAAGGTGCATATACTTTTGTGTACCGTACACTCGTTTGTACCCCCTGTATATTTGCCCTGGCTGCATCTGCCTGTTTCTTTGCAACTTCCAATGCTGCATCTGCATTATCCACTAACTGCTTTGCTACTGCATCATTTTTATCCAGTTCATGAAAACGGTCGGCATCTTTTTGCGCTTTGTTTATATTGGCTTCCTGTACTTTTAAATTGGCCACTGCCTGCTGGTAGTTGGCCGAGTATAATTGTGCATCTGTCGCATACAACAATTGTCCCTTTCGTACCCTGTCGCCATCTTTAAAGTATAGGCCGGTAATAAAACCACTTACCTGTGGCCGCAATTCTACCTGATTCAAGGCAGTTACGGTTGCCGGGTATTCATCATAATAAACTGCATCAGTTACATTCACCTCCTGAACCGTAACCTTTACCGGTGGCGGAGCCTGCTGGGCAGGTGGCTTTTTATCAGCGCAGGATGCTATGAATAAAAGAGCTACAATGCAGCTATATTTTAACGGTAGTTTTAAAACCATGCTATGAGTAATTTTAATTTTATTGATATGCATCGATACATTTTAATAGTTGATTTGCCCGAGTGCTTTTTGAACATCTATTTTACTTGCCATCAACTGGTACATGGCATTGTAAAAATTTATTTGCGATGTTCGCAGATCGGTTTCAGAAGTAACTACTTCCAGGTAGGTTTTTATCCCGGAGCGATATTGCAACTGGATGACATCATACACTTCTTTTGCCAGCATGATATTGTCTTTTAAAGCGAGGTAGTTTTGCAGGTTACTTTTATACATTGCCAACGCCTGCGAATAACCAGAATTTACCATGTTCTTTAAATTGATAATATCGAGTTCGTTTCGTTGTAAGTCTAATTCAGCTACCCGTATATCAGCCTTTCGTTTACCGCCCTGGAAGATGGGGAAACCCAGGGTGAGTGCTGCAAAAGAACTTGGAAAATTGTTAGTGTATAGCTTTCCAAAATTATTATTTTGATAAATCAAATTATATGCACCGTTTGCAGATACCGTTGGCAGGTAATCCCATTTATAATATTTTACGTTGTATTGTAACAGGCGCTTTTGTGTTTCCAGTAATTTATATTCAATCCTTGCCTTGTAATCCGGTGCCTGCAAAGTATCGAGCAGGATATCCTTTTCCAGTTGGGTGCTGTCATACAGAATATCCAGGTTTTGAGATACGGGATATCCCATCAGCGATTTCAGGTATTCGAGTTTTGCCTTCAACAGTTCTTCATTGCTTCGTAAACCGGCAGTTGAATTATTCAACGTGATAGTTGCCCGTTTATAATCAATCTTATCGGCAATCCCTGATTGATATTGGTTTTTTGCATCTTTTAAACTTCGCTCTATCCGCACAATATTTTCTCGTGAAATATTTATTTGCTGCCTGGAGGACAATACATCATAAAATGCTTTTGATACAGCGGCAGCGATATCAATTTTATTACTGCTGGTTGCTTGCTTTGCCTGCTGGCGTACATCCGTCCTGGTGCGGTTTGCCAGCAAAACATCCTTATCAAAAATTGATTGTTCGAAAGTGAATTGCCCGGCGGAAGTATTGTTAACACCCAGCTTTACATTGTTACCGCCAATAACCGCGGTTTGAATGATAAAATTATGCTGCAGGCTATAATTGAAATTAACCCTCGGATACATTTCAGACAGTTTACTTTTAATGGTAGCTTCCACAATTTCCTGGTCAACCAACGACTGCTGAATCTGTGGCTGGTGAAGGATGGCATACTCAATCGCATTTTTTAGGGTTACCGCTGCAAGTATACTATCCTTTGCGCTCACCTGCGATATCAGCATCAGCGGACATAAAAAGAAAGTAATTACCGTTGTTAATTTAAGCAGATGCGACATTCCCCTTTTTTGTTGAGTCATAATTAAATACGGGTATTTACATTTTTTTTAAAACGTCATCTGAAATTCAAATGATGCAGGCATTTCAACTGGTTAAAAATAAGGGCTGGTACCGACACTGTATTAACCTTTGTAGCCTTGTTCATATTAATTGCCAGGGCAAGTGGAAATTAATCATCAATTTTCAATTGCGTTACAATCATTTCCCTACCAATTCATCAAGCTGCCCGATAAATTCCTTAATCAACTCCTTATTTAGCAAATAAGAATAATGACGACCGTCTTTCTCAGGTATTATCAAACCCGCTTCTGTCAGCGATTTTATATGGTGGCTTACAGAGGGTTGGGCCAATTGGGTAACATGCATTATCTGGGCGCATTGAATGGAGCCACCGGCTGCAGCCATATCTCCCAATATCCTGAGCCGGTTGATGTCGCCCAGAGCCTTCAAAATTTTTTCCAGCTCTTTTATTTCCATGGATAATATATTGATGAATGCAAATGTATCAATCATCGATATCAATACAAATATTATTTTGCAGGGATTGGTACGCCTCAACTGTGCAGGGCTGCTCCTACGGAGCAATTGCTTTTATTGCTTAATGCTACAAAGTGGAAACTCCTACGGAGTTTGATAAGCTACTCGTTGGCTTTAACACGTGCTCATAAAAATTAAGTTGATGTTTAAAATCTTCGGCGGTTGAGTGAGCTATTCAATTCACCTCATTAAAACTGATATTCGATATAAACTAATCAACCGCTGACGGGGTTTACAACCGGGCGGTGTTGAACTTCTTCATTTAACTGAATGTAAAAGGTCAGTCATTTTTAAGTGACTGACCTTACCAAAAATTTATATGTTTACTAAAATACTGCTACTCTGATTTCATCTTTTCCGCATCCAATAAAAATTGCTTTAAACCTAAATCCGTTAACGGATGTTTTAACAATGCCAGGATAGAATTAAGCGGGCAGGTACATACGTCTGCACCGGCTTCGGCACAGGCAATGATGTGGTTGGCATTACGAATGGAGGCTGCTAAAATCTCTGTGTCGAAACCCTGTATACTAAAGATATTACTGATCTGTGAAATTAGTTGAACACCATCCCAGCCACTATCGTCAATACGACCTATAAATGGTGAAACGTAGGTAGCACCGGCTTTTGCAGCCAGTATAGCCTGCCCTGCACTAAATATCAATGTACAATTGGTTTTAATTCCATTGTCGGTAAACCATTTAATGGCTTTAACGCCATCTTTAATCATGGGTACTTTTACAACAATGTTTGGATGGATAGCTGCCAGCTTTTTACCTTCTTCAACTATCACGTCAAACTCCGTTCCCAATACCTCGGCACTGATATCGCCATCTACTATTTCGCAAATGGTTTTATAATGGTTGGCAATAGCCACTTCGCCCTTAATATTTTCTTTTGCCATTAATGATGGGTTGGTAGTAACACCATCCAAAATCCCTAATTCGTTGGCCTCCCGTATATCTGCAAGATTAGCCGTGTCAATAAAAAATTTCATGTTTCAAGTTTTATTTTGTAATAGTTTGTTTGTTATTTAAAAAGCGGCAATGGTTCATCATCATTCAATACCAATCATTCATCACTCATCACTCATCACTCATCATTCATCACTCATTTACTGCTCACCGAAAGTTTGTAAACAGTAACAGTATGATATTGCTGACCCGGGCCCAACAACGTAGATGGAAATTTTGGCTGATTGGGTGAATCAGGAAAATGCTGTGTTTCCAAACAAAGCCCTGTATGCTGGCTGATTGCCCTGCCGTCATTTGTTTTAATTGTACCGTCTAAAAAATTACCTGTGTAAAACTGGACACCGGGTTCCATAGTAAATACTTCCAGCTTTCTTCCACTTTTGTCATCCGTTAAAGTAGCCACTTTTTGCAGGGTACTCTCTTTTTTATTCAATACAAAATTGTGATCATAACCACCTTTCACAGAATCAATCCTTGCTCCAATTTTACTTGCCTTTGTAAAATCAAAAGGCCCTCCTTTTACCGGTGCAATTTCCCCGGTTGGTATCAGCGAACTATCAACAGGCGTATAGTTATCCGCATCAATTTCCAACTGGTGATCGAGTATGGTATTGGTAACATCGCCTGTTAAATTGAAGTAGCTATGGTTGGTAAGATTGATAACCGTAGCCTTATCAGTAGTTGCGTTGTACTCAATTTTTAATTCATCGTCATCAGTTAAAGTATATTGAACAGCTACATTCAAATTTCCCGGGTAACCTTCTTCTCCATCTTTACTCAAATAAGAAAGTTTTAATACCGGCATAGAATCATTTTCAATGGATGCATCCCATATCACTTTATCAAATCCTTTTAGACCGCCATGCAAATGATTGGCTCCGTTATTTGTTGCCAAAGTGTAAACAGCCGTATCAATTTTAAATGTACCCTTTGCAATCCGGTTACCATAGCGGCCAATAAGTGCACCGAAATACGGAGGCTTAGCCAGGTAACCCGCTATACTATCAAAGCCCAATACAATACTTGATTTTACTCCACTCTTATCGGGCGATACCCAGGAAGTAACTACGCCACCATAGTTTGAAATTTTTACTTCTGTACCTTTTGCATTGGTCAGCGTATACAAAAACACTTCTTTACCATCTGCATTTCCAAAGGAGGCTTTGGTAATACCTTTAGTCATTTCCATTTTACTTTCACTCTTTTGATTATTACAGGATGTAATTGAAGTTGCAAAAATAGCTGCAATACAAAGACCAGGCAATGTTATTCCTTTCATATTTCTTTTTTTATTTTCTATCCCGTACGCCACCGCTGTTAATGGTCGGTTTAGCGTATTAAATAGATCAGATGATTGATGTTTAATTAATAATTGATTATTGATTAATTGATAATTGCTTAATGTATAATTGATAATATTTTAATCGATGCTATGTAAAAAATAACTGGGCGTTAAAGGTATTCATAAACAGGTAATTGATGTTTACTTTATTTACCCGGTTGTTCTTTTTATTTTAACCCGGTACTATCTGTCAAAAAACTTTGTATGCGACCAGCAATTGCAGATTACTGTATTTACTTTATTTACCCTATCTACCTTATCTACCTTATTTACCTTATCAACCTTAGAAACCTTATCTACCTTATTTACCTTATCAACCTTATCAACCTTAGCAACCTTATCTACCTTAAAAACGCTACATCATCACCCCACCCCTGCCTACTCCGGGCCGTACATTTGCCATTCCAACAAACTGGGTGCTGCATCTTTATTCTCCACTACTAATCTAAAATACTGAGCGGTTACCGGTTTAAAATTTTGCACATGCCCAATACCGCCGGTGGTTGCCTGGAAAACTGTTTTCCACTCTTCCCCGGATTTGTATTGCAAGGTTAAACCCTGCTTTTTGTCATCCCATGGATGCCAGGGTTCATCTACAATGCTGGTTGCAATGGATGTTGGCGCTTTTAAATCCACTTCTATTACCGCTTTTCTCTCATTTTCGGCTGCTACCCAACGGGTGAGCCGGTTGCCATCCAGTAAATTTTTACTTCCTTCTGTTTCCGATTTTTGAGACGATGCGGTTGCCTGCTTTCCAAGCATGGGAGATGGACTGGTAACTGGTTCACCTTCAAACTCAACCACCACCACTGTATTTATTTTATCAGGTGCTTTCAGGGGCAACCGGATTACAGAACGTTTATCTTCCTTTTTTACGGGTAACGGTTTTGAAGGAACCGCTAACAGGTAGGCCCTTTTAATTTTATTCTCCATCGGTACATGCAAAGCTCCATCCGCCGGATAATCAAATACATGCAGGTACAACTTCTGCTCCCTGCGGGTACTGCGGCCCCATGACAAGTAAGGAAAGGGGCTGGCGGTGGTACCATAAATGGATTCCTTATTTACTTTTAACCATTTGCCTACCTGCGCCAACCGGTCAATACTCGGTTTGGGAATTTCTCCCAGTGCAGTTGGCCCCACATTTAATAGAAAATTGCCTCCCTTACTTACAATTTCAGCAAGATTTCTAACCAGGGTTTCCGTGCTTTTCCAGTTGGTATCGTATGATTTAAATCCCCAGGTATCATTCATGGTCATGCAGGCCTCCCAGTTTCTTCCCGGGAAACCCGTTGATGGAACAAATTGCTCGGGTGTTTCGGTATCGCCTTTAAACCCGCCACCCAGGCGGTTATTGGTAATTAAATTGGGATGTAATTTTAGCAATGGTTGAAACTTTTCCGCCCTTTCCGGTGTCATGTCGGTTGGCGTATCCCACCATAAAATATCCAGCTCGCCATAATTTGACAAAATTTCATTTACCTGCGGAACGGCAATTCTATCCAGGTAAACGTCCATGTCGCCATCCTGCGCCTTATCCCAATGGCCACCACTGGCAGCACCACCGGGATGGTTCCAGTCCTGCGCCTGTGAATAATAAAATCCGATCCGCATGCCATACTTATGACAGGCTTCCACCAATGGCTGCAACAAATCTTTGCCATACGGTGTGGCATCTACTACATCCCAATCGGTAACGGTAGAATTGAATAATGCAAAGCCATCATGGTGTTTGGAGGTGATGACAATGTATTTCATCCCGGCATCTTTAGCCATTTTAACCCAGGCCTCTGGATTGTACTTTACCGGGTTGAATTGTTTTGCGTAAGGCTTGTATTTGTCTACCGGAATTTTACCCCGGTTCATGATCCATTCGCCGATACCAGGTATTCTCTTTCCATCATAGGTTCCCGCCGGCACAGCATATACTCCCCAGTGGATAAACATTCCAAATTTGGCATCCTTCCACCAGGCCATTCTGCTGCTATCGGCGGAGCTGGCAGACTGTGAATAAACAGACACCATGGCTAAATTCATTAAAACGATTTGAAGAAATATTTTTTTCATAATGCAATTCGTTTTTAAATTATCATAAAACACAACGAATATAAGATGCGAATGAAATATAAACTTCACTTTTTATTAAACTTTTTTGGTACATTTTAGACGGTGGAAGGTGGAAGTTGGAAGTTGGAAGGTGGAAGGTGGAAGGTGGAAGGTTACAGGTTGAGGGTTGACGGTTTGATGGTGGAAGGTGGAAGGTGGAAGGTGGAAGGTGGAAGGTTACAGGTTGAGGGTTGACGGTTTGATGGTGGAAGGTGGAAGGTGGACGGTGGACGGTGGAAGGTTGAGGGTTGATGGTTTATGGTTGGATATTGAAGCTTTACGTATACACTACCCCAGCCTCCTTTAATACCTCCCCGGTTATCTTGCTCATTAATAAACTTAACTGGTGCGGCACTTTTTCGCTTTGTAATAAACCATTGCTGAGGCAATGCATCACTTCCTTTATTTCGTGCTCAAAACCGTTGCTTAAATGTGGCAATGAAAAATTTTCGACTGAACCGTCATTTAAGTGAACAGAAAAATCAGTGGCTTTAAACCAGGGATTTTTAATGTTGATTCTGCCTTTAGTTCCAAGGATGGAAGCCTCAATATTGGTGTTAAAAACAATGGAGGAAAGCAACTGTGCTGTCTGCCCGGTTGGATATTGCAATGCGATATTGATATATTCATCTACTCCTGTAGATGCCAGCCTGGAGATTACCTTTAGTTGTGATGGTGCTCCTAAAATAGCTGTGGCAAGGTACAACGGGTATACGCCTACATCCATCATGGCACCACCACCCAATGATTTATTGTACAACCTGCTTTCCAAATCAACAGGTGCAGTAAAACCAAAATCGGCTGATAAACACTGAATACTTCCGATTGTATCTTCCATTATGAGGGCCTTAATTTTTTCCATAAAGGGCATACAGCCTGTCCACATTCCTTCCATCAAAAAAACCATATTTTCATTGGCCGCTTCAATCATCTGCTTTGTTTGCCCGTAACCAAGCGACATTGGTTTTTCACATAGTACCGCTTTTTTATGTTGAAGACAGGCAATGGTTTGTTCATAATGAAAAGCATGCGGTGTAGCGATATATATGATATCGACCTGCTCATCATCTATAAGATCATCATAATTATTGTAAAACCTGGCAGCATTGAATTTTTGAGCATAGGCTTTGGCCTTATCCACATCACGGGAAGCAACCGCATACACTTCTGACCCTTCAACAAAGTTTAGTGCGGTACAAAATTTTTCTGCAATGCGACCAGCACCTAATATTCCCCAACGGTATGGCTGTTTCATGATAAATATTTAATAGTGGATGACGATGAATCAACAAATTTACATCTTCAACCGAATAACAGCGCATGATTAGTGAGCGGCTTACAAATTAATTTGCTTTCGTGAATTGACAATTTTATTTTGCAACAAGGAGATGAATTCTAAAGTTCCTTAGGGACGTGATAAAATTGAACTGCTATCACGTTCCTACGGAACTTCATTTGCTTTTAATTTATGTAACTACCGATATTTGGTCCCTAACGGGACGAAATACATCGGTGAAATAATGTTTTTTTTAAAGTAAATGTTACAAATTTAATTGGCCATTACATGAGCCTATTACATCAGTTAGAATTGCCATTGGCGAACAGAAGAAAAAAACAGGGGAAAAATTGAAGCAGGGGAAACAGCCATGTGGCACACGAAATACGAACAGCGTTAGCGCTAACAAAACGACCTTTGGAAAAAGTTATTTAGAATGCTTCGGAATTAATTACAATAAAAGTCAGCCTGAAGATCATCGAGCTAAATACGAATTAGTAGCTTGACCTCGGTAACCAGTTGACCCATTTCAGGCAAACAGAAATACTGCGATTCAATATAAATTGTGTAAGTGCCGAAATTGCTGAGTTATTGGAAGATACTTACCTGTTTTTTTAACCGTTGGCCAAACAAAAAAACCTTAGCTTTCAACTTGAACTACCTGCTTCAAAATAATGGGCGGTAGTGTATATAGAAGGATTTAACTCAATACTTACCAACCGGTTTGGCAATGCAGTAAAGTATACTTAGAGCGAAGTGCAGGTATTTTTGTTACCTTTCAATAAAGGGAATAAAATGTTTACCAATGAAATTAAAAACGATGGTTATCTTGTACCGTTGAGATGAAAGAAAAAATACTTTGAACAATTTTTCAGGTTGAAAGAAACAGAAAAAAAAGTCAGCGGAATTGGGCTGGCCTTATCCAGATCGTTTGTACAACTGCACAAAGGAATGCTTGATATGAAAGAACCAGAAAATTGCATAATGAATTTTATTTTACCATCCATTAAGCAGGAAGAATAAGCGGATGGTAAATGAACAATTAAGAATGAAAAATTGAAGATGGTGCATTGTAAAAAAGACTGTAGGCGTTCGGCCATACCATAACCTACATAATTATTCAAAGTATTTAACAGATAAAACAGACTGAAAAAAGATGAAAAAAACTAAGTTGTATGTAGTGCTGCCCATGGTTTTTACAATGACCTGCCTGACCAGGATATCCATTTCACAAAGCCGTACTGAAAGAATAAACAACATTGAAGCAGCCTTACCGGTAATTGACAAAATATTTAAGGACTATGCCGATAAAAAACATTTACCCGGTTTTGTTTATGGATTAGTGGTGGATGGAAAATTGATACATACATCCGTTAAGGGATTTATCAACCTTGATAAAAAAATACCGGCAACCATCCAATCGGATTTTCGAATCGCTTCCATGACCAAAAGTTTTACTGCAATGGCCATTTTAAAACTCCGGGACCAGGGAAAGCTTACACTGGATGATCCTGTTTATTCATATATCCCTGAAATGAAGGGGCAACGATATCTTACAAATGACGCTGCCCCGGTTACCATTCGTCATTTGCTGACACATGCGGCAGGTTTTCCAGAAGACAATCCCTGGGGCGACCGCCAGTTAGCTATTTCAGAAGAAGCAATGATCCGCATGATAAAAAAAGGAATCTCGTTTTCCAATGTTCCCGGAGTAGCCTATGAGTACAGCAATATGGGTTTTGCGATGTTGGGATATATCATTAAAAAAATTTCCGGTCAATCATATCAAAAATATATCACCAACAATATTTTAATACCGCTGGGAATGCTGCATACTTACTGGGACTTCAGCGATGTACCGGCAAATCAATTAGCGCATGGATATCGCTGGCTGAATGATCAATGGGTAGAGCAGCCCTTGTTAAAAGACGGAGCTTACGGAGCCATGGGCGGAATGATTACCACGTTGGAAGATTTTAGTAAATATGCTTCGCTTCATCTTGCTGCCTGGCCGCCAGCCAATGATAAGGAAAGCGGGCCGCTTAAAAGAAGCTCCATCCGGGAGATGCACCAACCATGGAATTTTAACCTGCTAATGCCGGCTTATGAATATCCAACCGGCAGAAAATGCCCTACCGTGGTGGCTTATGGCTACGGATTAAGCTGGACAAAAGATTGCGATAACCGGATTATGATTGGCCACAGTGGTGGATTGCCTGGCTTTGGCAGCAATTGGAAAATACTGCCGGATTATGGCATTGGCATTATTTCATTTAGTAATCTTACCTATGCACCAACCAATTTTATCAATACGCAGGTAATGGATACACTGATTGCTTTGGCAAAATTGAACCCTGCCTCTTTGCCCGTATCAGCCATTTTAAACCAACGAAAGGATGAAATAGTTAAACTATTGCCGCAATGGAACAATGCGGAAGCCACAGGCATTTTTGCGGATAATTTTTTTATGGATTATTTTCCGGATGCGCTTAGAAAAGAAGCATCGGCGATATTTAATAAGGCCGGTAAGATTGTTCGCATCAACGATTTTATTGCGATAAACAATCTAAGGGGATCGTTTATCATGGAAGGTGAAAAAGCAAATATTGAAATAAGCTTTACGCTAACACCGGAAAACCCAGCACTGATCCAGGAATACCATATCAGGGAATTGAGAAATGGGAAATAGGGAAATCATGGGAAGAAAAAGAAGTTTGGGTAAATTTTTTCTGCCACAAATTGGATGAAGTTTGCAGAAAAACTAAGTTGACTGTAATGCATGGCTACAATTGCCATTTGGAAAGTAATTATAAATCTGACAACCGAAACCTGCTACGCCTATTTGTTATCGGTTTTGCATAGAAAAGTATGCTTTTGTTGGTCGTACTTTTATCTCTTTGGTAAACCAACCCGAGCAATAACCTCGTTTGCTTTGGCAAGTTTTTCTGGAAATAAATTTTTTCCTCTCAACTTTTCAAGAGACTTGTCAATTTTAACAATGGGGGTTTTGCTTTTATTTAATTTTTCAATTGTTGTCATGCCACAAATTTACTACATTTTTCTTTTAACCAAAAATGCCTCATATTCCTTGCCCTTTTCAAATTCACGCCAGGTTTCTTCACTCAACCCAAATATTTCAAAGTCTGACAAAATTTCTTCAAGATTTGACGTAATTCCCATTCTATAGAGACGGGTTCTTGCAGTAGTACTTCCAGTTGCATACACCCAATGGTTAGGGTGTTTGTTTGTAAACACATATAGGGTAGAAACAACTGTAGCTAAAACTTTTTGGCTATCATTGTTATTGGTGATAATTGGGTCATCAATTGATTCTTTCTCTTCGTCATAGTCTCCGAATGCAAGATTGTAAACATCCGCTTCAAGCATCTGGGAATAAACAACTAATTTTTTGATTTTACCTTTAGGACCTTCACTTGAAAATTTGAACAGTGTTGCTTCGCCTTCTGTAAAATACTCATACTTTGGTAGTTTCATTAAATCTATTTGGCAAATGTAAAAGAGTCAACGTCATTCTTTTAGGCTACCGAAAACTTACGCCCAACAAAAAAAGTATAAAATTAGCTTTATATGAATTCATAAAACACACTAGATTACAACAAAGTTCCGCCGCTTCCATTATGGCGTTTACTTCCAGCTATGCTGCCCCGGCACCAGGTTTAAAAAAGAATTGAAAGATGCGGTGTATTTTTTGCTATCCAGTTTATAATAGAAAGCGCCTTTTTTAGAGCCCAGTTTATCTTTGTCTTTTAGCTTCATCAATAATTTGGTGGATAATACTTTGCGGTTGAAATTGCCTTTATCAAATTCCGTATTGTACACACTCTGATACAGGCTTTGCAATTGTGGCATCGTAAATTTAGCAGGCAACAATTCGAACAACAAAGGATGCAGCGCTGCTTTGTACCGGAGTTTTTCTTTAGCGAGCTCAACTATTTTTGAATGATCAAAAATGAGGTTGGGCAATTCGTTGATGGATATCCAGGCAGGGTGATAATAATCGATGATCTGCTTTTTATATTTTTGAATATCGATGAGTGCGAAGAAAGCAATTGAAATGGTGCGTTCAACAGAATCCCGGTCTATCTCAGAAAATGCATGTAACTGTTCCATATAAATTCCATCCAGCCCTGTCAACTCTTTTAACACCCTTGCTGCTGCGTCCTCGGCACTTTCGGTTTCTCCCACAAACCCACCAACCAAACTCCATTCGCCTTTAAAAGGGTCGAAGCCTCTTTGAATTACCATCAACTTTAATTCCTGGCCATCAAAGCCAAAAATGATACAGTCTACGGCAAAAAGAAAACGCTTTTGTTGAGAATACCGGCGCATAATTATTGGTGGTGAATTTTTATTGGTAAAAGAAATTGACGGTTTTAAAATCCAAAATTTAATAAAATAGAGAACATGCCCTGAAGCGTGTTCTCATTGATAAAACGCAGGTAAAGTTCCCCAATGATTTTCAGTACAAGAGTGCGACGCCTGTGAAGTTTAATTGAAAAACCAATGACTGGTCAATAATTATTTTCAAGGTTAACGACCGATAGTACAGGCAGCCCTTCTACCAGAACTTCACATACAGCGCTGCGATAACCAACAGCGTTACTATAATCAATGCGGTTGTTTGTGGTTTTAATTTAAACATTTCCTTGTCCAGTTCAAATGCCTTTGGATTAATTTTTGGACCGGCCATACTGATGGCAACCATTACAATCATGGTAAACAAAAATGATAAACCCATGCAGATATGAAATGGTATTTCAAACCCACCTTTTCCATTTGGATAAGCGGTGTATAAGAAGGTTTCATTTCCAAACCAGCCTGGCGCCAATTCATTGAATAAAACAGATAATACAAATCCGGTAATAAGGCCTGCAATTGCCGCTGCACCCGTCGTTCTTTTCCAAAACATACCTAATATAAACATGGCAAATACACCCGGGCTGATAAAGCCGGTATACTTCTGTATATAGGTAAATCCACCCACACCGCCAATACCGAGTACATCGTTCCAGGTAAACAATACCGCAATAATCATGGCGGCAAATACAGCAATCCTCCCGGTATACACCTGTGCCCTTTCAGTAGATTCTTTTTGAAAATATTTTTTATGTATATCCAGTGTGTAAATGGTGGATATACTATTAACCTTTCCTGCAAGCGATGCTACAATGGCAGCCGTTAAAGCCGCTACAGAAAGGCCTTTTAAACCGGTAGGTAAAAAAGTTAAAATGGCTGAATAGGCTCCATCCTTTCCACCTACCAGTTGTGGTAAATGACCGTCTTTGTACAAAACAAATGCAGCGATACCCGGTAACATTACGATCAATGGCATCAGTAATTTTAAGAAGCCGGCAAACAAAATACCGGTACGTGCAGTTTGCAGATCGGCACCCAAGGCACGCTGGGTAATATATTGATTACAGCCCCAATAATTCAGATTGATGATCCAGATACCTGCCAGGTAAGAAAGCATCCCGGGAAAAGTAATGTATTTATTGATATCGTTTTGAGAAGATTCAGCAGTTGGTTTTGGGATGATCATTTTAAAATGTTCGGGTGCTTCTTTCATCAATACTTTGAAACCTGCAATGGCATTCTGACCTACTCCAAAATATTCCCCCACCGTTGTTAATGCGATGTATGTGGTAACCAATCCACCAATAATCAACACGGCTACCTGTATTACATCCGTGTAGGCTACCACCTTCATACCACCTAATGAAATCAACAAGGCAAATATTGCCAGTCCTACCATTATCACGTGTAAATATCCGCCACCGGCAATACCGTTGATGGCCACCGCACCCAGGTATAAAATGGAGGTGAGGTTAACGAACACATACAAAAACAACCAAAATACCGCCATGATCAGTGCCGTTGATTCATTGTACCGGGTTTTTAAAAACTGGGGCATGGTATAAATCTTGTTCTTAAGGTATACCGGTATAAACCAAACAGCAATAATGATTAGTGCAACGGCAGCTATCCATTCGTAAGCGGCTACAGCCACCCCTAAAAAGAATCCTTCACCGCTCATGCCGATAAACTGCTCCGCAGAAATATTGGAGGCAATCAACGATGCACCAATGGCCCACCAGGTAAGTGTACCTTCCGCAAGGAAATATGCCTTGGCATCATGTTCGTTTTTTTTACGCTTCCGGTAAATGCTGTAGCCATAACCGGCCACAATAATAAAGTAAACAATAAATACCATGTAATCGGCAAAAGCAAGGTTCTTATCCATAAGCAGGAAAGTTGTTTTAATCTGTTAATTTAATACTGCAATGTTATGTTTATTTATTGATTTGATAATACACTTCATTCCAGCGTAGCTCATTTTTAAACTGGTATAAGTTAGTATCTTTTCCAATCAATGCAAATTCAATACCCGCCATTTCTGCGAAATCCTGCATGTGTACTGCGGTAAGGTTTTGGCTATAACCGGTATGATGTGCACCACCGGCCAATATCCATGCCGCACAGCCTGTCTTCATGTCCGGGTGAGGCTTCCATAAAACCCGTGCCACCGGTAGTTTTGGTAAATCGTGTAATGGGCTAACTGCTTCTACTTCATTCACTAATAAACGGAAGCGGTTTCCCATATCTATCAGCGATGCATTGAGTGCCGGGCCCGGATTGGTATTAAATACCAGGCGTACGGGATCTGCCTTACCTCCAATACCCAACGGATGAATCTGGCAGCTTGGTTTGCCATGCGCAATAGAAGGGCAAATTTCCAGCATGTGCGATCCAAGCACCATCGGATTCTCGGGATCAAAATGATAGGTATAATCTTCCATAAATGAATTGCCGCCAGGTAAACCGCTGCCCATTACTTTCATAGCCCTTACCAATGCGGATGTTTTCCAATCGCCTTCCCCGGCAAAGCCATAACCACTTGCCATCAGGCGCTGTGCAGCTATTCCTGGCAATTGTGCCATACCATGCAGGTCTTCAAATGTATCGGTAAAACCCTTGTAATTTCCTGCTTCTAAAAAGGTACGTATGCCAATTTCAATTTTGGCTGCCTCTCTTATAGATTGATATTGGGCGCCATCTTTCAATAACGATGGAACTATTGTATAAGTATCATTGTACTCACTGATTAATGTATCAATTGCTGCATCACTGGTTTCATTGATCACTTTTACAAGGTCGCCAACACCATGTGTGTTTACGGCATAACCAAATTTATATTCCGCCTCTACTTTGTCGCCATCGGTTACTGCTACAAAGCGCATGTTATCACCAAAGCGTACAAATTTTGCACCCTGCCAGTCATTCCATCCTGCCGCTGCACGGGCCCAGGTATTTAATTCATTCAATACTTCTGGGTCCTGCCAGTGGCCTACCACTACCTTGCGGTTCATCCGCATACGGCTTACCATAAAACCAAACTCCCGGTCGCCATGGGCGCTCTGGTTCAGGTTCATAAAGTCCATATCAATATCTTTCCAGGGTATGTCGCGGTTGAACTGGGTATGCAGGTGGCACAAAGGTTTTTGCAAAATTTTCAGTCCCCCGATCCACATTTTTGCAGGGGAGAATGTATGCATCCAGGCAATGATTCCGATACAGTTTTGTGTTGTATTGGCTTCCATGCAAATGGCGTAAATTTCTTCGGTACTTTTTACGGTGGGTTTAAATATTACTTTTACCGGTATTTGCTTTGCATCGTTTAAGGCACCTGCAATTGTTTGAGAGTGGGCTGCTACCTGCTTCAATGTTTCTTCACCATATAAAGATTGACTGCCGGTTACAAACCATACTTCTAATTCTTTCAGATTTATCATTGTTGTAGGTTTTAATTTTGTTACTGCCGTTTAGGCGGTTGGGCGTTTTTTTAAATTATAAAAGTTCTTCAGTTTTTTGTCCAAATGAAGAAACAGCTTTGGGCATAAACGTTGATTTTAAATATCAGACATCAAAAAATCATACATCAGATATAAAACTTACTGCCCATAATAACTATCCGGTCCGTGCTTACGCTCAAAGTGCTTTTTTATCAGTGAATCCTGTAGCCTTGGTGCTTTAGGATTGATCTGTTCTGTTAGCAATGCCATTTGTGCTATGCATTCCAATACCGCACTGTTGTAAACAGCTTTTTCCGGAGTTTTACCCCAGGTAAACGGTGCATGGTTACCTACCAGTATCATTTCTATTTCTTCGTACCCCAGGTTTCTTTCCTTTAGGGCATTCATGATCTGGAAACCAGTTTCGTATTCATAATTCCCCCGTATCATTTCATCACTCATGGGTGGCGCACAGGGAATATCTACAGTGTTATGATCAGCATGGGTAGTACCAAAAATAGGAATGTCACGATGGCTTTGCGCCCATGCAGTTGCGTAGGTTGAATGCGTATGAACGATGCCGCCAATATTTACCCAATGCTTGTACAATACTGCATGGGTAAGAGTATCAGAAGAAGGGCGCAGGTCGCCATCTACTGTTTTACCTTCAAAATCTACGATCACCATTTTTTCCGGGGATAACTGTTCATAAGGAACTCCGCTGGGTTTAATTGCAAAAACGCCTGCTGCCCTGTCGGCTGCACTTACATTGCCAAATGTAAACAATACAAGGCCTAATTGGGGTAATTGCATATTGGCGTCGTATGCCGCTTTCCTGATATCATGGTATTTGATCATGTGCCGGTTTTTGTTATTTTTTTTATTCGATGGGCTGCACCCATCGCTTAGGTATTTCGCCCTTACAGGGCTTTGCATTACTCATTACTCATCACTCATATCTCATTCAATCCTATCCCTCTATAAACGCTCCAAACTGATGGTACTTTTCGTAACGTTTTTTGTAGATTCCTACCAGTTCCTGGTTAGGGAAATATTCAGCATCGAAGCCCTGCCCCATGGCTACCATGGCATCTTCTACTTTATCATAAATACCTGCTGCGGTGGCTGCAAACATGGCGGCCCCCAATGCACAGGTTTGTTCTGATTTGTGAATACGGATCGGCATGTCTATCACATCGGCCATCATCTGCATAATAAACGGCGACTTTTTCGCTACTCCTCCAATGCCGATCAGTCCTTTTACCGGTACTCCCTCCTCATTAAACCTATCTACAATTGCCCTGGCTCCAAAACAGGTAGCTTCTGCTATTGCCCGGAATATTCTCGGCGCATCCGTTCCCAGGCTTAGCCCGGAAATTGCACCCTTCAATAATTGATTGGCATCCGGTGTACGCCTGCCGTTGAACCAGTCCAATGCCAGTTCGGTATTTTCATCAGGAGGAATTAGCTCAGCCTGCTTACTTAATTCAAATATGATGTTATTGGTGGTTTCTTCGATCAATTTTGCAGCGGTATCAGCATCAATAATGGCTGACTTTGTTAATATTTTTTGAAGTGGCCAGGCTAGTATATTTTTAAACCAGGCATACGCATCACCAAATGCAGACTGGCCTGCTTCCATCCCCATCATACCCGGTATTACCGAACCTGGCACCTGGCCGCAGATACCTTTTATTAGTTTGCCCTCCACTTCGTTCATTGGCGCTACCAGCATATCGCAGGTGCTGGTGCCCATTACCTTGCTTAAATGATACGCTTCGATCTGTCCGCCTACCGCTCCCATGTGTGCATCAAAAGCACCCACCCCAATTACTACGTCAGTTGGGAGCCCTAAACGCATGGCCCATTCCTCAGACAAATTACCTACTGACTGATCAGCAGTATAAGTTTCGGTAAAAAGTTTTTCGGTAAACCCTTTTAGTAACGGATCAAGTGTAGCAAAAAAATCATCAGGCGGTAACCCATTGAAATCAGCGCTCCACAAGGCTTTGTGGCCGGCACTGCATACACCACGCTTCATTTGCCTGGCATCAGTACCGCCGGAAAGCAAAAAGGGAACCCAATCGCAATGCTCTACCCATGAGTAAACCGCCCCTCTAACCTGTGAATCTGCACGCAGGATGCGCAATAACTTAGCCCAATACCATTCGGATGAATAAATGCCCCCTACGTATTGCAGGTAATTGGTTTCAAACTTTAGGGCATGAACATTTATTTCCGCCGCTTCTGCTGTAGCAGTATGGTCTTTCCACAATACAAACATGGCATTGGGATTTTTTTCAAAAGCCGGTAATAAAGCCAGGGGGGTACCGGTTTCATCAACCGCAACCGGGGTTGAGCCGGTGGTATCTACTGAAATAGCTTTTACATTGGCTGCAACATCAGCTCCTGCTTTCTCTAAACAACTTTTAATGGTGTGCTCAAGGCCTTCCACATAATCCAGCGGATGTTGACGGAACTGGTTTGAGGTTGCGTCGCAATAAAGTCCTTCTTTCCAGCGGGGATAATAAAAAACGGAAGCAGCGATTTCAGTTCCGTTAGCAGCATTTACAATAATGGAGCGTACTGAGTCAGTACCGTAATCGACTCCTATTACAAATTGATCAATCATAATTTGGCAATACAATGTTTTAACAAATATAATATTATTTGTAAAAATGACAATTGTTTTTTAGTCATTTTTTCCCGGTACTAAAAATGGGATGTTCCAACCGTTTACTTACTGCAATATCATATTGTAAAGATGACCAGGACTTAGTTAATTTAACCCCTAAAGTAAAATCCGGACTATGTACACAAGTTCCTCAATTCCGGCAGGAATAAACCAGCCAATATATAGCAAAATAAAAAACCACTGGTTTTCTATTCCCAGTGGTTTTCTACCATTATTTTTCTGAATAAGTTTTCAACTACTTCAAAATATGCACGGGAGCCGGATCCATATCCGGGAAAGCCTGGTTTTCTCCCGCCATGCCCCAGATAAAACCGTAGTTGGAAGTACCCGACCCAAAATGCACACTCCAGGGCGCAGAGATAACCGCCTCGTTGTTGGCAAGCACCACATGCCTTGTTTGCTTAGGTTCACCCATAAAATGAAACACTACCTGATTTTCAGGAACATCAAAATAGTAGTACACTTCCATGCGGCGGGTATGTGTATGTGGTGGCACCGAATTCCATACGCTACCGGTTTGCAGAACGGTTAACCCCATCACCAGTTGGCAGCTTTTAATGCCATCTAAATGAATGTATTTGTAAATGGTTCTTTGATTGGATGTTTCCACTGCACCCATTGTCACCGGTACGGCTTCTTCTTTGGTCATTTTTACCGTGGGATAAATATGATGCGCCGGTACGGATAATATGTAAAAGAGTGCCGGGTTATCTGCATCAACTGATTGAAAACTTACGTCCTTTGTTTCCTTGCCAAGATAGAGGCAATCCAGTTTTGCCAGATCAAAGGTAGTGCCACTTACCAGCACTTTGCCGGATCCCCCAACATTAATAATACCCATTTCCCTTCGTTGCAAAAAATAATCCGACTTTAACTCTTCGTCATTGTCGAGTGCAATCGTTGAATTAACCGGTTTAACACCCCCGATGATCATCCGGTCGTAATGAGAATAAACCAGGTTGATTTTATCATCCTGCATAAGGGCTTCGCATATAAAATTCTTTCTTAATTCCTCCGTATTCATCGAAGCCGTCTCCTTTGGACTATTTTGAAATCTTATTTCCATAGTAATTTGTTTGAATGGTAATGGATAATTTGAGGTGCAAAAGAATCATGGTTTGTTAAATCTATTCTTTAACCGTTAAGCACCATTTTTCAATTCATTCCTAAATTTTAATTCTTAACTTTTAATTTTTAATTTTTAATTATTCATTAGCCGCCTTTCCTAAAGATGCCAATATACCACCATCAACATATAAAATATGGCCATTTACAAAGTCGGATGCTTTGGAAGAAAGGAAGATCACTGCTCCCTGCAAATCATCGGCATTGCCCCAACGCTCAGCCGGCGTGCGGCGAATAATAAAATCATTGAACGGATGACCTTCTACCCGTATAGGCGCTGTTTGTGAGGTTGCAAAATAGCCCGGACCAATACCATTTACCTGGATATTGTGTTTGGCCCATTCTGTTGCCAGGTTCTTCGTAAGCATTTTTAATCCGCCTTTTGCAGCAGCATAGGCACTCACTGTTTCTCTTCCCACTTCGCTCATCATAGAACACATGTTGATGATTTTACCACTGCCACGTTTTACCATATATTTTCCAATATGCTTCGACATAATAAAAGGACCCGTTAAATCAATTTTAAGTACCAGTTCCCAGTCTGCAACTTCCATTTCCAATACGGGAGTACGCCTGATAATGCCGGCGTTGTTTACCAGGATGTCGATGGGCCCTACTTCTGTTTCAATCAACTCAATATGCTTTTTTACTGCGGCCTCATCAGTTACATCAAATAAGTAACCATGTGCTTTTATTCCGTTGGCAGCGTATTCGGCGATTGCCGTATCCAGCTTCTCCTGTATGAGATCATTGATGATAATTTCTGCACCAGCTTTGGCAAGCCCGGTGGCCATTGACATTCCCAACCCGTGGGTAGCGCCTGTTATTAAAGCCCTTTTCCCTGTTAAATCAAATAACGATAGTGACATGTTTTATTGTATTTTTTAATTTAATACGATTTGATGAATAAGCAAATAGCTATAGCCTGGGCATTGAATCGTTGAAAGCTTTTTTTCGATAGCAATTTTATTATCACAATGAACGCAACATTTGACCAGGGATTCCATCATCAGGTTATCGTCCTGATCCTATATTTTCAGCAATGCGGCTAAAGGTAGCACCTAAGTACATTCTTTGTTTAAAAGAAAATGTATTTATTTGCGCAAACGAGTGCGTTGACGATGGTACCTGCCGCAATAAAACCGCATTAAATTTTTGTATGGATCAAATAACAAAACAACATTGATGCTATAAGCTGAGTGCGTTACCAGTTGAAACGCACCCGAGGGTACACCTGGTTAATACAGTCCTTTTTTAGCCGATCACCAGCTTTTTCATAAGCGGGTAGTGCCAAAGGTTGATGTGCCATGCAGCCTATCGTTTAAGCATTTTAAAGTGAGTGGTATTCTTAACCGGATCAATTAACTCCAATTGGTATGTGCCGGCAGGCAACTCCTTTTTTAATGGCAGTTCCGTTGTTGCTGATCCTCCGGCATGTGTAATTTGCCCGCTGAATACCACCTGGCCCTGGTTGTTGACAAGACGGAAGCTATAAATACCCGACTTTATTTCGTTGAACTGAATACCAATACTATTGCCAGAAACCGGGTTTGGAAAAATGCTGAATCCCGTGACATTCTTTTCCATCTTCACTTTTACTATCCGGCTGTATTCCTTTTTTCCATCAATGCCGATGCTGCCAATCCGGTAATAATTGTGGCCCTGGAATGGATTTTTATCAATCCATAAATAGTCAAGGCTGCTGGTTGAGTTTCCCTTTGCCGGGGTTGAATTGACCGTTCTAAAATTTACACCATCGTCACTTTTCTCCACTTCATACCTACTGACAGAACGCTCATTTTCCACGGTCCATGTTACCACTACATCATTGTCCCTTTGCACAGCATCCAGTTTGCTAAAGCTCACTGGCAAAGGCCCACCCCCACCCGGTGTAAATACAATGCGAAAACGGCTGGGAGCCGCACTTGCTGTATTGCCGGTTACAGTAAAATGATAGGTGGAATGAGATGCCACATTAATCGGAGTGCTGGTGCCGGTGAAGCTATCTTCCAGTATGGCGCTTACCAGGGGATCAAACTTATTTGCCTCAAACCGAAACTGGTAATTGGTTTGTTTCATCCTCGCCAGGTTAAAATACAGGGTATCTGCTTTCTTGATGACAGGCCTTCTTTCCATTGCGATGGAATGATTATACCTGGACAATCCAAAAGTTTCATTCACATTTGAAAATTTTAGTGCATCCTGTAAGTCAACGGTATCCTTAAAGCCATCATGAAACTCTGCCAGGTTACCGTCAACAAACCGGGTGCTCCTATCCGGGTTTACTAAATATAAAGCAGATATGAAAGAGGATATTTCAGTTACAGGCCGAACCGGTCTAAAAAGCGCCCGATTGTTAACAGTTGATTTACTGGTTTCTTCAAAACTGATTTCAGATGGCCCCAACGCCGAATCTGTTTCTACAAAAAATGCCTGGCTGGATTGAATGTTTAAATCCTGTCCTCCCGGTCCAATCGGAAAAATTGAATAAATCCCATCATTATTCGGGTCATCTATATAAACAAACGCACCTACTGTATTTATTTTAGGATCCCACACCACAAAACGTTTATACAAATTTGTCCTGGTAAGATTATCGAAGTTAACAGGTGAAACATAGGGATTGCCAACCAGTGTAAAAAGTCTTGAACCGCCTGCGCTAATCCTGTTGAACCCGGGAAATATTTGAGTGCCGGATTGCAGTTTACCCCTGCTAATCAGCGTGGTGTTATTGGTATTGGGAAATATTGTGTTATCCGGGCTGCGATTACGATCTCCCCGTACAAACATAAAATAGCCAATATTCGCTGCACTTAATGTATTGTTTGAAAGCGGCACTTTGGTATTTCCAATATTGATGTAGGAATTATTACCAAATGTTTTTAAAGAAAAATTATTAAAATTACTATAGTCTAGCCCATTACCTGTAGTTCCAGTGGGGTTAAGCCCGGTTACAAACGCACCAATACCCGGCGTGTAAACCCCGTTATTTTGCCATTGGCTAAAGATAGTGCCAGGCGTATTATTCCCACTTAATGGAGAAGTGATTAACCGCCAGGATCGGTCAGATGGAAAATAACGTTCTACAATAAACCTTCCGGAACCAGTATAACTAATAGAAGCAGTTGCCGGTACCGTTGCAACCCTTGCGGTAGTGGAAGCCGTTGACATCAGCGTTATATCACTGTTAGCGAGGTCTGTCAAACTGTTCGCTGATAAAGTAAGGGTATTTTTTATGGCTATATTATTGCTTATTGTCAATCCGGTTGTATTGCTGTTGGTGATATCATAAAATGTAAATAAGGGTGATGCAGCGGCTGATATACTCTGAGAAACAGTTGTATTATTAAACAGCAACAGTCCGTTGTTTGCTTCAAATGTACAGGAGCTTGTTTTGGTTAAATTGCCCTTTACCGTCAAAGTGCCTGCCGGTGCAGTTTTAATACCGCTTCCCGATAATATAATATTGCTGTATATGATTCCGTTGGAGTCGGTAATGGGCTGATCCCCTGCCCTTGTATATTCAATGGTACTTCCTGGCGTTCCCGTGCCCAATACAATGTTGGTAATATTGGAGTGAATGGATGAATTTTCTGTGAACGCAGAAGGAAAACCATTAAATCCTTTGTTGTTACCGCAAAGAAAAGTTCCGTTATTTTCTACGGAAACAGATTGTCCGCTGGTTGCAGTAGCTGCAATAATCGAATTATCATTGATTTCAAAAACACCCCCGGACTTTACGGTGAAAGTGCCATTATTGTTAAGCATAATATTTGAATTGCTATTACCTGTTTTGTTACCGGTGATTTCTATTTGATTGTACAATATATCCTGACCAATACCAATACCATTTTTGCCCTTGATTGTTTCATTACCCACGGTGCCTGAATTATAGAATTCTATCACGCTGTTACCGGACAAGCTATAAGCACCGTCTATATCCGGTTTAGGGCCAATGCCGCTTAATCTCAATCTGCCACCATCCATCGAAAGATTAGTATTGATATCACCAAAACTATTGTTAGCGGCATCTACTATGGCATTACCAGTTACATAAACGGTTCCTGCCGGATTAAATGCCGAAATAAGGGTTTTAATTCCGCTCCCGGAAAAAGTGATATTACGGTAATCACCTCTTGTTGTAACATTCTGGGGATTACCTGTTGCCAAACCATATTCGATGGTGCATCCGGGATTTAAGATTGGGACAATACCGGGTATGGATGTATTTGAACCGGTAAATCCATCCATATCCCTGGTAATAAATTTACCTTCAATACTAATTGTTCCACCGGTATTTTGTGTAATCTGGCTTTCGCCGCCCGTATCAAAGCTGGCGCCGGAACCAATGGTGAATAACCCGCTTAAAGCAATATTGTTTACACCGTTCATCGCCAGTGTTCTTGTACCACCAATTGTAATTGTTTGAAGACTGATATTTGAAGTGAGGGGAAGTGTAACCGTTCCTCCTGTAGTTCCCCTTACTGTGAGATTGCTGGTATTGGTCGCATCTAAAATTCCACCGGTACTGATTAATGACGCACCATCTAGATCCAATAAAACCCCTGCATCAATTGTAAATGTGCCTGATGAAAGTTCAAGGCTGCCGGTTACCACACGGTTGAAGGGCAGATGCACACCGCCTGTTTTGTTGCAGTTTACAATAGCGGGCCCAACTGTTGCCGGGAATTCTATATTACCAGCGGTTATTGTACCGCCTCCTGAATATCTCAATCTGCCTGAAGGACCGTATTCAATTTTACTTCCAACACCTAATGTGATGGAACCTGCGGTATAAAAATCCAATGTCCCGTTGATCGTTAGTATTACCCCATCATCTAATACCAGGATTCCGCCCGGCAAACCAAGGTCATTTAAAATTTGGTTTGAGCTGATTCTGAATGTACCGCCATTTACCACCACATTATTTGTGCCGGGTAAGGTATTGCCTCCCGGCCTGTTCAGTTGCAAAGTTCCTCCGCCAGCAGCAATGGTTGTTGTTCCGGTATAGGTATTTGCGTTTGAAAGTACGAGGGTGCCTGCTCCGGTTTTGCTAATGTTTCCGTTTATCGTTTTGTTTGAAATTACCGCATCTATTGTCAGCGTTGACCCGGCAACATTTATCCCGTTTAAAATGTTGTTTGCAAGCTGCACCCCATGGGTTATATTAAAATTGGTGTTGGTAAGTAACTGCCCTCCCTCAATCACAATACTATTGGAGAAATTGCCAAAACTTCCATCGCCTGCGAAACGGGTTTGTCCGCCATTTATATTTACCGGACCGGTAAAAGTGTTGGCTGTATTGGTGATATCCAAAATCCCTGTACCGTTTGTATTGTTGGTAAAACTTACCCCGCTGGTACCTGTATTTGAAATTGCTCCCCCCAAAGTGATGGTACCTGAATTCCCCAAAGTAAGAATGCGGATGGCTGCGCCTAATGAAATGCTATTACTGAATATCATATTTGCAGCACCGTTAGCCAATCCCGCTACATCACCAAATTGAACATCTCCACCAATACTGATGCCGCCAGGATATTTATTTGTAAAATCTCTGTTTGCATTGGATGCTATAATGCCACCATTCAATGTAAGTGAGTTTGATCCTGAACTGCCCATTGTATTGATACTCCTTGCGATAATGATTCCTGCATTCAACGTAAAACCGCCTGAATAGATATCACCTGTCATAGCAAGACTACCATTGCCATTTTTGGTAAAGGCCGCTGTAGCAGATGTGGAGAAATTTTGTGATGTCCCAAAATCCTGCTCAATTCCACTTGATACCTGTATGGGTAAATTTATACCAGCGCCTCCAATTGTTCCTACCCCGGTCCAGGTAATGGCAGCACCAAAACTGAAACCTGCCACCGCTGGGATGGTAGCTCCAGTAGCTGTTCCTGCGTTATTAAAATGCAATACAGCTCCGCCCGTAGTCACCAAGGCCGCAGTATATGGACCGGCGGGATTGGTACTCCAGACTGCCCCATTTATCACTCCTGATGTGCCAAAATAATTATTAGTTTGCCCCAGCCCTTCCAAAGCAATGAAAAGGCATGCAGCCGCAATTAGCGTACATTTTTTTTTAAAATTGATTGCGAAAAGAAAATACCAGGCACGGGAATATACCTGCAAACGGCGATTGTAAATTTCGTTCATACAATTGAATTTATGTTACGAATTCATTATAGACATTTCATCAGGCCAATAAAATAAACACTTTCGGTATAGTCATTTTTATCAATAAACATTGCGTTTATCAGCCGGACGGTTGTGGGAAACTTATAGCAGAGAGGAAGCAGATTATTTTTCTCCTCAATCTACATAATAAAAATCAATTGTCTGCATTAGGATATTAACACATTCGCCGATTACGATTCGTAAAATGTGGATTGGCAGTTTTTTTACCAGTTAAAAAACAGCGGGATGATGTTAATGGTGAACCGAGGGTTTAATTTGTGGATGACCTGTGAACATTTAGCCCATTATGATTCAATTATCGAAAACTGGCTTTTATTTTACTTCCGGATCCGAATAGTATGAAACACTTCACCGGATTAAGGAAATTGATGGCCTGGTCAAATTGAATACAAACTATTGCTGCAGTTACCATTAACTTCAAACTTATTATTTAGATTGCGTAAGGATTAATCCTTCAATCAGGTTTGCATTTAAAAATATAGAATGGACAGACCTGTAATAAATGTGATTAAATAATGCAGAAAAAAGATAACTGATGGATTCGCTTACACATATTGCCCTTGGAGCCTGTATGGGCGAAGCCTTTGCCGGAAAAACCGTTGGAAGAAAAGCCATGCTTTGGGGCGCATTGGCCCAGAGTATTCCGGATATTGATTTCCTTTCTGCTTTCTGGCTCGATACTACCAGTAATTTATTATCGCATCGTGGTTTCACGCATTCCATTTTATTTTGTTTGATGGTCACTCCCCTATTCGCATTTTTCGCAGAGCGTTGGCACCGGCCACATAATATTTCTCTAAAAAAATGGATATTTTTTTTCGGTTCGGTAATCTTTGTTCACCTCTTTATTGATGCCTTTAATAATTATGGTGTTGGATGGTTTGAACCATTCAGCCATTACCGTATTTCATTTAATGCGATTTATGTGGCCGACCCTTTCTTTTCAGTATGGCCGGGTATTGGGCTGGCGGCTTTAGTACTGTTACAGAGATGGGATAAAAAAAGAGTATTCTGGTGGAAGTTTGGCCTTGGAATGACTGCGCTTTATCTGTCTTATTGCGTTGTAAATAAATTAATGATCAATTCGGATGTAAAGAAAATTTTCGCAAAACAACAAATTGAATATACCAGGTATTTTACAACACCTGCGCCCCTGCAAAACTGGCTTTGGTTTGTAGTAGCAGGCAACGACCAGGGGTATTATGTTGGCTACCGCTCCCTGTTTGATAGTAAACGATCGATTCCTTTTCAATATTTTCCACGGAACGATTCTATGATTGATAAATATAAAAACAATAAAGACGTTCAACAACTTATTCGATTTTCTCACCAGTTTTATACAGCGGAAAAATATGCTGATACGCTGGTATTTAACGACCTCCGTTTTGGCCAGGTAATTGGATGGGAACGCCCACGTGAAAAATTTGCTTTTCACTATTACCTGCAATACCCGGATGATAACAAGCTGGTAGTACAACGGGGTCGTTTTGCCAAATGGGACTGGGTGGCAACGAAAGCGTTGCTGCAGCGCATCAGGGGTAATTAATTTTTTTGCCTGAAATAAAAAGTAAAAACATGAAACCCCATCCTGAATATTTCATAAGAAACCCACCTGAAAAATTGCTTCAATATATTTTTTGAGCGGCTATGACTTTCCAGTGTTACCGGCGTACAATCATTCTTAATAATTTCTTCCAGGGTTAATTCGATGTGTTTTGCAAAGGAAGTATTTTTAACTTCCAGGTTTAATTCTATACTGGCATAAGCGCTGATGTCATTTACATTGTAAGAACCAATTGTCATCCATTTACTATCACAAACCGCAATTTTCCCATGCAGTACATTATCCTGGTATTCATAAATTTCAACCTTGTTTCTTAGCAGCCAGTCGTACAAAAAACGTTCAGCATTTTTGGCCAACACCAGGTCTGATTTACCCGCCATAATTACTTTTAATTTTACTCCCCGGCTCATAGCCCTTTTTATGGCATATCTCATCATACTTCCCGGTAAAAAATAACTGCATAAGATGGTGACATGTGATTTTGAACCCCGCATTAATTCAACATAGGTTTTTGAAATCTGGCTCTTTCGCCTCACCCAATCATTTCGCCGCATTCTTACAATCGCAGTTTCATCCACATCTATTTCCGGCACTTCCGGCGCCGGGTTGCAGGGAGCAATCGTATTATCGGGAATAAACCCCTTCCATGTTTTCCAACACAATGCACAAAGTTCCTTAACAATTTCGCCTTCGGTAAACAGCGCAAAATCCAGCCAGGCAGGACTTCCCGGCATATCGTTGTAATGGTTACTGATATTGATACCTCCTACCATAGCAATAGCAGTATCCACTACTACAATCTTATGGTGCAACCGCCTTCCAAAATAAAAACTTCTGCTTTTAAAAAGCGGTTCAAAAAAACGGAAATTAATTCCAGCATCTGTTAACTGCGTAATAAATGCATCGGATATAGATTGAGATGCATAGCCATCCGCCATTAAATATACTTTTACATTTCGCCTGGCTGCTTCAATTAAGGCATCGGCAATCAGCCGCCCCGTTTCATCCTCATCGTAAATATATACCTGGAAATGAATGGTGTCTTTCGCTTCGCCGATGATTTTTTCCAATAACTCAAAATAAGCTTTCCCCCCCCTGATGAGTTTAACTTTATTGTTGGACGTATAAGCTGATGCAGATTTATTTATTTTGATTGACGGCATAAAAACAAGCTAGTCAAAAATATTAAATACAAACAATTTTTAATCACATTCTTTTTATTATGCCTGAATGCCGGTTTGGCTATTACTCCATTTAGCTAGTCTGTTGACAAATAATTATGCTGCATTTTTGGGTTATCGTAGAGGTGTTTAAAACATAAAAACAGTTAGTTCTGACGAGTTTTAAAGCCTCATAGCGCAATGTCATTTAGTTAAGGATTTGAATTGCCCCGTCCGCTGTTGCGGACGGGGATTAAAATGGGTAATAAAAAGTATGGCTTTAGCCGAAAGAATAATTTGGCTAAAGCCTTTAAGAGAATAATATTACCTATCACCGCCCTAAAGGAGCGGTGCAATTGAAATAGGTTGCTTAACTAAATGACTTTGCCTCACAGGAATAAATATCGGTAGTATTGATAGCATTATTTTTCAATAAAGTTTCGTATGGACGTGATATAAGAAGTTACTTGAAATTATGTATCACTTACGCCGCGGCGGACTCAGGACAATATCTATTTTATTTCTACCGATATTTTGTCCCTAACGGGACATTGTGACGCTTTAGCAATTAACAATTTGAATGCCTTTTTCGAAAGTAAATGTTTCATAATTAAATTGTCAATACACTCGTGTAACGATTATCTAATTGTACAACTTTCTTTTTTGAATTTTCGGTCGGTAAGGCGAAGCTGCGCTTTCATAAAGGTTAGTTGATGGGGATGAGTTTTAAAAGTCCCGTAGCGTAAAAATCGGTAGCCTTAACAGCATTGTATTTTAATAAAGTCCGCCGCGGCGGAAGTGATAAGAAGTCGCTTGAAATTATTACGTCCCTGCGGGACTTATGACAATATTCTATTTTATTTACTACCGATATTTTGTCCCTAACGGGACAGTGCGACACATTAACCTAACACCGGTGTTAAGTAAAGCTTGAATTTTCAGTAGTAGATAGTCAATGGTGAATGGGCAAAATATGAAAAGTTTGCATTCATTGATATTTATTCACCATTCACCATTGACCATTCACACATCAATACCTTACAACAAACTTAACAGCGCACTAGTCATTAATCGTGTAACAGGCAGTATGATCAAGTGTCCGTAAAGGGACGCTTTTGTATGGCGCGTTGTAATTACACTGTACAGAGTGGTTGCTGCATCAACCTTTTTGTTACTTTCGCCAAATGAATTCGCGGACGAAAAGAATTGAAAAAAAGACAAATACCAATCCCAAATTAAAAACACTTACGTTTAAGGATCGCTTATCTGCGTTGCAGAATGTCCCCCATTTTTTTAAACTGGTATGGCAAACCAGTCCGGCAATGACCACGGTGAGTGCAGTACTAAGGATTTTGAAATCCGCTATCCCCCTCGCAATATTGTATGTGGGCAAACTCATCATAGATGAAGTGGTATTGTTGAATGCAGGCAATGGAAGCCTGCCAAATGATGATTTATGGAAATGGGTGGCCATCGAATTTGGCCTGGTGATATTATCGGATATCCTTAGTCGTGGTATCAGCCTGATGGATGGTTTGCTGGGCGACCTGTTTTCCAACCATAGCTCTGTAAGGATTATGGCACATGCTGCTACACTGGACCTTGACCAGTTTGAGGATTCTGTTTTTTACGACAAACTGGAACGGGCAAGGCAGCAGACGGCTGGTCGGACCATTTTACTTTCGCAGGTAATGAGCCAGGTGCAGGATATCATCACCATGCTTTTTTTGGCAGCGGGCTTAGTGGCTTTCAATCCCTGGCTGATTATTTTATTGCTGGTAGCAGTGGTCCCTGCTTTCCTGGGCGAGTCGCATTTTAATGACCGTAGTTATGCACTTACCCGTGGGCAAACACCCGAAAGAAGGGAACTGGATTATTTACGTTATATCGGAGCCAGTGATGAAACGGCTAAGGAAGTAAAAATTTTTAACCTCTCCCGGTTTATCATGGATCGCTTCAAAATGCTATCCGGTAAATTCTATACAGATAATAAAAAGCTTGCCTTGAAGCGATCGGGCTGGGGTGCTTTTTTTGCCATGGTAGGAAGTGCCGGTTATTACGGAGCCTATGTATTTATTTTGATCAAAGCCATTAACGGCAGCCTTTCCATTGGCGACCTTACTTTTTTAGCGGGTTCTTTCCGCCAGATGAGGGGATTGCTTGAAGGTATTCTTAACCGCTTTACCAGTATCTCGCAAAGCGCTGTTTACCTCGGCGATTTCTTTGAATTCTTTACCATCCAGCCAAAAATTGTGCAGGCAAAAAATGCATTGCCCTTTCCCAACCCGATCCTGCATGGGTTTACTTTTGAGGACGTAGGTTTCCGGTATGTTAATTCAAACAATTGGGCCAACCGCCATTTGAATTTCACCCTTCACCCGTCAGAAAAACTGGCATTAGTAGGTGAAAACGGTGCTGGTAAAACAACCCTGGTAAAATTGCTGGCAAGATTATATGATCCATCAGAAGGGCGTATATTATTGGACAGGCACGATCTGAAAGAATACAACCTGGAAGAATTGCGCATGCAGACAGGCATTATTTTCCAGGACTATATCCGTTACCAGATGTCGTTTGCGCAAAATATAGCCATCGGTAATATCGATGAAAAAGACAACCGGGAACTGATTCAATCTGCAGCGCAAAAAAGCCTGGCGGATGTATTGGCCGAAAAGCTTCCCAACAAATATGATCAGCCACTGGGCCGTCGCTTTAATGAAGGAACTGAACTGTCTGGCGGCGAATGGCAAAAGATTGCATTGGCCAGGGCATATATGAAAGATGCACAACTACTGATATTAGATGAGCCCACCGCAGCCCTGGATGCAAGAGCGGAATACACCGTATTTCAAAGATTTGCTGATTTAACAAAGGGCAAATCCGCTGTATTGATCTCCCACCGTTTTTCTACTGTAAGAATGGCTGACCGTATACTGGTGTTGGAAAAAGGCGAACTGATTGAGATAGGAAGCCATGAAGCATTATTGGAAAAAAATGGCCGGTATGCTGAACTGTTTCAATTACAGGCCATGGGTTACCGGTAGTTGGTATATCAAATCATCTTTTACTAATACTGTCCTTCAAAAAAAATCAATTTTTAAAAACAAACTATGACCACTGTCCAGCGCCTAACCTTTTATCACCCTGAAAGTAATGTTGATCCTGCTCCCTGTATTTATATTCATTTTGGGCAACTGGTGTTCCCACTGATGTTGTGTTTCGCCCTTCATCAACAGGAAGCTGCCGTGGCTAAGATCGATGGCTTTAGTGATATTTTTTTCCAGATAGTTTCTAAAACGAAATGACCTGGTTGCGCCGAAACTGACTGACCCGATTACCGGATTTACACCCAGTTCTTTTTCATTGTCACGATGCCATCCCATGCTGTCTTTACCATCCCGGTAGTAGTTTAATAAGGCATTGGTGAATTGTACCCCGGCAACCAATTCTGTTTTTGTCTTTATTTCCAACAATGTATTGTTCCATGGCTGCGGCTGCATTGTAATGCCGGAATAGCTGTATTTTTTATCTTCGTCACCATACCATGCGGTAAGCCTGGGTTGCATTACTTCTCTACCAAACATTTTTATTGGTTCCTGTTTCCAGGAGATATCCTTTTGCAAAAAACTAAAATAATAATCGCTTTCAGCAGGGGTAAAAAAAGCAGGATACATAAAAGCCCCGCCCATAAACGGTAATATATTTTCATCCATGTTAAATAAGGATTGTTGCATTCTTTTATGGATAAGTGTTTATTACTTTTTCATTCAACTAAACTGATTTTTACCTGGTGGTACCAGGCATGCTTCGTCTTTCAGAAGTGGGATTAACCCTTGTTATTTACTTTTCCATTCCATATATCTTACTTTCATACAATGTCCGCAAGGACGGTAACCCGCTGTAATTGCTTCGGATTCTGTAGCAAAGAAAGCCCTGTTCTTCATCTTCAATCTTTTACCCGAACTACGTTTAATTGTCCATAGATTTTCATTTGCTGGTTTCCCCCAAATGCAATATCCCGCTTCCTGATGAATGACCTCAATTCTGTTGAATCAATGTTTTCGTGTAATAACATTTACTATATGTTTTTTTAAGGCTGATTCGCCGTTAACTTAAACAGTAAGCTTACATTTACTATGTGTTTTTCTAAAGCTGATTCGGCTTTAACTTTAATAGTAAGCTTTGTTGTTGGTACGCTCACACACGGCCTCAACTGCATACCAACAACTTCTAAGGTTGATTCGCCTATAACTTTCATAGTAAGCTTTGTTGTTGGTACGCTCACACACGGCCTCAACTGCATACCAACAACGGCGAAACTGGGCTTCGGGCTAAAGCGGTGCCAATCTTTTCGAAAGCCCACTATTGCCGTTGTTGTGTGTTGTGCGGAGGATTGCGCAGGGCTGGATCACCAACAACTTCTATGGTTAATTCGTCTTTAACAATAAGCTTTGTTATTGGTATGCTCACACACAAACCTGATGTGCATATCAACAACGGCTAAGGATCACCAACAACTTCTAAGGTTCATTCAAAAGCCCATCCTCGCCGTTGTTGTGTGCTGTGCGGTGGGCTACGCAGGGAAGGATCACCAACAACCTATAAGGTTCATTCGAAAGCCCATCCTCGCCGTTGTTGTGTGCTGTGCGGTGGGCTACGCAGGGAAGGATCACCAACAACCTATAAGGTTCATTCGAAAGCCCATCCTCGCCGTTGTTGTGTGTTGTGCGGTGGATTACCCAGGGCTGGATCACCAACAACCTATAAGGTTCATTCGAAAGCCCATCCTCGCCGTTGTTGTGTGTTGTGCGGTGGATTACGCAGGGCTGGATCACCAACAACTTCTAAGGTTAATTCGTCTTTAACAATAAGCTTTGTTGTTTGTACGCTCACAAACAAACCTGAACTGCATACCAACAACCTATAAGGTTCATTCGAAAGCCCACCCTCGCCGTTGTTGTGTGTTGTGCGGTGGGCTAGGCAGGGCTGGATCACCAACAACTTCTATGGTTAATTTGTCTTTAACAATAAGCTTTGTTATTGGTACGCTCACAAACAAACCTGAACTGCATACCAACAACGGCGAAAATTTCTATTTTAATCTCCTGCAGATAAATCAACATTCATTATACAAATTTGATTGCGCAGATTCCCATCCGATCATGGCAGTTTTACGGTTGCTGCCCCAACGGTATTGGCCAACTGTTCCGGTAGATTGAATCACCCCGGTGACAGGGAATTAAGAATGCAACCGGGTTATCCCCGATAGCAGAACCAACGGGCCGGGATGCTTTTGGATTATCAATGGCAGCAGCGATACTGCCATAGGTTGACAATTGCCCCATTGGTATTTTCAAGAGTGTTTCCCATACCTTCAACTGAAACCGCGTGCCCTTCAAATGTAGTTTGATTGCATCCCGTTGTTTCCAGTTGTTCGTAAAGAGAAACAATGCATTTTGCTGCAACAGGTCAACCATTTGCCTGTAGCTGGCATTTGGAAAATTTTTATGAAGTTCAGTCAGCGAGCTTGTTTCATCTTCGGTAAAAGCCATGTAACAAATTCCTTTGGCGGTGGATGCCACCAGGATATTTCCGAAGGGACTTTCGGCAAAACTATAATTAATTGAAAGCGCTTCACCGCCATTCTTACATTCACCTGGCGTCATTCCTTCTATGTTGATGAACAAATCGTGAAGCCGCCCGGTACCAGAAAGTCCTGTTTCAGCAGCTACTTCCATCAGCGTAAATTGCCCTTCCTTCAACATTTCCCTTGCATGACTGACCGTTAAAAACTGCAGGAATTTTTTTGGACTCACACCTGCCCATTCTGTAAACAAGCGTTGAAAATGAAACGGGCTCAGGTGGATTTTACCAGCCACGTCATCCAGGTTCGGCTGCTCTTTAAAATTGCTTTTTATAAAATCAATGGCCGCTGCTATTCTATTGTAATTGAGATTTTCCTGTATCGACATAAATGATCGTTTAGAGAACAAAAATACCAGCTTATAATTTCTCTTAAAACCCGAAACTTGCGGACTTAAAAATGAGATGCTTTGCAATTGGTGAATGGTGCCGGTGAATGTAATAGTCATTGGTTTTCCCACAGAGATGCAAAGGAGCAAAGCCGCACAGAACCAAATGTGCTGTTTTTGATTTCTGCTTCGTTTATTTTTTATTTTTCTTAGGTGTACGACATTGAATCTTGAATTGTGATCCATTGACCATTTGCCATTGACAATTCATTCTTATTGTGGTAAAAACACTATGTAATTTCGCAAACATTCCGAAGCTGTATAATTTAAATACCTACCTGCCGCCAATAATATTGGGAAATTACAGAAAGTTGAAAACAGACAGGCATCTTTTCAATATTAACAGGCATTGGTATTGTTGAGTGAAGTGAAATAATTACGACCGTTTTCCGTTGAATATCCGGCTATTCATTAACGAGGCTAATTTACGAAGTACAGATTAATTGTAACTATTAATGTAACCTGTCATATCATTGCAAAATAAAAAACTAACCTGGTTAGTGATATAAAATTTAAATATAAAAAAAGCTGGATGAATAAACATGATACAACACAAACCGTAACAGTAATGAAAGATGTAAACCGTAAGCTGGTTAGTTTTGACATTTTCGATACTGTATTAACAAGGTTGGTTGCCGTACCGATATCTGTTTTTTATTTTGCAGCAAGAGCAGCAATTAAAGAAAACCTGATTTCCTGTTATCCGGAGATTTATGTAAAACAAAGACGCGAGGCGGAAAGGCTGGCCCGGATGGGGCAACCGAATGGCGAAGTTGACGACAGCCGGATATTTGAATTTTTGATTCGCCTATTATCGGTAAGCAGGGAAGTGGGCAAGCGGTTACAGCAATTGGAAATAGAATGGGAATTAAAACTGTTGGTGCCTGTACCTGGCGTCCATGCACTCATACAGCGTCACCGGGATAACGGTGACCAGGTGGCATTTGTATCTGATATGTATCTCACAAAAGGTACTTTGATCAGTTTTTTAAAAAAGCATGGTTTCTGGCATGAAGCCGACCAGCTTTGGGTTTCTTCAGAACATGGTGCATCAAAAATAAGCGGTCAACTTTTTCATAAAGTACTGGATTATAACAAAGTGAAAACACCTAAAGATGTTTATCATTACGGTAACAATAAAAGGATAGATTTTGATGGCGCAGCAAAAGCGGGAATATCCCCGGTCTGGTTGCCGGAAGCAAACCCTTCCCGTTATGAGTATTTACTGGAAACCTTCAGGGATAGTTCAGGAGGATTGACTTCGCTGTTGGCCGGCGCCGGCCGCCTGTTAAGACTGAAGTATGCAGGTGATTCGTCCAAACTTGCGGGACTGGCAAAGATAGCGGGCAATATAGTTGGGCCTTCATTTACCTTATATGTACTTTGGTTATTGAAGGAAGCGAAGGCCAAAGGTATAAAAAGGCTTTTTTTTGTATCACGTGATGGTTATGTACCCTACCTTATTGCCAAAAAAATAAGCACACAAATTGCGCCGGAAATTGTAATTTCTTATTTTTACGGAAGCCGTCAGGCCTGGCATATAGCCGGCTTATTTGAATTCGACAGGCCTACATTGAACTGGTTATTCAGCAGCCTGGATGGGCCTTCCGGTTCTTCCTTTATCAAAAGGACAGGCATTGAATGGGAAGAATTAATCACTATTGTTCCTGAGATTGATGATCAAATAAAAAACCCGCATTCTCCATTAAGCACAAAGGAACTAGATTACTTAAAATCACAAATACTCACCAATAAAAAGTTGCAGGAAAGAATTTTAAATGAGGCAAAAGCCAGGCGTGGTTTGTTGTTGGAGTACCTTGGCCAGGAAGGCTTTGATCCAAAAGAAAAAAATGGAATTGTGGAGATGGGTTGGGTAGGAAGAACTAAAATGTCATTTGAGAAGGTAATCGGAACAGAAAACTCAACCCTGTTGCATTGGTTTTATGTAGGGCTTTTAAATATACATCAAGAGGTAAACCTGGATAGGGTGCATACATTTCTTTATGGAGGATTATTGAAGTTTGATGTGATACATGAACTGCCTGTTACTGCAGAAAGTTTTTGTTTGGCCCCCCATGGCTCCGTGCTTGGTTTTGAAAAAAAGGACGGTAAAGTAATACCCATTTTTAGAACCGGGAATGAAACAAAACTGGATGAGTGGGGTAGGCCGGCCTATTTAAAAATGGTTGATGAATATTGTGACAACCTGCTGCTTACAGCGATTGATCACACCCCGGGATTTGATTTGAGAAGTGCAGCCTATCATTTGTTGAAAACATTTACAGAGCAGCCAGGAAGAGACGAGGCTGCATTATGGGGAGCTGTACCTTACGACTACGACCAGGCCGGTTCAGCTACCTATCATCTTGCACCGCCAATCAGGGTGAACTATCAAACAATAAAAGAAGCACTGATTTTTGGAACGGTAAAAAGGGCATCCGGTAGTGGTAAGGCTGCAACCTGGCGGTCCGGATCATGGAGCCTGCGAACAAGCCGCATTTTTCCATTATATATTTTCGTCTTTATCGGGCAAATAAAAATAAATGGTAAAAAAACTGTTGTTAAGCTGATGCGGAAGACCAAATCATTTTTCCGATGATTACTTAACCGTTCTAATATATATGAAGCCCAGTTAACTTCGAGGTCAAAACAATCAAACCAGGCAATAAAAAGAACGCCTCGAATCAATTCAAAAAGGACAGATAAAACACATGGATACATCAAAAATAAAACTGGTAGCTGCGGATATGGATGGTACCCTGCTAAATGCAAAGCATGAATTGAGTCCGGATTTTTTTCCAATTTTTGAACGAATGAAAGACAGGGGAATTTTATTTGCCGCAGCAAGCGGAAGACAATTCTGGAACCTGCTCAACTGTTTTGAAAACATACAGGATGACGTGATTTTTATCGCAGAAAATGGCAGTTACGTGGGATACAAAGGACAAGAGCTGCTGGTGCAGGCGATGGAACCGGATGTTACCAGGGAGCAAATAACAACAGCAAGAAAAATACCGGGTATTCATACCATTCTTTGTGGTAAAAAGCGTGCATACATAGAAAGTAAAGCCCCGGCATTTATTGAAAACGTGAAAATGTACTACGACCGCTACGAAGTAGTGGATGATTTGATGAAGGTGGAAGATGACCAGTTTTTAAAAATAGCCATCTGCGACCTTGCCGGTTCTGAAGCAAACAGTTATCCTTTTTTTAAACAAAAAAAAGATCAGTTGCAGGTAAAAGTATCAGGGCATATCTGGCTGGATATCTCACATCGGTTGGCCAATAAAGGCAGGGCGATGGCCGTGGTGCAAAATAAATTTAAAATTTCTGTTGATGAAACAATGGTGTTTGGCGATTACCTGAACGACCTCGAGATGATGCATCAGGCCAGTTTCAGCTATGCTATGGAAAATGCTCATGCTGATATTAAAAACGCAGCCCGTTTTATTACTAAAAGCAATGAAGAAAATGGGGTTATAATTGTGTTGGAAGAAATGCTGAAAAAGATCAGGTGAAACTCTGCTGGCAAACGCAATTGTATTTTCATTACGCATCATTCAAATCGAAACATTCATTCCTCTCCCCGGTATCTTAGCTGGCATAACCCCAATAATGTGTCTGCCTTCCCTCGCATACTTACGTTTTCATTCTTCAATTCATAAATTGAAGGAATACCTGTAAACTTTTCCGGTAACGATTTGATTTTAAAATATAGTTAAGTTTTTTCCTTCCCTTTTTATTAAGCTTAGTGTTAATATTTTTAAATGTAAACCTGATCGTTAGGTTGGATACTATTTTAAGGTAACCTTACAAGGAAAAGCTATTTGGATAAAACAATAATTGTTTCGCAAAGTGTAAGGAGCTGCATCAATCTTCACCAAGCTTTACTTCCTGTATACAATCATATTAATAAAATAAGCCGGATGGTTTCAGTAACCCATCGTTTTTTTACATAGATGCAACAAAAATATCTGCTTTTTTATTTCTTTTTTGTTTCCCCGATAAAATAAAGTACGTCCAATAATTTACGGGAGTATGCCGAAAACCCTTTATTATAGAGTAGGCACAAAAAATAAAATACACCACTATGGAACAAAACGCATTTACCGGTTACGAAGGCAAAATTGAATTGCCCGAGTTAGTCAAAGGCAGGCAACTGTTTATGATAAACCAGTCCGCACCCTTTTTTGAATTTCCCAATAATATCACCCATTGGGAACAGGTGATGTGTACTGGTTATAATCCTTATTACCAGCGGTTAGAAGCCGTGGTAAATGTAAAGCAGGCAACGGGTTACAATGGTAACCTCTGTTCAAAAGGTTCAACGGAATATGTGCGGTTTTTTGTAGACTTTAAAGATGGAGCAGGATTCCAGGATATGGGATATACCAGCTTTAAAGTAGCCGACATTTCCAACTTTCCCCCCGGTCCTCAACATCCACTTAGTTACCTGGCTTTTTTGTTTATAGATGACAGAAAGCACCGGAAATTCCTGGAATGCGATAAGGCGGTTATTCCTACATTAAGAGCCGTTCTTTCCTGGAATAGCATTCCATCGGCCAATCCTTTTCAAAACCCTCATTTCGGAAACCATATTGATGCAGATATACAACTGGCACGCAAAACCTGGATATGGTGGAAAGATATTGTGGAAATTGCCAACATCAAGAGCTTTTCAAAGTTAATAGAACCGGAGTTTGAAATTCAGCTAAAAGAACCTGCTACCGTGAAGGCGGAGGATATTTATAAACTGAATACCGCTGCAGAAGTATCATCACACCGTACATTTTATTCGGCCATTGGCGCAAAGCTCAATTCAACTATTGACTTTAGCAAAGCAGCGTCCGTTTTTGATGTAGCCAGCCTGGCCGATTTTAATATAGACATCAACAAATTTTACGATTTCTTCAATGGTGCAAGCGAAAAAGCAGATGTAAGTTTTGAAGAATTAACCTGTGTGGGATTAAACACTTTAACCGACCGCTTGGGTGCAGTGATCCACATAAAAAGACCCACCGGATTTAACGGTAATCTATGCACCAAAGGATCAAGGGAACATGTTGCCTTTTGGGCAGACTGGAACAATAACGGAATATTTGAACAGTACCTGGGAACCGTGAGCCTGAATGTGCATGATATCAGTAACATTCCAAGGGAGGGGCTTTTTTATACTGTTCAACTGCCGCTCAATACCAGGGACAGGCTAAAATTATGCAATCAGCCCAATATTATCAGGATAAGGGCGGTCCTTTCATGGGAGTCTTTGCCGTCTACCACCAACCCAAATGCGTTGAACCATTGGGGTAATTATAAAGACGCCCTGGTGCAGGTACGCCCCGCATTCAAACCAGGTACAGGAATTCATTCGGCCATTTATTATGTAGGAAATGTTGACCGGTTTTCCATTGATCCAATCTCACATTTGCACAATGCAGGGGCTGCCTCTATTCATAACAACAGGCCATGGGGCGGCAACACCAATTTCCATGGACTGATAGACCGAAATGGATTTGGCGGCATTATTAAATATCGCTTCCTGGTTAAAAAACAGGCAGAACCGGATAGTGCTTACCAACCGGTTTCTACCTCCGAAACATTTAGCCTGGATGATATATTTACGGTAGCTCCTCCTTTTCCTGATGCGCAAACAGACCCTGATGGCTGGTATATTTATAAGCAAAACCCCAACATCGGGCTATACAACACCACCAATTATCTTGCTTCGTGGAACGCCGCCGGCAAAGCTGACGGAGCGTATACCATCCGGTTTGTACATACCGATGAATTTGCGAATGAAGTAATCGCCGATCAGTTTACCATTATGGTTTGCAATACCGGTATGGAAGTAAGCCCTACAGCCAATATTACGGTGGACTTTACTAAACAACTTGACCTGGTAATTGATGGTGGCGATTGTCATAGCTATACCCCCGACGCCCCTTCCATCAACGGGCATTTAAGAGCGGTTCACCCTTATTTTGCATGGTGGGCACTTGAACTACAACCAACGGCTCATACCAACGGAGCCACACCCGTACCCTTATCAAGAACGCATGCTGCCATTGGCGATACAGGTGATGACAATGCAACATGGAGCCTCGACACCACACCTCTGGACCCGTGCGGATACACCGTAAGCCTGAGTGCTCATTCAAGAGTTATATTGAACAGCAGCCCTGGCTATTTCCCTTATTATGGACCAAAAGCAGTAGGCTTTGCCAAGCTTCCATAGTAAATCACATCTTAAAAAAATGCCCGCTATTAATGCGGGCATTTTTTGTTGCTCTAAAATAAAGAAGCTAACATTTGATAATGAGTATCCATTGATAAACTAAACAAAACATCTAGAAATAACGAATGTAACTTTGAGGTTCGCCAGCCATAAAAAGAACCATTCAGAAAGAATCAAAAGTATCTCGCACATCAAAAGACTTGAAAGTCATGTTAGGTTAAAATGTTTTCTTCTCGCTCGTTTTTATTTTAACAATATTGCCTCCCGGCTGTTTATCATAATTTTCCACTACCAGTGCGGCTGCTCCAATTATTTGACATTAATTATCAAATCTTACCTGGCTTAAAGACAAGGGCAACTTATGAAATTGAATTTAAGATTCTTACAAACATCATACATCTTACATCATAAATCATATAACACATCATAAATCAACCAGCTCCCACTGCTACTTTCGGCACCGCTTGTTTATACTCCCATACAGTAATTACTATCGTACTTACCAATACCAGCAATCCACCCACAATCGCCATGACTCCCAGCTTTTCATGCAGCACAATGGCTGCAATGGGAATACCAAAAAAGGTGATTAAGAAATTAGACAATGCCACCTGTATCGCTTCTAAATTTTTTAATGCTGCAAAAAATAAAATCATGGAGAGAAAATTATGAAACACCGTTAGCAGCGCAAGCCCAATCCATGTGTTGGTGGTAAACGAAGCAATGTTTTTTAATAAATTACCTTCGTAATGCCAAACAAACGGAAACAACATGACCACCATAAAAATATAAGTATAAAAAAGCATCTCCATTTCGGTATAATCTGCTGCAATTTTTTTGCAAATGGTATTGTAAAAACCACTACCCAAAATGCCGGAAAAAATCAATAGGTTGCCAATGATGTATTGCCCGCTAAAATCAGTACTGGAAAGATCTTTAGTGCTACACAACACCACACCAACAATAGCAATGGCAAAGCTTACCCAGCGCAGGTTATTCATTTTTTCTTTTAGAAAAACTACCGCTAATAACGCAGATACCACTGGTAAGGTAAGACTGATAATAGCGCCATTGCTTGCGGTGGATTGCTGTGTGCCAATCGTCATTAATACCTGTGCAGGAAACTGGCCCAGCAGCGCCAGCATGAAAAAAACTTTCAGGTCGCTGAACTTACGGTTTTTATTCTTTTGTATGTCTTTGTATACAAACGGTAGCATAAAAATAGTAGCCAATAACATTGGTATAAAAACGGTACTGAAAGCACCCACCTGGTCCTGCACCAATTTGATGCAGGTAAATTGCAAAGACCACATCAGGTTACAGGCAAACAAAGCACCCCAGGACAATAAAGATTTTTTCATGCAGTTTTTGTTGTGTTCTTTTATTGAAACAGTTTAAGTGATTTTTTAAGGATAATAAAAGTTAATTAATGTTGTGGCGTAAAAGTGAGTGATGCAATTGTTAAACAACTATTTTTTTAAGTGCATAATAAAAGTTCAAAAATGGTATTCAGTAAAAGTCAAGTTTCAAGTGTAACATCGGGATGCCGAAAGTCGGCAAGTTTCGAGGCTGCACACAAACTTTTCTCGGGATTTGCAATGACACAACCCCGCCCGGCTGAACGCCGTTCGGACGGGGATGATGACCATCGCTTTGTATTCGCCGGTGCAAAAACATGTACTCAATACAGCCTTTTAATAACATCATTATTTTTTGCTGCCAAAATTCACAACCACCTCACTACCCTTGCTGTGATTGATTCTGCACACACCACCAACTGCAAGGGCTTGCCATACCCAACCTTCCGTATCCGTATTTTTTATTTCTTTTATTGCAATGCCATTTACTAAAACAGTTACTGGCTTTGCCGCAAGCCGCAATACTTCTCTGGCACTTGCATCATACGTTTTGTAAGTAATATTTTTAGCGCTGTATCTTATTTTTTGCACTACTGAAGTTGATTTTAATAAATGATTTTCCCCTGCCGGCGCCCATTCCGGTATAGCCGCAATGCCTTCCATAAAGTGGCGAATATAATCGGTGTAGCCATCGCTAAACCAAATTTCATCACCCCAGTTGTGGCCTGTTTGTACCACACCATCCGGTTGCGCCATATAACTGGCATGGTTAAAGTATCTGTAGGCCTCTTCTTTAAACCATCTTTCGGCACTATCCTCATACCACATTGCACAAATAGACGCATAACGGGAAGTGTGACTGCCCATGGGCAAATAACAACCCGTTTGTTCATTGATGGCATTCATTCCTTTTTCGCCAAACGTATTTTTTACCCACCAGATTAATGCAGGCACGGTTGTGTTGATGTCTTTATCATTGGCAGGGTTTTTAATGAGGTATCGGGCAAATTCCATTGGTGAATTGTTTACCCTGTTTAGGTTGATGGGGTCGAAGCGGATGTCTTCAAAATAGCCTTTCCAGATAGACGTTTTTATGGGGCCTTCGGCAGCGTACAACCATGCCCACACAATATCACTTGCCTTTTTATAAGCGCCTATTTTTTCTGCGCCTAATTTAATATTGGCTTTTATTCTCAGCAACTCATCTAGCAGCCGCAGGTTTTCTACTACATGCGATGTATATTGCTCCAGCACTTCGCCTTTTTCTGCCTTTACTCTAAACGCCCAGGGAGAAGTGAGTACCAAACTTTTCCACTCTAATCCACCTGCACCATGGGCACCTTTACGCACATGCTTTGCCAGTGCATCTGCACAGTCAATGGCAGCCTGCAGGTATTTTTGCTCTTCAGTAATTTCATAAAATTTTAAATAATGGATGCCCATCTCCCCTATTTTATCACACTCCAACACGTAGGAGCCATCGCCCCTCCCTTTGTTTTCATCTGTTACTGCGGTATCAAACCTTGATGCCCCGTCATAAATAATTTCGCCTGCGTCGGAGCTTGCGTAAGGTACATTTGCCCACTCCCAATTGGCGGGTGTGGTGCCAAATTTAAGTTGATGGTCGAGTGCCTGTTTTGCAATGGTTATCATGGCTTCATCGCCTGTAAAGTTGCGCCAGTCGATGGCCAGGCTCTGCACCAGTCCGCCGTTTACTACAATCGGATTATGTGGCCAGCTAGAACCTGTAAAGCCCCCTTTACCATCACGGTACATGGAACAATGCGTGAGAAATAAAGGCAATTTATTGGTGGGACTAACCGGGCATTTTTTTAAGAAATCAACAGCCATTTGAACAGCTTTTACATAAGCAGCACCAGGCACAGCGGGGTGATAACGCCCAAGTAACTTTCCATTTTTATCGAGGTTTACCTTTGCCCCACACATTGAATCTACTTTGTACTGGCTGTAGCTGTGTTGAAAAACGAAAAAGAGAACGAATGATAACAATGTTTTTTTCATGATGACAAAAGGTTGATTATGTAGTGGCCAATTAAATTACTTTGACGGTTACTTGCCCAAATGAATTGTTTCGTAAACAATATTATGTATTTTTTGTAGACAATTAAAATTCTAATTGTAAAAAGCAGTAGTTTTATTTTTAAATCTTCACTGGTAAGTTATGGAAAAAATTAAGCGTTTTACTGATAAGCATGTACTGATAACCGGAGCCGCCAGGGGCATTGGTTTCGAAATAGCCCGGCAATTTGCAGCCGAAGGGGCAGCACTTTCATTGCTGGATTATAATGAAGAAAACTTAGTAGCAGCAACAAAAAGTTTAACCGATCGAGGTGCAATAGTATATGCCTACCCAATTGATATTTCTCATAAACAAGAGGTAACTGATACCATTGCGAAAGCTGACGCCATCAAGCCTATAGACATTTTGATAAACAATGCAGGCATTGCTGCTGAAACTCCTTTTTTAAATATTGAAGAAGAAGAGTGGAACAACATTATCAATATTAACCTTACCGGGATGTTCTTTGTGGCTCAAAGTGTTTGCAGGCTGATGGCCAGGCGTGGCAAAGGCGTGGTAGTAAATATGGCCAGCAAAAACGGGCTGGATGGAGAGTTTGGCTATGCTCATTACAATGCATCCAAAGGTGGTGTAATTATGCTCACTAAAACAATGGCACTGGAGCTGGCTCATTTGGGCATCAGGGTAAATGCTGTTTGCCCCGGCTATATTCAAACACCTATGAGCATGGAGATAGACCCTCCAGAGTTTACCGAAAATTTTGTGCAGCAGTACATCCCATTAAACCGCGCCGGTAAAGTAGAAGAAGTTGCGCCACTGTTTCTTTTTTTAGCCAGTGATGACAGTAGTTTTATGACAGGCCAAATATTAATTGCTGATGGCGGGCAACTTGCCGGACAAAAGCCAGGGATGGATTTGCTTGGGAAAATTAAATTGTAAAATTATTTGCAGGCATTACTACAAATTCAAAACAGCAGAAATTCCTCTTTCGAAATGAGACAGCATAGTTTGCTCCGCCAAATTTATATTTTTTGCTTTTAGAGCTGTCACTATCTGCCGGTGTTCCTTATCAGTCAGTTCGTAATCATCAAATTCTGTCAACGCCTTACCAAGTTTCTCATGAAAAAGTGGTATGTGGCTGGACATGTACAATATGGTGAGCTTATCGTTTTGGGCGCATTTAATCAAAGTTTCATGAAATTTTATATCGGCTTCACAGGCGCCATTGTAGTAACCCTGCTTCACCATCAAACTAAAATCATCACAAACGGCTTCCAATTGTTTGATATCTGAAGCAGTGATTTTTTTATGGGAAATTCTAAGGGCGCCAATTTCCAGTATTTCCCTCAACTCCCTTATTTGTTTAATATCTGCCACGGTAATGGGTTTTACAAAATAACCACCCTTCTCCCCTACACTTACCAACCCTTCTCCCAACAAGCGGTTCAGTGCTTCCCTGATAGCCATCCTGCTCACTTCTATCTTGCCTGCCCATTCATCTTCCTTTAGCCTTGTATTGGCTGCTAATTGTTGAGAAAGGATTTTCTTTCTTATTTCATTGTAAGCTTTCAGCGCAAGTGAATCTATCTTCATATTTATTTTTGTAAGCAAATAGTTGTTAAAACCGTAAACATTATATTTGTAATTATTAAGCTAAAATAATAAAAAAATGATGGCTACTACAGAAACTTTAACTAACTACAAACAATATATTGAAGATGCTGCCCGGTATATTGCCGGTGGAGTAGTATCCTTAAACAGAAAGGTGGATCCACATATTATATTTGAAAAAGCAAAAGGCAGTAAATTATATGACATAGAAGGAAAAGAATACATTGACTATCATGCGGCTTTTGCACCCTATTTATTAGGACATAATTTTGACCCTGTAAATGATGCGGTGATAGACATTATAAAGCAAGACCGCTCCCTGTATGGCAGTGGTACCAATGCTTTGGAGATTACGCTGGCAAAAATGATGTGTGAAATTATCCCTTCAGTTGAGCTGTTGCAAATAACCAATACCGGCAGCGAAGCCACCGCACATGCCATCCGCCTTAGCCGTGCCTACACCGGCAGGGAAGATATAATTCTCGCCATTGGCGGCTACAATGGCTGGCACAATGAAGTGTCGAGGGCAGTGATGCCGTCACTTGCACAGTTAGGCAAAAGAGTAAGTCCCGGAGAATATCCTTTTGTTCCATTATCTGCAGGCATACCAGACAATACAAAAAGAAGGGTACACCTTGTAAACTTCAACGACCTTGACTCTGTTGCTTACATTATGAAACGCTACCCTGTTGCCTGTGTATTGGCCGAACCTGTGTTACAAAACATTGGCGTGGTTTTGCCCAAGCCCGGCTATTTGCAAGGATTGATACAATTGTGTGAAGACAACGGAGCCGTTTGCATTTTTGATGAAGTAAAAACTGGCTTCCGTTCTGCATTGGGCGGCTATCAATCTGTTGCAGGCGTTACGCCACATTTATCTGTATTTGGGAAAGCGATTGCCAATGGTTATCCTTTGGGAATTATTGGTGGTAAAAAAGAAATCTTAGATTTATTCCACACCGCCGATGCGGATAAAAGGGTGCTGATAGCTGGTACTTATAATGCCCACCCCATCAATACCGCAGCGGCCATTGCCACGTTGAAAATATTGAAAGACCCCGCCGTGTATGAACAAATAGATGCTGTTAGCAACCGCCTCTACGCTGGCTTACAGCAAATAATTGATGAAAAAGGCATACCAGCAGTTCTTAGTAAAAACGCCTCCGCTTACTGTATTTATTTTGCAGAAAAAGCACCACAGGATTTACATGATATTTTAGAAACAGTCAATTTAAAAACAGATCTTGCTTTCAGAAGAGCATCTATTGAAAAAGGAATTTACCACATACCCATTGCCTGCAAACAAAGCTCGGTAAGCTATGCACATACCGAAGAAGATATTGACCGAACACTGGAGGTTACCAGGGAGGTGTTGCAATCGATTTAAAGTAAATAATGAAGAGTATTAATATAACATTTATTAGAAGCGCTTATGCTTTTTTGTTTCGCTTACCATTTTACAACATGCTTTTACTCAAAATAAACAAACCTTACATTGGGTGGTATGATGACGGAGCAATCGTTGCCCTTTTGACTAATAAATTATGCTTTGAACTGAATCCGCAAACGCCCTCAGGCAAGCAACCATTCGCACATCGGTTGATGTAAACACACCATTGTCCTCTATCGCATAATTAATGCCATAACCTTTATAATTAGGTTCATCATTCAACGTAGGTTTTTGGGTTAGATTTCTGCATGTTAAGAACCCACATGTTCACGTTAAGCCATGCATTTTTATGAATTCATTTTGCAAATTGCCCTTTTCCTTTCGCCTTTTCCCCTTTGCCTTCTACCTTTCGCCATTGCACGCCAAAATCCAATTCCGTTGTCCCGTTCATCGGGATACCGGTGACCACCAGGTATCCAAATGATATTGATGTTTTATCGTGTACATATTACCTGAAAAACTCCCAACCGAGTTCCTTCACCTCAAAATATCAATTCGCCAAATTTGTCAGGTGTTTGATTTCTTGTAAAAATTTGGGTATTTTTATCAGCATGCAGCACCAGTATCAAAAATTAAAAAAATCAATTCTAACGAAAATAAATAAGGGTATATATAAGCCTGGAGATATCTTGCCCAGCGAGCATGAACTGAAGGAACAATACAAAATAGCCCGCTTTACAGTAAGGCAGGCTTTGGATGAACTGGTGAAAGATGGGCTTATAGTAAAACATAAAGGAAAAGGAAGTGTAATATGCGAAAAGCAACGCAAAGTGCTTGGCATCTTTTCTATCAAGGGGTTTTCTGCGGTGGTAGGAGAGGCAGGTAAAGTGGACACTGTTTTTTTAAAGAAGCCTTATCAATTTAAATGGGGGGCTGACTTTTTTTACCCGCTGACTGCTGCTGAAAACGCAAATGGATGTACTTGTATTGAACGCCTCAGGTCTGTCGACAGCAGTCCGGTAATGCTCGAATATACTTATATCCCCATGGGCATAATACCTCTATTATTGGAAAAAGATTTTATCAACAATTCCCTGTTTGAAACCCTGCACCAAAAGTTTGATATTACAATAACCAGGGCCGAGCAGGAGTTGGTTGCAACCGGCGCAACTAAGCGGATCGCCAATTTCTTTTCAATAAAGGCAGGTACGCCTGTACTGCATGTGTATCGTAAATACCATTCCAATCATCCTGATTTATTTATATACAGCTCTTTTTATTGCTATACCGGCAATTATTCAATTGGAAATATTTTTCTATAAATTATTTACCACTTTTTTTAATACTTGTCCATACTCACATTTTTTTATAGCTTTACATGTACGGACAAGTTTTCCCGTAAAAAATCCTGATAATAAAAAATATAATTATGGACAAAGTAAAAGAACTCGCCAAAATGATTGATCACTCCCTCCTGCACCCTACTATGACAGATACAGACCTTATAGAAGGTTGTAACTTGGCAAAGCATTACGATGTGGCTTCTGTATGTATTAAACCGTATTATGTAAAACAGGCTGCTGAATTATTAAAAGGTTCAGATGTACTGGTATGCACAGTTATTGGTTTTCCACATGGCAGTTCGGCTACTGAAATCAAAATAGCAGAAACGGTACAAGCCTGTAAAGAAGGTGCCACAGAAATTGATATAGTAGTCAATATCGGCAAAGTGCTTTCGGAAGACTGGGACTATGTATCATCAGAAATTATTGCCATACATAATATATGCAAAGAATGGAATGCCATCTTAAAAGTGATTTTTGAAAATGATTTTCTACCAGGCGATGAGGCAAAAATAAAACTTTGCGAAATATGCAGCAACGCCGGGGTAGAGTTTATAAAAACCTCTACCGGCTATGGCTTTGTAAAAGGCGCAGATGGCAAATACAGTTATGAAGGTGCAACAGACAACGACCTTATTTTAATGAGGAAGCATGCGGCGCCATCCGTACAGATAAAAGCAGCAGGTGGTATCCGTTCGCTAGACGGCTTGTTAAGGGTAAAAGCGTTGGGTGTAACAAGGATTGGTGCCACCGCTACTGCCACCATGCTGGAAGATGCGAAAAAATTGTATGGTACTGAAACTGACGCTGCTCCCGGATTTGCTGAAGCCAAAGGTTACTAAGATTAAATACTTGCCAATGAAAGATGATTTGAATCAACTGGTTAAAAAATTAATCGGGGTTAATTACAATACTACCAAAGCAAAAGTGAGTATAGGGTTTGATGGCTACACCGACCTGATACAAAAAGTTGTATTATCTAATAATGGAAGCAATGTAAATTATTACAGTTCTCTTGAGGATATTGGTCGACATATAATGGCCACTGCCGGCAAAAGCGCCCAGTTGGAATTAGTTACCTCAATTACTAAAGCGGGGGGCAATGCACCCATTATGGCTAATGCGATGGGGGCTTTGGGTGTGTCCAATTATTGCTTTGGTACAATGGGAGTTCCTGAAATTCATCCGGTGTTTAAAGAAATGAACAGCAACTGTACCTTGCTATCTTTTGGCAGCCCTGCACAGACAAATGCACTGGAGTTTGATGATGGGAAACTGATACTGTCGGAAGTAAGTACTTTTGAAAATATAACTTTAAAAAAAATAATTAAAGAAAAAGGAGAAGGGTATTTTAAAGAACCATTTTTGCAAAGTGAAATGATTGCAATGGTAGACTGGTGCAACATGCCGGCTTGTACTACCTTATGGAAAGAAATACACGAATTTATTTTAAAGCATCAAATAAAACCAAGCCTATTTTTCTTTGATATTGCCGACCCCTCAAAGAAATCTGCCACTGAAATTAAAGAAGTATTACAAGTTATAAGTTCGTTCAGTAACATAGGTTCTACCATTTTTGGAATGAATGAAAATGAGGTAGTGAAAGTGTACCATGCGCTAACGGGAAATGATACCCCACCTGCAAGTTTAGAAGTTGCCGCCCAATTTATTTT